>Ga0209427_10006810_pt1 | contig 12992 bp, 14 predicted proteins | sample DeeMarSWOR136_30_FD_187465 | JGI IMG/M metagenome (GOLD analysis project Ga0209427, IMG submission 187465) | Marine sediment microbial communities from White Oak River estuary, North Carolina - WOR-1-36_30 (SPAdes) (version 2) | ecosystem: Environmental > Aquatic > Marine > Intertidal zone >... | reverse complement strand
GGTTGCGCCATGCCGCACGTATCCATAAAACTGTATCCCGGAAGAACGCTCGAGCAGAAGCGGCTGCTGACGAAACGGATCGTTACTGCCATGGGCGAGACCATCGGTGCCCGACCTGAAAGCATTTCCGTATCCTTCGAGGAAGTAAAGCCGGAAGACTGGGACGAGAAAGTGGTGAGACCCGACATTGCGGAAAGGCTCGACTGCGTGGTGAAGCTGCCCGGATACCCCTCGAAGTACCTGAAGGACTCGGAGGATTAGTGGGCGGTATGGACATCAAACGGATCATGAACCGGGGCCTGAACAGCGTCGAACCATACGTGGGAGGCACGCACAAGGAGGAGGCGCAGAAGAAATACAAGATTGCAGAACCCGTTAAGCTCAGCTCCAACGAGAACCCTCTCGGTGTGTCGCCCCGGGGCGTCGAGCATGCGCGGAACATACTTAAAGGTGCCAACGTGTACCCCGAGGGGTCGAACAGGGACCTTCGGGAAAAAGTTGCCCGAAGATACGGCGTCAGTTCCGATTCCGTCATCTTCGGAAACGGTGCCGATGAGATCATCTATTACCTGGCCATGAGCCTCATCAACGACGATGACGAAGTGATCATACCCCGGCTCACCTTCCCCATTTACGAGATTGCATGCAGGATAATGCGTGCAAGGGTCGTGTACAGCGATATGGACGGTCTGAAGATCGACACGGGCGATATACTGCGGCGAATCACGGAAAGAACAAAGTTCATTGCCCTGTGCAACCCGAACAATCCCACGGGTCACGCCATTCAGGCGGATGAGGTGTATCCCCTCATCGATGCGGTCCCGCGGGAGGTGCTCATCATCATGGATGAGGCCTACGCTGAATTTGCCGACCCCGGGTCTTTCCCCGATTCGGTATCCAAATTCAGGGAGGGTTTCAACAACCTCGTCATCATCAAGACCCTTTCAAAGGCTTACGGGCTTGCCGGTTTCAGGGTTGGGTACGCCATTGGTGACGAGGGGGTCATTGAATTGATGAACAGGATAAAGCTTCCCTTCAACATCAGCATCGTGTCCCAGCACGCCGCACTCGGTGCGCTTGATGACGAAAGCTTCATCCGCGAGACCATCGAAAACACGCGAAAGGGCCGGGACGAGATCTACAGTGCCATGGGCCGTCTCGGGCTCTCCTATGTGGAATCGAGCACCAACTTCGTGCTTGTTGATACGGGCAGGGATGCCGACCAGGTAACCGAGGAGCTCATGAAACGGGGCGTCATCGTGCGGTCGGCGAAGAACTACGGTACGCCCACCTCAATTCGCGTGACCGTGGGTACCCCCGATCAGAACCGGTGTTTCATCAACGCAATGGACGAGATCTTTACTGAGCTCAAGCCTTCCTAAAGGGCACTCGCAAGTTGTTTACGGTTTCATTCCAGGTTCCGTTCATTGTAGTCCATCCCTTCGTCTTCTATATGAGACATACTCGCTTTACCAATACATTAATACGTGATAGTATGGTATGGTACACACGTGCATGGGAGGTGACGCATATGATGCAACTGATGAACAGGGTGCTGCAGGACAACGAGCGACCTTTTCCCGTTCTCAGCTTGATCTGCAGTAATTACCAGCTGGCATCTGAGAGAATGCATCGGCCGAATCTTGGAAAGTTGTTCTCCCTTCTATCGCGGTCTTTCGAAATTCAGGCGATGAACGTGAGCGTGGAGGATGAGAAGAGACCTGTTTTCAATCGGTTTCTCGAAAGAATGCAAGAATCGATACAGGATGATCTGAAGAATAACTATGCCGCGGGGGAAAAAGCGGCACATGCAGTCCGGAACCGTGGTGTGTTGCGCAGTGTTACCTGGGGTAAGAAAGTCGCAGCCATTCAGAATTCGGTGATCAAGCGGTACATCAAGTCTGAAGGTTCTCTTGTCCAGCATGATCAGCAGATGTATGTGTGCCAGGCCTGCGGCTTCATAGGTATCGGTACGGAAACACCCGATGTGTGCCCTGTATGCAAAGCTCCGGCTATAAAATTCATCTCTCTGTCGTGAAAGGAGGTTGCAGTGTTTGCAGCGAGAAACGGCAATCTGTGCACAAAAGACTGTCTGTGTCTTTTCATATGTCCCACAGGTGCCACTGACACCGAAAACGGTCAGATCGATCGAGAAAAGTGCATCGATGGGTGTAGACTTTGCGTCGATGCATGCCCGTCTCATGCCATCTATCTTGTCAACGAACGGTATCCTGCGCGAAAGCTCCTTGAGGCAGAGCTGTCAGATATTCTCAAGAATCTTCTCACGAGTGCTTCAGATCGATGGATTGGATCTCTGACAACCGCAAAAGAAAATGCATCTGCTGATGAAAAATCACTGCTAGGTGCTCTGGCGCGTTCCAATAGAATACTGGCGGAAGACAGCATCAGGGAGTCAGGATACATGGTACCGGAACACGGGCAACTGGAGGACCTGGTCGAATCAGGATTGTTACAGAAACTATACCGCTCACAGTTTGCACAGGGAGATGCCGGAGGCATTGACGTCATTCTAAACAGCATCTTGGCAGCACTGGCACAGCACAGGGACGCGGAAGAAATGTATGCCGCTCTGTGTGTCGAATGCGGGTATATCTCTGTGAACCGGGAACTGGAGACCTGTCCTCATTGTGGTTCCAGTGCCATGGAATCGCTGTTTTAAGATGGCTCCGGTGTTCTTTCTTGCAATATCGGCCGAAAAGGGGTAGGCTGAGGGGAGCACGTAAGGGAGGACGCACATGTTTGGCAGTTTTGGAATGCTAGAGATACTCCTCATCCTCGTCGTCGGTGTCGTAGTGTTCGGGGCCATCAAGCTACCTCGTTTCGCGAAGTCGATAGGATCGGGACTGCAGGAACTGAAGCGGCTGAAAAGGGGATTCGAGATGGGCCTCGATGAAGAGGATGAGCAGATCGAAAAATCGGATTCCGGACACAGGCAGCCCAGACAGCAGTACTGGCAGGCTCCCGGTCCACAGGGATATACCCAGCAGGATGGTTCTCACCCTCCCGAAACCGAGGATAGAATGTCCGGCTAGATCAGAAAAATGCTTGACTGGAATATCAGGAAAAAGGATAATAAAATCCGGAAATCTGCGGTTTATAATTTTTATACCCGAAAGGAGGAAGTATAGATGAAATGGGTAAAAGTGTTACTGGTCCTGCTGTTCGTGGGCGCATCGGTTGCTGCTTTTGCGGATCGACCCGTGATGACCGATAACTTCAACAGCGGATCACTGGGCAGCTGGAAGCCCATAAGCGGTAACTGGAAGGTCATGAACGGAAGGTTGAACCAGCTCGATACCAAAGAGAACATGGCCATGATCGTTGCTCCTGCCTACCAGTCGGGAAAGATACTCTACGAGTTTGATGTGGAGTACGTCGGCGGTGGTGAGGACGATTATGCAGGATTCGGTTTTCATATCTGCATCAGTGGCCCGAGTTCAAAACGAAGCTGGGGCAACGGGAAATCCATGCTGGGCTGGGTAACCTGGGATCCGAAGGCGTACGGATATCCGGGCGGATTCATCCAGGTCTATGAGAGCATGAGCAATTCGAAAATGGGCTTGTACACGGGTGTGTATCCAGGCAGTGATCCGTTGAAATACGGAGATCTTATGCCGATTGGCACCGAGTATCTGGATGCCAAGTATCTCTCCTCTCGTGTACCGATCAAGATCATGATCGATACGAGAACTGGTAATGGGAGATTCTACGATCCCTTTGCGCCTGACAAGTACTACTTTCCCTTCAGTCTCGGAGCACCGATCAGAGCTGGTGACTTTTTCGCACTCAGGACGAACAGTGTGGCGCTCAGTTTTGATAATGTGCGCATAACCCGGCTGGACTGATTGACCAGTACAGGAAAAAAGGGAGGGTTATGCCCCCTGAGGGTGTAACCCTCTTTTTTCTGAAGATGTACGGGGTTGTTCATAAACCTGAGCTTGAAAACCCGATGTCCATGTATGAAACGTATATTCTTTGTCCTTATTTTCACCTGTCTCATACTGCTGGGTATTTTTTCCCGGCCCTGTGAAGCATCCAAGAGCATCGAGTACAGGTACTTCTTCCGGGACGATCCTGAGGAGACCCTCGCGCGTCTCAGTCTCGAAGAAAAGATCGGGCAGATTCTCATATTCGGGTTTCCGGGGTCAAGTCTCGACAGCGAGACTGAAGAGTGGCTTGCGAGCGGTAAACTGGGGAATATCAAGGTCTTCCTCAGAAACGTCCGGTCGAAGCAGCAACTTCAGGAGCTCACCGACAATATCACCGAGCTGACGCTCCTCTCATCTCACGGAATTCCCCCCTTCATCGCAACTGACATGGAGGGAGGCACTGTCAATCATGTTCGCTACAGCGGAATATACCTCGCCCCAGCCGCCGGGCTGCTCGGGGCCACGGAAAATGTGGAGAATGGTCGAAAAGCAGCGAGGCTCATCGCATTTACGCTTTACAACCACGGGATCAACATGAACTTTGCACCCTGCATGGACGTGCTCACCGACGCGGGCAACAGGGTTATCGGAACACGCTCCTACAGCTCCGATCCCGAAATCGTAACCGAGATGGCGCGCGTGTTCATTGAGGAGCACAGACGGGTTGGAATACTGACCACGGCGAAGCACTTTCCCGGTCACGGAATGACACGGTACGATTCACACCTCTTCTCCGCTATCGTGGAACTCGACCATGCCGAGCTGCTCGATGTACATGTACAACCCTACAGAACGCTTATCGAGGAGTGTGCCCTGGACGGCGTCATGGTTTCCCATATAACCTACGATGCCCTTGACCCCATCTATCCGGCATCTTTATCAACTCGTATCATCGAAGACTATCTCCGTAATGAGCTCGGGTACCGTGGTATCGTGGTCACCGATGATCTCGAGATGCAGGGGACCCAGACCTATGCACAGGACATTATCAAGGCCTTTGTCCTTGCCTTCAGGGCCGGAAATGACCTGTTTCTCGTGTCCCATACCAGGGAATCGCAGCAACGGCTGATTGGCAGCGTGGCTACACTCTTCGAGCGAGGGGTGCTCAGTGAAGCGGATCTCGATCAGAAGGTGCTCCGGATTCTCGAGGCAAAACGCCGGTATCTGCTCAGGTTTTATGGAGTTCACGGGGGAGAGAGCGTGCAGGAAAAGCTACTCCAGCAGTCGATCGAGGAAAATATACGACTGACCTTCGACGGCATCGTGCTTATGTCTTCCCGTATCGATGTGACGATACCGGAGTTCTTCAGGCAGGCGGTACGGGAACAGAAAAAGGGTCTGATTCTTTCACCCTCCACGAGTTTTGCCATCAGGGCGAAAAAGTATCTCCCCCTCTGGAAACTGCTCGACATCGGGTTTTACCCTGACAGGGTGGAGAATAGGGAGAAGGTTGCATCGACCTGGGAGGAGCTCAAGCAGTACGATTTCATCCTGCTCGGATTTGCCAATGAACGGCACATACCATGGGCCAGGGCCTGTGTGCAGTCCGGAGTCCCATTTGCCATCCTCTCGTACGACAATCCCCAGTATGCGCGGACGTTTACACCCAGCGCCCTGTTCATAGTCACCTGCTTTGGACCCTACAACCCGGCTGCTGAAGCGCTGTTCATTTCCGTGTTCGAAACGGGCAGGTTCTCCGAGCATTTCCCCTATGATTTCTGAGATCTCGCATGCTGCCATTGCTCTTCGCTGAACCTTTCGCGAAGCCTCTGTTCGATGTTTCGAAGAATTTTAAGGTAGAGGCGGTTGAAGTATTCTGATCTTCGTATCTTCAATCTGGCATCCCGTGCCCACATACTTGCGGGGAATCGCCGGACGAGCTCTGAAAAGTAGATGTCGGCACGACGCAGATAGAAGAGTGCGGTTGAGAACCTTCGTATGTAGTAGAGATCGTTTCTCAGTGCAGCCTTGGGCTCCACAAGCTTGATTCCTGCGAGCGCCTTCGAGAAGTTGATGAACCCCTGTTTGTAGTAGGCATACTCTATGTCGTGGTGAAACCCCAAGGTTTTATCCAATGCTGGCGAGGTGTTCCGGACCAAAGCGTCATGCAGCGTCCCATTCTCCCCCGCATACGCTTCGAGTCCCGAGGTGGAGAAATCTCCGTTTTTCATGATCCGTGCGTAGGCATCGTTGATTTGCACCATCTTCAGTTCCTGTATTTCCCTGAGGCACTCCGGAAACAAGTCCGGATGGTGAGCGCGGACGATCCGATGATAGGCTCTCTTTACGGTGTCACGGTCTGCACCCGGTCTCACACCGATAATCTCGTAATAGATGTTGCTTACTGCCATCGATCTTTCCCCGTACCCTGCTAGAAGATTACCTCACTCTTGGGCTTTGGTGCAACGAAAATCGGAAGCACGCCCAAAGCGGTCTTGGCCATACGCTGCCCGCAGTCCTCCGAATGTTCATTCTCCCTGTTGACTCAGAAGTATGATCGGATGGGAAATAAGATTGATTTACAAATACCTCCGGTATTATTTATATAAAAACACTTCATGCAGGGGCGGTGGAGGGCCTGCACGGAAGGGATCAAACGACATGAACCGCGATAAGCTTCCTCCCTTTTTCTCGACAGGGGATCCCGGATCCTTTGCCCAGCGGACCCTGCAGGTTCGAAAGCCGGCTATTCTGGACAAGATAACCGCTGCCAATGATTTTTACGAGGAACAGCGAAGGGCCATGCGCGACCTGAAGGAGGAGGTGCTACACGGCTACATTTCCGATCCGCTTGCTGTGAATAAGGGTCTCGATGCGCTGGATGATGATTCGCTCCTCATGTGGAGGGAAGCGCTTAGAGAATACAGGGGAAATTCGTGGCTCGACGTCCCCTTCTACTTTGCAGAAGCCTTCCTGTACCATCGTATCCTTCTGGCAATCGGTTACTACGATCCGTCCTCCTCATATTACCTGAAAGATCCCTATCAGCCCTTCAAGGATGGCGAGCTGCACGCCGAGCAGGGCGGCATGGAAATCGGCCGTGTTCTGATTGAAAGCTTGGATTATAAAATCGATCCCCGGGTTCGACTGCAGGCCATACTGTACAACGCTCTGTGGGGTAACCGGGTAGACCTCAGCCTGTTCTCTATTGCCGAGAAATCGAGGGGCCGGGTGCTCAGTGAACGTGGCGACAACCTCCTGATTGATCACTCCGATGAACTGGTAGGGCTCATCGGCAGAGCGGAGCGGATCGACTTTATCCTGGACAATTCGGGGCAGGAGCTTGTGAGTGACTTGATTGCCGCATGGCACATCTTATCCCTCTCGACCGCGAAACGGCTGGTTCTCCACGCGAAGCGTTACCCCTTTTACGTATCAGATGCCATGATCAAGGATATCGAGGTCACACTCAGGTCATTCATCAAAGACGGGCATCCCGCCATGAGGAGGGTCGGGAAGGATATCGAAACATTTTTAGATGAGGGCAGAATCGTTCTGAAGGAGCACTACTTTTGGAACGGCCCGCTCCACTATCCCGACCTCCCAGGAGACCTGCGGGAAGAGCTCTCGCAGTCTGACCTAGTGGTGCTGAAGGGCGACATCAACTACAGAAGGACCGTGTCGGACAGGAGGTGGAAGGTTTCGGATAATCTCGAGGAGATCGCCTCCTACTTTCCGACCAGTTTTGCGCTGATCAGGACCATGAAGAGCGAGGCAGTGGTGGACATCGATGAGGAAACAGCGGCGAGGCTTACGGAGGAGGACCCCGAGTGGAAAGTGAATGGAGAGCGGGGGATCATACGGGTGGTTGAGAAAATCCTTTGAGAGGGTATTGCACAGGCTCAACGGTACTCTATGCCGAGTATCTTCAATATTTTTTTACCACCGGGCAGATTCAGCCGGACAGTGTCCCCAAGCCCCTTTGAAAGGAGTGAGCGGGCAATGGGTGATATCCAGCTGATCCTGCCTTCAGAAGGGTTGCTCTCGTCGATGCCGACGATCGTGTAGGAACGCTTTTTCCGGGCATTTTCCAGTACCGTCACCCGTGCACCGAAGAGCACTTGATCGGTGTTCTGCTGGTGGGGGTAGACAACCTCAATCCTCTCAACCATGGTGGTCAGGTACTCAATCCTTCGCTCCATCTCTCTGAGAAGGCGACGGTTTTTTCCAACTTCTTCTTTCTTGTCATGCATGTCCCGTTTGAGTTTAGCTGCAAGACGTGGATGTTCGGTGTTCACCAGATCATCGAGCTCCCGCTTCAGTCTTTCGGCGCCCTCGGGAGTCATATAGTTCTTCACGCCCGTTGGCAGGGGGTCCTTGATGGCCGGTACGTCGTCTGCACTGAAGTCGTCATCGGACTCCTTCACAAAGGCTCTGCTCATGGTTACATCCTCCGAAATGGGACGCATCCCTGTGCATACACACGGTCCTTTTCTATCTATATCCTCTTTCCGGGTTTCGAGGTGTGCCGCATATGAAAACCTTCCCGGTGCCGTTACCGGGTCCAGCAGCCCAGCAAGCGGCGCAGCACAACCAGCTGACCCAGGTGATAGGCGGTGTGGTCCGCCACCAACAGCGCCTCGCGCAGGAGGGTCTGGCCTGAGCCGTGTGGAATCGGGGCGATCAAATCAGCAGCCGGATCGGAAACCAGCTCCTGCATGGCCTTGAGCTCCGCCCTGAAGACCTGAATGCTGTTGTTCCACGAACCCTCGTCGGGATGTGCATCCTTCGGTGGCCAGTAGCCGTCTGGAAAATCGGGTGAACGGTGCTCCGGGTTTCTGCTGAACTCCAGTATGTCCCACTGCGCAATTCTCATGTGCTCGAGAAGCTCCCAGGCGTTGTAGGGCAGACCGGGTATGTGCCTCGTTCTGAGATCTGCAGGGAACTCCGCGATCGCTTCATCGAAATGAACGTGAGCACCTCCTCCTCTGAGCAGGTAGAGCACATGGTTTCTTACTGCCTCAGCGTATTCCATTCCTCTCCTCCCTTCCCCCAATAGTACCTGTTTTCTGGTAGCACTGTCATCATTAATTTCAACAGAACCATGGCACTTATGAGTGGCAGCGTTCTTTCTCTTTATATTCTGAGAGAAAGTCGAGCTTCATCCATCGGTATAGAATTATGGGGACAACATGCTGTCCCATAATTTAAGGTACGACCTCTTTGTCTTAAATTTCTTGACATGCACCTAGTGCCTTCTCTAGTGTATGTAATATGAACACCTTCACCCATGTCAGGCCCGAACACCTCAACCATTACGGCTATCTATTCGGGGGGCAACTGCTCAAATGGGTGGATGAGAATGCCTGGCTCGTGGCAACCCTCGACTTCCCAGGCTACCGTCTTGTGACGAGGGCCATGGAGGAGAGCGATTTCAAAACTCCTGTGGCCAACGGCTCCATTCTCAGGTTCAATATTCTCCCACACCGTCGGGGAGACACATCGATTACCTACAACGTCGATGTTCTGGCAGACGAACCCGGCTCTTTGGCGGAGAAGCATGTGTTTTCGACACGAGTCACCTTTGCCTGCGTTGATGAACAGGGCCGGAAGAGGGCTTTGCCGAAGGATACACCCCTTCGATCGGAGTGGGATAGCCCGGCATCGAGCACTTGAATGATAAATAGGGATGCATCGAACAGATGTACCGCCTCTTTCACGATTATCTATACGCCCAGAAGCCCGCCTCCACTGACCCTGAGGGACGCATCCGTCTCGACGACTGGGAGATGCGTGAGGACGTGCAGAGGGAGGTGTTGCAACACTGGTCGGATGTAAACTCGGGCTGCCTCGACAGCCTCTCCGACATCGAGGGTTTTCACAAGGAGTTCCTGCGGCATCAAGGATTCGGTATGGACGGTGTGGACTACGACAGGGATGTGGAGGTCTAGCGGGTTAGAGGAGCTCGTGTATGTGTTGCTTAACCTTTTTAAATCCTTCGGCGATATCGTCCATGTCACGCCTAGAGCCCAGAAAGAGCCTCTGTTCCAGCCACAGCGCCTCGAAAGCGCAGGCGCGCTCCGCGACTGGGCAGCGTTCCTCGAAGGACGCATAGTCGATGTAGTTTTCATATGACCCGCAGGAAAAGGGGCATCCTTTTCCGTAGAAGGATTTGTTCAGAAACATTGGGTTCCTATACAGGGGATGGGTGTAGCCCTCGGAGACCGGTATGCCCTCTGCATTCAATGCCTGCACGAGCCGTGCCCTGGGAAGACCCTGGAAGGCTGCAGGATCATATCTGACGATGAGGAGGTGGACGGACCATGCCCTCGCCCTTTCATCGATGAACAGGGGCTTCAGTCCCTGAATCTCCCGAAGCTGCTCTGTGAGATAGTCTGCGTTCTCCCTTCTCCTCCTGTTCTGCTCATCCAGCCGTGCGAGCTGTGCCATGAGTATGGCACCCTGGATTTCGGTAAGCCGGTAGTTCCAACCGAGCTCGTGGTATTCATACCAGGGCCGTCCTCTTTTCCTTCCCGACCAGGTAAGCGACTCGACGCGCTCCGCGAGCCTTTCATCGTTGGAGATGACAATGCCACCCTCACCGGCCGTCATGTTCTTCGAGTGCTGAAAAGAGAAGGTGCCTGCCACGCCCGTGGTGCCGGCTCCCCTGTTTCTCCACCGTGCACCGTGCGCATGGGCCGCGTCTTCGATCAAATGTATCCCGTGCCGCCGAGCAAGCTCCGATAGCCTGTCCATATCGGCGACCTGCCCGCCGAAGTGGCAGGGAATGACGGCGGCCGTGTTTGGCGTGATGGCCTCTTCGACGCGCTGGGGGTCAATGTTATAGGTCTCGGGGTCGATATCAACGAACACAGGCACTGCATTGGACTGAAGAACGCAGGTAGCGCCAGCCACGAAGGTGTAGGCGGGTACGATTACTTCACTGCCGGGCCCGATATCCAGGGCCCGTATTACCAGATCAAGTGCCGCCGTTCCGCTAGAGCAGCCGATCCCGAATCGGGCGCCCTGGTGGGCGGCAAAGGCTTGCTGAAACAAGAGGACTTGCGACTGTGACCCCCCGCTGGTCTCGTGGAAATCGATACCCTCTCCGAAGCTGTAACGCCACCATTTGCCGGATCGAAGCACCTGGAGAACAGTCTCCTCCTCGCGCTGGTCGAAGAGGGGCCATGTATGGAAATCTTCTGTCCGTACAGGGCGGCCGCCCTTTAGTGCCAGGTGAGACATATGGTTCCCCTTTGATGTTTTTCGTTGAAAAGGGCGCTCAATCTGCCACTCTCTTTCGAAGGCCTACCCAGCGCTCCACGATGCTGAAGTCCCTTCGCCTGTACATGGCTACAGCCTTCGCGTTTCTTTCCGTATTCGTGTGAAGCTCCACGGTGTGATATCCCTTCTGCGCCATGGTCCACAGGGAGCGGTCGAGAAGATAGGAACCCAGACCCTTTCCCTGCTCATCAGCACTGACGCGTAAGTCCCAGAGTGCAACGTGGCCCCCTTTCCTCATGGGATACCACAGGAGATGGGCGGTTACCGTATCTCCGCGTACCAGGGCGATCCCTTCCTGAAGGAACTCTCCGAAACGCGCATACCCGTAGCCCCGCTCCTCCGCGGGATACCAGTCGATCCTGCCTTCCCACGGCTCGTCTTCGCCGATTCTGACCTCACGGAGTCCGTAATCACGGAGAGGGATTTTGGGCACCTCATCCAGGGTTCTCAAAGGGGCTACCATGGTGATCTCCTGCCCCTCGTCACCCACAGTCATATAGCCATGGTGCTCGAGAAAACCGATGCAATCCTTATTATTCTCTGCAATGCCGATGATCTCGGTATCGCCCCAGAAGGGCTGCCGCGGTCCCTCGAGGGTGTGGTAGAGCGGCACCCAGTACTCACCAGCAAAGATAAAGCTGCCCTTTTCCAGACAGGTATTCAGGTATCCTTCCGCCCGCTTCAGGAGCTCTTTACCGATACCCCTATGTCGGTACTCTCTGGCCACGGCCAGGAGTGCAATGGAACCGTTGCGCCCGCAGGGATTCTCTCTGTAGACAAAGTATGAGTGGGAAGCAGCCCTGAAGGCATGCACCATGCCTACCACCCGGTTCTTGTCCAGAGCGAGTATGAGACCCTGGGGGTCGAACGCGAGCTGCTCAACGATACGGGTTCTGAATACATACGTCTCAAGGGGCATGAAGTGCCGGTATCCCCTGAACACGTCATTCCAAAAGGAAACGATAGGTGTGAGGAACGAATGATTATATGTGAGGTAGGAGAGCACTGAATGCACCTCAGGATTTACTTTTTTGCATCCAATTGTTGCCGATCCTCTTCACAGAGTGTGCTTGGTCGTGAGGCATACATTATACACCAATGTTTTTTAAATGCAACCGGGGGCGCTAAAGGCAAACCGTAGAATCTCCTGGACATTGTGAATCCTCAGAAAACCTGTTGCGAATAACCCGAGCATCCTCCACAATAATGTATACCAAACGTGAAGATGTCATTGGACTTCTGGTGAGAACGGATGCACCGGGGGAGAGGGGCGTATGAAGAAGCTGATCAACAGACCCGAAGATGTGGTACGCGAGAGCATGGAGGGTTTGGCCGCCGCCCATGCCGATATTCTTGCGGTGCACTTCGATCCGAACTTCGTGTATCGCTGTGACGCGCCCGTAAAGGGCAAGGTGACCATCATTTCCGGTGGGGGGAGCGGGCACGAGCCCATGCACAGCGGGTTCGTGGGAAGGGGTATGCTCGATGCGGCATGCCCAGGCGAGGTTTTCACGTCACCCACACCTGATCAGATGCTGGAAGCCGCACAAAGAACGAACGGCGGTTCTGGAGTGCTCAACATCGTAAAGAACTACAGCGGTGATGTCATGAACTTCGAGATGGCTGCGGAGCTCCTGTTCAGCGAAGGCATCGCCGCGGTCAACGTGCTCATCGACGACGATGTGGCGGTGAGGGACAGCCTGTACACCCAGGGGCGCCGGGGCGTGGGAACGACGGTGCTCGCCGAGAAGATATGCGGCGCTGCGGCAGAGGCGGGCTACGATCTCGATCGGGTTGCAGCTCTCTGTTCCAGGGTCT
>Ga0209427_10006809_pt1 | contig 12996 bp, 12 predicted proteins | sample DeeMarSWOR136_30_FD_187465 | JGI IMG/M metagenome (GOLD analysis project Ga0209427, IMG submission 187465) | Marine sediment microbial communities from White Oak River estuary, North Carolina - WOR-1-36_30 (SPAdes) (version 2) | ecosystem: Environmental > Aquatic > Marine > Intertidal zone >... | reverse complement strand
GGTTGATGGAAAGGTTACTGGTATCGATTACGAGGATTGCAAAGGCTGTGGGATTTGTGAACGAGTTTGTCCCCCAAAAGCAAATGCAATCGAGATGGTGCCTGAATTTTAGAACCACAAATCATTACAAAAGAGGGCGGGTGATAGTTTTCATTTATTAAACTAATTAGAAATGCAACTTGTTAAAATTCAATTTATAGATTAATTTGAAGATGTTTAGATATTGATATAGCGGAGGATTATTAAATATGTCGAAAATAATGGGCTTATCAGGAAATGAAGCTGTTGCTCACGCCATGCGACAGATCAATCCTGATGTGGTTGCGGCGTATCCGATAACGCCACAAACTGAATTAATGCATCAATTTGCAGAATTTCATTCTGATGGTCTGGTTGATACGGAATTAGTGCTGGTTGAGTCCGAGCATAGCGCGATGAGTGCCAGTATTGGAGCTGCGGCTGCTGGAGCTCGTGCCATGACAGCTACCAGCGCCAATGGGCTGGCTTTAATGTGGGAAGTTGTCTATATTGCAGCATCTTTGCGCTTGCCAATTGTGATGCCAGTTATCAATCGGGCGTTAAGCGGTCCCATTAACATTCATTGCGATCATAGCGATACGATGGGCGCTCGTGATTCGGGTTGGATTCAGATTTTCTCTGAAAACTGTCAGGAAGCTTACGATAATGCAATTATGGCTGTAAAAATATCTGAGAACAAAGATATTCTTCTGCCGACCATGATTACTCTGGATGGTTTTATTTTAAGCCATACATTAGAGCGGGTTGAATTATTGGATGATGATCAAGTAACGAAATTTGTTGGGGAATATCATGCTCAGCACAGTCTTTTAAATGTTGAACAACCTGTTACTTATGGACCGCTTGATTTGCAGGATTACTATTTTGAACATAAACGTCAGCAAGTCGAGGCAATGACTCATGTACTGCCAGTAATTGAACAGGTTTCACAGGAGTATGGCAGACTCTCAGATCGCGATTATGGATTAATTGAGAAATATCGTCTCGAAGATGCGGAACGTGTGATCATCTTAATGGGATCATCAGTGGGAACGGCAAAAGATGTTGTCGATGATTTGAGAAATGAAGGCGAAAAGGTTGGATTAATTAAAATTCGAGTTTATCGTCCATTTCCTTATGATACGATTCGAGAAGCACTAAACAGTGTTAAGGCGGTAGCAGTTTTAGATCGTGCTGTATCTTTTGGCACTTATGGCGGCCCCGTTTATACAGATATCCGAGCAACACTATTTGGAAACGGCGTATCGCTACCTATTACCAATTACATTTATGGTTTAGGTGGAAGAGATATTGACAAAGCTCAAATTAGATCAGCATTCGATGATTTGAAACATATTGCAAAAACCGGAAAAGTAAAACAAGAACTTGGTTTCCTTGGTTTAAGAGATTGAGTAGGTAATTTGGTAACGGGGTAATTAGGTGATTAGGTAATTGGCTAATTTGGGTAGATTGTTGATAAAAAAAAATTAGTTAGAAAAATAATCCTGGTAAATACTGGTAATTCTATTTAAAATTTAGTCGGTTTTGTATTACGGATATAAATCTAATGCAGAATAAAAAATATTATAAAAACAAAGATAGGTTTGGAGGTTAAGATATATGGCGAGTTTAAAAGAGTTAGCAGAACGAGAAGTAAAACTTGCTCCCGGACATAGAGCATGTGCGGGATGTATTCCGGCGTTAACCTTTCATCAGGTACTCAGGTCAGCACCGGGGTACGTTGTTGCTTCATGCGCTACAGGATGCATAGAAGTTGTAACAACGATTTATCCATATACTGCCTGGAATATACCGTTTATTCACAATGCGTTTGAAAATTCAGCCGCTACAATTGCCGGTGTTGAGGCTGCTTATCAAGTTTTAAAAAGGAAAGGAAAAATAGATAAAGAGATTAAATTCATTGGCTTCGGAGGTGACGGAGGCACCTATGACATCGGCTTACAGGCATTGTCAGGTGCAATGGAACGAGGGCATAATATGCTTTATGTTTGTTATGATAATGAGGCTTACATGAATACCGGGATCCAGCGGTCAAGCGCGACACCTTTTGCGGCAGATACTAAAACGGCTCCTGTTGGCAAAGTCCACAAAGGGAAAAAGCAATATCCAAAAAATTTAACCGAAATTATTATTGCTCATGATGTTGCTTACGCAGCGCAAGCATCGCCGAGTCACTGGCGGGATTTAAATAAAAAAGTGGAAAAAGCTTTGGATATCGAAGGACCAGCTTTCATAAATATCTTGGCTCCCTGTCCTCCTGGATGGCGATTCCCCAGTGATATGGGATTAGAATTGGCAAAGCTTGCCGTTGAGACCTGTTTTTGGCCACTTTACGAATTTGAAAACCGAAAAAGAAAATTGACTTTCAAGCCCAAACAGAAACTACCACTTTCTGAATGGACAAAACACCAGGGTAGATTTCGCCATCTCCATCAGGAAGAGAATAAACATCTGTTAGAGGCAGCCCAGCAAGAAGTTGATCGGCGGTGGGAACTACTTCTGACATTATGTGGAGAAACAGCGTAAATTTCGCTTGATAGAATTAACTAATTTGGGTCCAGGCTCTGGTTTAAAAAGTTATTAATTTTAAAAAGATTTATTCGGTGCCAAGTTTTGATATCTATTTTTAAATGTGAAGATATAATAACTGCACATTGTTTGGCACGATATGGGGAGTACCAATGAATTTGCCTACACAATTGACAGTACTTCGAATTATTTTAACCCCAGTGTTTCTTTCACTAATTTTTTATAATGGTTTTCAATACAAACTCTATGCTTTTATTGTTTATACTATTGCCAGTTTGACCGACTGGTACGATGGGTATTATGCAAGAAAATTTGGTACTGTTTCCAAGTGGGGTAAATTTTTGGATCCATTAGCCGATAAAATATTAGTATCTTCTGCGCTCGTTGCATTTCATATCCTTGGATATATTCGTTTGTGGATTTTAATCGTTATTTTAGTACGTGATTTCTTGATTACTGGATTACGTTCTTATGCATTATTCAAAAATCAGCCAGTCGTAACTATTTATCTTGCAAAAGTAAAAACGTTCATTCAAATGGCATCGGTCTATGTAATTTTTTTAATCTTAATATTTAAACAACTCGCGATGAGAAGGGGAACTCAGTTTGCGATTATCAATTTTTTGGAGAGAATCAACTTTATCGATAAGTTAATGCTCCTGGTTGTTTTATTAACTTTGTATACCGGGATTCGTTATTTCTTTGAAAACCGTTCTCATATCATCACGATAGTAAAAACTTTTTATCGTGTCTTCATTCCATCGGATCTTTAGGGAGCGAGATTTAATTGCATGAATTTTTGGGCAAGAACAATTTCTACTGGATTCGGAGTTGGTTATTTCCCAATCGGTCCAGGTACCATGGGAGCATTAGTAATTCTAATTATTTATTGGATGACTCCACAAATTAATCCATTTGAATTGTTAATGATTGTTTTTGGATTAATGGTAATTGGTATTTATTCAGCAACGATAACAGAGAGAGAATCAAAAGAGAAAATCGGAACGGAGAAAGGAACAGATCCAAGGATAATTATTATTGATGAAATTATAGGAATGTTGATTGCCTTAATTGCAATACCCAAAAGTACCGCATATTTAATAGCAGCTTTTATTTTGTTCAGGATTTTTGATATTATAAAACCTTTTCCTATTCGTAAGTTTGAAAAATTGCCTTCAGGCTGGGGAATCGTTTTTGATGATGTAATTGCTGGAATTTACGCAAATTTATTGATTCAAGTCGGTAGAATAATATTTTAATGAAAGTCGAAATTATTTCCATTGGTGATGAAATACTGATTGGTCAAATTGTGAACACCAATGCTACATATATTGCTCAGAAACTTACTGAATTGGGATTCGATGTCGATTGGATTACAGTTGTCGGGGATAATACCGATCGTCTGTTTAAAGCAATAGAATTAGCTGAACAAAGGGCAGAAATTGTGATTGCAACTGGTGGACTTGGTCCAACACACGATGATATTACAAAAAAGGTATTTGCTCATTATTTTAATTCAAAGTTGGTTTTAAATGAGCAAATACTAAAAAAAATACGCGACCGATTTCGCAGACGTCGCATTCGAATGGCAAACACGAATAAAGAACAGGCGATGGTTCCCAATAACGCTACCCTCATCGAAAATGAAGTTGGAACTGCTGCAGGACTTTTATTTCAAAAAGAAGAGCAATATTTTTTTGTGTTGCCTGGCGTGCCAGCAGAGATGATTTCGATGATGGAATCTTCTATTATTCCTTTTTTGAAAAATAAAATCGATAAGTTTTTCAAGAAACGTATGATTCATACGACTGGTATTCCTGAATCGACGTTATATGAAAAACTGGGTAACATTGAATCATTGGAAAAATTGGCAAAAATTGCTTTTCTGCCCACGTCCAGCGGAGTTAATTTTCGAATAACAGCTCAGGGATCCAATGAAGCTGTTTGCCAGGAAAGAATTGATCAGGTTGAAAAAGTTTTCCGAAAAAAATTTAGCCAGTATATATGGGGGACGGATGATGATACAATCGAAGGTATTGTTGCTCAGTTATTGATCAAGCATAATAAAACCATTTCCATTATTGAATTTGGAACCTCTGGTAATATTACAGCTCAATTAAGCGGAGTTCCTGATGCTGAAAAATTTTTTATCCAGGGATTAACCATCGGTTCGGTAGACACATTAAAAAAGTTTCTTAATTATTCGATGCATCAGTTTGGTTCAGAGAAAACGGTAACTGCTAAAACTTGTAAGGAGTTGGCGGTTAAGATAAAACAGGTCTCAGGCTCCGACATTGCTCTGGCAATAATGCATGATGATAAACTTGAAGTGACAACCTATATTGCTATTTGCGATGACCATCAGATATCATCCCAAAGATATATTTTCACATTTCACACCTCGATGAATATCCAGCGAATTACAACAACTACTTTGAAGCTTATATATCAGTACCTTTCCGAGCAAAAAATTTCTTGATTAATTGGTTTGATTATTGTATATTCTAAAAAAAGCTGTTTCTGAGCAAGAATGAATGAACTTATTTAGAATTGCTAGTTGCATTGATCCCAGGATCGAACCAGTTTCGATTTCCTCAACTTCTGATGAAAACGATACATGGGTTCCTTTAGTATATGAAATTAAAGAAAATGACGTAAAATTAGAAAATTTAGAATTAGATGAGGAAAATTAATGTTAAAAATTCGAACCTTCATCGCTATAAGGATTCCACAGGAAATACGAAACAAAATCGGTGAATTACAGAATAATCTAAAAGGTATTGGCGGTCGAATTAGCTGGATAAAACCTGAAAACAAGCATCTTACCCTGAAATTTTTAGGCGATACGGATGAGGGAGTTATTGATAAGATTGCGGCAGAACTTCAAAAGGCAGTTGAAAATGTAGCAGCTTTCAAAGTTAAAGTTGTGGGAACAGGAACTTTTCCCAATTTCAAGCACCCAAGAGTTATTTGGGTTGGAGCTAAAAGTGAAGAAGATCAACTGCATAAATTGGTAGTTCAAATTGAGAACTGTATGGAGAATTTTGGATTTAAAAAGGAAAATCGCCGTTTTTCAGCTCATCTAACTTTGGGGCGGGTAAAGGATATTAAAGCAATACAGCCTGTTGTGAATAAACTAAAAAGTTATGAAAATTTTGAGGCAGGTTCGTTTCTGGTAAAAGAATTCTTATTAATTAAAAGTGAATTACATCCTGCTGGCGCAATCTATACACCGCTCAAAAATATCATGTTAAGGGAGTGAGATTAAATAATTTTCCCATTTGTATTTTTCCGAACTTGGAAAAATAAAGATTTATAAAACTATACTGTATAACTTATTTTATTTCACTCCCCAAAAAATTTAACATAGTTTAGAAAAGAACATAATTATTTGCAAAACAAATCAAAATTTCAAAATAATTTAATTGGAGAAAAATTTATGCCCAATGAAACGAGTGAACGTTTAAAAGCATTGGAGCTGGCGATAACGCAAATAGATAGACAGTTTGGTAAGGGATCGATTATGCGATTGGGAGGAGATCGACTACATGAACGGATAAAAGTGATTTCAACAGGCTCTATTTCGCTTGATGCAGCTTTGGGAATTGGCGGAGTACCAAGAGGGAGGGTTGTAGAAATTTTCGGTCCTGAATCATCCGGGAAAACAACATTGGCGCTTCATGTTATTGCTGAAGCTCAAAGAAGCGGTGGGCTTGCTGCGTTTGTCGACGCAGAGCATGCCCTCGACGCGTATTACGCTAAAAATTTAGGCGTTGATACTGATAATCTATTAATTTCTCAACCTGATACTGGTGAGCAGGCATTGGAAATAACTGAAACTTTAGTACGAAGCGGGGCATTAGATGTAATTGTCATCGATTCTGTCGCTGCCTTGGTCCCACGTGCAGAAATAGAAGGAGAAATGGGTGATGCTCAAATGGGATTGCAAGCACGTTTGATGTCACAAGCTATGCGAAAACTTTCTGGCGCTATCAGTAAATCAAATACCTGTGTTGTTTTCATTAACCAGATTCGGGAAAAGATCGGCGTCATGTTTGGAAATCCAGAAACAACAACCGGGGGAAGAGCGCTGAAATTTTATTCCTCTGTAAGGCTTGAGATCAGGAGAACAGCTTCGATTAAAGATCGAGAAAATGTAATTGGTAATCGAACTAAGGTTAAGGTGGTTAAGAATAAGGTTGCCCCCCCATTTCGAGAAGCTGAATTCGACATTATGTACGGAACTGGCATCTCGAAAGAAGGCGATATCATCGACGTTGCCGTGGACAATGGAATCATAGAAAAAAGCGGTACCTGGTTTTCTTATGGCGAGGAAAGATTGGGTCAAGGGCGGGAAAATGTTAAGCGATTTCTGCTTGAAAATCCAGATATGTATAAAGAGGTTGAGATGAAGGTTAGAAAGGCTTTGGGAATTATACAAGGAAAACCTTCTGCTGAAGAAGTGAAGGACACGAAGCCCAGCTAGAGATTGTTTGATTCTGTAACATAAGCTTTCAGCTTGTAAGTTACATACAGTAAATTTACATTACTGGACATGATACTTTTCTAACGGATTGAAACAACCGAAGGGTAATATTTTTAACGGATGCTGACACATCAACCAGTGATTAAAAATTTATGTGGCGGATTTGCTTAATCCGGTGGAGTGGTATTATTTTTTACAAAGAAAGAATAACTGTATTTTAATTCTTTATGATTAAAATGCCTAAAACAATCACCCAAATCCAGGTTCAGAAAAAAAGAAAAAAGCGTTGTTCAATTTTTTTAAATGATGAATTTGCTTTTGGCCTGGATCAGGATATCGTTCTTCAATTTGGTTTAAAAAAGGGTGATGTATTAAGTGATCAACAGATCGAAGTTATTTTATTAAACGAAGAAAAAAAGAAAGCGAAAGATCGAGCATTGAATTTTTTGTCCTATCGAGATCGCAGCGAAAAGGAGATCAGAACAAAACTCAAAGATGTCGGCTATGAAGAAAATATTGTTGAATGGGTAATTGGTGAATTAAAAAGATTAAAATTTATTGATGATGAAAGATTCGCACATAGTTATGCCCAAACCCAGATGATTACACGCCCAATGGGTGAATATTTTTTAAAGAAAGAGTTACAACAAAAAGGGATTGAGGCGGAGTTAATCGAGCAAGCGGTTGAAAAAGTGTACCAGGAAGATGATCAGTTTTCCGTTGCTTTTGATCTGGCGCAACAGCGCAAAAAGCGATATAATGATATTGATGAAATGAAAGCAAAGAAACGGGTGAGTGATTTTTTGTTGCGTCGTGGTTTTAGCTGGGAAATTGTTTCAGAAGTGCTGGAACGATGGAATGAAATTGGTATAGGGCATAATTAATATTAACTATATCGGAATTTCAAGGTTCAAAAAAACAATGATACTGAATTCTGGATTCTCGATACTTGATTTTAATACATCCAGCATCCAGTATCAAGCATCAAGAATCGTTTTCATTAATCAATTGCGAAGCTATGTTCTTAAAATGCTTTCTAATGATTAATTTTCAGATTATTTTGTTAGTCTTGTTAACAAAGAGGGTGTGAAGATGACGTCGAAACAGATCAGAGAATCGTTTATCAAATTTTTTGAAAAATACAACCATAAATTTGTGCCCAGTTCATCAGTGGTTCCGTATGATGATCCGACATTGCTTTTCACCAATGCGGGTATGAATCAGTTTAAAAATATATTTCTGGGACTCGAAAAAAAGGATTATACACGAGCTGCCAATACTCAGAAATGCATCCGTGTGAGCGGCAAGCATAACGATCTGGAAGAAGTGGGTAAGGATACCTATCACCACACTTTCTTTGAAATGCTGGGGAATTGGTCGTTCGGTGATTATTACAAAAAAGAAGCCATTGAATGGGCATGGGAATTATTAACAGATGTATGGAAATTACCGAAAAATAAGCTATGGGTAACGGTTTTCCGTGAAGATGACGAAGCAGCAAGCCTTTGGAAGAAAGTTACTGATATTCAGAAAAATCAGATTCTAAAATTTGATGAGAAAGATAACTTCTGGGAAATGGGCGAGGTAGGCCCTTGTGGACCCTGTTCCGAAATTCATATCGATCTAGACCCAGCAGCATGTGATAAAAAACATGTCAAAGGACACAAATGTAAAGTTAATGGTGGCTGTGCTCGATTTATTGAATTATGGAATCTTGTTTTTATCCAGTACAATCGTGAGGCTGATGGCTCGTTGGTAGAGTTACCTGCCAAACATGTGGATACCGGCATGGGATTCGAGCGAACCGTAGCAGTTTTGCAAGGCGTGTATTCAAATTACGATACAGATCTTTTCCTTCCAATAATTAACGAAATTGTTGAAATTACTGGAAAAGATTACGAGTCTGAAGGTAATGGTGCTGCTCATCGTGTCATTGCTGATCATATAAGAGCGTTAACATTTGCTATTGCTGACGGTGCACTACCTTCCAATGAAGGAAGAGGATATGTGCTTCGTCGAATTTTGCGTCGTGCAGCTCGGTTTGCCAGAAAATTAAACATGCATGAACCCATGATATATAAATTAGTCCCATCGGTTGTCGATGTCATGGGAAATGCTTTTCCTGAAATTAAAGAAAAACATCAATATATTTCTTCAGTCATAAAATCGGAAGAAGAAAGATTCAACCTCACACTAGATCGAGGGATCAATCTTTTTGAAAAGTTAGTAGCAGATCTGAAGTCAAAACAAATTAACCAGATTCCGGGTACTGAAGCTTTTCGCTTATATGACACCTATGGTTTTCCAGTAGATCTTACCCGATTGATGGCTGAAGAAAAAAATATGACTATCGATGATGAAGGTTTTGAACAACAGATGGAAAAGCAACGGGAACAGTCACGTGCTGCTGATAAATTTGATTATGAAATCGATATCAATTTTGATGAATGGGAGAAAATTTCCAGTGGCGCTGATTCAAAATTTTTAGGATACGAGCGACTGGAAGCCGAGGCAAATGTTCGAATATTAAAACGCAAAGATGATTACATGTACGTGATTTTAGATCAAACCCCCTTTTATGGCGAAGCTGGTGGTCAGGTTGGCGATCAGGGTGAAATCGAGTTAAACGGATTTTTGCTTTCTGTTGAAAATACCATCCGATATGCTGATAAAATTATTCACATCGCGAAGGGATATTTACCAGAGAAATTAGAAAACAGTACTGTAAAAGCGAAGGTTCGGCGTGATCAAAGGATGAGTACCGCACGTAATCATACTGCTACCCATCTATTGCAGGCTTCGCTACGATTGGTCATTGGCAAACATGTGCAGCAATCAGGCTCTCTGGTTACGCCATTTCGATTGCGATTTGACCTGACACATTTCGAACGTATTTCTCCTGATCAATTGAAAAAGATCGAGAGAATGGTGAACGAAAAAATTTGGGAAAATATCCCTGTTCAGGTATTGCAGATTGCATTCGATGAGGCAAAAAAAATGGGTGCCATTGCCCTATTTGGTGAGAAATATGGTGATCGTGTTCGAGTGATTAAGATTGGTGATTTCAGTATGGAACTCTGCGGAGGAACTCATGTTTCAGCAACGGGACAACTGGGTATGTTCCGCATCGTTTCGGAATCCAGTGTTGCTGCTGGTATCCGCCGTATCGAAGCGATTACCGGGGAGGAAGCCTATCTTCGTTCATTTGAAGATCATGAAATCATTGATTACCTGGCTGATTCTCTCAATACTCCGACAGGGGAACTTTCAGAACGAGTTCTAAGTTTGATGGAGCAGAATAAAGCCCTTGAAAAGGAGATACGGCAAATTCGTATTCAATCTTCCCATCTGGAAGTCGATCAATGGATCAAGCAAGCAAAGCAAGTGGATCATTTTAATTTAGTGATTTCCTCCGTGAGCTCAAATTCAGTTGATGAATTTAAACAGATCGGTGATATTTTAAGAGAGAGATTAAAATCAGGAGTTGGTTTGTTAGGTACGATCTTGGATGATAAAATTAATTTTCTCTGTGTAATTACAGATGATTTGATTAAGCAGAAAAATTTGAAAGCAGGTGAAATTGTCAAAGAAGTGGCAGCGATTGCTGGTGGCAGCGGTGGAGGTCGATCGCACATGGCGCTGGCGGGTGCCAAGGAGCTGGATAAATTTGAGCTAGCCCTATCTGAAGTCGAGAAGATTGTTAGAAAAAAAATAACCCAGAATCATTAAAAAATTTCAAACACCAATTTTCAAATGACAAATAAACTCCAATATTCAATTTTCAAATAATCAAAACATTATTGTTACGATAACAACTGTTTGAAATTTTAGAAATTAATATTTGAGATTTATTTGGAATTTTTGGTGCAGTAGAGTAAGAGACCTGAATGCAGACCTGGCAAAAGTTACTTGAAATCCGAAAACAACGAGGTGCTGGTTACATTGTTCTGATTGATCCTGATAAACTCTCTTTAGATGAAAATATTAAATTAGCGGCTCAGGCTGAAAAAGAAGATGCCGATTGTATCTTTATCGGTGGCAGCCTGTTGAGCACACCAATTTTTGATGAATTGGTGAAACAGATCAAAAATGCAGTAACAATTCCTGTCATCATCTTCCCTGGCGGGGTGCAACAAATTTCTCGCCATGCCGATGCAATTTTATTTATGTCGGTCATCAGTGGTCGCAATGCTGATTTATTGATCGGGCAGCATGTGATGGCGGCACCAATCATCAAAATGATCAACTTAGAGGCCATTCCAACAGGCTACATGCTAATAGAATCTGGCAGGATGACCTCTGCTGAATTCATGAGTAATACCAAACCAATCCCACGAGATAAACCTGATATCGCCGTGGCCCATGCGTTGGCCGCTGAATATCTTGGGATGAAATTAATCTATCTGGAAGCAGGAAGTGGAGCACTTTTTCCCGTTCCTGATGAGATGATTCAGGCTGTTGCTCGATTGTGTTCGCTTCCGATTATTGTTGGAGGTGGAATTAAAACACCAGAATTTGCAAAACAGAAGGTGAAAGCAGGTGCTTCGTTTATTGTGACAGGAAACGTTTTAGAGAAGGGCAAAACTGAGAGAATAATTCAAGACTTCGCTAAAGCGATACATAAATAAAATATGCCCAACGGATGGAATTCCAAATCCTAAATAACAAATTACAAATAAATTCAAAATTCTAATGATCAAAACACAATTTTTTTGGGGAGGGAATTTAGACAATTTGGAAGTGTAATTTATTTGGAATTTGGAATGTCGGTGCTTGTGATTTTTTTTATCCGTTGTTTTTTTCCCATGCGTTGAAAAATTATTTCGAAAATATTTAAATATCTGACATCAGAGTTCGACATCATGATCCCAAAACTGGTTGATATTCATTCACATATTTTACCTTACATCGATGACGGTGCAGAAGATTGGGACAGTTCTCTAACAATGCTGCAAAATGCAGAAAGAGAAGGAATTGTTGCCATTGTTGCAACGCCACATATTTTGCATAATAATGATTTTAAAATTGAAACAAAGATTGTTAGTACCTATAAAACATTATGCCAGCGTGCTAAAGATGCCGGATTAAAAATTAAAATCTATCTCGGTTGTGAAATTTATGCTCAACCAGATATCTCCCTCGATAATAAAATTGCTACTTTGAATTCTAACAAAAAATATTTTTTAATTGAATTCCCCATGAACAGCATCCCCCAATTTGTTCCCGATCAATTTTTTAATTTTATCGTGAACGAACAAATACCCATTGTCGCTCATCCCGAGCGAAATATCGGCTTTCAAAAACAACCGCAATTGATTTATGAATATGTCCAGCGTGGTGCTTTAATGCAGATTAATGAAGGCAGCTTGCGGGGACGGTACGGCGAAATGGCAAAGCTTTTGGCTTTTAAAATGATCGAAAATAACCTGGCACATTTTGTGGCTTCCGATGGGCATAAGCCTGATGGTAGGACTGTAACATTAGTTGAAAGTTATAATTTAGTTCTTGAGAAATTTAGTAAAGAACTAGCCAATCGACTTTTTGCTGATAATCCCATTAAGGCGATTAAAGGTGATCCAATTCAAATTGTTTCGCCTGTTCCAATTGATGGGAGTTTGAAACCGAGTTTTTGGAAGAGATTGAAGTTTTTTAAAAAGCGAACCTAATTTTTCAATATAAATTGAATTTCAAAATTAACCACCCTCAAAAATCCGCTTGATTTTCATCATAAAATATGTATCTAAACTTTCACAAAATATCATTTTTGGTAGCATATTAAGGTTATAATAAACAACATACTATCAAGCATAATTTTACATATATGTTATTTGAAATACTTTTCAATTAATCAAACATTGCAACACCTCATCAACATTCTTATTATTTTTAAAATTTTTATAAATCCACAGGATGAGAGACATGGTCACTTCATCAGCCAGAGC
>Ga0209427_10006807_pt1 | contig 13000 bp, 16 predicted proteins | sample DeeMarSWOR136_30_FD_187465 | JGI IMG/M metagenome (GOLD analysis project Ga0209427, IMG submission 187465) | Marine sediment microbial communities from White Oak River estuary, North Carolina - WOR-1-36_30 (SPAdes) (version 2) | ecosystem: Environmental > Aquatic > Marine > Intertidal zone >... | reverse complement strand
GAGAGCAAAAGGAGTAGTCATACCAGAAGGGGCCTCTCCAGAGGGTTACTGTAGAAAAAAATCAGTACCTATCACAAACTATAATGCTCCTATGGTCCTGCCTACTTTTCCTACTCTTTATTCTCAGGTACTATCGAATGATCAGAGTCTGCCTCCTACTCAGTCTCTTCAGGAAGTCTTTCAAGTCAAAGGCCAAGAATATTGGTGTAGGTACTGGGTTAGGACGGCTACTCCTTTTTTGTGGCCTCCTACTTATGGCAGTTAAAAATTGAACAAAAAGGCCTGGCTCTATGTCAAAGTAGAGCTGTGAAGTATCTTTTTTCAGCCCTGGCTCTCCTGGCTCTCCTGGCCTCCTGGCAATGCTCACAAGGAGAGGCTGATTCTGACTCAGACTCTGAATCAAATTCAGATATCGATGGAGACTCAGACTCTGACTCAGACTCTGACTCTGATTCAGACTCTGACTCTGACTCAGACTCTGACACCGATACTGATTTTGATTCAGAGTCTGAGTCTGAATCTGACTCTTCTTGTGAGGCAGAATATATTTTTGACTGGCAGGATGCCCAAGGCTGGAGCCTGACTGGAGCCTGGAGGCTTGAAACTGGCTCTATGATTCATGATCCAAGCCTAGGAGATGAACAAGAGCCAGTTTTTGAAGACCTATTGACCTCCAGCCCTCTTGACTTTGCAGGCTGTAGCCAGGCTTCTTTAGAATTCAGTTTTGAGGCTTCCAACTACGCTGAAGACTGTACAGGTCTTCTTTACCTGGAGTGTTTTAGAGCTGGCTCCTGGCTGGAAGTCTGGCTCTATGATGAAGCTCTTGGAGACTTTAACGAGACTATAGGTCAAGATTTGTCCAACTGTCGTGATAACCTTATCCAGCTAAGGTTTAGAGCTACTGGTAGCTGTCTTGATGGCTGGCAATTTTGGAGGATACACGGACTAAAAGTAACAGGGGAATAACCCCCTTTGCTAAATGCGGTTTACCGCAGGAGGTAGAAGTATGGCCACATATCGTATGGAGGATGGCTCCATCCTCAAAACAGAAAATGCCGTAAAGAGCTGGGATGAAGACACTTGGTGGAACGGGCATAACCATATTTCCAAAGCTACTGAGACTCAATGGGACCATCAAAGGCTTCACAAGTCGAGAAAGGGTAGATACTGGCTTGAATGCTGGAGCCAAATGCAAGGAGTCAAAAATAGAGCAGAGTGGCAAAGCCCGGAGGATGCCACAAGATGGCTGTTGCTAAACGACCATGAGTTACCAGAGGACCTGGCCCACTTACAGGAGGAGGTAGAGGAGTGAAAGTACATATCTATCAGGCCAATATAGAGGACCTGAAAAAACTACTTCCTAACCGGGCAGACAATTTGGAGGACCTTGTTAATTTTGTTTTGGGCTCTTGGATTTTTTTAGAGAGAGAGTTTAGAAAAAGTCATTCTGAAAAGTTTCCAGAATCTACCTGTCCTTATTGTGAGCCTGGCAAACTCTGCAAAAAACATTTAGGAGGTCTAATATGAGGATCAGGAAAATGAGTCAAAAAAAAAGACCTACTCACCTTCACAACAGGAAAAAAAAACCTGAGAACCTTATACCATATGACCTGGCCGAAAATCTCACAAACCATAAACAGGTAGTAGCCAGCCTTGTTTTAGTTATCGATGATCAGGATTGTTTAGAGATTCATATTAGTGGCAAAAAGGCCTCAGAACAGGCCTGGAGCTTTGTCTATAAACTCTCTGAGACTCTCAATGATGAGTATTGGGATTTTTTAGAAAAGATTGATACTCAACAAACCTATAAAGAGCCTGATCCTCATAAATGGTACGGGTTTTCTGATAGGGTGAAAAAAAAACATGTTCACCTTTTCAGAGAGGGAAAGTCATATTGTGGTCTTCTCACGTGGGACCCTTTGAGGGTAAAACCGAAAAGAATTTTCCCTGTAGACCTTGAGAATCAGCCTACAGAACATACTTTTCAGGACCCTGTCTGGTTTTGTACTTACTGCAAAAAGGGATATCAAAAATGGATGAAAAGGAATCTGAATTTGATTCAGAGTCTGAGAGAGTAACTAAGCTCTCCTCCTGGCTGCCTCTTGGTGTAGCTGCAAAATAATCAAGGCATCCTCCTGGCTCATTTCTCCACTGTCAACAGCCTTTTGAAGCCTCTCAAGGGCCTCCTCCTGGCCGGCGAGCTCGGCCTCCTGGCCGGCGAGCTCGGCCTCCTCCTGGCCGGCGAGCTCGGCCTCCTCCTGGCTGGCCAGCTCCTCCAGGATATTCTGGCCCGAGCCAGGGCCAGGGCCAGGCCTCAACAGCTCCTCTAGGAGGTCTCCAGCATAAAACTCTCTAGCATCAAATCTAAACTCGGGCCACTTAGAGCCCCAATAGCTCCAGTCAACAGAGGAAGGGGCCAGGAGGTCTGGAGCATTGATCTCCAGCCAAGCCCTGGCAGCTACTGCTTGCTGTTTTTTGGCAGCCAGGTTTTTTTGGCTGGCCACATACAGAATACTCCAGAGAACCGGATTTTGCCTTTTTGGCTTGCTGCCTGGAGAGCTGTTTAAGGCCTCAAATTTGAGAATCTGCCCATAGGAGGGCTTGGAGCTTTTCCCGTTTGGGCTATTTTGGGGCTTTACGCGCGTGTCAGGCTCCACTTTTGGAGGCTTTGGGGCTCTTGAAGACAATTCTATGATGTTCTGTTCTTGTGCGCGCGCGCTTTCTGGTAGCTTAACAGTAGTAGGCCTGAGATCTGGTTTACTCTCTCTCCTCCCCTTTAAAGGAGGCAAATTTTGCCTATCTGCTACAAAGTGGTTAGGTATCCTACCCTGTTTTTCGTCCTGTTCAAACACAAGTTTTAGTTGAGCCTTGCCCAAAGAATACTTGAGAGTTTTGGTCAACTGTAAGAGCTTTGGAAGGAATCTAATCTCTATTCCCCTATTGCCAGGCAGCCTGGAGCCAGCTCTTTGAATGTAGGCCTCTTTCTCCAGCTCCTGGAGGCAGTCTCTAAAAGCTCTTGGACTGTATGTCCTCAACCCTGAAAGCCTCTCCTCCTGGCCCTGTAGGGCTGCCTGCCTGGCCTTGAGGCCTATTGCCTCTCTTTGGTCTGCCAAGGTCAGGAGGACTCTGAGGGTTCTTCTGGATAGCTCTTTTTTGACCGTTGTATCTCTCAAAAAGTAGTCTCCAAGACAGGTCAGAAAATCTAGCTCCTGTTCAACAGAAAAAACATTTTCCACAATTTTCGGATATACCTTTGCAGTAGTTGTTTTTTCATACATTTTCACCCACAATTCTTTGACAACTACATTCTGAAAGGGTATCGTGAAGATACTCTTTCTAAATAATCCTCAAGGTCATTGCCAAAATTCAACCTTGGGGATTAGTCTGCTTTTTCCACTATCACAATAAATGGATCATCCTATCGGGTCAAGAAAAAAGCACTGATCACAGAATCAGTGTTTATTCGGGCCAGGTCTCGAAATACCGAATAGTATTTTTTCAGCCTGATCTAGTGTAGACTTCTCAAAAAGCTCAAGTGTCTCACAAGTAGATACCAAGAGTTTCACAAGTGTTTTGCAAGGCAGTTTTGCCAGAATTGGAGGCTTTATTATGGGTGATCAGCCAAAAAACCCCTTGTCTCCTGATGAACAAAAGGACCTGGAGACCCTCCTGGCAGAGATAGGAGGAGGTAGAAGACTCATTATTGACCGCAAAACCCCAACTTGGTGTGATGGTCATGTTCAAACAATCGAGATAGCCTCTGATGATGCTATCAGTCTTGAGGATATTGAGAGAGAGGTAGGAGGCCATAAATTTGAATTCAAGGTGTTTGACCCTGACAAAGGCAGAATCATTGCCAGGAGGACAGTCAAATTTTCTGGCAGCCCTCCAAGAAAGTATGGTCGGTTAGTCACAAGGGCTATTGATGATGAGGAGCCAAAAGGAGAAAAAAAAGACTCTTCAAAAAATGAGCTACTCACCTTGTTTATGGAAGGTCAAAAGCAACTGGCACAAGTGCAAGCGGATAACCAAAAGGCCTTAATGGAGATACAACAAAAACACTCTGACACGATCCAAAAACTCTTGATGGATAGACTTGAGGAGAAAAAAGAAAACTCAGCTCCTCAACAATCCTTTAAAGAGACCCTGGAGCTTTTTGAGACTCTCGAAAACTTCAAGGATAGGCTCAAGGATAAAGGAGACACTGAGGAGCCAGTAGTAGGCCAGCTAATGGACATGGCTAACACCTTCTTAGAGTTTACCCTTGAACAGCAAAGCAAAAAAATAGATAGGGAAATCCAAAAAGAAAAGGCAAATCAGCCTAGGCCTTTGCCAGAGAGGACTTCAAGGGCCTCCTCCTTGAGTGATCTTGAAGATAGCCAGATACTAAATGAGGCAGCCACAAGGTTTAAAGGCCTGCCTCCAGAGAAGCAAAAAAAGCTCTTTGAGCTGTTTTTGGCCCAACTGGCAGAGGATGAACAAAAGGCCAGTGTTGAAAAATCTGAAAATGAAGTAGAATCTCTTGATACTGACTTAGAAAATGATACAGATAGTGAAGAGAACAGCTCAGACTTAGACCTGGATTCAGAGGATGAAGAAGAGCTTGATGGGGCCAAGGGTCAAGCAAAAGCCTCCAGTGTCGATACTGCGAGCGCATAAGGTCAGGTTTACCAAAGCTCCAGAACAGCTCAGATACACAATCCAAGAAATAGGCAAGGGGATTAGGAGGGCAAGCCACTACTTGCCACTCATCAAGCACGCACAAGCCCTTGCCTCCAGGGCTGCACCTAAAGACTACCTTGGCCAGGTCAGAGAGATTTACAACGATTTTGTTAACCGCTGGAGGTACGTGCATGATCCAGTTGAGCTAGAGTTAATGCACGTTTCAGGTCCTTCAGTGTTTGGAGAGGTCTTAGGCTTTGCAAAAAAACATCCAAAAGAACATGGCAAAGGTGACTGTGATGATGCGGTTATAGGAATATCAAGTTTGTTGCTCGGGATAGGTATCCCTATTGAGATACATACAAGCGCTCCTCCAGAAAACTCTCCACTTTACGATCCAAGAATCCCGTTAAGACATGTGTATGCAAAGGCCAAGGTGCCAGGAGTAGGCTGGATAACCGTTGACCCTGTTGGCCATCCTCATCATCCTCTAGGTTGGACTCCTCCTTATTCCAGGCTGGCAAGATGGGACCTGAAAGGCAATTTGCTAGGTTTAGAGGGCAAGTTTCCAAAAGGCTTTAACGCATATTTTGGAGACACAGAAAACGAAATTGAGGAGGCAGAAAAAATGCAACCTATCGAAATAGACACAACAGACTATGGCCTAGGAGCCTTTGCTGGAGAGGGTTTGCCGCTTGACTGGAGTCAATACGGTTTACTTGGCTTTGGAGCCTATGCTGGCCAGTTGGGCATTATTGACGGTACAAAGGCAGGCCTCCTCATGGGTTTTGATGAGGAGGATATCCTTGATATACCTGGCTATGAGGGCTTAGTGAGAAACAAAATGCTGGAGGTCTCTCCTGTAGATTTTGAGCTTGTCAGGAGATTTGGAGCCCCACGTATGGGCTCGGTAGCTCTTGGAGATGATGGCTCAGTCTACCAGTGGCAAAAACTGCCAGACACTAACCTTGGTTTCTTCAAAAAGATTTTTCAGAAGGTAGGAGGAGCCATTAAAAAAGGTGTTCAGTGGGTCGGAGGAAAAGCAAAACAGTTGATCTCCAAACTGCCTGGAGGTCAGTACCTGATACGCTTGTATGATAAGGCTCACAAAATCAGTATGCGCTTAGTCCGTCCCCTATCAAAACTGCTTGGCTCCAAGCTAGGGCAGAAAATCAGTCATCTTGCAAGCCTTATACCGGGCTATGGTCCGGTTGTGTCCGCGGCCCTTGCCAAGGCTGGAGAATTCACAAAGCTTCTTGATGATATGAAAATCGAAACAGACCCAAAAGGCAAGCCTAAATTCGAGTCTGGAGAACAGGCAAAAGAATTTCAAAAGAAGCTAAAACGCAAAGCAGAAAAGGCCAAGAAGAAACTCAAGGAGAAAAAAGAGAAAAAGAAAAAAGAAAAAGTCAAAAAGGCCAAAGAGAAGTGGAAAGCAAAAAAAGTAGCTGAATTAGAGGCCAAGTATGAAGAGAGACTACAAAAGGAGCTGGCCAAACAAGCACAGGCCTCTCCTGGAGTACTGCTCAAGGCTGGCACTCCAGAACATGCACAGGCATTGAGAGATCTTGGTTTTGATGTTGACTCTTGGATGTACAGGAGGCCTAGGCCTCCTAGGCCTTATGGAGCTTTTAGGCCTATAAGGCCAAGGCGTAGACCTGGCTGGTTTGCAGAGAATTGATATGGTCTGGCAACCTATCATCTATACAGGGCCTAGGTTTCAGAGGTCTGGAGTAGTTGGCCTAGCTGGAGATGTGATCAGCTTGCACGGTTTAGGATCTGACTACTATATCCCTAGGCAAGAAGAAATTAGAGAGAGGGCTCCCGAACCAGGTACTTTCTATATTTCCAGAGAAGGGGTTTACCCGTGGCACGTGGCCAAGGCTGCCTATGCTGGCTCCATAGGCATCAAGCAAGGTCTGATTCTGATCAATCGGTCAAAGTGGAATGACTATATAAAGCGCTCCACTAAAGGTTATGAGGCCTATCCAGAGATAGGAGCTGGAATACAGTTTCACCCAAAGTATGACCGCACAAGGCCAAGAGAGCCCTTTGGGTCAGGTACTGACTATCCTGTTATTTGGGTTCCTCCTCTTGATGGCAGTGAACCGAAAGTAGGAGACACAACAGGAGAGGGTATACCTGGCCCTCCTGGCCCTCCAGGTCCTCCAGGCAAAACTGGAGAGACAGGGCCTCAAGGCAAACAAGGCAAGCAAGGTCCTCCAGGAGAGCCAGGAGGGCCAGGTCCTCAAGGCCCTCCAGGTCCTCCAGGCAAAACTGGAGAGCAAGGGCCTCCAGGGCCTCCAGGCAAAACTGGAGAGAGAGGCCCTCAAGGCCCTCCAGGTCCTCCAGGGCCTCCTGGAGCTGGAGAGGGTACAAGTATACCTGTGCCAGGTCCTCAAGGTCCTCCAGGAGAGCCAGGAGGGCCAGGTCCTCAAGGCCCTCCAGGTCCTCCAGGCAAAACTGGAGAGAGAGGCCCTCAAGGCCCTCCAGGTCCTCCAGGGCCTCCTGGAGCTGGAGAGGGTATAGTTGTACCTGGCCCTCCTGGCCCTCCTGGAGAAACGGGGCCTCAAGGCCCTCCAGGTCCTCCTGGCGTTATAGATGAGGCTCTTCTACAAAAATTAGTCCAAAGATATGTTGAAAAATGGATGGAGGATCATCCAATCCAAACCACAGTAACAAAGCCAGGCAAAACCGCTGATATAGGAGTCCTGATAGGCCTATCAGCCTTGCCAGCTATCATCAAAGGATTTTTTGAAAAATGAGTTTTGCTCAAGAAATAGATGTTTCCAAGGAGCCAAGGCCAGCTACTCCACAGGAGGAGACTTTTTGGAATGAATTCTTGAGAGAGTATGACAAGCTGACTCAGAGCACAAAAGCCTTTATGTCTACTGTGCAAGTAGCGGCAGACCTCCAGACTCAGGCCTACAACAAAAAACTACCTCTCATTATTTTTGACAACTTGGATCAGGCCTCTGTTGAGAGCCTCTTGGCCAGGTATAACACTATAGGAAGGCTCATAGCAGGTTGTGATCAACGAAAATACTGGGCAGACTTTTCTAAAGGAGATGTGGCAATAGTGGCTCCTCCAGGTATGGCAGAGGAGGAGTATACACAAGATATCTACCCTGGAGCCATTGAGCCAGAGCTAGGCCTGGCTCCTCTAGTAGTAATAGGCCTCATAGGTGTTGCACTCATCACAGGAGCCCTAACTACGGTCAAAATTCTAGACTACAAAATCAGGGCCAAGGATAAAGAGTTTCAAGAGAAAGTCTTAGAGGCTGATATCGATGCACTCAAACTGCCAAAGCCTCAACAAACTATGTGGCTCAAAATCAAGGAGGCCTCCTCTGATCTGATTAGAGAAGCCAACAAAGAGCACAAGGAGGAGAGCTGGTTTCAAAAGCTCCTCAGAAGTGGAGTAGGAGGAGCTGTAGGAGCTGGCTTAGTCATAGGAGGCCTACTCCTGGCTTTCTACATGGCCAAGAGGAGGCAAAGTAAATGAGCTATCCTCCAGGGCCTCCAGGCACAAGAATCCAGACCGTTTTATTTTCTCGTGAAAAAGGTTGGACTCCAAGAAAGGCCAGAGGCTGGCTACTTTCTCACAAGCAAAAGGCTCCTAAAACTGTAGTCAAGCCTGGCTATCTTCACTTTAGACAGGAGCCTCCTTTTCGTTTCAAGAAAGGTTCTTTTAGAACTATCACCTTGAGCAAACCAAAAGGAATAAAGGCAGTGATAGGCAGGCCTTACAAAAAGTCTAAAGGCAATCCTGAGACTGTCTCAAAAATAGACAATCCTAAAAAAGGAGGAGCTGTAAAGATGGCAGCCAAAAAGAAAAAGAAAAAGAAGAAAGGCAATCCTGGAGGCAATCCTGGCAAGATTGTTGTCTACAGGAAAGCCAAGTCAACGATTCTAGGAGGTATAAACGTCTCAAATGTAGTCAAGGATATCGTTCCTCTTTGGGTCGGGGCTATGGTCTGCAAATTTGCTGCAAAGCGCTTTGTAGAAGGTGGAGAGGATCAGACAAGAGACTGGAGCTGGAAAAACTATGCTCTTGGTGTTGTCGGTGTTGTCCTGGCTTCCTTGCTGTCGGCCGCTGTTTTCAAAGGCAAAGGCAGGATAGCCCAAAATATCCTGGCTGGAGGCCTCCTCCTGATCCTCTACAAACTTTTCCTCAATGAGATAGTGCCTAAGTCAGAATGGCTCACAAGCTGGTTTGCTCAAGATGATGATGAAGCCTATCCAGTTTTCGGCCAGGAGGAGGAAATAGAAGAAGGTGACCTTTACCAAGATCAGGATTCAGTTGTCGCCTATGGTCAGGACTATCGATATCGGCCGTTGTCTGAGATGCACAGGCAATCACCTATGATAGCTCCACAAGCGGCACAGGCTCAGATGGGTGTGCTCATAGAGCCCAGAGACCCTAGCTTTGGCGTAGACTTTGAGCCAAGAGACCCTACTTTTGGGCAAACCCTAGAACAACGATATAAGGCAGCCTACACAAGGTTTTAAAAAAAAGAGGAGGAGAAAAAATGCCAAATGGAGAAGTTACTTTGACTCCAGCCCCTGCTGGCCACTTCGAAAAAGTGGGCAGTAACTGGATTTACTTTGACAAGGTGATGATAGGGCCAGGTTGGGCAGCCAGAGGCAAGGGCTGGTTTGACTCATTCACAGACATGGCCAAAAAGGACAAAATCACCTTCTTCAATGTCCGGTCAGGCTCTAAAGATGGCTATGCCTACACAAACATGGATAGTACAGACCAAATAGGCAGGCCTTTCAGGCTCCAGAGTTTTGGAATCATTTTCAAGTACCCTAATCCTCATATGTCAGATCAACATGTCCTCAACTATGCAGCCTCAAAATTTTTCACAACAGTCCTGACAGAGCACTGTTATCTGGAGTTTTGGATCAGAGATGACCAATGGTTTATCTTGAATCCTGACATGGCCCCTGATGGCTTTGGGCCTACTGGAGCTATTCAGTTTAGCCCTGTGACTCCAGCTTATTCTGACGTTCTGACAAACGGTCTGCCTCTCACTATGAACCGCTTTCACTGGCTAGATGATGGAATCAGGATTCCAGAAAATGCCCAAATCAAGCTGGAGCTGACCTTCTCTGAGTATGGAAAAGAGATGCTGGAGGAGATGGATCAAGTTTGGCCTCTTGATGGGGCAGGAGAAGAGCCTTTCCCCAATGTGGCCATAATCAAGCCTACTCTTAGAGGCCTTCGGTACGTTCAGATGAAGGGTAAATACTACCTCTAACAAGGAGGCGTTATGCCAGACAATCAAGAATTCAGAGGATATGAAAAAACATATCCTGTAGAGGTAGAGGTAGGAAAAGAAGAAGGTGATAACAACGGCAATTCAGTCTCTCTCGACAACGATTTTATTCTGACTGGGATAAGATGGGTCATCATCAAAGATGGGAACAATCCTAATGTTCCCGTACAAGATGGATGGTTTAGGCTTGGCTGGAGTATTCAGCGGACAACTAGATTCTACAAAGGCCCTGACCCTATGGCAAATCACTTTGGCTCTCCTGTTTTTGGTTACTGGAATCCTCTAAATGTACCGATAAAAATAGGAGTCAACAGAACACTAGAAGTACAGATCACTAACACAGTAACCAGAACGGACGTTTTCACAGTACAAATTCTCTTTGTAGGAGTAGAGCCAGACAAAGAGGCTCCAGAAAAATTCTAGTCATGAATCTAGTTAACGAGACCATCAAGGCTGGCTTTGCTGACTATGGCCCAAAAACCGCTTACTGTAAGCCCTTTGTGCCAGCTCCTTTTAAAAGACCCTCTATAGCTAAAAACATCCTGACCGTTTGGAACTATCCAGTAACCAAACTGGAGAAGCCTCCAGACCCTACACAAGATACCTATGCCCAGCTCTATCAAGAGGATGCCCGTATAGCTAGGGTTACTCCAAGCCCTTACAGGGGCCTCTATGAGCTGGCCAGGTTCTATGCTCCTTGGGGCTCCATAGGTGTTGTGAGGCAGGCCTGGCAGTGGCTGGAGCTTAAAGACCCTCCAGCTACTCCAAAGGTTTTAGGGACTCCTTTTGATGCTATGTACCATACACGATCTACTCCTCCAGGTACTGTTGATATTCTGTGGAAACTTCGCTTGATAGTGGGCCAGGTCAAAGGCTCTTATGTAAATCAGCCTCAAAACACACTGCCTTTTGGACAGGGTTATCCTAGGTTTGCAAATTGGTCTGAGCTTAGATTTCCTTGGGGCTCTAATGCTCCTGTGTTCTGGCTTGTGCCTGAAAATATGACCCTGTGCATGTATGCCGATATCAGAGTAGGAGACCTCTATATTGAGAGCATAGGGGCCAGGCTGGCTGGCTATATCCAGACCATATCCAAAGAGTCTCAATACAACACAAGGCATGGTTTCACGTGGTAGGGGATAACAACAGGTCAAGAGTAGTCATCATCGCGCATCCTGCGTTTTTAGGAGGCAAGGAGGGTATAGAGGAGGCCAAGAATTTTGGAGAGCTGATCCTCCAGGTCATCAAGTCAAAGGAGATGTTTTCTCAGGTTCCAAAACACCACAGAAAGGAGCTGAAAAAACACCTTGAACAATTCAAAATCCTAATCCGAAAGGTCCCTAATGATGTCTTGGCCAAGTAGAATAGAGCGCTGGAGGACCTTTGCCAATTGGGAAAGCAGAGATATCCCTACTGACCTTGTGCTTTCGATTATTGACCATGAGTCTGGAGGAGTACCTGGAGAAAAGAGCCAGGCTACAACAAAACCTGGAGTCATACTTACAGACTCAGGCTCAGAGATTACCTACAACAGGGCTTTAGGCTTGATGCAAGTCATACCTCCAAACATAGAGAGCTGGAATAAGCACAAAACCCCAAAGGTGACTTTTGAGGATATGTCTGGAGATGATGAGAAAGCGGTGAGGCTCCAGATTAGGCTAGGCTCCTCCATTTTTGCAAACTCTCTTTTTGCTCTTCACAGGTTTGACCCTGTGGAGTTTCCAGCGAGATCTCCAGGAGAGGCCTCCTCCAGACAACTACAGTTAGCCCTTGTGGCGTATGCGATAGGGCCAGGCAACCCTGGAGGTCAAAAAGGTCTGATTCCCAAACTGGAGAGGCTCAAAGAGTTAAAAAGACCTCTGACACTGGAGGCCTTGAAAGCCACTTTTCCAAGATGGGGTTACTCGGAAAAAAAACAGGCCTGGATAAACAGACCTCTAAAAGCCGCTGAAAAGGTTTGGGCAGACTTCAAAAAGTTTGCCGTTGAAACTCCAGTTTCCAAGCCTGGCAAGCTACCTTCAAGGCCAAAAGAAGTTTTTAATTTGGCTTGGACTATTCCGATCATCATATCGATTATTGTGGCGTACATAAAACGCCAGGAGCTAAGAAAGCTACTGGGCTAGGAGAGACAATGCCAAGAAGAAAAACAAAAAAACAGACTCCTAAAAAAGTAGCTGTCAGAAAAAAGCCAGCTCCAAAAAAAGAGAAACAAGCTGTCAAGGCAGCAAGAAAAATAACAGCTCCAAGAGCTGAAAAAGAGGAGGTCAAAAAGATGGCAAAAAGCACAACAGCCAAAGCCCCTGTTCAGCCTGATCCTCCAGCAGTAGCAAGGGCTGCAAAGGCTTTGAAAGCCAAAGCCGCTGGCTCTACAGGATGGAAAGAAACAAAGTATGGAGTCACAAAAGCCGCTGTCTCTTGTTATAATTGTGCATGGTATCAACCTTTTTATGGGCCAGGTTTTCAGCCAGAAGGTGGAAACCATAATGGAGGCAATGGAGGAGAGGTAAGGAACAATAACAACAATCAAATCAATCCAGAGGCAGCCAGCCAGTTTGGCTGGTGTAGAGGAGACAGTGTAGACCAAGAGAATTTCAACGCCTGGATACCTGGCCAGCCAAGCGGGTATATTCAGAATACTGACTACATCATAGGCCCTCGCACTATGAATGAAGTCATTATTCGAGACTGTACAGAGTTTTGGTGTGGTATGTGGGTCAGGACTCCAAACCCTTACCCTTATCCGCCAAACTACCTGACTCTGCCTCCTCCTTGGATTCCAAACGGGCCAGTAGCCACAGAAGAGCCAGAGTAAAGGAGGCAAGAAAAATGAGTAACGGTCAACCTTGGTGGAGATACACAAAGCACGGTAGAGAAGAGCAAAACACTGTCATGTGTTTCAAGTGCCAGTGGTTTCAGCCTATGTACCAAGAGGAGGATTCTCAACTAAAAAAAATGAGAGCAAAAGGAGTAGTCATACCAGAAGGGGCCTCTCCAGAGGGTTACTGTAGAAAAAAATCAGTACCTATCACAAACTATAATGCTCCTATGGTCCT
>Ga0209427_10006805_pt1 | contig 13001 bp, 8 predicted proteins | sample DeeMarSWOR136_30_FD_187465 | JGI IMG/M metagenome (GOLD analysis project Ga0209427, IMG submission 187465) | Marine sediment microbial communities from White Oak River estuary, North Carolina - WOR-1-36_30 (SPAdes) (version 2) | ecosystem: Environmental > Aquatic > Marine > Intertidal zone >... | reverse complement strand
TGTTGCTTGCCTGTATTTTTGTTGTGTCGGTTTTGTCTAGTGTTTTATTGGTAGACAAAACAGTCAAGTGTTCTAGAGTGTTTCTTATTCCTGTCCACACTTCTGTTCTTACACTTATGACTGATGGCAGTTTCTTTATTGATTGGTTAACATGATCCAATTCCTCATTGTTCCTTAATGTTGCCACCACCCAAAGGTTTGAACCAGTGTTTAAAGGTGTGACAGAATAAATGTTAGGGATTTTGAGTATGCTTATTAAGATTTGATCCCTTTTCTGTGGTTGCACATTAACAAAAAGACTTACCACCGTATTATAGCCTAGATTTGCGTATTTTAGCTTGATAGTGGATCCGACAATTATCCCTTCAGTCCTCATTTTCTTGTAGTGTTGCCAAATAATGTTTTTTGATGTGCCCACCTCTTTTGCGATTTTGGTGAAACTTCTGCGTCCATCTCTCAGCAAATCTTTCAAAATCTTAGCATCGATTTCATCGATTTTTTTCGTTGAACTCAACTTTTTTTCTTCCTAGTTCCAAAGTGAGAATCATTTACGCTAGCTCATTAATATGTTTTCAGTCTTTTCACGGTTATCAGACAATACCGCATTTTCTTGGTAAATTCATGTTACTTTGTCCTAAAATAAAAGGTTTCCTCGTAAATGTTAAATACACAGAGCTGTAAAGCACTCATTTGTCAAAGTTGGAAGAAGGAGAAAACTAAATGAGAATATCAAGAAACAAATCTAAACTATCAACTATTGCTTTAATTCTACTATTGGTTATATCCACCATTCTTATTGCTTTGCCAAGTACTATTGCGCAGCAAAGGGTGTATCCCTATCCCTACATCAACGCTGTACCTAACCCAGTACAAGTTAACACGCCAACGCTGTTCCATGTGGGAAGTATGTACCCGACGCCTATGGCACAGCCCGGATGGTATAATCTAACAGTTGAGGTCACACTGCCCAACGGACAAACCGAAATTTTGCCTCCGGTTACCACCGACAAAACAGGTGGAACAGGTGTTAAATATACGCCTACAATGGTTGGAAAATATTCTGTGCGGACACACTTCCCTGAACAGGTTAAAACGGCATCTGATAGCTACACTGGACCGGCAGGCACAATTATTGAAGACTCCTACAGTGACTGGCTCGAGCTTATTGTCCAAGAGGAACCGATACAATATTATCCAGGACATTCACTTCCACAAGAATATTGGACTCGCCCCATAGATGGACAGATTCGAGAATGGTACACGATTGCAGCAAACTGGTTAGAATGCTCTCCTCCGACCTCTGCTGGCCCCACCTCAATGAATGCTCCCTACAATGATTACGCACCAGAAAGCGCACACATACTGTTCAGAAAACCACTGACGATGGGGGGCCTCGCTGGAGGAACTATGGGCGAACAAGGCTTTGAACAGGGAGATGCATACGTAGGCAAATTCGGTGGTCAGGGAATGTACGGATCACAAGGGCCAGTAATCATCGGCGGAGTAATGTTCTACAACCAATTCGAATCAAACGGAGGCAGTGCCGTTGAGCAGTGGGTTAATGCTGTGGATCTACATACTGGAGAGATGCTGTGGAGTAGACCCCTCACAACCCCAGATGGAACTGTCCTTAGGCTATCATTTGGTCAAACATTCTATTGGGACTCGTATAACTATCACGGCGTCTTCGATTTCTTATGGGCAACTGAAGGCGGCGGATTCTTTGGAGGGGCCACAAACTGGCACGCCTTTGACACCTTCAGTGGACGATGGGTCTGCACCTATGAAGACGTTCCTAGTGGCACCCGCTTCTGGGGGCCAAAAGGTGAAATCTTCATCTACAGTGTAAATAAAAATGCAGGCACAATAAGTCTGTGGAACTCAAGCAGAGTCATCTCTGACGAGGGAAGTTTTAATCCGCAAGGTGTGGTACGTGACGCCTCAAGAGGAATTGAATGGACTGTGACCGTGCCTGAATTACCCGGCTTGCCTGGAAGTGTCTACAAAGTTCGTGACGGAATAATTCTTGGAGCAGATTTTTCGCGCGGCAGTGTCGCACCTAGCCCATGCAACATGTGGGTTATTGCTGTTGACAACGAGGCGGGATACGCAGAACTATTGGCGCATGAAACTTGGACGCCACCATGTCCACAAATTACTGTCGAAGATGTGAGTGTAGAGGAAGACCTCTTCATCGTGTCTACAAAAGAGTCAACAGCAACTTATGGCTTCCGCCTCAGCACAGCCAAACAAATATGGGGTCCAACTCCATCGAGGCACTACACAGACAACTGGGGGCACTCATCAGGTAACAGCTGGGACATCATCGCCAGCGGCTACGGCAAAGTCATAGCAGGAAACTATGGTGGGACAGTGTGGTGCTACGATGCACAGAACGGCAGTGTAGTATGGGCGCTTGATTTAGATGACCCCTACACTGAGATTCTGCACAACAACAGGTGGCGTTTCAGACCTTCGTTTGTTGCCGATGGAAAACTGTACATTGAGAACACTGAACACAACCCCAGAGATCCTCAGCCGCGTGGTGCACCAATCATCTGCATCAACTTGACTAGCGGAGAAGAGATTTGGAGACTACCCTATCGTCAAGGCGAATGGAGCTCTACTATGATTATCGGAGACAGCATAATAGTGGCACAGGACACATATGACCAGCACTTTTATGCTATAGGCAGGGGTCCAAGCAAAACCACTGTTGAAGCACCGCTGACGGCTCTGACGAAGGGGACAAGCGTCATAATTCGCGGCACAGTGATGGATGTCTCTCCGGGCACAACAGACCCAAAAATAGCACTTAGATTCCCGAATGGCGTTGCCGCCATATCTGATGCGGACATGGAGGATTGGATGCTGCATGTGTATAACCAGTTTGCGCGTCCAACCGATGTTGAAGGCGTTGAAGTGTTCCTGAAGATTCAGGATCCTAATGGCGACTGGTACTCAGCCACTGTTACAACCGACTCAAATGGTGTATTCAGCCACATGTGGACTCCCGCTATCGTCGGCGAATACCATGTCACTGCGATGTTCGAAGGCACCAAATCATACTACGCCTCACAGGCAACAACTGTCTTTGGTGTAGACGAAGCGGCAGCAGCGGCTCCTAGCGCAGCAGAGGTTGCTGATACAACTGTAAACAGACTTCCAGCGTATCCAGCAGCTTCGGCAATAGCGCAAGAAACTGTAAACAAACTGCCAGCATACCTGACAATCGACCTGGTCATACTGATAATCGTAGCCGTCGTCCTGGTCATAGGCTTAATAGCCTACATGGCACTCAGAAAACAAAAATAAACCCAAAAATTTTCCCTTCCCCCTTTTTTATGTGGGTAAGTAAAACATCAAAAGATTTTCTGGTATGACAACATTGGAAAGTTGAGCTTGAAGCTTGACGTAGAGACGATTAAGGAAATGAGAGAAATAGTTGATCAACATAAATAGCTTGTTTAGAATAGGTAGATGAGCCTGAAAGACCGCGGAGGAAGGGCAGAAGTGGGTTATGCTGGGAATACCGAAAGACTAGCCGAGGTGCTGAAGCACACATCCGAAAAACTGGATGCGAACGCCGCTGTCGTTGTGCTGCTGAGAGCAACCAAGCAGGACTTTCAGGTCTTGTTTGTGAAGAGAGCGGAGAAATCAGGTGACCCTTGGTCAGGACAGACCGCTTTTCCCGGTGGAAAAGGCAGCCCTGAGGACCGGAATCTGAAGGAGACCGTGGTTAGGGAAACCTTGGAGGAAACCAGCATAAACCTTTCTGAGGGCTGCCGCTTTCTCGGAGCAATGGAGCCTGTGAGGTCGACGCAAAAGCCTGAAATGCGGATTCTTCCCTTCGTCGTCCTCCTAGAGAAGGAACAAGTAATAGAATTGAACGAGGAGTTAACGGAATACTTCTGGACGCCACTAAAAGAACTTGCCAAACACAAGGGAACCGCAAAGTTCAGTTTCGGAGAACAGCCAGCCTACATCATGGAAAAGCACGTCATCTGGGGACTAACCTACAAAATCTTGCAGAATCTTCTTTCGTTATTCTCATCCATCGAGGAAGAAAAGCCAAGAGAAAGCTAAACTGTCATTTTTCAAAGCTTTCTGTGACACTGGAAACGCGTCTCAAACACTCAAGCGCAGTCTCATATGTTGGGTACCCCTTTAATCCGCATTCAGGTCCCGCGTACAGAACCCTCTCAGCACCAAACCGCTCAACCACCTTACCCAGCCGATTCTTCATTAGTTCTACACTTTCAAGAAAGATTTCGGGATTAACTTGCCAATGTTTGATGTCTGTCCACGCGTCAGCAATCCTCTCGTTTACATCTGATTCACTCAGCTTTTCCGGCGAATCTGCAACAACCCTTTTCTTAATCAACTTATCGAAGTCGTTAACTGCCAAGCTGGCCTTCAGAAACTTGTCTGTTGACTCCAGCTTTTCTTTGGTGTTTTTCATTTGGATGAGGGGGTCATCAACGTGCGATTCGATCACGTCTAAGGAGGGTATATCCCAGAAAAGCGGGTTTGCTGTGCTGTGAAGATGAATCATAGTCTGGGCGTTCTTGGATTTGATTTTGCGGAAAATGGATTCCCATGCCCTTCGCAGGTTTTCTCTCCCTTCAGAACCGAAATCGATTAACGCGTCGTCTTGTAATCCGAAGACTGGCTCATCCACCGAAACCAAACTGACTCTGCCGTGCTTATTGCTGAAGATGCTGTTTTCCACGATTTGAGAAATGACGTTTCCTAGCCTGATGAATATGTCCTCCCTTTTGTAAGGGAAAAAGGAAGCGAGCGTGTAGGGTCCAGTAACACAAACCCTAACTTCGAAGGCTGCACCCTTCTTCTCTTGGATCATCTGAGAGTTCCGTTCTATAACCAAAACCTCAGCAATCCGACTTCTATCTGTCTTCAAAGAGGGAACCGCAGTCTCCAAGTAGCCTTCCTTGAGTTTTTCTATTCCATCAATCATAGACAGAAACATCTCATTCATATCGCGGAACTGAGGAAAATTCGGAACCTCAATGCCTGCTCCAATTTTATCCAGTGAACCTTCAAGCACCTTTTTCTCAAAAAATTTGGCTGGTTCATCTGCTGAGGAGAGGCTGAAACAGTTCGCCCCCTCCACAAACTTCCCTGAATCATCGACGAATGGTAAACTGCCCACATCGCAGGATCTTGTCATCAAACTGCCTCCCTCTTTTGCCATGTTTGTCCTCTAAGCCGTTTTAAAGTGTTCCCACCCACGAGCCTCTATGGACACCAGCTTCCCAGCTGTTTCTAGCAGAAGCTGCTTCTCTTCAGTGACCCGCCCCAGTTTTATTAGTTTTCCTCCTACATCTTCCACGGCTTTTGTTGCTTCCTGCCAGAACTCTGGTTTGATGGTTAACAGAAGTTCGTATTCCTCTCCCCCATACAAGGTCAATTCCACAGGATCGAAACCGTGAAACTCCGCGAACCTTTCTGCCTCAGGGGCTATCGGAAGCTTATCGAGGCGGAAACCAACATTGCTAGCCCGGGAAAGTTCATGGATGCTCCACGCCAGTCCATCACTTGAGTCTATGGAGGCTGTTGCCGCCTTCGATTGAGCTAGAGCCATCCCTTCTCGGACCCTTGCTTGGGGCATCAGAACAGAGTCAACAAGCTCTCCACCTTCTTCAGGAGCTGAAAGTTCATCCATCAGAATCTTTAGTCCAGAGGCTGGTTTTCCGAAAGAACCGGTTACCGCCACCCAGTCTCCGGGTTTTGCTCCGCTACGCTTGATTAGGTGATGTTTGCTGCAGACGCCTAATGCCATGCAGCTGATTACTAGGTCAGAGGCTTCGTTGGTGTCGCCCCCCAGTATGTAGGCGTTGTATTCGCGTGCGCCAGCGTTTAGTCCCTTGCCGATCTGCTGTATGTCCGTTTCTGTCATGGTTGGGGGTACTGCGATGGATGCTAGGAGGGCGAGGGGCTTTGCTCCCTTTGCTGCTAGGTCGCTTATGTTCATTATCACTGCTTTGCGGGCGGATTGCCAGAGGCTCATGGTTTTTGGGACATCTGTTTTTCCGACAAGCATGTCCATGTTTATTACGGCGAGTTTTTCGTGTCCCATGTCTACTGCTGAGGCGTCGTCACCGAATGGAATTGGCATATTCGGCATCTGCTCTAGGCATTCTAGAATAAGTTCTATGATTTTTCTTTCGCCCAGCTCCTTAGCTGAATGCAACTTGTGAACCCCTGCAGGTACTATTTGTTCCTGAATGTCTTAAAAATACTGTTGGGGGGAAGTTTGACGTTAATGGCTTTGGATGTGGGTTTAATTCTGAAAAACTTTTATATCCAAAGATTAATATGACGAGGTTTACCGTTGAAGCAGCAACCTTAAAACATTACATGAATGTAGAGGTTCTGGTGCAATGAAGATTATATTCGATGTGGGAGAGAAAAAAGTGAACGCAAGTAAAGCTGTTTTTCTAGTTGTCTTAACCATAATTTCGTTATGTGCAGTTTATACTCAGCCCGTTAACTCACAGAGTATTGGGGTCATCTACATTTCAAGTGATGGAAGCATTACCACTTCATCAAACATTACAGTTCCTATTCAACAGGATGGAGACATCTACACCTTCACAGATAACATTAACGGATACTTTCTTGTAGTTCAACGTAACAACATTGTAGTTGATGGCGCAGGCTACTATCTTGCAGGACAAGGAGAAAGAGGATTAGACCTGTCGTCCAGAAGCAACGTAACAATCATGAACCTACAAATAGGGTCCAATATTTACGGCATCTACCTTTCTGGCGCTTCGGGGAACGCCATATCTGGAAACACCGTAGCTCAAAATAGTTATGGTTTCTACCTAAACGGAGCCTCACAAAACACTATCACTGGAAACGCCGTGACAAACAACGGTTATGGTTTCTACCTTAACGGAGGCTCACAAAACACTATTATTGGAAACAACGTAACAAACAACGCCATCGGCATCAACATCTTTTCGTCTTCAAAGAATACACTTAGAGCCAACACAATGGACAACAACTATAATCTAGCGGTTGATGGCACCGAGCCTCAACACTTCGATAATGACATTGATGATTCAAACACAGTCAACGGCAAAAAAGTCTACTATCTGATTAGCCAAAGTAATCTGGTCATAAATTCGGTTACTTTTCCAGACATAGGTTACCTCGCCCTCGTGAACTGCCTAAACATATCAGTCCATCATCTGGAATTCACCGGCAATGGGCATGGCATACTATTGGCTTACACAACAAATTCGACAATATACAACAATCAATTAACGGACAATTACTCTGGAGTAGCACTCTTTGCGTCTTCCAACAATTACATTACTACAAATAACATAACAGACAATGAGAGAGGAGTGCAGCTCAGTAACGCTTCAAACCTTAACAGCATATTTTCAAATGTTATAACTGGCGGCCTAGATGGCATCTTTCTCTTCAGTTCTCTCCAAAACACCATTGTTCTAAACAACGTAACAGACAACAATGTTGGAATCGGCTTCAGGGAGTCCTCATACAACATGATCAGAGGCAACCATTTTGTCGATAACGAGGTACAGGTTTACGATGTTAGTAGGGAAAACTCTACCTTAACTCCCTCAATAAACACCTGGGATGTCGGCTATCCTTCAGGCGGCAATTATTGGAGCGACCACATGGGCGTTGATGGGATGGGCGGAAAGTATCAAAACGAGACAGGCAGCGACCAACTAGGAGACACGCCTTACATTATTGACCAAAACAACAAAGACAATTATCCACTCATGCCTTACGGAAGCCCACCTGCCATCTTCATTGATTCACCAGAAAACAAGACATACACGTTAAACTCTGTTTCCTTGAAATTCTCTGTGAGCAAAACAACCTCATGGATCAAATACAGCCTAGACAACCAAGCGAACGTCACAATCACTGGAGACGCAACTTTGTCCGACCTAGCTTACGGCGAGCACAGCATAACGCTTTACGCAGAGGACACAGATGGAAAAGCTGGAAAGTCTGAAACAGTTTACTTCACCATAGCTGAGGGAGCAGAGCCTCCGCCACCAGACTTTTCCCCACTAGTATTGATTGTGGCAGTGATAGCCGCAGCCGCCATAATTGGAGTGATTCTTTTCTTCTTCATGAAGGCAGACAAAGAATGAGTCCCATACAGAGGGGAAGTCAACTTCTTGAATTCATAGGCGTGTAGGCGTTGCAGCCACGTGCATAAGCATCGAATGCTCCACAATCATTATTTATTTCAGGAACATAACAGAGGGTTTTACGGACACCTCTGTAGCGGTTGCTTGCTCCCGAATATCTTAAAAATGTGTTATGGACTCAATTCACTGGAAACGCCTCGGTGGCTCAGCCCGGTAGAGCGGCAGCCTCGTAAGCTGTTGGTCGCGGGATCAAATCCCGCCCGAGGCTCCATTCCTGCGTTTGATACCCGTTTTATGTTAGATTTTGGTGCTGTTTGAGGATAGAAAGCTTTTCAGGGCACGAAAATAGATGGTTTTGTAAAAATTGGCTATCTTAGTGATTTGGAGGAAATGCGTAATGTTTGAGAAGAAACTTGTAGCGCTCAGTTTGATTTGTGTTGTTCTATGTGTTGCAGTTGTTGGAGCTGTAATCGTGGTTAACCAGAAAAACTGTGAACTGCAAGTGAAAGCAGATCAGATTTCTGGACTTGAAGATGAAAGGCTCAGTTTAGAAGCTCAGGTAGCAACTTTACAGTTTAATGTTTCAGTTCTCCAATCGGAAATCAATTCATTGAACAAGGAAAGAACCGCTCTCGAAAACCAAGTTTCAACGTTACAAGCCAACATTACAAGACTCCAAATTGAGATCACGTCGTTAGAAAACGAAAAGAGCTCATTAGAAACGCAAATTTCAGCCTTACTAGCCGTCATCCCAACTCTCCAATCCGAGATAGGCACATTGGACAACGATAGGGTTGTTCTGGAGGCTCAAGTGGCAAGTCTTCAATCTGAGATTACTTCACTGAATAACGAAAAAGCTGCTCTTGAAAATCAGGTTTCAACGTTACAAGCCAACATTTCAATCCTCCAAACTGAGATCACGGAGTTAGAAAATGAGGTGATTGAAAGCTTCGACTTAGGCTATGCAGATGGGGAAACTGAAGGCTACCAAGTCGGCTATGATGACGGATATGAACAGGGCGTGGAGGATGGGGCTGGAAGCGGCTGGTACATTAGAGACCCAACATATGCCGAGGCGATTGCTTTCATAAATTTGGATAGAACAGACAGAAATGAGTACACTGAGGATTATGTTTGCTACGATTTCACAGCTGATTTCAACGCCAACGCATTTCAGATGGGTTACCGATGCGGTTTCGTTTACATCGAATTCTCCGACAGCGCCCATGCAATAGCCTGCTTCAACACCACTGACCGCGGACTGATTTACGTAGAACCGCAAAACGATAAAATTGTTGATGTAGCAGTCGGTCGAATGTATTCAGGTGACCTGATAGTGAAAATAGGCATAGTTTGGTGATCCGGAAAGGGCAGGTTTACTCTGTTAGTGCTTTCTTGATGGGGTCTTCAGGTTTGTCTTTGACGGTGCTGTGAACTATGAAAGTTTCCGTCTCTTTGACACCGCTCAAGTCATGGATTCTCTTAACCAAGTCAGTTAACTCTCTGTTGTCCTTCACCAGCACTTTTGCTATGCTATCGTACTTGCCGAAGATTCTCTGAAATTCAGCCACCTGAGGGAAGCCTTTCACAATTTCTTCTGTCTCTTTTCTACAATCGCTTCGCGGGTCCTCTCGCATCAGTATGTACGCCTGAATAGACAGCCCCAGAATTTCGGGTTCCATCTTCGGAAAAAACGAGGTCATCAAACCGGAGGCGTGCATTTGCTCGATCTTTTTTGCGACGGTTTGCCTTGTAACGCCTAGATCGTCTGCTATCTTAACGATTGGACGTAGCCCCTTCTCTAACAGGTTGAGCAGAATCTTTCTTTCCAGATCCTTGATAGTTAACATTTTGTTAACATAAAGTTTAAAAGTGTTGGCAGTTTTTAAACGTTTCCAACAAACAACCAACACGGAGTAAAAGAGGATAAACAATGATTAGCCGATACATTGAAGCATTGCGACCTAAACTGAGCAGATTAGACTACAGGAAACTGAATGCGATATCCATTCCAAAAGTCCACGAATTCATCGCCAAGTCAGCTGACCTCTGCAACGCAGAACGCATATTCATCTGCAGCGACTCCGAAGAGGACAAAGATTACATTCGGCAGCAGGCAATCGCCACCAAAGAAGAAACCCCATTGAACATCTCAGGGCACACCGTCCACTTTGACGGCTACTATGATCAGGGACGAGACCGTGAGGCTACAAAGTATCTGGTGCCCAAAAGAGTTCATTTAAGCAAAGCCCTTAACCAGATTGACAGGCAGGAGGGTCTGGCAGAGGTAAAGGGTTTACTCCGAGACTCCATGACTGGGCGCACGATGATTGCACGTTTTCTCTCTTTGGGACCCACAGATTCGGCGTTCACGATTCTTGGGCTGCAATGCACTGATTCGTGGTATGTAGCCCACTCAGAAGACCTCCTATACAGACCTGGCTACAAGGTTTTCACTCAATCAGCCCCGGACATAGACTTTTTGCGTGTTGTACATTCGTCAGGGAAACTAACCGAGAGCATGGTCAGCGCAGAGCACAAGAAGAAACGCATCTACATTGACTACATGGATAACACCATCTACAGCGTCAACACCCAGTACGCAGGCAACTCGATAGGCTTCAAGAAACTCGCCTTCCGCTTAGCCATCAGAAAAGCAAACACCGAAGGCTGGCTGGCCGAGCACATGATGCTGATGGGGGTGCATGGTCCCGGCGGTCGCAAATCATACTTTGCTGGCGCGTTTCCCAGCGCCTGCGGCAAGACGTCTACGGCTATGCTGCCCGGCGAAACTATACTGGGCGATGACATTGCGTACGTTCGCGCGGTTGATTCGGTTGCTAGAGCAGTAAATGTTGAGGCAGGCATTTTCGGCATCATACAGGACGTTAACCCCGTCGACGACGCTTTGATATTCAAGGTGCTTCACAGCCCATGCGAAATAATCTTTTCCAACGTGTTGGTGAAGGATGGCAAACCGTACTGGCTGGGCATGGGCAGTGAACTTCCTAAAGAGGGAATTAACTTTTCGGGTGAATGGTGCGAAGGCAAGAAGGACGAGGCGAGTAACGAGATTCCCGCTGCCCACAAGAATGCGCGGTATGCAGTGAATCTCAGGGAAGTGGAGAATTGTGATCCGGAGCTGGATAACCCGTTGGGGGTTGAGTTGAAGGGCATAATGTATGGGGGGCGGGACACCAAGGCGTATGTTCCGGTGCAGCAGAGCTTTGATTGGCAGCATGGAATCATCGCGTACGGGGCGTCTTTGGAGACGGAAACAACTTTCGCTACAGTCGGCAAAGAAGGAATCCCAGAAATCAACATGATGAGCATTCAGGACTTCATCTCTATTCCCTTAGGAAAGAACGTCCGGAACAACCTTGACTTTGGAAAGAAGCTTGAGAAGCCACCTGTTATCTTTGGAGTCAACTACTTCCTGAAAGACAAAGAGGGCAAATATGTCAATGCCCCCATGGACAAGCATGTTTGGGTGAAGTGGATGGAGCTTCGTGTCCACTGTGAAGTGGATGCAATACAGACGCCCACAGGCTACATTCCCAAATATGAGGATTTGCGTAGGCTCTTCAAGGAGGTGCGCGGTAAGGACTACAGCAGGGAAGATTACGTTAAGCAGTTCAGCATCCGAGTGCAGGAGAACATGGCTAAGATCAAGCGGGTGAGGAAATTCTACAAGAAAAACGTCACATACACGCCTGAGGCGGTGTTTTGGGTGCTGAACCAGCAGTACGAGCGACTCCTCAACGCAAAAGAAAAACATGGCAACTACATTTCGCCAGAAAAGTTCATCGAATAAACAGGGGAACATCCCCTTTTTTCTCTGCGTTCCACTTTGGCGGAAACGGAAAATCTATAGGCTAGTCCATGATAGAACATTAACCAACCCTTAGACAGGGTTGTGCCTCGGTGGCTCAGCCCGGTAGAGCGGCAGCCTTGTAAGCTGTTGGTCGCGGGATCAAATCCCGCCCGAGGCTCCTTCAACGCACAAAAAAAGGGGTTCATCAATTCTTTTTCTAAGAATTCAAAAACTTTGATTTTCGTTGAAGCTAACGTTTTCTTTTATAGATTGCAACCACTAGTGCTAATATAACAAAAGAAATTAACATCAAATATCCTGAAGAAAACTCGGGTATCACCTGGTATGTGCAGTATAAATTATCTCCGTTTCTAGACGCTTCGTAACCCTCGTTGTTATAGGCAACTATTTTATATCTAACCCAAGTTCCGTCCGCCTGACCAGGTATAATAGCCTCAAAAAGACCTGCCGAAGAATTGTGATCCATTATCTGATCTTCCCAAGCTGCTTCATCATTTATCGCATAAAATAGTGTAACATTTTTAACGCCACTTTCGGTGTCTGTTACACTCACTGAAACATGCACATCCTCACCAGGCCACACGTTATCCCTTGATGGAACCTGAAAAGGAATACCAATTTCTGGACCTGAAACAGCACTCTTCAAATACACATTCATGCGACTTTCATCAGTGGTCACACTATAGTCCGCTGCAGAAATTTCGTTTCTTGCTAACTCCAACCAAACTCCGAAAGCTTCTCCCCAAGAGCCAGATGGATTAGTATTATCTGGATCTAACGTATGCGTATCAGAGTAACCAATCGCCTTCGCAGTTTGCATGAGAACATACTTGCTTCCCCAATAATCAAGCGCACAAGGGTCAATGCTCGCCATTATCGTGTTTACTCTTGTTGCTGCACTGTAAGACGTTGAAGGACCGCAGGAAGATGATGAACCTGGATTAGCATTCACCCAGACAGCGTCAAGTATGTTCAAAGTCGGAAACCTCGTCTCCACCATC
>Ga0209427_10006800_pt1 | contig 13009 bp, 13 predicted proteins | sample DeeMarSWOR136_30_FD_187465 | JGI IMG/M metagenome (GOLD analysis project Ga0209427, IMG submission 187465) | Marine sediment microbial communities from White Oak River estuary, North Carolina - WOR-1-36_30 (SPAdes) (version 2) | ecosystem: Environmental > Aquatic > Marine > Intertidal zone >... | reverse complement strand
TCCATTTCACTGAACGATTTCGTCAGGAACTGGGCAGAAGTCCGGACAAGAGAACGGCCTTGTTTGCCACCAGCCGCAATACCGGTATGGCCCTCTTCAGCACGGCCGTATCCACGGCGTTAGGTTTCGCGGTCATAGCCTTCGCCCCGATGCCGATGTTCTCCGCTTTCGGCCTGCTGACGGCGGTTATGATAGTTCTTTCTTTCCTGATGGCGCTGTTTGCTCTGCCGAGCCTGTTGTTGCTGTTCGCTCCACCAGTGAAAAAGAAGAATACTTAGTTACGGTTTAATATGAATTTTGGTTACTATTGCAACCGGCCTTCCGCCGCTTTCCAGTCGATGTTCTTGAGGAAGGCCTCAATATAATCGGCCCGCTTCAGGCCATAGTCAATCATGAAGGCATGCTCAAAAACATCCATAACCAGGATGGGACGGCATCCAGCCATATGGCCTACCTCGTGCTCGTTTATCCACTGGTTGAACAGCTCTCCGGTAATATTGTCCTGATACAGCACTACCCAACCGATGCCGCGCATGGCCCCGGTAGCCCGAAAATCTTGCTCCCAGGCGTCATAGCTGCCATAGGCATCAGCCAGCTTCTTCGCCAGAGAGCCGGACTTTTCCAGAGGGGCCTTTCCACCCAGGTTCTCGAAATAGTATTCGTGGAGGCGCATGCCATTAAATTCAAAGCCGTAACGGCGTTTCAGCTCGGCGTATTCGGGGTCGGCGGCATTCTTGACTTTGCTGTTCAGCAGTTCCTGAAGCTTGTTGGTATTGGTCACGTAGCCTTGGTAGAGAGTAAAGTGGTTATTAAGTAGGGTTTCACTGAAACCCGGCATACCGATGAGATTGCCATAATTTTTAGCCGTATAAGCCATTATATTTTCTCCTTTCCTTGGTAGTCTTCACCAATTACAAGTTGATTATTGGCGGGTATCTTGCTGACTTGCAGTGGATAATCAGCCTATTTTACGGCTGAACTCCTGCACCTGGTAATCCCACTCCCGGGATTCCAGTTCTACTGAAGCTCCTTTCTCCTCGGCGCTGGCCGTAACATAGATACTGCCGCCACCTCCTTCAAAGTTAGCGCAGCACTTTTCCTGCTCCTTGACCTCCAACCCATAGCCGCCCGGGCCGAAGTAGTCAACGGCACGTTTGATGGCCTCTTCTGGACTGAGCTTGGTCTTGACCTCCAGTTTCAGCATCTTACACCTCCTATTAACGTGATTTTCATTGTGGGATTGATTACATTAACCAATTTATACCAGTAAACAACGCTTGTATATGACTTATGTCGCTATGAATCATTCATACTTTCATGTAATTTGTAATATTACTCTATTTCTCAAAAATGTCAATACTTAGTAATGAGGGTTGTTGTTTGCATCAGGTTGATAACTTTGCCCCACCCACCCCTTCGTTATTGTCTTTTCCCACCCACCGCCCAGTATCACCTGAGGCTTATCATATAAGTATTCACCCCTCTATCTTTTAAGGGTTATTGTTTTCTTTTATTCCTTGAATGGGGATAAGGGGTAGGAGCTATTACCCGGCTAGACCGACAATGATTCGAGGGTGGTAGGGTTGGAATAGATGTGTAACAATGGGGGTAGAGGGACGATTAGTGAAATATCACAGGGAAGGTGAAATAAGGGGTAAAGATTAACAAAAGAAACAAGGTAAAGCTGGAAGGTCAGGAAATATTACTACTTAATGATAACAAGCTTGAATGAGACACCACTCACAAACCCTCCAGTACCATCTCTAGTAGGCTGGCTATCATCTATCCGGACAATACGGACTTCGGAGAACCTGTCCAGTGCCTCCATGGCTGTAACATAGTCGATAATCGTAAAGGAGTTGTCGGCTTCACCCGTAACACTTATCTGGTTGGCGTTTATCGTTACGGCAGTGAAGAATGCTTTAACCGGGAAGGCATTAGTGACCAATCTCAAATTATCGGCGTAGTCACCGCCTCCGCTGATGAGGTATTGATATTCCTGCCGGGTTGTCTCGGCATCAGCCAGTATGCCTTCTATGTTCTTCTCCATTTCTGCGGCCTCGCTGGCTGATGAAAGTACCTGCTCCAACTGCTGGTTGATACCGGTCAACTCGGTTTGCAGACGGTCGATTTCAACACTGGCCTGGCTCCTGAGATGGTTCAAGGGAAATAAGAAACCCAGTCCGATTATCACCACGATTGATAGAAGTATGTGCGGCAACTTTATCCGGTAAGTTGACGGCTTATATTTGCCGGCGAGAATATTGAGATTTATATCACGGAACAGTGCCTGGCCTCTTATGGCGGCTGGCTTCAGCGGTAACTTTTTCAGGGCAAGGCCGACATTAACGGTAAACGCGGTCCGCGGAAAGTCATCAGGCAATGACAATGATGGTGACAGCATCTCGACCGGATATCCGGTCTCGGACGAGATAAGCTCGCTGGCGGCATCGGTTGCAAGTTCTCCGGTGAGTAACAGGGGCGTATCCGGACTGATGCGGTCGTGGGGGTGGTCACTATTATAGAACTCTACCGCTTTTAATAGTTCGCTAATCATTCGGCGTATATCGTCTTCCAGGCTGGCTCTTTCCCCTCTGGGCGTCATGGTATGCATGATGGCCGGCATGCCGTTGGCCACCATGACGATATCAAAGCAATCGGGTTCCAGAGCCACTATGATGACGTTTTCTCGATTTGCCACTCTAGCCAAGGCCAGTGGATTCAGGTCAATCATATAGGGCCGTATTCTGGCTTCTTCGAGAGTCTGGACCAGGGCATCGACGGGATGGCGCGGCACACCGAGGACAAAGAAATCCAGTTCATCCTGCCCGCCATCGATAGCCTGCCAGGAGAGGTATAACTCCTCAACGGGCAGGGGTATTTCCTTGTTGGCCGCCCGCTGGATGGCCTCATATTCTGAATCGCCATCCATACGGGGCATGCTGAGAATACGGTGGATAAAGGACAGGCCGGTGATGCTTGTAATAACCCGTTCTCTGGGCACTCCGGTTGACTTGAATAGATTGCTGATTACCGCCCCGACTACCTTCGGACGTAATACCATTCCATCCCTGACCAGACCCGGTGACAGGGGCGCGCTTTCCCATTTCTTTATCTGGCTTCCTTTAACATGGAGGAGCCTGACACTGCTGGAACTGATATTTAGCGTTACATACGTCCTGTCATACATAATACGGATAAACTCCTTATCCGGAGGTTGTAAACTGGGTATAGATAGCCAGGTTGAGGTCGCAGACGACCGGTGTATTCCCACCAGCAGGCTGTCTGGTCATGCCCAAATTCTCGACGGCAATGGCGGCGAAGCGGCCACTTTCCAGTTGACTGACGAAACCATTCACCTGCGCGAAACTCCCCGAGACGACCATCTCTATCCGGAAGACATGGTAACCCTTACCGATATTTTCCAGTGACCATGGTGTGGTAATCAGTGGAATCGCTTTTACATGGTATTCATCGGCCAGTATGAGAATATCATTAATGACACGGGTGCTGTTGAGGTCGCTGGGAAAGGTGCTGCGTACGGTGGCTAGTGTTGCCTTGGCCGCAGCCAGCCTCCGCTCCAGGTCCCGCGATGGTTCGGGGGTCTGGGTGAGAGTCAGGGTAGCCTCGTTGACCCGTGCCGCCAGCGCATCATATGCCTGTCGCTGCTTCCTGTAGTCCGTCCCCAGGAAGTAATAGACTACCAGCAAGGCGATTATAGCCACTACTAATACTACGGTGATTAGTCGGCTCTTCAAGTTAAATCCTCCCTTTACTCACGCATTTATGTTTACTATAAAATGGCATTACGGGTTTATCAGCCACTGGTTAACGGTGACATTCGTCCCCACTATTTCAACGACAGCCTGGATAGTCTCGTCGCTGGCAACGGATGTAATCTCATATGTCGTATTATCCGTCTTGACGACGGTGATATCCGGTACTATACCGTTAATTGCCTCGCCCAGAGAATAGCTGACATTATCGCCCGGTGAAGTCAGGTTATCGGCCAAGTCATCATAGGCAAGTTCCCAGATGGCGTGCTCCACACCGGTATCGCTGGAGTATTGCTTATTTATTGCCTGCCCGTAAGCCCGGGAGCCTATCATGCTGCTGCCGGCGTTCCCGAGGAACGGCGTTATGACCAGCGTACCGAAGGCAACCAGAGCCAAAACAATTACCAGGGCCTGGCCCTTCTCTCCGTTTTTCATTGCTTAAGCCTCACTGGGACGCAGGCAGATTTGATATGTTTCATTCTCACTTATATCCCATCTTCCGTCCGGGGCCGAGGTCAGGTTCATAGTGATAATGCGGTCCTGGACGGAGAAATTGACGCTCGTGATATTCTGTGCCAGAGTCCGGTTTGAAGTGCTGGTGATGCGGAGAAGGTCGGTACCCACCAGTGTATAGTTGACCGACGAGGTATCGGGGAAGGTCAGCACCAGGTTGCTGCCGCCGGTAGCCGACTGCGCCATCTGCCCATCGAGGTTGACGCAGTGGGCCACATTCTGTAGCTCGTGCAGGGCTGTCACCCGGTCATTGCCGTACTCGGGGATAGTGACAATATGATAAATCGCCGCCCCTAGGACGCCGAATATCATTCCCGTGATGGCGGTGGCAACGAGTACTTCAACCAGGGTAAGACCTCTTTCTCCCTTTATCATCGGTCCACCTTATAATCCTCAATGGTCAGCAGAAGCTGTCCGTTCCGCGAGATATTGGCCGTTATTTTCTGGATATGGGAATCCGTATCAGGTACCGAGGTAACGCCCACCGAGATGCTGTAGTTGTCCGTCGTATCAACCGCGGGGTAGGTAGTCGCCCCAGAATCGTAGGGGTAGCCTTTAATATATTCCATTTGAGTCCGTGCCAGGCTTTGCACGGCAACCTGCCGGTCGTTCTCGCCAACGGCAATCGTGCCGGTCGACAGGGCTGCGGCGAAGGCAACCAGAACAACCCCCGTGATGGCAACCGTGACCACAGACTCGGCCAGGGTTATTCCCCTTTCGTTCTTCAATACTATAGACTTGCGGAGCCATTGCCGTATTATCCTTGCCATGTTATCAGACCTGCCCGAGCCGTTCAGTACATGGTCTTCAATATTGAGTAAAGTGGCATTACCATGGAAACGGCGACATAAGCTACCACCAGTCCAACGATTATCATTAAAGCCGGCTCTATCATAGATATCAATGACTGTACTCTCTGTTCGACCCTGCGCTCATAAAAGTCGGCCACGGTAGCCATGGTTGTATCCAGGGTGCCCGTCGTCTCTCCCACGACTACCATCTCCACCAGAAGCTGCGGGAATACGTCGATTTGAGCCATCGGCGGCGACAAGCCCTGTCCCTGGACCAGTTTCCTTTTAACTTCGTTCAATGCCCGGCTGACCGGCGCATTCCCGACGGTCTGGGTAACCGTATTCAGTATTTGCGGCATGGGAAGCCCGGCCTTAAGCAGCATCGACGCCGTATGGCAGAAGCGGGACATACTGCGCTGGATGATAATCTCGCTGACCACCGGAATCTTCAATAACAAGCTGTCAATAGTCTGCTTTCCCGCAGGCGTCCTAATGTACATAAAGATGAAGATGAACAGGGCCAGGAGTGTCCCCAGAATGTGAACCCTGTAATCAATCATAAAACTGCCCAGAAATAAAAGTGATTTCGTAGTCCAGGGAAGCTCGGCATGGAGCGAAGTAAACAGCTTTACCAGCGGGGGCAGGGCTACAGTGATCAGCAGGATAAAAACGCCGATAGCCAGGAGCAGCACCCCCGTAGGATATACCAGCGCACGCTGTACCTTTTTCGCTGTTGTTGTTTCCTTTTCAAGGTGGTCGGCCACCTGTCTCAGGGCGACCTCGAAGTTACCCGCAAGTTCGCTGGCTTTTATCACCTGGCAGTAGGTGTTGGGGAATACCTGTGGATACCCGGCCAGTGCCTGGGAAAAAGAGTTGCCTTCCCGGATCTCCCTGACCAACCCGGCGATAACCTTCCTCAGCGCCGCCGAGGGGGCCTGCTCACCGAGCAGTTGTAAAGCGGTCAGTACAGGTATTCCGGACTCAATCAGGGAAGCCAATTGGCGTGAAAAATCGATAATATCTTGGGCTCTCACCCCGAAGAAGCCGGGCATCAGCCGACTCAAAGTCAGGCTGCGGCTCATCTCTCTCAGCTTGAGGACACGATAATACCCCGCCCGGTACAGGGCTTCCTCCGCCAGTTTCTCGGAGGCGGCATCAATAGTGCCCTGGACAATCCTTTTATCGAGGGTATAAGCACTATACCTATACACCATGGCTGCCTCTTAAATGGGGTTGAGCGCTTAAATTAGTGGAAAACACACTGCGTAACACCTCACTCACCGTGGTAATACCTTCAGCGACCTTTAGCATGCCGTCATGGTTCATGCTGACCATGCCGTCTTTGAGCGCCTGTGCCCTTATATCGCCGGCGCTGGCATTGCCGAGTAGCATCTTCCTGATTTCGTCACTGATAAGGAGTACTTCAAATATTCCCGTCCGCCCCCGGTAGCCGGTTTTGGCACAAGGGTTGCATCCTTTCCCTTTGTAAAAGGCTGTCGGCGGCCGCTGCATTTCTTCTTCGTAGGCTGCCAGTTCTACCGGCGTTGCCTCGTACGGAGCCCGACAGTTGTCGCAGATACGCCGGACCATTCTTTGCGCCACAATACCGACCAGTGTCGAAGGTAGAAGAGACGGTTCGGCGCACATGCCCATCAACCGCAGCAGCACGCTGACAGCATCATTGGCGTGAACCGAAGACAGAACCAGATGTCCGGTGACGGCCGCCTGAAGGGCCGTTGTCGCCGTTTCTTTATCCCGAATCTCCCCCACCAGAATAACATCCGGGTCCTGGCGCATCATGGCTCGCAGACCGCTGGCAAAGGTAACACCTGCCTTCGGATTAACCTGAGTCTGGCTGATATCTGCAAACCGGTACTCTATCGGGTCCTCAATGGTCAGGATGTTGCGCTCCTTGTTATCAAGCTGGTTTATCGATGTATAAAGGGTGGTTGTCTTGCCGGAACCGGTTGGACCGCCCACCACTATCATGCCACAGGGGCAATTCAACATAGCCCGGTACTTTTCCAGGGCGTCCGGCTGAAAACCAAGCTCAGGGAGTGTAAAAATGGACTGAAACTTGTCCAGGATCCGCAGGGTTGCTCTTTCGCCGTATGCCGTATCTGTAGTGGCAACACGGATATCGATATACCTGTCCCCTGTCTTGAATGTAAATTGACCGTCCTGAGGGCTTCTTTGCTTGGCAATGTCCAGCTTGGACAGTACCTTGAGTCTGGATACCAGTTCAGTGTGGACGCTCAGGGGCAGGGAGTGCATGTCATGCAGGACGCCGTCGATGCGGTAACGGACCCGCAGCCTTTTATCCTGCGGTTCCAGGTGAATGTCTGAGGCTCTGTCACGTACCGCCTGTTCTATAATCAATTCCAGACTCTCCGCCAATGGTGTCGTGGCATTGAGCTCGGTACTTATTTCGGTCTCTTCTAGGACGACAGATTTAGATTTGTTTACCTGCTTCTCTATTTTTTCGCCCGACCTGTAGTTCAGGTTGATAGCCCACTCAATATCGGCAGGTATACCGACGGCTACCTCAATCCTCATCTCAGTCTGGGCCTTAAGGTCTTTAATCGTCTGGATATTCTCCGGCTCGGCCATCACCACAATCAGCGAATCACCGACTATGTCCAGAGGAATGAGAGTATGCTTTCTGGCCATATCCTCGGGGACCAGCCGCAGGGCATCAGGATGGACCATATGTCTCTTAAGGTCGATTAGAGGGTAATTTAGCTGGAGGCTCATTACCTGCGCCAGGGCTTCGCGTTTAACCAATCCCTGATTCAGCAGGATATCGCTTAACTTACCTCCCTGCATCTGCTGCAGTTTCAGGGCATCATCAAGCTGCTCCTCGGTAATGAATCTCTGCTCGACAAGTATTCCACCAAGGCTTTTTCGCAGGCTCTTGCGGGTAGATTCTGACGAATCGGGCTTTTTCATGCTCTTTTCACCCTGGTCTGTGATGTATCTTTCCTGGTAATACCCTCGGCGGTAATCCGCTGCGCAAGTTCGTTTATGGAGGCGGACATGAGGCAGTCCGGGCTGGAGAGTAAAACGGGCAAGCCCCCCGATGAAGATGCCGGGGAGGCATTATCATCATAAGGAATGAGTCCCAGTACGTTCACGGCGATACTGGGCTCTACGTAGGATTTTATCTGGGGGAATTCTTTACCGGGAAAGGTTCCCGCCGGGTCGGTGACAACCACACCGATTCGCTCCGCGGGGATGCCCATAAAATGCAGGATGGTGATGGTGGATTTGACCCTGATAAGGGAGTCCAGAGTATAATCGCTGACAATGATGGCCAGGGCGCACTTTGAAAGTACGGCTCTGGTGGCAACTATCGGCTGAAACGGCAGGTCTAGCAGAAAATAATCAGTAGTCTCTCCGAACCTGTTAAGCAGTAAATCCACGGTATCCTGCGATACGTTTTCCAGTTCTCCGGAGGGCGGACGGAGACGAAGCACGCCTACGCCCGTTTGGTGAACCACCAGTGACGACTCCAGGGCCCTGTAGTCCTGCACATCGGGCGATACCGCCATGAGACGGCTGATAGCGCCCTGGGGTTTAATACCCAGTTGTTCGGCGACACTGCTCTCATAGGGACACAGGTCAACCGCAATGACCCGTTTATCCATCCGTGAAAGGGCAATGGCTGTATTGACGACCGTAGTGGTTGTTCCCACCTTGGTTTTGGGTCCAAGAAACACAACTACCTGCGAACTGGCGCTGGCTTTCCGAGCTAACAGACTTTCAACTCGACTGACGATTTCCGTTGGTGCAGTCGGCTTGGTGAGATAATCATCCGCTCCGATATTCAAACCGTTGGCGATATCTGTTTTCTGAGCCCTGCCTGAGAGCATCAGAATAAGCGGTTGAACATTATGCTCTTCGGAACGCAAGCGATGACAGACCTCGAAGCCGTCAATGCCGGGCAGCATCACATTAAGGACAATTAGGTCTGGCTCTTCCCGCTGGGCTATTTGCAACCCGTCCAGGCCATTCGACGCCGTGAGTACTTGGTAATCCCGCTGTTTCAGGATATACTCGGTTAACCTCGTGGCGACGGGGTCATCTTCTATAATAAGTATCTTTTTACTGTTGCCCATTCCTTCACCTGTCAGGATGCTTCAGAGGTAGCGTAAAACTGAAGGTACTGCCGGTTCCTTCCGTACTTTCCGCCCATATCTCTCCTCCATGGGCTTCGATAATCTGCTTCGAAATATAAAGGCCGAGGCCCAGCCCTCCGGCGCTGGCCGTATTTTCGGCCTTATAATATTTGTCAAATATGTAAGGTATGGCATCTCGCGTGATGCCGACACCCTGGTCAGTAATTTGTACCAGTAGGTCATTGTTCCTGACTTCGGCTTTCACGTTGACACTGCCACGCTTATTGTTGAATTTAATAGCGTTACCGAGCAGGTTGAACATTACCTGCCTTAACCGCTGGCTGTCTCCATCAATCTCCGGCAATGATTCCGGTATATCATGTTTTAAGGAGATATTTCTCTGTTTGGCCACACTGTAAATTTCTTTTACGGCGTTCCGGAGCAGGTCCTTGACTGATACGAGCTCCTTCTGGAGCTTTACGGTTTGCCCGGGTGCGGGCGAGATATCAACAAGCTCGTCAATAAGCCTGCGAAGGTGTTCGCTCTGGTCCGCAATGATATTCAGGAATTCCTGCTGTGTTTCAGCATCAGGTGCTCCACCTTCGAGCACCAGTCTCGTGAAACCGGTAATCGAGTGAAGCGGAGCCCGCATTTCATGCACGATATTGGACATGAATTCAGATTGCATCGGGTCTATGCTACGCAGTTCCTTTTCTAATCTCGCCACGGTGTTATCAGCGGTGTCCTTGTCCTTCTTCGCTTTTTTCTCGGTATTAAGAATGGATTCCTGTGCCGTCGATTTGGCTGTCTCGGCCTCTTCCCGGGCAAGATGGAGTTCTTCTTCAGCCCTAGCTATGGCTTCCTGCAACGCCGTCTTTACAGATTCGGTTTCTTGCTCGGCCCTGGCTATGGCTTCCTGCGACGCTGTCTTTACAGCTTCGGTCTCTTCTCTGGTGAGTCTGACCTCTTCCTCGGCTTTGGCTATAGCTTCCTGTGAAGCTATCTTTACAGCCTCGGTCTCTTCTCTGGCAATTCTGGCTTCTTCCTCAGCTCTGGTAATGGCTTCCTCCGAGGTTGTTCTGGCTGCCTCTGTTTCTTTCTCAGCCTTAACCAGAGCTTCCTGCATAGCTATCTTGGCCGCCTCGGCGTCTTCTCTGGCAAGTCTGGCCTCTTTCTCGGCCTTCGCCACGGCTTCCTGAGCGGTTATCCGGGCCGTTAAAGCTTCTTCCCTGACGAGTCTGGCCTGTTCTTCAGCCTTGGTGATAGTATCCTGCGCGGTGTTTTTAACCGCTGTAGCTTCCTCCGTAATAACTCTGGCCTGCTCTTCAGCCCTGGCAATTGCCACTTCTGAGGCTGTCCTGGCTTTATCAGCTTCTTCCCTGGCGAGTCTGGCCTGTTCCTCGGCCTTGGCAAAAGCTTCCCGCGAGCTTACCTTAATCGCCTCGGTTTCTTCTTTGGCAATTCTGGCCTGCTCCTCGGCTTTGGCAACAGCCTCCTGCGAGCTTGTCTTTATCGCCTCGGTCTCTTCCCAGGCGAGCCTGGCTGATTCCTCAGCACTGGCTACAGCTTCCTCCGAGGCGACTTTGGCTGCCTGTGCCTCCTCTTCAGCGGCCGTTATTCTTGCCTGTGCTTCCTCTTCAGCAGCAGCTGCTTTAGCCTGGGCGGCTTCTTCAGCGGCTATTATTTTTACTTCAGCTGCTTCTTCAGCGGACTTTATCTCTGCTTCGGCTGACTCTTTAGCGGCCTTTGCCCTTGTTTCCGCAGCTTCCATAGCCGTCTTCATCTTTGCCTCTGCCTTCTTGCGTTCCGTGATATCGCGAAGTGCAACAAGGTAGGCAGGTTCACCCCGGTACCTTGTTTCTACCAATCGTATTTCCGCGGTACCCTTTTTGCCATCTTCCCGAATGATACTCAGCTCTGTCTTGCCGTCTTCAACCATTGACAGGAAATCAAGCGTTTCGCCCAGCAACCGCTCGGCCTTGCATTTAAAGAGGGATTCAACAGCTGGATTAACAAAGCGTACAATTCCCCGGCGGTCTACAATGATAATACCGTCGGGGACGCTTCTTATAATATTAAGTAGCCGGGTTTCGCCGGACTCCGGCCACCGGCTTGGAGGCGCTTTTTCCGATGCAAGCCGCTGCCGCTTAATGGCGTGGTTGATGGAGCGCACCAGCTGGTCGCCGTAAGACTTCTTTTTTGCCAGATATTCCCGGGAGCCTTTTTTCAGTATCTCAATTTCACTCACTTCATCGTCGAATGCGGACAGCGTAACGACAGGCACGCCCATAGCTCTGGCCCGCCGCCTGGCCAACGAGTTGAGGTCACTGCTATCTGACACGCCCGGGGCTAGCAGGAGCACATCAATACCCCCTCTGGCAAGCCGCTCAAGTCCTGCCGATAACCGATCGGTGTACTCCAGGTTGAAGGCGCCACTCCCGACTTCGGTCATAACCTCGTATACTGGATAGGCCTCTCGATACTCGCCATCGATCAGCAGGACCTTTTTCGGTCCGCTCTCTTTTTTCAATATCGCGGCTGGCTCCGGGCTAAGCCTTTTAGAAGTACTTCTGTTTTGGCTCTTCTGCATTGATATCTACCTTTCGCTTTTTTACAGAGCGCTCGGGACTGCTTTACCTGCCCGGGAACCGGATTCCCTTTATAACAAAGCTAGCTCTATTCAATTTATGGTTATTCTTCTACTATTGATACCACCGGCTTATCCGTTCAGTATCCCTGGCTATAATCTGGCTCAGACCGCTGACATTATATATAAGTACGGACACTATACAGCCCGTCCAAAAGCCATATTTCAGCCCGCGGGCTTGCCTGACCTGTTCCTGTTGTTAAATATATACAAACAGGCCGGCGACACTGTCCCGTAAACTCCTGCCTCTGGTCCAATCAATCCGCCTCCAACGATAAAACCGGTACCGTTCCAGCAGGGAACAGGCAACAATAACCCGTTACCCCTGCTATCACATACATAGCTATCTGTGTGGTAGTCGGTTCGGGCAGCCACTATATATATGTCATCAGGGAACCTGATTAGTAACCAGAAGCTTCCTGTGTGACCAACCCGTTAGCATCGCACGAATAGTTACCGGTGGTAGTTTCATATCTCACGTAGTCCGGATATAATGCGTAGGTCGCATCAGGGAAAGTCGACATATTCTGTGTTGAGCTGGCGGCCGTCACATCGCCATTACCAAGGCTGTTCACAGTCATCATCGTGTCCATAGCTGTCTGGACGGTTGCGAGCTCGGCTTCGCCGGCTTCCTGCTCACCCCAGTCAACGAGTCCAGTGAAATTGGGCAGAACGATGGCAGCCAGTACGCCAAGGATAGCGACCACGACCAGCAGCTCGATCAGGGTAAAGCCCTTGTCATTATTATGTATCCTTTTCAATAACCCTTTCATTTGTTAACCTCCATTGTTTTGGTTCCGTGTACTCGATTGTTCATTTGCTACATTTTCCACCTCCTGTACACACTGGATATCTATCCGATTAATTTCATTCGACCTCTGGCAGAAAGCCTGCAAGGTTTAGTCTTCATCCGGGTCAATTTGCCTGGTTGCCGTCACCCGATTGGCTTCCCGGTTCAGTTTATTGACATCATCCTCGGTAAAGAGACGCCATTTCCTTCTATCTCTGTACTCGGGTAACTTAAGATTTCCCTGTCTTAGCCACCGGAGCAGGGTGGTCCTGCTGATGCCGGCCATACGGCAGGCTTCCGACATTCTGTAATACTTCTGACCATTTATTGCTACGGGCATATCGTTTCTCCGCCTGTGATGTTAAGGCATATCT
>Ga0209427_10006798_pt1 | contig 13010 bp, 12 predicted proteins | sample DeeMarSWOR136_30_FD_187465 | JGI IMG/M metagenome (GOLD analysis project Ga0209427, IMG submission 187465) | Marine sediment microbial communities from White Oak River estuary, North Carolina - WOR-1-36_30 (SPAdes) (version 2) | ecosystem: Environmental > Aquatic > Marine > Intertidal zone >... | reverse complement strand
GGAGATACGCCGACCACGAGTGCCACCTTCGTTCACATGAGCTACGAAGCATTCTTGGCTGGCTTGGCCTTGAAAGGAGTTACCGAGGCGGCAGGTACGGGCGAAACTAAGAAGTGATCTGTAGGGGCACTAAGAGGGTACGCGCCATTTTGTGGCCAAATCGGGGACAGCATACTTATTTCTTATCGTTTTTGTGGATCAGCAGGCGTAACGAATTGTTCTTAGGCGGCGAGGCCGCTTAGTCCAATCAGCCGATAAAAGGCATACGTGAGGCAGTGAACGCGTGTTTTTGCCTTCACAAGGACGTACTACCGGCAAGCCCATGGTGAAGTCCCTAAGTTTGAGCACTTTTCGTTTGACTTGAACGCTGGAAAACTATATAATGGTATATAGCTGGGGGGTGTCTTTTGAACACCAACAAGCATTGACAAGCAGGTGGAGGGGGCGATTTTTCGGGCTTCGTCGACGTCTTGAATTTTCAGCCACATTGATTGTGCGAGGATACAGGACTTCTTAGCGGACAATGACTACGCACCTCTGACCGACTTGCAGAACGGTGAAAACGATGGAGATGAGCCGTTTTTGGCGTCACAGAGAAGCGTGGTCTTCCGACGTTCTCAAAAGAGGAACGAGAAACGATAGAGACATGCAAAGATGACAGAGAATGACCAGCCCAACGCCGAGCAGAGGCAGCAAGAACAGGGACGAAAGTTCGACCAAGAGCAGTACGAAAGACTCCTACGTTGCCTGGAAAAGATGGATTTGACCCCGTGGAACGACTGGCGCACAGCCCACCCCGAAGTGGAGATTCTCCTGCAAGATGCTGTCCTTGGGCGGGCCAATCTGCGAGACGCGGACCTGCGTTCCGCCAATCTGCAAGGCGCCGAACTTGGGGGAGCCAACCTGCAGAATGCCGACCTTCGCTCCGCCGACCTGCGAGGTGCCAACTTGGAGGGGGCCGATTTGCGAGAAGCCATGATTTACGGCACCAAGTTGCAGGGTGCGACCCTCATAGGCGTCAGGCTGCGGGGGACAGGCCTGACGGACGTCAATCTGAAGGATGCGGACCTGCACTGCGCCGATCTGGGCGATGCCTCCTTGGCCGGTATCGATCTGCGAGGTGCCAACCTGAACCGTGCTGAGCTGCAGGGGGCCAGCTTGGGTAACAGCAAGTTGCAGGATGCAGACCTGCGTTCCGCCAATCTGCAAGGTGCCAACCTTGGGAGAGCTAACCTGCAAAATGCCGACCTTCGCTCCGCCGACCTGCAAGCGGCAAGCCTTCGCGGCGCCAATCTGCAAGGTGCCAACTTGGAAGGCGCCAAACTGCAAAAAGCCCACCTTCTCGAAGCCAATATGAAGGGTGCCAATCTGAAAGATGCCGACCTTGAAAGGGGGGACCTTGCTGGTTGTCGAGGCATTGTTTTTGATTCGACCTACATCCTCAACACACGTCATATCCCTAAGAACCCGTGGCACCGGCTACGAAATCAATACACAGGTGTCAAGCTGGTCTTCCACCTAATCCTGTTGGTTACTTTTGTCCTGATTTACAGTGCGAAGGCTATGTTCTGGTGTGGCATGGCTAAAGGGCAGACGGTAATCATCAACGAATTAGCATCCTTGGAGAGCCGTTCTGACGAGGGAGTGCTCTTGCAGGACCCGAACGAGCCAACTGCACGGGACAGCCAAGTCCAGAACAATATTGCAGCGGCTATTTCCAAAGTATGCGGCGAAGTACAGGAAAAGCTCATCGGAAAATATCAGGGTGGAAAAGGCGCAGTAAATGATAAATTTCAGAGCCTTAAGGTCTGGCAGATCTTGCTTAGCCAGGACAAGAGAATATGGTTCCAGTTCACCACTCTCGTGCTGATAGCCTATAATGTGTTGCGATATTTACTTACGCAGAGTATCGTGCCGCTCAGCGTAGAAGAGGACCGGAGTCATTATACCCCCAGGTTGTCTCGTTATGGGAAGATACTATGGTTCCATAAGGTGAACTCCGTCTTGTGGGCTTTTGCCTTAGCATCGTTCGCCATTCACTGTTACGACTGGATGACCGCCAGTGTTTTGATACCAAAATGACGAAGCTTCGGTGGATTTTACTAGGGACGCACCCTATTTTTTGCAGGTCGACCATGAGGCAGAGGCCGAAGTCGCCGGCCCAGAATTGTCTCCAGCTTTGATACGAACTTATCAGTACCTAACGGTCGCCCTCGACTGGTACACAGACGAAGCCGAGCGAGCTCTTTCTGATCATCGTGTCGCGTCAGCAGATCGCGCCAGCGTGTTGCATCCATCTGCTTGTGCCAGCCGACCAAGTCGAGAAGTCCCGCCGGATCGTCCCCGCCACAGTGTCCCGCCGCACTACTCCACGGCCAACGCCATGCCTTGCGGCACAGACGTGCCCGTACAGGATTACGCTCGATATACACGAGCGCTCGCCAGTGATGCATCTCGTCCAAGGCACACGAAAAGAACCGATCCTGCCACAGGTGGCCGCTGCGTCCATGGAACCGATTGACGTACTGAGCGTATAGCTGATTCGTACGTTTCAATGCGTTAGCCAGTGAGTCTTCGTGTTCCGGCGTGACAATAAGATGGAGGTGATTCGTCATCAGACAGTAGCCATCGATGACCAGATCGAAACGCTCTCCTGCCTCAGCCAAAAGGGCCAGAAACACCCGACGGTCATCATCTACAAAGAAGACGTCTTGGTGATTGTTGCCCCGCTGGCTAACATGATGGGCACAACCTTCGATTACAACTCGCGGACTTCTCGGCATGATGCCACAATAACCAACGATTTACTCAATGTCAATAGATATGGCCAAAAATAGGGTGCGTCCCTATTAATATATCAGCGTTAATCTGCGTCTGCTTTTTCCTTCCGCTCAGCTTCTAAGAGCTCTTTATTATAAACATAAACTGCAATCTCTTGCTCGGAGATTTCTTCCCCTTCAAAAACAACCGTAATAAAATGTATACCCATATCCTCCCATTCAGGTCTCCATTTGATATAATCCTGGCCATCTCTTCTTATTAATTTCATACGTGAAGGATAAGGTTTTCTTAAGGAAACGCGGCACTTCCTCGGAGGGTTAATCTCTATCATATATATGTCGTCGTATGATTCTCTGTCAGAAGGGTCTTTAATTTCCAGGAGAACCTTTCCCTCTTCATCAGCTTCGACTTGCATCGCAAGTAATTCCAATGCTCTTTTTTTTGCACTCATAAGACAAGGCAAAAGTATGCTCATTAATAAGATGATAATGGATATTACGATCAGGAGTTCAAGAAGAGTAAAACCTTTTCGTTGCACTTTCTATCCCTTTTAATAATGCAATGTCTTTCACGTTAGATATATGCCACTCACTTCAGTTCATTCTACGCTTTCCCTCCCCAAGAGACAAGGAAAAGCCGTTGCGAGAAACGTTCAGGATTGGTGTGAACAGCCTACTTTATGGCAAATTACGCCACCTTGAGGGGCTCGTGCGGGTTCGACTCCAGTCCCGGGCACTTCTAATTTACGATTTTCGATTTATGATCCGTTCGACCTTGCTCAGGACAGGTTTGAAAAAGCAAACCCAATCAAAGCCAATCTCGTGCCCCCCTGCCCAGAGCAGCCGGAACGGTTTGACGGAAATGGACGCTCAGCAATGGTCGGGAAATTATGTGCCTCTTTGGTTGTTCCAGAGCAAGACCTGGAGGCGCTGGGAGAAGGCAAAGCCAACGAGCTTGCACATATCGGCCACCGCCGGTGATTTCGCCAGCAACTCCTCGCGGGTAGCCGCTTGCGGCATCAACATCACCTTCCCAGCGTCAAGATCGCCGACCCTATCGAGGATTTCCTGAATTTCCGTCAGGTCATTGGCGGAGTCAACGACGAATTTGAGCTGATGATTGTAATGGGCAATCAATTCTCCAAGAACCGCGAGGTCGAGTCTCGAATCCTCATGCGACGCCGCCAATTTCGCATCCTCCGGCACCGAATTGCTCAACTTCGGGCTGATGCTCATCAGATCGCACGGCATATCGGGAATATAGGCGATGCCGGCGGTCTCGATGGTGATGTGCTTGCCGGCGGCTTTGAGCTCTCGTACCAACTTCGGCAAATCCGGCTGGATCATCGGCTCGCCGCCGGTGATGACGACGTGTTTGCACCGCTTTTTTTGAACAGACTGGACGACGTCATTCACGGTGTGCTGCCGCCCCGCTTCGTCGGCCCAGGCGTATTTGGTGTCGCACCACCGGCAGCGCAAGGGACAACCGGCCAGGCGCACAAACACGCTGGGCACGCCGGCCAGGAAACCTTCGCCTTGCAGAGAATAGAATATTTCGTTCACTATCATTGTACGTCGTATGTCGTGTGTCGTACGTCGTATTGCGTACGTCGTATATCGTACTTGTGTTGACCATCCCCAAAGCCTCCGGCTTTGAGGCTGCCACCCACCGCTTGCGCGGGAATGACAGAAGGAGTACTCCTATTGTTTCACATATTCAATTGGATCTTGCAGGCCTGCCTCGGCGAAGCCTTTGAGTCTCAGTCGGCACGAGTCGCATCGGCCGCAGCTTCTGCCCCGCTCATCAGGATCGTAGCAGCTATGCGTCAGAGAATAATCGACACCGAGTTCCGTGCCGGCGCGGATGATCTGAGCCTTGGTCATATCGATGACCGGCGTATGGATGCGATACCGGCCCCTGCCCTCGGTGGCGGCGGCAGTGGCGAGGTTGGCGGTTCTTTCAAAGGCGGCGATGAACTCGGCCCGGCAATCGGGATAGCCGCTGTAGTCGGCCGAATTAACGCCGATGAAGATATCGAACGCGCCGAGCACCTCTGCCCAGGCAAGAGCGTAACTCAAGAATATCGTGTTGCGGGCAGGCACATAAGTCACCGGAATCTCGCGCGGGTTGCCCAAATTGGCACGGTCTTTGGGCACGTCGATGGCTGCGTCCGTCAGCGCCGAACCGCCGAAGGCAGCCAGATCAATATGGCTGATGCGGTGTTCGGCTGCGCCGAGCGATTCGGCGACTTTCGTCGCGGCCTCGATCTCGCGTCTGTGCCGTTGGCCGTACGCGAAAGTCAGGGCGTAACAGCGAAAGCCTTCGCTGCCGGCCAATGCCAGTGTCGTCGCCGAATCAAGGCCCCCGCTCAACAAAACGACCGCTTTCTTATCCGGCACTGTTCATTCTCCGTGAAATAGCAGCGAGTTAGTACGACTCCGTGTTAGAAAAGTCACGGCCCCGGTCTCAGGGGCTCATTTGTTCTTCGGCCATGGGTATGCGTTTGAACCGGCCAGCTCCTCCACCGGACCGGCCGGCAACGTCCCGTGCCAATGCAGCAGCTTTGCGGAGAGTCGTCGCACGACATCCGGATTCTGAACGGCCACGTTGTCCAACTCTGTCGGATCAGCGGGAATATCATAGAGTTCGACGCGGCTGCTGTCGGGGTTCATCAGCAGTTTCCAGTTGCCGTCCCGGATGGCCAGGCTTGGGCTCTTGTGGACCATGTCGCCGAAGATTCGAAATCGCCATTCCCACATCAGCGGTTTCGTCCGGCGTTTCGGCTTGCCGAGAATCACCTGGGACATGTCTTCGCCATCGGGTTCGAGGTCACCGGGCAATTTCACATCGGCCAGGCCGCAAACGATCAAGAGCCAATCGACGCCTGCAAGGACTGTCGTGTCATCCACGCGACCGGCCGGCGTGTGACCGGGCCAGCGAACGATGAACGGCATTCGGATGCCGCCTTCGTACAGGCTGCGCTTTCGTCCGCGAAACGGGCCGGCACTGCCGATACCGCTATGAACCGCGTTTCCGATATCGAAGTCCTCCGGACCGTTGTCACTCGAAAAGGCGATGACGGTATTATCCGCCAAACCGAGTTCATCGATCTTCTTAATCAGTCGACCGATTTGGCGGTCCAGGTCGGAGACGGAGGCGTAGTATATCTGCTTGGCACCCTTATAGGGGACGCCCCGGGGTGCGTATTTCTGGTAAGGCTTCATCTGCTCATCGGTGGGATGGAGCGTGGCGTGCGGGAGAAGCGTCCAAACGTTCACATAGAAAGGTCGGCTCTTGTTCTTTTCGATGAATCGGATGGTCTTGTCGACGATCTGGGCCGTGGACTTGGCGCGGAAATACGGATCGCCGGTGCCGTCAAGCTGCGGGCCGCTGGAGGACCTGGTGCAATGGTCGTCGATACCGTAGTCGCCCGGGCTGGGCGCTCCCTCTCCGGAGCCCAAGTGCCATTTGCCGAAATGTCCGGTGGCGTAGCCCGCCTTCTGGAGCAGTCCGGTGACCGTACTGACCTTGGGATCGAGCCAGTTGGGCATTCCGCGAGCCTTGTTCTGCGCATGAGTCGCGAAGTGCCCGTGGACGCGATGACGAGCAGGAAAATGGCTGGTCATAATCGACGTTCGCGAAGGCGAGCAGACGGAGCCGTTGACATAGAACTGTGTGAACAGCGTGCCCGTTTTGGCGAGTTCATCCAGGTTGGGCGTCTTAATCTGGCGATTGCCGTAACAACCCAAGTCCCCCCAGCCCAGATCGTCGGCGAAAATGAAGACAAAATTGGGCCTGTTGGCTTTTAAGGCGGCGTCAGCGGCCACGCTGCAGGACGACCACGCCAGTGAGGCCGCCGCCGTGCCGAAAGACGCCAAAAACTGTCGCCTGTTTAGTAACTCTCTGCTGGATTTCACTTGAACCTCTCCATATCATGGACACCTTCGGTCACGCAGCAAAATTGGTTTCAGGACGCTCACAGGGATATTCTACCGATTTCGACAGACATTGTCAAAAGCCGAGAAACACGAATTCGTTGGCCACACGCCGGACAGCACTTTTTATCCCATAGTATTGATTCCTGCTTGTGTCGGGCGAACACTTGGATTATACTATCAAACAAGGGTTTCTTACAAGGAGCCGGCAATGAGTGAACGGGCAGAAATAGAGTTATTTGACAATCCCCGACCCGAGCGAGATTACTGTGTTACAATCCGGTGTCCGGAATTTACGAGTGTTTGCCCTCGAACGGGCCAGCCGGACTTCGGTCAGATCGTCATCGAATATTGTCCCGACAGATTGTGCATAGAGCTCAAGAGCCTGAAGTTCTATATGCAGAGTTACCGCAACAAAGGAATTTTTTACGAGACGCTCACGAATGATATCCTGGACGATTTGGCCGGGGTGTGTAAGCCGCGATGGATGAAGGTGACCTCTCGATTTACGCCGCGCGGCGGCATCACCACTGAGGTGGTGGCGGAGCATAAAGCAGAGAAATAGATCAAGGTTTCATCAGAGGTGAGAAAATGGGGATCGTATTTCATTGCGAGCATTGTGGCAAAGAGATTAGAGCGGCTGACAGTGCGGGCGGCAAATGGGGCAAGTGCCCAGCCTGTCACAACAGACTCTATGTTCCCAGTCAGGACTCCGGTGAAGAGTTGAAACTTGCACCGCTTGATACGGACTTTTTGGAAAAGGAAAGGCAGCTCATGGCCGAGACGTACAAGCTCACGCAAGACATACTCCAGGAGAAAGAAATCCCAGAGGGCCCCCCCAGGCCCGTCGGCGCAGCCTATGAGATGAGCGAAAAGGAGTTAAAGGAAAACGTCATCCTCTATCTGCGACAAATGGCGTCCAGCGAGCTCGACGAAGCCGAGAGAACGGCGGCATTGATCGCGCCGTTTGCCGCCCGGGTGGTACGTATCGTCGATCAAATCGGGCTGAGCGAGATGCCCGAACCGGAATTGGCCGATATCCCGCCGCAGATGCTCTCAGGCTCGATACGGGCCCTGCGAGAGAGAATGAGCTGATTCGCGGAAGCATCGACAGCCGCACCAGATGCGTCCTAAAAAACACCCGCAGTCTGCGAACCTCGCCCGGCTTTTTCGGTCCACACACGAGGACGGCTGATCGCATCCCTCCAAGTTTGGCCACACTGAAACTGTTTTCTATATTTTACGTAGAAACAGGGGCAACCAACCCGATCGAATTTCAGGTGAGAGCTTGGAGGGAGACTTGTTATGGCCAGCAATACAACCGCAGTACATGTCACCCATGAAACCGTGGGCAAAGTCGGCGGCATTGGGGCTGTTCTGGAGGGCTTTTTCACCAGCAGGTGTTATCTCGACGCTGTTGGGCGCTCAATACTCGTCGGCCCGTTGTTCACAACCGAAGGTTCGGCATCAGAGCGGCTCGGCGAAGACGGCGAGGTGCTCTACTCCTCGATAGACGGCTTCGTGAACACCGGGTACGCGCCCACCTTCCGGAAAATCGAAGATCACTACAACACAGGTATCGTCTACGGCAGACGAACATTTGTCGATGAACAGACGGGCATAACGAGCTCTCCCGAAGTCGTCCTCGTCGATGTCAGACACATGGACAAGGACCCTCTCAACGGATTCAAGAGACGCCTGTTCGAGGAGTTTGGGATCCGCAGTCACTTGTACGAGAATCTCTGGGAATACGAGCAATATGTCAGATTGGCGCCGGTAGCCATTGACGTGCTCAAGGTGATCGGTGCGGCGAACGATTCGACAGTCGTGATGTCGCACGAGTTTATGGGCATGCCCACGGCCTTGGCGGCGATTCTGGAGCCGGAGTGCCGGTTCAGAACGATTTTCTATGCCCATGAAGTCGCCACAATGCGTTACATTGTAGAAGGACACCCCGGACACGATACCATGTTTTATAACGTCATCCGGCAGGCCCATAAGGATGGACTCCACGTCAATGACGTATTCGGCGACCAGAGTTCTTATTTCAAGCATTCGCTCGTCGAAGCCTCAAAATACTGCGACCGCATATCGGCGGTGGGTGATCATGTTGTGGACGAGATGCGCTTCCTCGCACCGGAATTCGAGACGGCCGACATCGATATCGTGTACAACGGCATCCCCGCGTATCAAATCGGCGTTACCGAGAAGCTTGCCTCAAAAGAGAAGCTGCAGCGATACTGTGAAAACCTGTTGGGCTACAGACCGGATTTCGTTTTCACGCACGTCACAAGGCTCGTCCGGAGCAAGGGAATGTGGCGCGATCTGCGCGTGCTGGAACACATAGAGAGAGAGTTCAGAACGCAGGGCAAAACCGGGGTCTTGTTTGTCCTTTCAACCGAGGTGTCACAGCGGCGCAGCGGGGACATCTACAATATGGAGTCGGCCTATAACTGGCCCGTGGCTCACCGTGAAGGCTGGCCCGATCTGTCCGGAGGAGAGGCCGCTTACTATACGGCGGTGCAGGAATTCAACGCGAAGTGCAGAAATATCAAGATCATCTTCATCAATCAATTCGGCTTCGAGTCCAAGAGATGTGGCCACCGGATGCCGCACGACATGGAGTTTATGGACATCCGCAAGGGAAGCGACGTCGAGTTCGGTCAGAGCATCTATGAGCCGTTCGGAATCGCCCAGCTTGAACCGCTGACGTTTGGCGGGATATGCGTTTTCAGCAGCGTCTGTGGATGCCTGGGCTTCTTGCGGGATGTGAGCGGTGCCGAAGACGTCAAGAACGTTATCGTCGCCGACTACACCAACCTGGAAACACACACGTTCCTGGATATCGAAGACCTCCTGCAAATCGAGCGGTCGATGCGAAACCAGATAGAGGCAGCTCAGGGCGCGAAGGTCGCGATGCAAATATGCTCCCGTTTGCCGAAAAACGAATCGGAAGTCGCGAGCATGATTCAGAGCGGCTACGAACTGGCAAAAAATATGAGCTGGGATATGGTCGTGAAGAACTATCTGCTCAAAAGCTTACAGGCCATCCCAGATAGAATCAGTGTCTCGTGAACGCCGCGGGGCACGCCACATCACACAAACACGGTGCGGATCGTACGCATAGGGGATCCACGCACGCGTTCCGGGGCGCATCGCAGCAGGATGACTTGACCGCCGTCCACAGAGCGGTTAGATTCATCGGCTGTGGGCAACATCGGTGAAAAACCAATAATAGGCATATTGGGCGGTATTGCGTCGGGCAAGAGCACTGTGGCCGCCGAGTTTGCGAAGAGGGGCTGCGAGGTCATCGACGCCGACGCGATCGCACACGAGCTGCTGGATCAGGAAGCTGTCAGGGCAAAGATCGTGGCCTCATTCGGCCGGGAGATTTTGGATTCCGCCGGGAAGATTGATCGTAAGGAATTGGCCAGGATCGTCTTTGCCCATCCCGATAAGCTCTCGTCGCTAAACGAGATACTGCATCCTCTTGTCCTCGAGCGTGCTGAGGCGCTGATCGAGCGGTATGCTCGCGAAGACCGGATCAAGGCGATCGTGCTGGACATGCCGTTATTGGTGGAAGTCGGGTGGGCCGAGCGATGCGATAGACTCATTTATGTCGATTGCAGGCAAAAAACGAGGGTGGACAGGGCAAAAGAGATGGGTTTGGACAGAAATCGGCTCAAAATCCGAGAAAATTTTCAGATTTCTCTGGACAAGAAGGCCCGCCTCGCCGATAATACGATTGTAAACAATTCTGACTTCTCGGCATTGGTCAGACAGATCGCTGATATTTTCTCTGATATTATGGATAATGGGTAAGCCGGGTCTTTTGAGGATGGATCGCGTTCGGTTTTGCTCGTTCTTGACAATATAGGTTCTGTTTCTACTATTCAAAGTTCAAATCTTATTGAATTCCTTCGGGAAGGTTATTCTGCGGAATGACGTCTCTCACGTCTGCTTCTTGGCAGGCACACGTTCCACAAGGGTAACGGCAGTATTTCCAACTTGGAAAAGGAGTAATGATGGCTAAAGCTGTAAAAGGCACAACCAAGAAGCGCAAGAGCACAAAGAAGAAGGCCGCTCCAGAAGAGCCGGCTGTCGCCGAACAGGAAGAGCAAACACTGCCAGAGGGCGAGGTAACGACCGCTACGGCGACTGCTGAGGAAACCGCCGGCGTCGAGGTCGAGGCTGAGGCCGAGGACGAGGCACTGAAGGCCAAGAGAGAGGAAGAAGAATCCACTCACGCCAAATACGAACGTATCAAGAAAGGCAACCTGTATTTGACGGACCTGCAGAAGCTGACCGTTGCCGAATTGCATGATATTGCGAAAAACGAGAGCATTACAGAATACAGTGCTCTCAAGAAGCAGGATCTGATCTTCAGGATTCTCAAGGAACGGATTCGGCAGAATGGACTCATGTACGGCGAAGGCGTCCTGGAGGTGTTGCCGGATGGATACGGTTTCTTGCGGAATCCGGATTACAACTATTTGTCATCATCCGACGACATCTATGTCTCACCATCTCAAATCCGGCGTTTCGGGCTGCGAACCGGGAATATCGTCTCCGGGCAGATCCGGCCGCCGAAGGATTCTGAGAAATATTTCGCTCTCCTACGTGTTGAAGCGATCAACTTCGAGGACCCTGACAATCTTGCAGAAAAGGTCGTGTTCAGCGACCTGACACCGTTGCACCCCGAGGACCGCTTCATACTCGAGACAACGGCCGAAGAGTTGAATATGCGCATCATCGATTTGGTCACGCCGGTGGGCAAAGGGCAGCGCGGCTTGATCGTGGCGCCGCCGAGGACCGGCAAGACCATTCTGTTGCAGAAGATCGCAAACGCCCTGAGCACCAACCATTCCGACGTCAAACTGATCGTGCTACTGATTGACGAGCGGCCCGAAGAAGTGACGGAAATGGAGAGGAAGACCGCAGACGACGTCGAGGTTATAAGTTCTACGTTCGATGAGCCGGCCGCACGTCACTGCCAGGTGGCGGAAGTCGTGATCGAAAAAGCAAAGCGGCTTATCGAATACGGCGAAGATGTGGTCATCCTGCTGGACTCAATAACACGACTTGCACGCGCCTACAACACCGAGATGCCGCACTCGGGCAGAATCTTGACCGGTGGTGTTGATGCCGGCGCAATGCAAATGCCAAAGAAGTTTTTCGGCGCTGCGCGAAACATTGAAGAAGGCGGCTCGCTGACTATTTTCGCAACGGCACTGATCGACACCGGCTCGAAGATGGACGAGGTCATCTTTGAAGAATTCAAGGCCACCGGAAATATGGAGCTGCATCTGGACAGGCGTCTCGTCGACCGGAGGACCTGGCCGGCCATTGATATCAGCCGAAGCGGGACCAGACGGGAAGAGTTGCTGCTCGATCCGAAGGAGCTTCAGCTTGTCTACCGGCTCCGCAGGGTCCTGAGCGAATTGAATCCGGTCGAAGCCGTGGAGCTGCTCAAGAGTCGACTGGCCAAGACCCGAACCAACGCAGAGTTTCTGATGACGATGAACCTCGATTAGCACCGGCGCGTGCGCGGAACCACCGCCAGCAAAAGCAGACAGTGAGACGGGATTGCGTGCCGAATTGTTTGCTTTACATTATTGTTTGTTGCGATTAGGATAATATTCCGGCGACTGTATTGTGCCGGAATTTTTTATAGTGCTTGTCAAAAGTGGGTACGTTATGGGCGAGCAACTCTCGAAAACATATGAGCCCAGGACGATAGAGCAGCAGGCGAACACGCTGTGGTCCTCGCATCCGTACTTTCACGCCGTACCCCAGGCGGGCGGCGGAGAGAGGAGAAGCTACACGATCGTCATCCCGCCGCCCAACGTTACAGCCCCACTGCACCTCGGCCATGCGCTGAACAATACCCTGCAGGACGTTCTGATTCGTTTCCGCCGGATGCAAAACTATAATACCCTGTGGATGCCGGGCACGGACCACGCGGGTATCGCCACGCAAACGGTCGTTGAGAAGCGAATACTCTCGGAAGAAGGAAAACGCCGGACCGACTTCGAGCGGGAAGAATTCGTGGCGCGCGTTCAGGCGTGGAAAGACGAATATGAAGCCTGCATTATCAGTCAATTGAAAGCAATGGGCTGCTCGTGCGACTGGGCGCGAACGCGGTTCACGATGGATGACGTGTGTGTCAAGGCGGTTCGCAGCGCGTTCTTCAAACTCTTCAAGGACGGTCTCATCTATCGCGGCAAAAGACTGGTCAACTGGGACCCGGCCACGCAGACGGTACTGGCCGACGACGAAGTCGAGCATGAGACG
>Ga0209427_10006796_pt1 | contig 13010 bp, 9 predicted proteins | sample DeeMarSWOR136_30_FD_187465 | JGI IMG/M metagenome (GOLD analysis project Ga0209427, IMG submission 187465) | Marine sediment microbial communities from White Oak River estuary, North Carolina - WOR-1-36_30 (SPAdes) (version 2) | ecosystem: Environmental > Aquatic > Marine > Intertidal zone >... | reverse complement strand
CAGTCGTTCCATTGTTTTTCAGATGTATTGGGAAAAAATCGATGTCTAAAAGCCTTGGTTTTGGCTGAAGTACGATGTAGTTTCCTCTCGGCAAACGGGAGTACTACTGCCGTGAAACGATTGAGGTCCCGAACATCACGGGTCCATTGAGAAGGGTCTTTAAATTGTAAGCTATTACCAGGAGGCTCTTCCTCGTTATCTAATGAGCCCTCCTGATGTCTCCGGTTTGAGACAGTTTGTATTAGTGAAGTTCCTTCATTCATCTGTTACTCCTCCTTTTTAATAAAAAAGATTATTCAATTAAGATAGCATAATATAAATAAATCTGGGAAAAAAGCAAGTGTTTTTTTTATATTTCATAAAAATTTTTTATTTTTCCCCATTTCCCAATACTTAAAAATAAAAAAGGCCTCAACCTGAGCCTATATGTTGTTTATTTTCCTAATGCCATATACTATCAGAGACTGCACTAAATTCGTAGACTGATTTCCCAGCTACATCATAGTATATTTCGGGCCTCCTCCTCCCTCGGGGGGTACCCATGTGATATTTTCATAAGGATCTTTTACATCACAGGTCTTGCAGTGAACGCAGTTTGAGAAGTTCAACTTCATTATCTTTTTACCGGTCGCCTCATCAGTCTCCATTTCATAGACGCTGGCAGGGCAGAATCTGATGCAAGGGTTATGGTAATTCTCAGCACATTTTGTATAACAGATATCAAGGTCCTTTATTTTGAGATGAGCTGGTTGCGCTTCCTCATGCGTAGTGCCTGAATAGTATACATCCGTCTCCTTATCAAATGTAAGCTTTCCGTCATATTTAATATCACCCATTGCTTCACCGGATGGAGTATCGGTTCCATATATATCCACGGCCTTTTTCATATGGCTGTGGTCCGGCTCGGCCGAAAGTCTTTCGCCTATAATGCTCCCGCCCAGGACCCACTGCATACCGGATATCGCCATTCCTAGATACAGACCTCTTGTCATAGCCTGATGAAAATTACGGACTTTATAAAGATCCTTAACCTCTTTGCTATCAGCCATTGCCTTCTCAAAGCCTGTAAGCCTCGCATCTGAAAAGTCATTATTAATCAGGCATTCAAAGATTATCTGGGCAGCCAGCATCCCTGACCTCATAACAATATTGATGCCTTTAATCTTCTGACTGTTAAAGAGGTTGCCCGAATCGCCAATTATTAATCCTCCCGGAAATGACAGTTTGGGGATGGAGAAAAATCCGCCTACAGGGGCTGTCTTTGCGCCATACTGCACCAGTTTGCCGTCCTTCAATAATTCGCTTATCATGGGATGTAGTTTAAATCTCTGAAACTCGCGGTGGGGGTCAATAAAAGGATCTGAATAATCCAGACTTGTCAGATGTCCCAGACATACCATATTATTCTTCATTCCATAAATAAAACCACCACCAAATGTGTTGCTCTTAAGGGGATAGCCCATGGTGTGGATAACCTCTCCAGGTTGGATCTTACCCTCCTTTATCTCCCATACCTCCTTGACTCCAACCTCAAAACCTGGCGGGATTCTGTCTTTATCAAGGCTGAAATGATCTATCAGCCCCTTGGTCAGGCTCCCCCTGGAACCCTCGCCAAATACCGTTATCTTGGCATGAAGATCAATCCCAGGTTCATAATTTGGCTTTTTTTCGCCCTTTGCGTCTATTCCTTTATCTCCTGTCCTTACCCCAATAACCCTGTCTCTATCATCATAAAGGACCTCGGTCCCGGAAAAACCAGCAAAGATATTGACACCATTTTCTTCTACCATTCCTGCCATCCATTGATTCATCCTGGACATGGAGACCACATAATTTCCATGATTATTCAATGGTGGAGGAGTGATTGGGGATTTAAATTTAAAATTTCTTGTAAGGAAATATATCGACTCCTTTTTTACCTCACCTTCCAAAGGTGCGCCCTTTTCAATAAAATCGGGGACTAATTCCTTGAGGGCGCTTGGATCCATAATCGCTCCTGAGATACCATGAGCACCTGGATAAGCCCCTTTCTCAAGTATAGCTATCATTGCCTCATCCAGTTTGTTACCTTTACCCTTGCTGTTATATGCCCTGATCAGATTGGAAAGATGAAGTGCACCGCTGAGAGAGGCAATGCCCCCTCCTACGAAAAGAACATCAACATCCATTACATCTCTTTCTGTTTCCATTCTCAGATCTCCTTCCCGAACAAAATTTCGTATTCTAATGAACTTCCATCTTCAGGCTATCTATCTGGGCAGTTACCATATTTTTGTATAATTTTATTAGCATATCATTTTCCGAAAATGCAAGTATTTATGAGAAGCTCCTTAATAGAAGCTTTAGGCACTAAGCGAATCTTTTCATAAATAAAATCAGAATATATTGTTGCAAAATTTTTACTAAAAAAATAAAAAATCTTATATAATAATTTTAGTGAGTTCTGAGAGTTTATAAGATAAATTTTCAAATCGAATATCGAGTAATTCTCACTAAAACTGTACACTATCAACTGTAGACTGTATACTGTTTAAAAAACGTTCAGGAGGCTTTTCATGACCGGTAAAGCACCCCCAGGTTGGTATGATATTAGCGTTCCCCTCAAGCAGGGGATGATTTATCTTCCCATCGACCCCGTAGCCCCCCGGATTTACCGCTATAGCGACCGGAACCTCGGCGCGCCGGTCACCATGTCCATGCTGGAGATTATCTCCCACACTGGAACTCATATTGACGCCCCCCTCCACTTTATTCCGGACGGATCGACTATCAGCGACATGGACCTCGATGTTACTATCGGCCCTGCCCGCGTTATCGAAATTAAAGACCACGACCGCATCAAGGTGGAAGAACTAAAGCCTTATAACATCAAGAAAGGCGAACGCCTTCTCTTCAAGACCCGTAACTCGCCGGAAAGTTATGCCGGTAAAAAGTTCATGGATGATTATGTCTATTTCTCCGATGAAGCCGCCGAATATATCGCCTCCAAACAGGTAAGGCTGGTCGGTCTAGACTTTATCACCATCGGTAACTACAAGGATGAGGTCAGCGTCACAAAGACCCATACCTTCTTCCTTCAGGCAGGTATTTATATCATGGAGAACTGCGCCCTGGGTGATGTTCCTCCCGGCGACTATGAACTGATTTGCTTGCCCTTGCTCATGTGGCACGGTGATGCCGGACCCTGCCGTGCTATCCTGCGCCCATTAACTAAATAAACCTGCCTCTATCTTAAGAACACCAAGACCCCGATGACAATCGGGGTCTTTTTTTACTTATCCCCCTAAATGGAGCCTCTAACTTGTCGCGGGCTTTTCAGTCTCGATCTCAAAACCGAAAGGTATCTAGTACAAACTGGTGGATTTATGTTAATATAAAGCACCTGGAATCTTAAAAAATTAGAACAAGCGAATAAGTATACTTAAATTTCCTCAATTCTAAGTCCTTACGTTATAATGAAGCATCTATTAACCTCATTTGAATCCGTTGCCTTCTTGGCTGGAACTATTTTATCCGATAAGAGATTTCCCTGCCAGAATATCCTGCGACTAAACTTTTTCTGACAAACTAAGGCAATTTCTTTCCATACTCCGTTCATCAAAAAATGTGTTTTATCAAAAAAACTATAGCGCCCATCTGCCGGGTATTGATATCCCGCAGGATTTACATTTACCATGCTCTATGTTTATCTGTGTCAATAGATATCCGTTTCTTTCTATCAGGAGCTTTTTACAATTATGGCAATAACTGTTTTCCCCTTCATGCTTGGGCACATTGCCTATATAAACATAGTGTATACCCTCTTTTGTGGCAATATCTCTGAAGTCCTCAAGCATTGCAATGGGTGTGGGCGGCAGTCTATCCAGTTTGTATCGGGGGAAGAATCTTATAAAATGAAGTGGATAATCAGGCCCCAGTTCTCTCAATATCCACGCGCACATCCTCTTTATCATATCTTTATCTTCAATATAGGTAGGAACTACAAGCGTCGTCATCTCAAACCATACATTCTCCTCATGAAGGGTCTTAAAGGTGTTGAGGACAGGTTCAAGGGTCCCGCCGTTGAGTGACTTATAGATGCCGTTATCAAATGATTTTAGATTTATATTGGCGCCATCAATATACCTGGCCAGCTCAAGGAGGGGCATTTCATTGATATAGCCGTTGGATATCATGACACTTTTAAATCCCGCCTCTTTTCCTAGTCTTGCGGTGTCATACATATATTCATAAAAACTAGTCGGCTCCGAATATGTATATGCAATAAGATTCAATCCGCGCCTTTTTAATTGATTTATCACCCCCTCGGGGAAAAGTTCAGCATGTTCCAGATCCTCTGGTCTCCTCTGGGAGATCTCCCAGTTCTGGCAGTTAAGGCATCTGAAATTGCATCCCGCCGCAGCCAGTGAAAAGATCGATGACCCTGGGTAGAAATGGAAAAGGGGTTTTTTTTCTATAGGATCTATATTTATAGAACAGGGGTCCCCATAGGACAATGAATAAAGCTTGCCGCCTATGTTGACCCTTGCCCTGCATACGCTGCGGTCTCCGGGAGAAAGATAACATTGATGGGGACACAACTGACATCGAACATTCTTGCCCTCAGTTTCATAGTGAAACGCCTCAATAGACCATTTCCACGGTTTGGAAGGGGCATCACCCTTGAAAATATCCCCTTTTACACTCTTATTGAAATCAGATTTCAGGGGCCAGAAGCAATATGCCTGGTCGGCGTACAGCATAGCGCAAGCGCCTAAACCTAGTGATTTTAAAAACTCTTTCCTTGATATTAATCGAGACATCGTTAGTACACTGTTCTCCTTGGCGATAATATAATCATACTACTAAATATTTTTATCAACAATAAAAAGACTATCGCTGACCTCACTCCCCATAAAGGTATCAACAGCGTCCCCACTACTAGGGTACCGACAGCGGCCCCTGCCAGATCGGCCGCAAGACAACCTGCTGCAGGACTCATTTTTTCTCCAATGATCCCGGTTGCTACCGGGAACTGAAATCCACAGAAGAAGGAAAAGATAAAACAGTATGATAAGAAATAGTATTGATTTAATTCTGTTTTAAAAAAACTGATCCATGCAAAGAACAATAATAACAGACACATAAGAATAATATCTGAAATAACAAGCCTGGTAATACTCTTTTCTTTATAAAGATTTCCTACCGTAGCACCGGGCAGAAGCCCCAGGAGAAATACAGTCACAATAGCGCCTATCTTCAGATATATATAGCCGTGGATCACCTGGAATGTAAAGATAACCAGCATCTCCACGCCCATGGCAGCAACCCCCGTGGAAAAAAGGATGTACTCCTCTCTTTTCATAGAAGATAAGTAGATAAGAATAATAATCAGGAATATCAACAAAAAGGCCTTGGGTGAATCGCCGTGTTTTAAAAACCATTCCTTAAAAATAATATTCATCATCCTCGGCTCGAAATCTGTATTGATATATTCTTCACTGTCAATATTCTCCTGCAGCAATTTTATCCTTTCACTCGTCACATTGCCGTAATAGAAACCTTCAATATATCTTGTTGAGATTGATTTAATCTTTAGCCTGTCAGGAATATCGGCAGATATTTCGCCGTCACTGCAAAGGAAGTAAGCCTCTTCACCGGGAAGAATTAACACGTTTTTAAAATGAGATAAGACCGTATTGTAAAGTGTTGATATCTTCTTCTTTGTTAGGCCGCTGACATAATTTTGAGAATAACTTATTCCAAAGGAAAGTATGCCGTTGCTGTTAAGTGAATTTTTTGCTAGGGCAAAAAATTCACTCGTAAAGAATCTGTTTAACTGGAACGTATCAGGGTCCGGCAGGTCGATGATAATAGCGTCATATCTTTTATCCGTCTTTTTTATATAACTCCTCGCGTCCATGTTAATAATACTGAGAGATGCACTCTTCCTTAAAAAACCCATTTCCTGCGCTACGCCGGTAAGATAGGGATCCAGTTCCACGTAATCGATATGTTCAGGATTGTATTTTAATATCTCGTCCATAGTCTCACCAAGGCCTCCTGAGATCAGCAGGACGTTACCGGCCCTCTCAATCTGGCTCATGGGATAATGGACCTTTTCTTCACTCTCTGTGATATTCGCATCAGAGTATAATGGGAGGCCGGATTCCCAGAATGTATGTTGCGTTCCCTCTTTTGTTATTACTATCCTTCCGAAAGGTGATTCCAGATATTTCACTATCTGCCCATACTGTCCTGTTAATACCGACTCCTCAAAATAACTGTTCAGCGCAAATATATAGAACAGGCAGGTCAAAACCACTGACAGGGCTAAAAGGTAATATCTCCTCAATGACAGCAATAAAAAAATGGATATAAAAAGAAGCAGGCTAGAGGTAACGGCGATTATCTTAAATGGTTTCAGAAGATAGACTAAGATAAAGCTGAATAGCACTCCGCCCATTATATCACCGGCATTATCGGTAATATACAGATCCCCTGACGTGAAATAATGGTTATTGTCCTTTAATACCTCCAGGGCATAGGGAAGCACAAATCCGACTAGGAGGCAGTAGACAGATGTCATAGCCGCGATATAAAAAAATATCTGATAGAACCCTGGGGAAACGCCATGGATGAATACAACATCTCTGCATTGTCTGATGAGTATGGTCTGTGGAAGTGGCCAGAGGGCGATCAAGAGGATGATGAGAGAGTAAAAAACGGGGGACGGCCTCTTATAAAATTTGGCAATAATGGTACCGATGCCTGTTAACAATAACCAGCAGAACAGTACCAGCGATATAGTGATCTCATTTCCCTGAAACTGAGCCAGGAACTCCCTGACAGTGATAAGCTGGACGGCAATGGAGGATATCCCTGTTGCGATTACAGACCAAATGATGAGGCGATTATAGTTAGGCATCTTTTATCGGGTTTCTTCTATCAAGCGATGTTCAATGCTCTTCAAATGCCTGAACCTGATATGTGTAGACCTCCAATTTTCCGTTTTTCCATTCGTCCCCATCCATACCTGCCTTAAGGCACAGATGCGTGAAGAATTCCTTTTTTTCAGGGAGCTGTTCCCAGACCTGAGGCAGAAAGGTTGCCTGATAATATCCCTTTTTAATTATGACACCGTCTACATTGGGGCGTATCTTTTTGATGAGGTCATCAGCATCTGAATATTTTAAAATGCTGGGATCCGTAAGTATGCTGATCTCAACCTTTATATCCCCCCATTCCCTTTTTGAAAGGGGGGGAAATCTTGGATCCTTAAAGGCCGCATTTATGGCATTTTCCTTTATCCCTTCCAGGAGGGTCTCCTGCGGTATGATATGACCGATGCAGCCACGAAGATTATCATTAATGGTAACGGTGACAAATGTGCCTCGCTTTTCAGAAAATCTGGGTGAATAAAACTCATCCTCCTGGGCTACAGCTTTGTCTTTGAAAAGCTCTCGCTCTATAGTCTTTCTTGCCACTTCCAGAAGGTATTTGCCTTCTTGATCAGTCAACTTTTGTGTATCCGCCATTTCTCCCTCCATTACTTTTTCTTCTTTTATTATAAGACTCCCCCCTGTTTTATCTTGTTCTAACCCTTCCGCCATAGAGGATGAAATAATTATCCAAAAAAGCAAGATACTCGACAGGAAGATTTCATATATTATCGGCCTTCCGTTTATCTCAATAGATTCTTTCTCCATAGTCCTTTCCTTTATATACCTTTTAAAATTAAACTTGCCTTAATATCCAAGTTTTGTCAAAGTGATCCGCATTAATCCAGGATGATTATACTATTTAATCGTAATATTCTGCAAGTGAATTACAGTGCAGTAACAAATCATGGAGGGCCCAGGTAATGGAAGACATCAAAAAGAAAAAAGAGAGGGCGAAGATCATCTTTGAGATACTTGACCCCCTATATATACGTGAAAAGACCGCCCTTGTTTATAATACACCCTTTGAGTTGCTCATAGCGACCATCCTGTCTGCCCAGTGTACTGACAAACAGGTCAATAATGTCACCAAAACTCTTTTTAAAAAATACAGGGAGCCAAAGGATTTTCTTAATGTGTCATTATCTGAGCTTGAAAATGATATCAGACCGACAGGATTTTTCAGGAACAAGGCAAAATCCATAACAGGGTGCTGCAAAGGTTTATTGGATCTTTATAACGGTCAGGTCCCCGGAAGCATGGAAGAGATGTTAAGGCTTCCCGGCGTGGGGCGAAAGACGGCAAACTGCGTTCTCGGCGCCGCTTTTGACATACCTGGTGTAGTAGTGGACACCCACGTGAAAAGACTCGCCATGAGATTAGGCCTTTCTGAAAATGAGGACCCTGACAAGATTGAGACAGACATACAGAAACTCCTGCCCCAAGACAGATGGCGGCGTTTTTCAGACATCCTTATCTATCATGGAAGGGATATCTGCAAGGCAAAAAGACCGGAACACGATAGATGCCCTATTTTGATTTATTGCCCTTCAAATGCCATTTAGGCCTTTATTAAATACGATATTTGTAGGCGACAAAATCAAAGTTATACATGTGAGGGAAAGGTAGGGAGCACTCTTAATTTCTCCCCCTCTTAGGGGGAGGCGGGAGGGGATCTTAATGAGTAAATATTATACCTGGAGAGACCCCCACCTTAATCCTCCCCTATGAGGTGAGAAATAGTATGTAATCCATAATATACCCGGGTTATATATCAAACTCCGCGACGAGGAAGGTATGATCGGAAGGCTTTTCCTTAATACGCGGTTCAGTGTCAATCCAGACTCTGTTAACCTTTTCCACCAAGGGCCGGGTGGCTAGGATATAATCTATTCTCCAGCCCATCTTCCGTTTAAATGCATTCGGGATCCTGTAATCCCAGTAAGTATAGTGTCTTCCATCGGGATGTTGATGTCGGAATATGTCCACGAAACCCCAGTCCAAAATCTTTCCCATGACAGCCTGTTCATCGGGATGAAAACCCGCTTCTCCCCTGAGACCTTCCGGATCATATATATCTAAGGACTCAAGTGCCACATTAAAATCCCCGGCCATAATAATAGGAAGATCAGGATTATAATTTTCTTTTATGTATGACAACAGGTCCTCCATCCATCGGAGTTTATATTTAAACTTTTCAGTTCCCGGGGCAAAACCCTGTGGAACATAAACATTAATCACGTAAAAATTGTCGCCCCTAGCGCTCAAAAAACGGGCCTGCTCGTCATCGCCATCATAGAGACTGAGGCGAATCTCATATAAAGGAAATCTGGAGACAATCGCCACGCCGTTATATGATTTCTGCCCCCTGAAGATTAAATGGTATCCAAGTTCCTCAAGGGATTTAACCGGAAAATCCTTATCCTGGACCTTGGTCTCCTGAAGGCAAAGGATGTCAGGACGCTCCTTCTTTAACCATCCCATAATAATCTCCATCCTTGTACGGATGGAGTTGGCATTAAAAGTGGCTATCTTCATAATAAAAAAGGCGCCTTGTTCTGATAAAGCAAGACGCCCTTAAAACACTCCCGCAATCATCTCCCGCAATTAAATCTTTTTTACATTCTTTGCGACTGGACCCCTTTCGCCATCTTCCACGTCAAAACTCACGCGCTCTCCCTCAGCGAGTGTCTTAAAACCTTCGCCCTCAATGGATGAGAAATGAACAAATATGTCTTGACCTGTTTCCCTCGCAATGAATCCATACCCTTTTTTGTCACTAAACCACTTTACAGTCCCTTCTGCCAAAGCCTTGACCTCCTTGAAAAAAATGTTTCAGTTATGCCCCGAATCATCAGGTCGCCACCCTGGCACAGGAGTCTATCCTTGCGAGTGATACCGACCCGCGAAAAGAGCCGGCCATAAAAGTTTTACTAAAATAGGACAAAAATTCGGCAAATGTCAAGTTATTGTGAACGCCATAACCAATTATCTATATTTATAAAAGTATACTAACAGATGTCCGGCAGGGGACTCTTCTTTCAGAGCGAAAGAATACGACGCCCGGTATTTTTCACAACTCACAGAAAAGGCAGGCGATCGCAGGTCACGGCTGCTCTTCGAAAGACGATATCTCAAAAGAAGATTCTGACCAAGCCCGGCCATGGTCTTATTTTAAGGGTTTACTCGCCCGAAGTTATGGCAGAATATCAGGTTACCAGCCAGGAAGGGCCTATCAAACCCCTAAAAATAAGACCATCGGCAATAAAACCTATAGATATCGTCTGGGGAAGATCAGCGGGACCGGATTTTTGTTGCCCGCCTGTCGAAGATGCCGGCGTATTTAAGACGTACACTACTTCACCTTGCTGCCCGGCACGGTGACGGCATCCGGCGTTAAGATATGAACACCTGAATCATCTTCGGCCGCAAGCACCATCCCCCTGGATTCCACACCCATCAAAGTAATAGGTTCAAGGTTGACCACAAGAACAACCTGTTTCCCTACAAGGTCCTTCTCATCGTAATAGCCGGAAATGCCGGCCACCACGGTCCTTTCTTCCCCAATATCCACCGTAAGTTTTATAAGTTTCTTGGAATTGGGTATCGCTTCTGCCTTCTTGATAGTCCCTATCCTTAGGTCATTCTTCTTGAATTCCTGAAATGATATTATGCCTGGTTCCTCTTCCTTTTGTCCTCTCATTATCTTAGCCTCTCTCTTTTCTTCAATCCTGGGAAACAACTGAATCGCCTTTGAAATCTTTCTTATCGGTGCCACTTTTCCCCAGTCCCTTATATCCTCAAGTTTAAGATTCTTTCCGATCTTCGGAAGCCCGAGAAGGTCCTGTATCTTTTCAGCGCTATCCGGCATAAATGGCCATAGCAGGACGGAAATGATCTTAAGCGTTTCAGTAATTTGGTACATAACAATATCCAATCTATCTCTATCGGATTTTGCAAGCACCCATGGGGCTGTTGAATCTATATACTTATTAACCTTGCCTATAACCTCCCATATCGATATAAGGGCCTTATGAAATGCCAGGCTATCCATACAATCAGGATAGTCTTTAATGACTTGAATAGCGTGTCTCTTGAGTTCCTTATCTGCCTTATCTACGGGTCTATTGAAGGCAGGGATCTTCCCATCGTAATACTTCTCGATCATGGTCAGGCTTCTGCTTACCAAATTTCCCAGGTCATTTGCCAGATCGGCATTAATCCTCGCCACAAGCGCCTCTTCGCTAAATTCCGAATCAAGGCCGAATACCATTTCACGAAGAAGAAAATATCTGAATGAATCAAGTCCATATAGGGAGGCTAGTTCGAGCGGCTTTACGACATTCCCCAGTGTCTTGGACATTTTTCCTTCATTGATCTTCCAGTACCCGTGGACATTGAGATGCTGGTATGGCTTAATGCCCGCAGACCTGAGCATGCATGGCCAGTAAATACCGTGAGGTATCAGTATATCTTTTGCGATAATATGTTGAGCGACCGGCCAGAATTTCTTAAAAAGAATTCCATCAGGATAATCCAGCGCGGATATATAATTAATGAGGGCATCAAACCACACATAGGTTACATAGTTCTCATCAAATGGTATGGTGATTCCCCAATCAAGCCTTGATTTGGGTCGGGAAATGCACAGGTCTTCAAGAGGTTCCCTCAGAAAAGAGAGGACCTCGTTTCGATACCTTTCAGGTCTTATGAAGTCAGGATGCCGTTTAATATGATCAATAAGCCAGTCCTGATATTTGCTCATTCGGAAAAAATAATTGCTCTCTTTGATGGTTTCCGGCTTGCTCTGGTGATCCGGACATTTTCCGTCGACCAACTCCCGTTCAGTATAAAAACGCTCGCATCCGAAACAGTAATGCCCTGTGTATTCACTGAAATATATATCGCCGTTATCATTTACTCTTTTAAGGATCATCTCCACTGTTTTTATATGAATATTATCAGTGGTTCGTATAAAGTAATTGTTGGAGATATTCAATCTGGGCCACAGGGATCGGAACATCTCGCTTATTTTGTCTACGTATTCCTGAGTAGGACACCCCGCCTTATTGGCAGCCTTGACGATATTTTCACCATGTTCGTCTGTGCCCGTGAGGAAAAAAGATTCTGAACCGGAGAGCAGATAAAACCTGTTTAACACATCAGCCAAGATTGTGGAATAGGCATGTCCTAAATGAGGTTCAGCGTTAACATAGTAGATAGGCGTGGTAACGTAAAATCTTCTGGTCAATTAATTTACTGGCTACTCCCTTCTCCATCATCTTTTAAATCTTGATCTTCTATAATATCATCATATGGAATATCTATCTCTTCCTCGGAACCCGTTAAGATCGTCAGGGATTCTTTCAATACATTCTGTCTGATTATCTTCCCTTTTCCTTTTATAGTATTAATCTCTTTGCCGACTTTGGGAATATCATTGACTAAGTCATTGTAGTAATCGTATTCATATGAAAGACAGCACATCAGCCTGCCGCACATCCCTGATATCTTGGCAGGATTGAGAAACAGGTTCTGTTTTTTTGCCATTTTGATAGAGACCGGTTCGAAGTTCCCCATGGAGGACGAGCAACACAGATATCTCCCACAGGGCCCCAGACCCCCGACCATCTTGGCTTTATGCCGGACCCCGATCTGTTTCATTTCTATCCTGGTATGAAACTTCTGAACGAGATCCTTTACCAATTCCCGGAAGTCCACCCTTTCTTCCGCCGTGAAATAGATTATAACCTTGCTCCCGTCAAACAGTCGTTCCGCAGCCACAAGACACATGGGCAGAGACCTGTTCTTAATGCTGTCGTAACAAAAAGAATAAACCTCCTTTTCCATCTCGCAATTCTTATCGTATTTTTCAATATCCTTCTCATTGGCCATTCTGTGGACTTTCTTTAACTGACGGTCTGCGGACTTATCATCAGGATTTCTCGGCTCCGAGCAAACCACGCCCAGGGCCTTGCCTTGTTCAGTGTTTACTACAACCCTGTCACCTTTCTTAAGGACAAAGTGACCAGAATTAAAGTTATAGATCTTCCCGTTTTTTCTTAATCGTATGCCTACTATCTTATTCAT
>Ga0209427_10006792_pt1 | contig 13017 bp, 14 predicted proteins | sample DeeMarSWOR136_30_FD_187465 | JGI IMG/M metagenome (GOLD analysis project Ga0209427, IMG submission 187465) | Marine sediment microbial communities from White Oak River estuary, North Carolina - WOR-1-36_30 (SPAdes) (version 2) | ecosystem: Environmental > Aquatic > Marine > Intertidal zone >... | reverse complement strand
TTCGCTGTACTGGCTAGCCAGGATGCTGGAAGCCGGGGAAGACCCTCTGTACATTGCCCGCCGCCTGGTTCGTTTTGCTTCGGAAGATGTTGGCATGGCGGATCCCCAGGCACTGGTAATCGCCATGGCAGCACAACAGGCGGTTCACTTTATTGGCATGCCCGAAGGCAACCTGGCGCTGGCCGAGGCAGCGGTCTATCTGGCCACCGCTCCCAAGAGCAACTCACTTTACGAAGCTTACTCCCGCGCCCAGAAAGAAGTCGACCAGGGCATCAGCGAATCGGTCCCCCTCCATCTGCGCAACCCGGTAACACCGCTAATGAAGGAGATTGGATACGGGAAAGGCTATAAGTACGCCCACAACCACCCCGACCACTTCGTCGAGCAGCAGAATCTGCCAGACCGCATTCAGGGTAATAAATATTACACGCCAAGCACGCAGGGCTACGAAAATCAGATTTTAACCCGCCTGAAGGCCTGGTGGCAGAAAGAGACTAAACCCAAACCAGAGGAACCGGAGGAACCAGAAGCAACGGAGGAAACGGAATCGGAACCGGAGGATGATTCTTCAGAAGAAACCTGATTCTAATCCAGATTGATTTCCCGGGGATTAACCCGACATTTCTCCGCCGTAATAATGGCGATAATATCCGCCGCAGCGCGGTTAATCTCGTCACGCTGACTGTAGACCACGTAATCAAACATCGACAGTTGCTTTATTTCCTCAGCCGCTGTCTGCATGCGCACTTTCAGGTTAAAAGATGCTTCCGTATGCCGCTTTTTCAGCCTTACTCCCAGTTCCTCTATGGATGGCGGCATTAGAAAGATAAATATCGCCTGTGGCACCATCTTTTTTATGCTTGCCGCGCCCTGTATATCCACTTTAACAATCGTATCCTGCCCGTTATTGAGCGCCTGTTTTATCGCCTGCTTGGGCACACCGTACCAGTTGCCATAGACATTGGCGTATTCCAGCAGTTCTCCCTGTTTTATCATGTCCTGAAACTTATCGGGCACAATGAAGTGGTAATCAATGTGATTGCGTTCCCCGGCACGTCTGGGACGCGTGGTTAACGTGGTTATGTACTCTACAGGATATTTTAACTCCTTCATTCGATTGAGCAGAGCGTCTTTGCCCACTCCTGAAGGACCGGAGAGGATAATAAGCAGCGGTTTTTTAGGTGTACTGAGGGGAGAGCCTCGTCTACGCCTCATCTTTCTCATCGCTTTGCTCCAGTTTTATTCCCGAGCTGGTACGAATTGTCTGGAGCCTGCCGGCGATCGTCTCCGGGGCAAGTGCCGCCAGGATAACATGCCCGCTATCCACAAAAATAACGACTTTAGTTCTGCGACCATTGGTCATATCAACAAGCTGACCCCGACTTTTTGCTTCCTGCACCGTCCGCTTGGTCGGAGCGGAGTTAGGTGCTGCCATGGCAATTACACGGTTCATCACCAGTATGTTGCCGAACCCGATATGAACTAACTCCGTATTCACTGGTGTCCCCCTTAGATTAATATAAATTTAATTATAAAGCCTTAAACGCAATTGATTTATCAAGTAAAACTTCGTGGCAGCACCATAAACGGCTGACGTTCAGCAAAAGTACTTCCCTTAAGCTATCACTTGCTGCCGAGCTTGTCAAGGGATAGCAAATAGCGCGCCCGCTCAAATCATTACAACTTTTTCCCCATATTTCCAATCGGCCCGTTACTGGCATAATAGATTGAGTCTTTTCTGTTTTCAAGAGCGTTTTTCACTACAGTTGCGTTGCAGGATTGCGTTTTCTGTCAATCTATGTTATCATCACTTCAGATGTTCAAATACCTGACCGTTTGCGTGAAAAAGAGCCTCCTGGTGGTTCGAGCGGTGCGGTACCACCCGTTCCCATCCCGAACACGGAAGTGAAACGCCCCAGCGCAGACGATACTGAGGGGTAGCCCCCTTGTGGAAAATATGCCATTGCCAGGAGGCTTCTTGACCTTCTTTCGGAGTTGATTTACACTATAAATTGAATAATGGTGGGCAGTATAACTAGGGAGAGAAATGTCAAGCAGATTTGAGAAGTTCTCTGAGCGAGCGCGCAGAGTGCTGACAATCGCCCAGGAAGAAGCTCGCCAGATGAACCATAGTTCTATCGGCACGAAGCACATTCTCCTTGGCCTGGTTCGTGAGGAAGAGGGCGTCGCCGCCAAAATACTGACCAACCTCGGTGTCAGTCTGAATAAAATACGGACGGCGGTGGAATTCAACAGCGACCGTGGCGAGAGGCCGAGTACCGGTGAAACCGGGCTCACTCCTCGCGCCAAGCGTGTCATCGAACTGGCCATTGACGAAGCACGACAGCTCAGCCACAATTACATCGGTACGGAACACCTCTTGCTGGGCTTGCTGCGTGAGGGTGAAGGAGTTGCCGCCGGGGTGCTAAACAGCCTCGGGGTTACTCTGGAGCGAGCTCGTTCCGAGACAGCACAGGTTCTCAGCCAGGGCGTGCCCCGTTCCAAAGCTGGCCGTGGTGCCAGCCGAACTCCGGCCCTCGACCAGCTTGGCGTTGACCTGACCGCCGCCGCCCGCGCCGGCAAACTCGACCCGGTTATCGGACGGGTGAAAGAAATCGAACGGGTTATCCAGATACTAAGCCGCCGCACCAAGAACAATCCTGCACTTATCGGTGAGCCGGGCGTTGGCAAGACGGCCATTGTGGAAGGACTGGCACACCGCATCGTAGCCGGCGATGTCCCTGAAACACTGGAGGAGCGCCGACTCGTCGCCCTTGATATGGGGTCGCTCGTCGCCGGGACAAAATACCGCGGTGAATTCGAAGAACGGGTCAAGAAAGTTATCGAGGAAATAAAAACCGCAGGCAACTGCGTGCTTTTCATTGACGAATTTCATACCATGGTGGGCGCCGGCGCCGCCGAAGGAGCCGTTGACGCGGCCAATATCCTCAAACCTTCGCTGTCGCGTGGTGAGTTGCAATGCATTGGTGCCACCACTCTGGATGATTACCGCAAATATGTGGAGCGTGATGCCGCCCTAGAACGCCGCTTTCAGCCGGTGTTGGTGGAAGAACCCACCATTGAAGAGACCCTTGAAATTCTGCGCGGTGTAAAAGGGCGCTATGAAGATCACCATCGCTTAACCATTAGCGATGAGGCGCTGCACTCTGCATCCACGCTTGCCGCCAGATACATACCTGACCGCTTTCTGCCTGATAAGGCCATTGACCTGATTGATGAGGCGTCCTCGCGGGTAAGGATAAAGCACTACACCATGCCTGCCGAACTCAAGGAGACCAAACAACTCGCTGATACCAAGCGCAAGGACAAAGATAACGCCCTGGCAGCCCAAGAGTACGACCGGGCTGCCCAACTCAGGGAAGAGGAACTGCAGCTTGATGAGAAAGCACGCTCCCTTGAAGAGGAATGGCGAACTGAGCAAACGCAGGAGCAGCCAGTAGTGACCGCGGAAAATATCGCCGAAGTGGTGAGCATGTGGACGAGCATACCCGTGGTGCAGCTGGCCGGTGATGAAACTGACCGCCTGTTAAACATGGAAGAGGTGATACACCAGCGCATCATCGGGCAGGACGAGGCAATCAACAGCATTGCCAAAGCCATAAGGAGAGCCCGGGCCGGACTCAAAGACCCGAGACGTCCCATAGGGAACTTCATTTTCCTCGGGCCTACCGGCGTGGGTAAGACGGAGCTGGTCCGTGCTCTGGCCGAATTTATGTTCGGCAGCGAGGATACTCTCATCCGTCTGGATATGTCAGAGTTCATGGAGAAATTTGCCGTATCCCGACTGGTTGGTGCTCCTCCTGGCTACGTTGGCTACGAAGAAGGCGGACAACTAACCGAGGCGGTCAGGCGCAAGTCATACTGCTGCATCCTTCTTGACGAAATTGAAAAGGCGCATCCGGATGTATTCAACCTGCTGCTCCAGATTTTTGATGACGGCCACCTGACCGATGCCAAGGGCCGCCGGGTTGATTTCCGCAACAGCATCATTGTCATGACCAGCAACGTTGGCGCCGAAATGATACGGAAAGGTACGGTGCTTGGCTTCACCGCTGGTACGAACGAGGCCAAGACGCGCGAGCAGGCTTACGACAAGATGAAAGACAACCTGCTCAATGAGATGAAGAAGACCTTCCGTCCCGAGTTTCTCAACCGGGTTGACGGGGTCGTGGTCTTCCATTCCCTGAGCAAGGAGCAGATACGCCAGATTGTAGACCTTATGCTGTCCTCAGTAACCCAGCAGCTTAAGGAGAAAGATATCGCCCTGGAAGTTACCGATGCGGCCAAGGACTTCCTCGGAGAAAAAGGCTACGACGAGGTCTACGGTGCCCGCCCACTGCGGCGTGTAATTCAGGACATGGTTGAGGACAAGCTTTCTGAAGACCTGCTACGCGGCAATTTCCAGTCCGGCGACTCCATAATCGTTGACTTGAAAGATGACCAGATTGTGGTCCGCCCTGCTACGGCGGTGGGTGCCTTAATGGGAGAAGAAAATTAATGCACCACAACTTCAGCACCCGATTTCTAAGCGAGGGCGGTTGATGTAACACTAGGTGAACTATCCGCCCTTTTTATTTCGTCAAGTCTAAGAAAGGAACTCAAAATGGCACAGGAAAACGTACAGGTTCCCATCACCGGTAAAATCATCAGCATTGACGTTAAAGAAGGAGACACCGTCGCAGAAGGTGACACTATCTGCATACTGGAGTCAATGAAGATGGAAAATCCGATTTTGGCCCCGGTTGCGGGCAAGGTCTCCAAAGTTGGAATAGCGGCCGACCAGACAGTGAAACCCGGCGATACCATCGTCGTTATTGAATACGAGTAAAGTTAAATGGTTCTAAACTCATTAATTTTTGCCTTTATTGCCTATGGCATTATGATGGTCATCGCGCTTTGCGTTGCGGCTATCATCAAGGGCGTCGCTCTCGTTGTCCAGAGAGGAGGAAAACCTGCCGCTGCCAGTACTGACAAAAAGGAGGGTAACAGCGGCTAATACCAATGCTTATTCTTCAGTTTTTCCAGGGCCTTTATACTTTCTTTCTGAATGAACCGGCTATCGCCGGTGGCCGGGTGCTCCTAATTGCACTCGGTTTCCTCTTTATTTACCTTTCTTACAAACGGGTTTTGGAGCCCCTCATCATGCTTCCCATGGGCATCGGCATGCTGGCGGTGAACGGCGGCCTGATGGTGTTCGAGGCGGGGCAGATGGGCAATCTCTTCATCAACCCGCTGGCCGGTAACGTGGAAGAACTCATGTACTATCTGCAGATTGACTTCCTACAGCCGATTTACACCTTTACCTTCAGCAACGGTCTGATTGCCTGCCTTGTCTTTATGGGTATCGGCGCCATCACCGATATTGATATATTGCTTGCCAAGCCTTATATGAGCCTTTTTCTGGCCGTCTGTGCCGAGCTCGGCACGATACTTACCCTCCCCATCGCCATGGCGATGGGCCTTCTGCCCAATGAGGCGGCTGCGATAGCTCTGGTGGGCGGCGCCGATGGTCCGATGGTTCTCTACGGCTCGATTATGCTAGCCCGTGACATGTTTGTTCCCATCACGGTGGTGGCCTATGTTTATCTCGGCGTCTGCTATGCCGGCTACCCATTACTAGTTAAAATCATCCCCCGAAGACTGAGGGCGGTGGAGATGGACTGGCAGACCATTCCCCGTGTATCGCCTGGAGCCAAGTTCGCCTTTGCTGTTATCACCTGCGCCTTCCTCTGCACCCTTTTCCCGGTGGCGGCTCCGCTTTTCGCTTCTTTCTTCGTCGGCCTGGCCATCAAGGAAGCCGGCGTTCTGCGCTTCATTGAGTTTCTCTCCGGCCCTCTGCTGTACGGCGCCACCTTCTTCCTCGGCTTCACCCTGGGCGCTCTCCTCGGCGTTGACATCATCCTGGACCCCAAGGTGCTGATTCTGCTCGTCCTGGGCATCATTGCCCTCACGCTTTCCGGCCTGGGCGGCATCATCGGCGGCCTTATCTACAGCAAGATAACCAAAGAGCCATTCAATCCACTGGTCGGCATCGCCGCCGTTTCCTGCGTACCGACCACAGCCAAAGTAGCCCAGAAATGCGCCGCCTCGGTCAATAAGAAAGCCATGATTCTGCCCTTTGCCATGGGCCCGTGCGTGGCCGGCGTCATCACCACCGCCATTCTAACCGGCGTCTATATCACCGGCTTCATCGGTGAAGCACCCATTTTCTACCAAATTTTCGGTTCTTAGCCCGACGTTTAAAACCCCTTGCTTATTTACCGAAAATCGAGTAAATTCATTCTGTGAGCAAAACGGATAGGCGCACCGTCTTCGTCTGTCAGCAGTGCGGCAAGGAAAGCCTGAAGTGGCTGGGGCGCTGTCCCGAGTGCCAGGAATGGAACAGCCTCGTTGAGGTAACCTCCGTCGCTACTTCAAGCACGCCACGCCCTGTCTCCCAAATGAGCCCTCCTCAGCAGCTCTCGGAAATCGCTTTAGAGTCGGCCAGTCGCATTTCCATGCCCATCTCGGAGTTCAACCGCGTGCTCGGTGGCGGTCTGGTCCCCGGCTCACTGGTGCTCATCAGCGGCGAACCCGGCATCGGCAAGTCCACGCTTCTCCTGCAAGCATCGGCAGCTATGGCGGATAAAAAGGCAACGGTGGCCTACGTCTCCGGCGAGGAAACACAACACCAGATAAAGCTGAGAGCGGAGAGATTGAATATCACCGGCGACAGGCTCTTCCTGCTGGCCGAGACAGATATGGGGATAATCCTAGAACAACTGGAAGGGCTTTCCCCGGGCCTTGTCGTCATCGACTCGATACAGACCGTCTTTTTACCAGAGCTGGGCAATACCCCGGGCAGCGTGGCCCAGGTCCGCGAGTGCACCCAGCAGCTTATGCACTGGGCCAAGCTCAAGTCGGTGCCGATATTTATCGCGGGGCATGTCACCAAAGACGGCACCATCGCCGGGCCGCGTATCCTTGAGCATATCGTTGATGTGGTGCTTTACTTTGAAGGCGACCCCTTCAGCGCGTACCGTTTGCTGCGCGGTGTGAAAAATCGCTTCGGCTCCACCAATGATGTCGGGGTCTTTGAAATGAAAGAGCAGGGGCTGGTCGAGGTTGAAAACCCTTCGCAGGCCTTTATCTCCCAGCGCCCCGGCGAGGCCATCGGTTCAGTGGTGGTGTCCACCATAGAAGGCAGCCGTCCGCTGCTGGTTGAAATTCAGGCACTGACCACTTACACCAGCTTTGGCTACCCCAGACGTACCGCCAACGGCGTTGATTTCAACCGTCTGCTGCTGGTTACCGCGGTGCTGACCCAGCGCCTGGGCCTGCGACTGGGCAATCAGGATGTCATGGTGAATGTGACTGGTGGCCTTAAAATCAATGAGCCGGCGGCTGACCTGGGTATAGCGCTGGCCATTGCCTCCAGCTTTCGCGATAGTGTTGTCGACCCCGGTCTTGTTGTCATTGGCGAGGTTGGTTTAAGCGGGGAACTCCGTTCCGCCTCCCAGCTTGACCGCCGTGTCGCCGAGGCCGCCAGGTTAGGGTTTCCGCGCTGTCTGGTGCCCAAAGTAGGCCTTAAAATAAGCCAGCCACCGAAAGGCATTGAGCTCGTTCCCGCCGGTACGGTAAGGGAAGCGATAAGCCTGGCACTGGTGAGGAAGAGGGGAAAGGAGGCACAAGATGTCAACTGAAGAAAAGGCCAAAGAAGCAATAAGTATGATTGAGAGCCTAATGGCAGATTTAAGAGAGATAGTAGCCAGTGCATCCCAAGATCGCGATTTCAATGCTGCGAACGAAAGACTTAGCCGTTGGAAGTCACGAGCTGTTCGTTTGTTGTCAGAAAAAGTCAACTCTATCGAAGGAAAAAGACTTAAAGATAAACATATAGGGTCTTGGAGTTATGTTAATGAGTTGGATAATATCCAAGATGAAGCAAATTTATATTATGCGTCTCTTCAATCGCTTATGGAAGACCTTAACGAGCACCCAGAAGATTATTTTTCTATGCCGATACCTTCAGAGGAAAAGTCAACGATTCCCAAAGTACCTGAATCAACTTCCCCAAAGAAGGTTTTTGTCGTTCATGGACGTAACGACAAATTACGAGGGTCCATGTTCGATTTTTTAAGGGCGCTGGGGCTCAATCCAGTTGAATGGAGTCAAGCCATCCGAGCAACACAAAAAGCATCGCCATACATTGGAGAAATCCTAGATGTCGCCTTCGACCAAGCTCAAGCTGTAATAGTCATGTTCAGCGGGGATTATTATGCAAGACTCAGGGAAGAATTTTTAAGACAAAATGATCAACCTTGGGAAAAAGAATTTACACCACAACCAAGACCTAACGTTATCTTCGAAGCTGGTATGGCAATGGGAAGAAATGTAGATAGAACACTATTGGTACAAGTAGGTGAGCTCCGTCTTATCAGCGACATTGCTGGCAGACACATATCCCGCCTAGATAACAGCCCTGAAAAGAGACAAGAATTAGTTACAAAATTGCAGGGTGCGGGCTGTGAGGTAAATACAAGCGGAACAGATTGGTTATCTACAGGTGATTTCGCGTAGTTACTCATTTGCGCAATTGCGCAATTACTCTTTTCAAAAGCTCATCATCGGTCCTGACGCCGCTCACATCCAGATTGCTCCGGCGGAACGCCTTCACCATAGCTTCAATCAACTTTGTCTTGCTTATCTTCTTGCCCCCACTGAACTTGGCTGCTGAAGACAGCCCTTCCAGATAGGTGTCCTCTCCCCGGTTGAGAAATACGGACAGCTTAATCATGGTGGTATCGACCGTTTCTGTGGGCTGTTTCTTTGGCTGCGCCGCGGGTTGCCGCCTCCTCGGCGCCACCTCCTTTCTATTCCCACCGGTAAGACGGTCAAGGGCATTTCCATAGGCAAGTTCCTCAGTTATGCTAGCCCGTTTCATTTCTCATCACCTCTTCTGTTAGTAAACGATAGGCGCTGGCCCCTTCCGACCTCGGAGCATAGGTCAGTATTGATTTTTCCGCCGCCGGTGCTTCCTTAAAGCGGACACTGGTCGGGATAATGGCATCAAAAATCCTTATCCTATCACCAAACGCCCGGCGGGTGATCTCCATAACTTCCTTGCTGTGCAACGTTCGTGAGCTGGTCATGGTGAATAATATGCCAGCGATACTCAATGATGGGTTGAGCTTCTCCCTGACCGTGATAATCGTCGTCAACAGGCGTACCAGCCCCTTCATGGCCAGAAAGTCGGCCTGCAGGGGGACAATGACTTTATCGGCAGCGGTCAAAGCATTGACGGTCAACAGGCCCAGGCTGGGCAGGCAATCAATCAATACGAAGTCATACGCCGAACGTACTTCACGCAGCATTTCTTTTAACAATGATTCCCGGTCGGCTGTGTCCACAAGGTCAAGCTGCGCCTGCGCCAGCTCTATATTGGCGGGGACAATAGCAATATTCGGGTCAACGGTCGGGGAGGCCACGTCCCTGATTGATGGTGTGTGTTTACCATTTATGGCAGCCGCAAGGACATCATAACCGGTACGTCTTAAATTATCCGGATTTAGCCCCAGGCTGATGGTAAGACATGCCTGCGGGTCCCAGTCAATCAGGAGAACACGCTTATCGTGTTCGCTCAGCCCCTCGGCAAGCGCGGCCACCGTGGTTGTCTTGCCCACGCCGCCTTTCTGGTTGGCAATACAGATAACCGGCATAATCTAAATATAACGCATATGCGCATTTACGTCAATACTCTTTTGCGCAATTCTGCAAATGCGCAATTTAGCACATTTCTCATTCTATATAAGAAAAAACCGACGATGCACGTGCTAATACGCACACCGTCGGAATGACGATCCCTGTGTAGTCTGCTCTGAGCCGCTAAAACTTAGCGGGGGTTGGGGATAACTCAGACAAAGCGGAGCGGCTCATCTCCGGTGTTCTCAAAGCAGTGATGCTCATTGGGAGCGATATAGATAACGCTGTCTTTATCTATCTCCGACTCCCCTTTCTCCCCCTTCACGATAGCGCGGCCTGACAATATCAATACCTCGTGTTCCCAGTCGTGCGAGTGCGCCGGCGTCGTGGAGCCCACCGGAACCTCGATGACGCGCATGGCGAAGTTGGGCGCACCGTCTCGGGCGGTGATTACTTCGTGCATTACCGCGCCGCCATGGCCCTCCTTGGGCGGTGTATCCTTAACCTTGTTAACTTTCACCTGTGACCTCCTTGCCTTTAGTGCTGTCATATCGGGCGGTTGCCCTGGTCTTTATCCCACCCCGCTCACGGTACTCCGCCTCAACCACCATGGAGGCTGGCCGCAAAAGCTGCGTCAGGTTCTCCAGAATACGGTTGACAGCATGCTCCTGCAATATGCCCACGTTGCGATATGAGGTGAGATAGTACTTCAGTGATTTCAGCTCTACGAGAGAGTCCCCCGGCACATAGAAAATCACCAGCCGGGCGAAGTCCGGCAACCCGGTCCAGGGACATACGAAGGTGAACTCATCGGTCTCGTACACGATTTCCGTGGCCGACTCCGGGTACTGGAAAGGAATTGCCTCCAGAACCCCCACGTCAATGGCCTCTTCGCCCTCTATGTCATACCTTCTGGTGGCATACTTATCAAGCGCCATTTCCATGCTCCTACGGGGGATATTGTAGCACTATTTGAAAGAAAGCGACAATATGCTAAACTCAAATTGACTATGGTGGAGAGGAAAAAAGAGAAGGCCGGCGCGGTTATCGTGGCTGCCGGGAAGAGCGAGCGAATGGGTGACGTGAACAAAATGTTCGCCTCGCTCGGCGGTGAGCCGCTCCTGCTGGGCACCACACGCCCTTTTCAGCAGAGCCCTCTTATTGACCAGGTAGTGGTGGTGGTGAGCGGGGAGAGAGAAATACAGTGCCGCCATCTGGTAACCGGCCCGCAGTGGTCCAAGGTCAGCGATGTCTGCCTCGGCGGCCGGCGACGTCAGGACTCGGTGGCGGAAGGCCTTAAGCGCCTCGCCAACTGCGACTGGGCCGTCATTCACGATGGAGCGCGCCCCCTGGTAACTGTGGAGCTTATTGAGCGGGGACTGGAGGCGGCCAAAGAGACCGGCGCCGCTGTGGCCGCCGTCCCGGTAACGGACACCATCAAGGTCTCCGACGAGGACGGGAACGTGCGCGAGACGCCACCACGTCAAAATCTGTGGGCGGTGCAGACTCCACAGGTGTTCTCCATCAAGATTATCCGCGATGCTTATCAAAACGCGGATGAAGACGTAACCGATAGCGCCTCTCTGGTGGAGCGGCTGGGATACCGGGTCAAAATTTTTATGGGTTCAGATAATAACATCAAGGTCACCACGCCCGCCGACCTGGCGCTGGCGGAAATTCTCTGGCGGAAATATGAGCGATAATCTGCGATTAGGTATTGGCTATGACGTGCACGCACTGTCTGCGGGGCGCAAGCTGGTGCTCGGCGGTGTTGAGGTGCCCTTCGAGCTGGGCCTCAGCGGCTGGAGCGATGCCGATGTCCTGACGCATGCCGTCATGGACGCGCTGCTGGGCGCGGCAGCGCTGGGAGATATTGGCCGTCATTTCCCGCCTGGCGACCCTCAATATAAAGATATCTCCAGCCTGACATTGCTGGCAAGAGTAAAGGCACTGCTTGCGGAGAAGGGGTGGCAGGTGAACAACATTGATGCAACCATCATCGCTGAGCGCCCCAGGCTCAGCGAATACACCAACGATATGCGAGAGAAGCTGTGCCAGACGCTCGGCATAGATATGGAACGGGTCAGCGTCAAGGCTTCAACCTCGAACGGACTTGGCTTTACGGGCAGGGGAGAGGGAATCGCCACGTACGCGGTAGCGGCACTGAAGGAGAAATAAATGAAGGTCTTTAACACGCTGTCCGGCAAAAAAGAGGAGTTCAAGCCTCAGGGCGATGAGGTGAAGATGTACGTCTGCGGCGTGACGCCCTACGACGATGCCCATCTGGGGCACGCCATGAGCTATATCATTTTTGACGTCATTCGCCGTTACCTGCGGTACCGCGGCTATGGCGTTAAATACGTGCAGAACGTGACCGATATCGACGACAAGATTATCGACCGGGCGAACAAGCAGAGCATCCCGCAGCGGGAGCTGGCGGAAAAGTTCACCCGTAGCTACTTCGAGGACATGAAGGCGCTCAACATAGAGGAACCTGACGTCACCCCTTACGCCACCGATGAGATACCGAAAATCATCGAAATCGTGCAGGGGCTGATTGACAAGGGTTATGGCTACGAGTCAGAGGGCAGCGTCTATTTCCGCGTCAGGAACGTGCCCGACTACGGCAAGCTCTCCCACCGCAGCCTGGACTCCATGAAGGCGGGAATACGGATTGAATCGGGAGAGGAGAAGGAAGACCCGATGGACTTCGTCCTCTGGAAGGCCTCCAAGCCCGGCGAACCGGCCTGGGACAGCCCCTGGGGCAAAGGGAGGCCGGGGTGGCACATCGAGTGCAGCGCCATGTCGCTGAAGTACCTGGGCAATACGCTGGATATACACGGCGGCGGCCAGGACCTAGTCTTTCCCCACCACGAAAATGAAATCGCCCAGTCGGAAAGTTTTACGGGAGTCAAACCGTTCGTCCGCCACTGGCTGCACAACGGCATGGTGCAGATGGGCGCCGAGAAGATGAGCAAGTCGCTGGGCAACCTGATAACCATCAAGCAGGCTCTGGAAAATTACAGCGCCGATGCCATCCGCGTTTTTGTGCTCAGCTCCCATTACCGCAGCCCGCTCACCTATTCCGAGGAGATACTGGAAGCAGCGGAGAAAGGGGCAGAGAGGTTGCGGCAGACGGCGAACAACCCGATAAGTGACGGGAAGGCGGGCAAGAAAACAGACGCAGAACAATATCGAAAAAGATTCGTCGAGGCAATGGATGACGATTTCAACACCGCTCAGGCAATGGCAGCACTTTTTGACCTGGCCAGAGATATTAACCGATATGAGAGTGAAGGCACTGACGCGACAGAG
>Ga0209427_10006790_pt1 | contig 13018 bp, 7 predicted proteins | sample DeeMarSWOR136_30_FD_187465 | JGI IMG/M metagenome (GOLD analysis project Ga0209427, IMG submission 187465) | Marine sediment microbial communities from White Oak River estuary, North Carolina - WOR-1-36_30 (SPAdes) (version 2) | ecosystem: Environmental > Aquatic > Marine > Intertidal zone >... | reverse complement strand
ACTGTTTCCTCAAGTACGTCTGCGCCAGCAGGCAAGTCGCCTGTGGTTGTGATTGTTATTACCACGTATTTATCATATGTTTTTTCTAGGATAGGTATATCAGTTATATACCAAATTGCTCCTGCAGAAGCTGTGGCTATAAATGGTACTGCCATTAGTGACATCACCATTAGCAATGTTGCGATAAGCTTGCTCTTCAATTCTGTTTTTCACCTCCGCCTAATATCAATTTAATTTTCGCAGTCTCTGGTGCTCATGATTTAGCGTTACATCAGCCTTATTCGCACATTTTCTGATGTGCCGTCCTCGAATCTGACTTCCAGTTGCCAATATCCTTTCGACAACCCATTTGCGTCTAAGTTGAAGACGTACTGATTTTTAAGCGGGTCATATCGGAACAAGTCGAAGGGTGTAGCTGAGGGTGCTGGCATCCAATCTCCTGTAACGAATTCACCGTATTTATCCATTTCAGCAATCCAAAGTTCGGCTGATGCGGTAGTGATGAAAACGCCTGGAGCGCTTTGCAACTGGAATTTTACGGGTATTACCATTTTACGGCTGAATCTACTGTTGCCCTCTGGATCTATTGGTGGAAGGAATCCGCTAAACTGAGGGGTTACACTCTCCACGTCTTCTACGGGAAATTCTCCAATTACTTGGTCACCGGATTGAGTTTTTTCAACCAATTCAATGGCTACGGTTCCCTGTGGATACACGACGGCAAAAGCGAACCCTGCAAAATTGGTTTCTATGGCTCCAAATCCTGTGAAATCCTCAGGCAGGTCCTCGCCAATTTCAATTCCCGGGTCTACATGCAAGAAGAACTGAGTGTAAAAGCTGGTTTCAACGGTTGATTCATCGTCAAGTGTGAATCTGATTGCGAATCGGTGCTCTCCCTCTGGAAATGTGTCTGGGGTTCCATATGGCATGCTGTACCAGGTTTCAGGTAGATCAACTGCTGTAACATGACCTTCGTCGTCTTGGTAGATTATTCCGTTGACCAGAATGAGCGGACAGTCGCCGGCTGTTTTGAGGCTGCTGAACAGAGGATCGAAAGTGGTATCGGTGTTAACCCACATATTGGCTGTAGTTTGGTATGGTGATAGACCCATGAAGTCGTAGCCGCTTCGCCATTCATTTTCGGCTGCTCTGAAACCGTTGCAGGATATTCCAGGATCAAAGAGCTCATATTGTTCTGGTACTCCGTAATATAAGTTAAAGGTGTGTCCAATTTCGTGTGCTGCAGCAGAATAGTAACCGTCTAAAACCGCAACGCCCTTTACGCCTGGACCGAAGCTCACGCCCACAGCTGTTTTCTTGCCGGAATATGCTCCATGATACTTGAAATAGTTCGCGTATTTACCACCTGATTGTAGATCTGGTCCGATTGCAACGCCAATAGCTTTTGGACTTTCAGGGAATGTTAGTTTTGCCTGTTCAGCTATGTTTATACAATCCTTCAGCAAACCCAAGTAATTATCTTCATATGTTACACCTGCTAAGCCTGCCTGGTTTGAGTAAACTTCCACATTTGGAACTGGGTAGGTAGCGCTTATGAAGTCGCGGGTGTTGGTTAGCATCGTCTCGTAGGCATCAGGATCAGGCATATCCATAATATTCCCATATTCACCATCTAGAATTAGGTGAGAATAATATAAGGTAAGTTCAGATGTCTCCTTTATCGAAACAAGGGTGTCTTCCACGTTATTGAGGACAGCTCCGCCCGTAATAGTGCATGTGATTGTGTAATCTCCAACTGTGTCTAGGGGATCCGGAGTGAAAATTATGATGTTATTATCATTGATTTCCGCACCAGTTATAGTCGTCTGCAGAGAATTAAAGTCGGCTGGATCCCATGTCAAAGATACTGTTATAATTGTCTCACTATCTCCAGGGTCAATTGGTCCATACGGAACAAGAACATCACTCATGTTCACAAGTATTTTAGTTGCCTTATCTTTCACAAGGTCTATTGCGTCGTCCGGTTCAATATCTGGATCCCATGTTGTTTGAACAGGTATTGCACGCCGACACGGAAGATTATAAGTCATCATTGAAGGTGGAGAAGAATCTTCGGGAGTAGCTTTCTTACCCCAAGCGGCGTCTGGCTGAAATTCACTGGCAAACTCAACAAGCGCTGTTTCTCCGGGAAATAGCTCAAAGGTCAACAAGATCGTGTTATCTACTATTTCCCCGTCAATAGCAGCTTCATTCAGAGTTATATCTGTTTCATAGTTAAACTTCCTTGTCTGAGCCAGCAAGTAAGTTCCAGGAAGCAAGGAGGAAAACGAAATACTTCCGCCGCCTGCAGCAGGAAGATAAAACGTTTCCTCTATAGTCTCCACATCATTGATAAGGACGTATTCCCAATCATCTTCCGGTTCTGGTGAACCCAGAGCAAGCGCATTATTAACAGTTATTTCACATAGGTTTGCCGAGCTTATAATGAGTGGTTCTTCCAGATTGAGCGTTATCACGCCTGTTTCAGTCTGGTATTCCCAAGTATCAAGTTCCGAAGGCGACTCGAATTCCAAAAGGACTGTTATTGCCCAGTTTTCGCTTGCAGACAAACCACTTATTATTGCGCCATCTGAGCAACTTGCAGCTTTGTACCCACTAAACTCGCCTTGTTCTCCTCCAACCCAGATAATATCTTCTGGATCATCCTCCAAAGCTACGTATGAATCTACTGGCAATCCTTCGAAGTAATAATATGCCCATGTATATGCGGGTTCTAGGGGGTTGATTGCATCTGCACCATGATGAAATATGAGGCTCAGTTCACCCTCTAAATCTTCGTACAGGTATATCTTGCCCTTATCCGTCTCCATATAGGGAGTATGACCGCTACCGTCCGCCGGTGGCAACTCAACAAGCGTAGGTGGTGGCTCAGGGCTTGGTGATGGTTGAGAATCTACTGTTACCTCAACCGCCTGTGTGCCCGTTTGGCTTGGCAAATAGACAAGGCTACCATCCTCATAATCATCACCAGGATAAAATAGCTGGAAGTAGTACCATCCAACATCCACGGGAATATAATCGAAGGAGAAAGATCCATCACTCTCAGCAATATTGATACTTTCACTGACTCCAGGTCCCGTAACAACCACGGTCAAATCATGGAAAAATTCGCCCGATGGTGGAAGATAATATGCGACCCACCCACTAACCTCGAGTGGCTGACCCACCTGCACCGGATTTGGCCAAAGATGCAGAATGGCTTCTGTTGTAACATACCTAACAGCAGGAAGATAATAGTCGTAAAACTCTTCTGCGGAGACACTCCCATGGATTGGTTCCACTATCCACGTGTCAGCACCTTGCATCACTAAAAACGTGTCTTCAACAGAAGAAAACTTCTGAATTCGATGATTCCCTCTGTCTGCCACATAGATGAATCCAGAATTATCAACAGCAACATCCATAGGATTGAAAAATTGGCCGGGACCAGACCCTGGTCCACCAAAAGAACCCAAGTAATCACCAACGCTGTTAAACTTAATGACAACATCAGCATAAGCATCTGTTGCAAAAACATTTCCAGAAGCATCAACAGCTACACCTTCTGGCTGAAATACCCCAGTATCCCAAGTGTCAATCGGATCAAGAGATGCTGTATCTAAAACCATCAATTCAGTATTTACGGGATCAGTAATATAGAGGTTTCCAGAGACATCATCAAAGTCAATGCCCCCAATAGAGTCAAATCCAGGAGACGATAACCAATACAGTAAAACACCATCATTATCCTCTCTTTTTTCTACAGTTCCAGGGTTATTGAGATCCCTTGTGTAAAAGTATTGAGAATTTTCAACAGCAATCACGCCCGGACTATAGACTTCTTCTACAGGAGCATGTAAACTATAATAAACTTCACCAGTACCAGCATTTAGAGAGTGTACCCGAGAAGCTTCAGGATCCGTTACGTATACAACACCATTAGAAACAGCGACACCACCAACGGATGAATAAGATGGAGAGACCCAAAGGGGGCTACCGTCAGTGTCAAACCCTTGAACACGGGCATTACCAGTATCTGCTACGATGATGGTTTCATAAACACTATCAAAAGCAACACCATCAGGAAAAGAAAATTGACCAGGATCACTGCCAAAGCCACCCCACTCACCTTCATAATTTAAGTTTAAGGCAGCTTTTACGGGGTTAATCGCAAATGGAAACATAGTTAAGACTAAAAGTGAAACCCAAAATAAAGTAACTAAACGTTGAAATTTTTTCACTGAAACTCTCTCCCTCTTGAGAAACCAAAGAACAGTTATTGCTTTATTGTATATTTATAGTTTTATAGAACAATCTTCTATATAATTTTAGTCACTTTAAGCAACTCTCCAAAATAGAAAATCATACAAATCGTCTAATAGAATAAAAGGAAATACAATTCCTAATGATAAAGTGGCGGGCGTACAAACTGAAAACACCTTTTAAAGATCTTGTTTTCCGCAAAAGGTGGGAATAATTGTCCGGAACCATTCCAAGCGGAGTCACAGGATTAGATAATTCAGATTAGCAGGGATTTTGAAAACTTCGATTGATCAAAATCAATCCTCTAGCTTCTCTCTTGAAAGAACCATCTCGCTTTCTAGATATCGTTGACCGTAAAGTTTTCTGATCCTTAGGACTTTTTCTAAGCCTTTATCACTTTCCTTCTCAGAAACCCTTATTTCCCCTTCAAAAAGACCCAAGATAGCTTGAACTTCCTGGTGAGGATGCATTTCTGGATTAACCACAGCCAATGTTGTGAATCCTCTAGACTTCAAGTCCGTAAGAACTCCGCTCAACCATTTTCTGGTTATCACCGTACCGTGCTGCAATAAAACATCTGACAAAATCGTGATGCATAAGCGTCTAGGACCCTTCCTAGCCAAGTCTAGATGGCGGAAAGACTTGATCAGCGCAATATCAATATCTGTAAGGTTTTCCACTCCCGCTAGCTTAAACACATTTGGCAAACTTTTTAACATCAAGTCCGCACGGGGATTACAGATAAAAACATAGAAGTTTGATTGGTAATCCTCAATCAGGTCAGCAATATTTCCCACTTCTGAAGTAACATAAAACGTTGTTTGACCATTCTTAGCGCCAACCTCCAAAAACCTTCTAACTAGAAGTTCTCTTTCATTGCTGGAAGGAGATGATAATACAACTGCATAGGTTTCCGGGATTCCACCAAACAGCAAATTATCAAGATCGGCGCATCCAGTTGGAATTCTACCTGGCAATACAGCTCCTGAAACATTGAATATCACTGGGTAAAGATCATAGCTCTTTTCGCGGCCAATCCAATCCAGGCAAACGATACTAGGTTTAATCTCAATCGTGCCCTTATTAAAGGACCGTAGAGTAAATTTCATCTCGTCAATCTTGAGAGGGTCAAGCCGTTTCCCTTTCATATTAAGGTGAGAATATTCGAATTGGCAATAGTCTGGCTTGCTCACAAGTCTAAAACCCAGAGGAATGAGGTTCTCAACTCTAGTTAACGAAACGGCTTCCTTACCAACATTCACGATCTGAAATACGAGCGTAACGTCTTCGCCAACCTTTATTTCGGTCTCTTGTTGAATAACTTTCACCTGAACATCTGAACCCTCGAATCGTTCTATACCAGCAGCATTTTCTTCAATTGAACCAATTGCTGAGAAACTCGCAGTTGAAGAAGTTACGGCTGGTGCATTGAAAATTTCACTTATTGACAGCGCAAACTGCCTTTTCTCTCTAACCTTTTGCAAAAGACTCCAAGTCTGAACAGACTTGTCTTTGAAGTAGCCTTTTTCAAAATATTCAGCTGCAACAGTCAAAACCTCCTCAGCCTTCGAATAATATTTCATCTGTTTCTCAGCCTCTCTCTCGCGTTTCGCGCTCTCCATAAACGCATAAGCATCAAACAGATGTTGAATTGCTTTAACATAGTTTGAAGTTGTTTCAAAACCGGCCTTCAGATATTGACCTGCAGCCGCTTCCATGTGCCGAGTAGCTTCCTTATACATAGTCATACTGCGAGTAATTTCAAATTCAATACCCGCTTCTAGTGCCCTGCAAAAGCTACTATGACCAAGCACCATAAAACTTGCAGACTCTTTCACTGTATGCTCTTTTGCCAACTTAAATAGATCAGCCGCTTCCTCGAACATAATTGGAGAAGCCCTCGCCTCTGCCATCATCATTTTTCGCCATGCTTGACACAAATAATTCAGCGCTTCTGCCCCTTTGCCAATTTGACCTGAATCTTCAAGCGATATTTTCCGGAAGATTGCAGCAGCTTTATCATACTTTTCTGAACTTCCCATATGATCTCCTTGCTTGTAAAGAACCTTGGCTTCTTCTATGGCAATTCTTCCATGACTAAACTCGGCTCGCATATCCGATACTTTAACGAGCGTCGTCACCAAGTTACGTTCATCTGTCCTATCAATTTCCTTTATTTTTTCGCCAAGGATTCTCTTGGATTCTTGCAAGAATTTGATAGCTTTTTCAAATCCTTCAATTGCTTCCACGCTATTTTCTTTTCTGCTTAAGTCCTCTGCTTGCTCTAAAAGCGACCAAGCATGGAAGTTTAGTGATAGGTACATCCAAGATTTTGATTTTCTCAACAACTGAGAAGCCTTTTCGTAATGACTCGTGGCACCTTCATAGTTTTCTTCATTGTGGGCGTACTTGGCTAATTCAATCTCGCTCCATGCCTTCATGTAAGATGCATAATCAGAGTAAAAATCGTTGAATTGCCTTATCTTCTGGGTAGCCGCTTTAAAAGCAGCAAAAGCATTTTCAAAATTCTTTGCTGCCAAGTCATAGCTAGTTGTATTATCTAGATTCCTTGCAATCTTCCAGTAGGACTCTGCAACGCGGCTTGGCAAGTCAATCTTCTTGAAGTCCTCTGCAGCGTCGCTATAAATGTCGTTAGCTCTTGTCAAATGTTCACTGTCAGCAGTCAAAATAAAGCCCTCATTGAGAGTCTCGCCAAGAATATCTTCAAATCCAGCTACTTTCGCAACGGATGATGGAACAGGGCAAGTGGCAATCCAATTTTTGCAGGAGGATATCCCATCTTCCATACTGGCAATAGCATCTTTAAAACTGGCGATTTTAGCTTTTTCAGTTGGTTCTATTCTTGACAGATCTCGTTCTATCTTCCCAGCACAAATCTTGCCTACTCCAGAGATCCAAGTGTTTGCTGGAAAAGTGTTTTCAGCAGTTTTCATGTACTCTATTCTGTATTTTAAGGCCTCCCTGAGCAATTCGGGTTTATGGTCTTCTCTGGGTTCAAGATTAGAATAATAATAATACACTTTACTCAAAATATCCTGGGAGGAAAGCACTGATTCAGGAATCCCTGAACGCACCGCATATTCAAGACCGATTTTTCCTGAAGCTAAAGCTTTCTTCGAATAAACAAGTTTCTCCGACAAACTCACTGAAAAATCTGATGCCAAGCGAAAATAAATCTGAGCTATGAAGGAAGTATAACATTCGGCGATTAATGAATCTTGAAAAACCAAATTAAGGTGGTCTATGCTTTTCTTTGAATATTCAAGGATCTCATCATACAGTTCCTTTTTCTTGTCAGGTCGCTCTTCACATTTAGCTTTCCAATCGGCAACGCATCCAAAAAGAAACGATGCAATACCTATAAGATAGTTGTCCTTTACAACCGAAGCTTGTTCCGACAGTTGGTTAGCATACTTCATCGAAATTTCAATGTCATCCTTGAAGTAAAGATACGAATAAACCCCTGCCCAACGCGACATCGCCAGCAAATAAGGGTTGGTAACATGTGGCGACAGGGAAATGGCACTGTCAGCATAACTGAGCGATTTATTCGCCAAAGTTTTTCTCCCTTTTTCATCTTCCTCAATATTGGCGGCATACCAAGACTGAATGCTAGCCAAGGAAAACGCTAAGAGAAGCTCATTTTTGTTGTCAAGCTTGGATAAAACGGAGATTGCCTCATCTGCATTATGCATCGCTTCTTGGTAAATCTCATTCTTCTCCCACCTTGAGGCAGCAATCGACACACGTTCATATAGAACCTTCAATAACAAATTGGCAGTTTGCCCATAATACAAGTCATTTCCAACAGTTTTAAAAGCTACCTTAGCCTTTTTGGAAATTTCACGACACTTGTCTAAAATCTTGATTTTCTCCAAAGAATCAGCTGCCAACCAAGAGCGCAGGTACTCAGCAATGGCAAGGCAATATTCGCGTTTTCCCCTATATTCCTCCCTGTCTTCTTTATAGAAGTCTGCTGCCCTTTCATAAGCTCTAATGCCAAGGCGTCTCAAGGACTTGAACTCTTCAGCAACCTTAGCCTGACGGGAAGCTAGATCATAGCAGAAACCAATTTTTTGCCAAGATTCAGCAGCTACAATTCCAGATGAATCTTCGGACTTTAGTTTTTGCTCGTAGAACCTTGCTGCTTCAAACCATTTGTATTCAGTTTCCTCTTGGCACACATCCATTAGAACACCCTCCTTCTCCAAACACAATAAACAGTATTGAGCGTGCCAGATATATTCTTTGAAAACGTTTATAAGACCTTACTAAGTCTGAAAAACTTCATTACTAAATTAGCTAATCATCGTTATATTCCCAAAATTTGGTGCGCGCCGTTGAATTGTTGATAGAATTGAGAACCAAGGACACAGCCGCGTCTGCAGCTGAAGCTGAAGTTAGAAAGGAAAGGACTAAGATTTCCAAAGCAGCAGATAAAGCTCGAATAAGTCCGTCTGTTTCCATGAATAAAAAAGAAGCTCCAATCGTTGTCTTTCCGCAAGGAGAAACAGATTATTATACCCTATCATACTTTTTTATTACACATAAAATCTGTGTCACTGTGATGTAAAACGTTTTACAACACAATCTGTTACACACAGGTTTTACATAGATTTTTGCCATGAAATAAGTTACCGGTTTTTTCCTATTTTTTCCTTTGTATAACGTCGTAAAACAAAGCCTTGAAAATCGGAAACGCAGCAGTGCTTTTTAAAGATAAGTATCAGACCTTTTTAATTATAAATTATAATAAGAAGGAATCGTCCACAACCGGAAAAGTTTATTTGGCAATTGTAGAGGTATCTAAATATTGGGCGACACGCTCTGCATAAGTTTTAAATATCTACTGAAAATTTAACATGTCTGTAGGTGATTTGGTTTGTCAGATAGGGTTGAAACAGGAATTGACGGTTTAGATGAGTTAATAAGTGGTGGTTTTCCCAGAGGAAGAGTCATTCTAGTATTAGGGGGCCCGGGCACAGGAAAGACAATTCTTGGATCTCAATTCTTATATAAAGGAATCACTCAATACAATGAAAATGCAATCTTTGTAAGTCTGGATGAAAACAAGAAACATTTCTATGAAGAAATGCTGAAATTCGGATGGGACTTCAGGAAGGCTGAGGAAGAAGGCAAATTTCTTTTTATTGATGCAACTAGATTATCAAGAATTGCAATTCTTAAAGAAAGGATGATGAAAGAGGAAACAAGTAGCCTAAGAGGAAAAGAATTGCAGATTGACAGGCTAGTGGAAGAACTGCAAGATAAGATCCAACAAATTGGCGCAAAACGAGTCGTATTGGATACACTTGCATCCCTCTTTTACAGATTCTTAGATCCTATAGAACGAAGAACCGCAGGAGTAGATCTGATTGAGTCATTATCTGATATAAACGTTACAAGCATAGTTACCACCGAGTTGAGCTACTTGGGGCTTGAACGGAACCTAATGGATGAAGAGTTTCTTGTTCACGGAGTCATTATGATGCAAACTCTGTTTTCAGGAGGGACAACAACAAGGGCACTGCAAGTTGAAAAGATGAGGGGAGCCAGCGTTAACCCAAATCTTGTACCATATACAATAGACAGAAACGGGATCGAAGTCTTTCCAGCAATGTCCGTTTTCAGAGAAAAATAGGGCCATACTTCTGCAATCTAGGTCAAATACTGGAAAAAGCGACCTCTCCGCCTTATTTTAAAATAAATGTTATCAAAAATCTTGTTGAAAATCATGATAGTTTTTAGCTCAATTTGAATTTAATAACCTTTTTTAGTTGACTTTTTTATTCGAGGTTAGTATTTTTGGAGGACTGAAATTCACATTAATTCGAAGTAGGTAACCTTTTCTTTTTGTTCCCATTATTATTCTTTTAGACAATTAATTTGCTAAAGGTTGGTGAGTTAAAATTCAGAAAGTAGCGCTTTTACTTTTTTGGTCCAAGACAGGCAACACTGAGAAAGTTGCCTTAATGATCAAAGAAGGTTTGGAAAATGCAGGGCTAAATGTGGTAATGAAACGTATCGAGGAATCTGAGCGCGTAGACTTCTTGGAATATGATTTTGTGTGCATAGGCTCTCCTACTTATCAGTGGCATCCTCCCCCAGCTGTTGATGATTTCTTGAAGAAAAAACATAACAGGTACTGTGACGAAGGCAAGGTTAAGTTGGCTGCCCCAAAAATTCCAGGAAAGAACGCATTGGTTTTCTGCACTTATGCTGGACCTCATACCGGAATCAACGAAGTAATTCCCTCTGGAAAATATATCAGCCAATTTCTCGAGCATTTAGGTTTCAATATTCTTGCCGAATGGTATGTCTTGAGCGAGTATCGCGGTTGGAAAGAGGGCAACACCAAGGGTAAAATGGGAGACATCCGCGGAAAACCTACCCAAGAAGACTTGCAAAAAATCAGGAAAAACGCAGAACAAATAGGCAAGAAACTAAACTGAGTATTTCACTGCCTCGCACTAGGTGCTCTCAGGACCATTTCTTGCTTCCTAGATGGCGGATTTTGCGTTGATTTCCCTGTTGAACGTGTTACCGCCAAAAATAATATCATTTCTGAATCCGTGACGTAAATGCATCAATTCTGAATTGGTGAATTGAAAATCAAAAGCTTCCCAAAAAGCCTCTTGCCCGCGAGATTCTTCCGATAAATAGTATCGCCAAGGAAGGTTCATCCACGATAGAGTAGCATACCTACCTGCTTCCGAGGATGAATCATCTTGAGGTTTATCCCACGGATGATGAAGATTAAAGCAATGACCCAACTCGTGAACGTAGATAAAAAGCCGAAAACGCTTTTCTTCGATGGACTGCCACCCTGTTGAATATTGAAAAACTGCACATCCCCTTCTTTTCTTTTCTTTACGATCTATCATAATTCCATATATGTTCGACATAACGTACTCATTCGCCGACAAAAGCCAGAGCTTCCATTGAGGTTCGTCCTTAAACAACATGAAATGTTTAAGCATCGCCTCGTGCAATTCACTGTCGGTCCACACAGCCTCGTTCCCAGGGGTTCCTTTTGGAGAAGGAACTGAATCTTTCTTCTCTTTTACAACTATTATCTCAATACCAGCCTCCGCAAAAGCATCAATTATACTTATTGGTTGCGAACGGTGCGGATATGAAGAGGAGAGAGCTGTGGTTTCATAGGGCTCCAAGGGCACAACACCCTTCTCATAGTCGTGTTCAAGATGAACGGTTCTGAAGTATTTAGATGCATATTTGCATAAGCATTTTGATTCAGCCCCCGAGCTGTTTGTCCATTGAACAGTGGCCTCTAGGGGATGTGGATTTGCAGGTATCGTGATTTGAATATCTGTGAATTGGTCTGAATTTAAACTGAATTTTCCTTCCTCGCCAATCAATCTGACTCCCCTAGGCGGATTTTCGTTTTTCTTGATTTCTTGAAATATGAATGAACTTAGATACGCCCGCTTTTTCTTTGAATTTGAATAAAAATCTCCACTAATAACGTTCAATGGGCGTGTCCCATCAACATCGACGCGCAATTCTAATTCAGTTCTTTTTATTTTTCGTTCTGACAAGTTAGAAGAATACTCTTTGTAAAGTCCGGATATCTTTTGATTCATGTTGATTGTTTCTCTTCACTTTTCTAACTATACATACATGCTTATGTCGGAGACCAAAAATAGATCTTATTGGCTAAACCTATGAACATAGAGATAGTCGATTTTAGTGGGTCATAGAATGCTTCTTTGTTCTTGCAGCGTTCTTCGAGGATTCTGCCATACGCCTTTTTCCATGTTTTGTCAAATGATTTCAAGTTTTTGCTTTCTATTGCTTGAGCAGCTAATTCTCCTCCCCATAAAGCGTAGAGGATTCCCCCACCAGATATGGGGTCAACATGACCCGCTGCATCTCCTATTAAGATCCAGTTTGCGCCAGCGCAGGGAAGCTTGAAGAAGTTGGGATTGCTTGCAGACGGGAGCATTGCAGCGTATCTTGAAGTAATCTTGATTTTAGGAAAATGAGAATTTATGAAAGCATCAAGGAGGCTCTTAAGCATGTTTCCATACTTGAGTTCACTGCCGATACCTATGTTCGAGTATCCTTTTCCCGGGAAAACCCATATGTAGCCAGGTATCTCGGCAAGAAACTTTATGGTTGCTTTTTCCTTTATAAATAAAAGCAAATCCAAAACGGAGATAAGGGAAGCTTATGAAGAATTGCAAAACATTGCGGATGACTTGTCAAAGTCTGATGAGTCTGGAAAAATCAAGGAAATTGTATCCAATTTTGCTGGGCAAATAGTCGATGGTTTCGCAGCTGCATTTAAGCAAAGCTCTGATGAAGACCTCATTAAATTTATGAAAGTAAAGAAACAAATAGTGATATCTAATCAAGGAAGAGGACCCAGCAGTTGGAGAACTAAAGAAAAGTTTATAGGTATTATTCAGAATAAATCTAATTATCCAATTGCCAGCATAAATGTTAATTTATCCTGCTATTCAAAAGAAAATGAGCTTATAGATTCCAAAACAACATGGATTTCAAACATAAAAATACTAAGTCCGAATGAAGAGGTTTCTTTTGCAATCGAGCGTGATCTTGGTGACAATTCGCTATCAAATGAAGAACTTAAAAAGAACAAGGCCCATTCATTTAAAATAAGCATAAGATCATTTGATATAAGAGAACTAAATAAAATGGGGCTAACAAAAGAATGAACCTGATCGGTATTCCGATGCGCTCTATACCG
>Ga0209427_10006787_pt1 | contig 13023 bp, 10 predicted proteins | sample DeeMarSWOR136_30_FD_187465 | JGI IMG/M metagenome (GOLD analysis project Ga0209427, IMG submission 187465) | Marine sediment microbial communities from White Oak River estuary, North Carolina - WOR-1-36_30 (SPAdes) (version 2) | ecosystem: Environmental > Aquatic > Marine > Intertidal zone >... | reverse complement strand
CCCGATTCGTCTGAGTCAATCTCTCACGCCCATCTCCGATGGAGCCTTCGTGTTCATGGGCCCGGCGGGCAAAATCGCACTGGCCGTAGCAGCCATACTGGCATTTTTGTCAACCGCAAATGCAGGAATAATGACGGCAGCGAGATCGCTTGTGCCCTTGAGCAATGATGGGTTGTTGCCCTCTTTTTTCGGCAGAATAAACGCGCGGTTTGGGACCCCACACAATTCCCTGTTCCTTACAGGCTTGCTTATAATCGTCGCCCTGTTTCTGAGGCTGGAAATACTTGTCGAAGCCGCGTCGGTCGTGCTTATACTGACCAACATCCTCTCCTGCACGTCCGTCATTATCCTGCGAGAAAGCCGCGTCCAGAACTATCAGCCACATTTTCGTGCACCTTTATATCCATGGTTGCAAATAGTCGGAATAATAGGCTTCGGTTTCCTGCTGCTGGAAATGGGCACAGAAGCGCTGGCCATGAGTTTCATTCTCATCATCGGCGGCCTATTTGTGTACTGGTTCTACGGACGCATCAGGGCAAACAGAGAATATGCGCTGCTACACCTGGTGGAAAGAGTAATCGCCAGGGAGTTCAGGACCGGCGCCGACCCGGGCTATATTTCACTGGAAGCGGAGCTTCGAGAGATAGTAAGAGAAAGGGACCAGATAGTCACAGACAGATTCGACCATATAATCGAGAAGAGTGTAGTCCTCGACATAGGATCATCCGTATCGGCGCAGGACTTTTTCAAGCTCGCCGCGGAAAAGTTGTCTGCGAGGCTCAATGTGGAAGAATCTGTACTCATACAGGCCCTGACGGAAAGGGAAACGCAGAGCAGCACCGTAATCGGTGCCAATCTTGCAATTCCACACATAGTCATAGAAGGTGAGCATCTCTTTGACGTCCTCGTCGCTCGCTGTAAAGGAGGCATAAGGTTCTCGGAGCACGAATCCAATGTCACTGCTGCGTTCGTCATCGCCGGGACGAGGGATGAGCGAAACTTTCACCTCCACTCGCTGGCGGCGATTGCACAAATAGCCCAGGATCCCAACTTTGAAAAAAAGTGGATGGAAGCTAAGAATCAGGAAGCATTGCGTGACATTGTCCTGCTCGGAAAGAGAAAACGCGTCCCGAAATGATATGGCCGGAAGCACCCGCCATTGAATTACGTGCCGCGAAGCCCGCCGTCCGTCGAGAGCTCACTTTCTCCCGAAGGCTGGCGTCATTTTCCGATACAGAAGCGGCTGAATATCTGCTCCAGTATTTGCTCATCAATACGTGCGCCGCCAGGTTGCTCAATGTCGGAGACCGCCTGATGGGCGACTCGCAGCATCATGGCAGCGACCTCGTCGTTGCCGGCTCTCAGTTCGCCTATTGATTCGCTGAGACCCTCGACGGCCTCGGTGACGGCTCGCTTGTGCCGGGCCATAAGGGCCACGCCGCTCGTGCGCGGAATCTCAAATTCCCCAGTCAGTTTCTTGTCGATTGTCTGCCGCAATAGGCCTATCCCGGCGCCGGTCTGGGCGGAGATAGGCAAGAACTCCACAGCGAATAGCTTATTCAACTTAGCAAGGCGGCCAGCCAGAACTCGTTCCGAGAGCAAGTCACACTTTGTCGCGACCGGCATGAGAATCTTCGGCTCTATTAGCCGACGTATAGAGGAATCCTCGGCCCAGTCATCTCTTGAGACGTCAACGCAAAACACAACGGCGTTGCTATTTCGCAGGGCCTCAATCGCTGCGGCCTGTGCCAATTCGTCGAGGATATTATCCGGCTCAGGGATCAGCCCTGCACAATCGAACAGCACACACCGGCAATGGGCCAGCTCGCAAACCGCGGTCAGGACATCTCGGGTCGTTTTATGCTCAGCCGAGACGATACTTCGTTCTTTGCCGAGCAGCTCGTTGAGCAGACTGCTTTTTCCCGCATTGGGAGCACCGGCAATGCCCACCGCCGGCAAATCGATCACCGACTCATAGCTGATGCTGCCCGATAGCAACTGCTCAAGCTCGTCTTTTATCGCAGTGAGCCTTTTGACCGCATCGGCTTGAGTTATGAATTCGATGTCCTCGCCGCTAAAATCCAGCCCTGCTTCGATCAGGCTAAGGCAATCCATCAGATTTTCGCGCAGCCTCGCGGTGGTCTCAGCCAGGCGGCCGGCCAGCAATTTCTCGGCGGCGGCCAATTGAAAGGCATTAGAGCTGACAACAATTTCGTTCACGGCCTCGGCCTGGGCCAAATCGATCTTGCCGTTCAGATACGCCCGCGCTGTAAATTCGCCCGGCCCGGCCATCCGAAGGCCTCTTTCCAATAGATTTCCTATCAGGGCCCCGGTCACAGCGGCGTTTGTCAGAATGTGAATTTCGGCCACGTCGTCGCCGGTATAAGAGTGCGGAGCGCAGAACAGGTACAACCGTGCATCGATTTCGAGCTCGCTATCGAGGGCTATGAAGCCGGATATTATGTGCCCACTTTCTTTGCCGATTGGTCCGGTGAAAATTTTCCTGCAAACTTCGATTGCGGCCGGACCGGTTAGGCGAAGAATGACTCGCTGCTCTGAAGTGGGAGAGCTAACGGCCAAGATGGTGTCATTTAAAAGCATAGCAAAAATCAAAAAGGAAAGATTAAAATTGTCGAAGTCATCGCTGCATCGCGGCGATTCCGCAATTTTGCTATTCAGTATTTGATTTATGATTTCCCGTTTGAAACTACATATTCTTGTAGAACGGCTTGGGTTTTTTCTTTTTGACTTTCCCGCCGGTTTTGCTTGTCGCGGCGACCAGACCCTTTGATTCGGCGTCTTCCTTCTGCTTGATGTGCTTGCGAATGACGTGCTGCTCAATGACGCCGGCAAAAGTGCTGGCCATGATGTATAGATTCACACCTGACGGAGCTTTGTATACGACCAGTGGAAAGAATAGCGGCAACATGATCTTCATCATTTTTTGCTGCTGAGCCATCTGTGGGTTCGCAGAGCCGCTGGCCTGGGCGGGCATTAGTTGCTGCTGCAGATAAAATGCCACGCCCATCAGAATGGGCAGAAGGTTCAGCGATTCTATCTGCCAGCCCAACAGCGGTACTGTGAGAACGTGCGGAAGTGTCCACAAGGCATCTGGAACCGATAGGTCGGTAATCCAGAACGGTAGAAACGGCGCACCTCGCAAATCAATACTGGCATACACCGCGCTCCACAAAGCAATCCAGATCGGCATCTGTACCATTATCGGCAGAAAGCCCATAATCGGCGAGGCGCCATGCTCCTTATAAAGCGCCATCATCTGCTTGTTCATCTCGGCCTTGTTGTTGGCGTATTTCTTCTTTATCTGTTCGGCCTTCGGGGCGAGCTTGCTCATCTTGCTCATCGAGACCTGGCTCTTCTTGGTCAGCGGATGTATAATAAGGCGCATCAGGAAAACGAGGATAATAATGACCACGCCGTAATTGCCGATGAAGCCGTACATCCATTTCATCATCGCCAATATGCCAAAGGCCAGGGGATATATGATCTGCGTGGGACAGCAAAAACAGGGCATGAAAGTGATCGTCTGGAAAAAACCGTACTTTTTATACAGCGGGTTTTTGTCGAACAGACTCTTGTCTTTGGGCCCAAGGTATAACTGGAACTTATATGTCTTGGAACCGTCGGCCTGACCCGCCTCAGCCAGTGTATTCGGGGCAATGCTGAGGTCGAATCCTATCGTCTCGTCGCCGCTGTCGGCTTTTTCGTCCCCATCGGGATTATAGAACCGACCGGTCTTATCCTTTATCCAGTCGCAGTATTCCTTATCCTGGTCTGGAAGCGGCACTAATATTGCCGCGAAGTATTTATTAACAGTTGCACCCCAAAGAAAATGAGCAGATCTGTATTGATCAGGAAGATTGTGTCCTATACGTAAATTCTCCCGGGCCTTGTCTATTTGTTCCTTGTCTGCCGTCCGCAGGGCCTGGTGGTACTTTGCTACAGCATCTTTGAGACCCAGTTCTTTTTGAATAAATCCGCTGGATGAAATTCCCTGTCTGGAGGACACTACTTCGGTGGTGGCCGACTGCTCTGGTTTGGGCAAGGCAAATCCTCCGACGATTTTCCTCATATCGCCCCTGAAAGCCTCCCTGCCCAGTCCGGAAGGCCCGGTCAAATTGAAGCGGACCTTCTGCCTGGACGACGACAGGTTTTCGACAGTGATATTGCAGTCAAGAAGATAGCTGTCGGGCCTGACCTTGTATATCTTGGTCAACTTGAGAACCGGCTCGCCGGTGCCTTCTATCTTGATGATGGCCTCGAAACGAGCCGTCTGTGAACCATCGTCCGAGGTTTCGACATCAAAGCTCTTCCAGTGCAGGTCTTGCAGCCATAACTCCAGTTTATGTTCGACGAGCACGAACTCCCTATTCCCCATTGCCAGCGTTTCACTGGCGTCTGCTGCCCGCAAGGGCGAAATAATCACCAGCGGCTGAGGATCCTTCGGATTGCGGTCGTCGAACCCATTGTTATTTCCATTGCTGAAAGTAGCCTTTCGGATGGCCGCGCCTTTGGAGCTCAATTCCAACTGAAACTTAAAACCGGTCTTGGGATCTTCGGTGTTGGGGTCCGCAGCCCCGAGAATGACGGTTTTGGCCGGTGCGTTATCGGCACCGAAAGAGACCGAAGCGGCCGCCTGCAATTGTTGGTTTTCCGATACAGGGGGCTTTGCGGTTTCAGCCTTTTCATCGGGCGTTACCTGCTGCAGGAGGATACAACCCTGTTCGGCTTGTGACGGACCCTCAAAAAGTCCGGACTCGACGACAAGCCAGCCGCAAAAAATGACAAAACCGACTACAACAAGGGTCAAAATTCGTATTGCGTATTTTGTATCTCGCATCCCGTTTCAGTCTCTATAGCCAATTGTTCCCGCAGCCGGCCTTCAGGCGTCAGATTCCCTTATCTGCCGCTCTGGAGTCGGTCTGCGTGGAAGTTGTCTAATTGCTCGATTGCCGTTATCTTTTTCATAGTGCTTTCGAAATCGTATTCGAGCCGCACAAAATGCACCTTATCCTCATTCACGTACACGTAACTGGCTCGGTTGTCCTTGTCTCTGGGCTGTCCGACCGAGCCGATATTGATAATGGCCTTTTCATCATCGAGAATCGGATAAACGTCGTTGAGCTCGGCCGGCAAATAGAAGTCCGGCTCATCGAGAAACACGCCGGGCATATGCGTGTGGCCCACAAAGCAGATGTGCCTGACCCGCTCGAACAGCAGCCGGACCTTGAGTGGATTCGTGTACACATCATCGGGAAAGATATATTCATTGATCGGCCTTCTCGGCGAAGCGTGAACAAAATCCATTATCGCCGAGTTGGTACCCAGCCTGCCTTTGAGCGTCCGTCGCATTGGCAGCTTGCCCAAAAAGCGCCAGCGCCTGTCGCGGTGCTGCTCTTGTTCTTCCGATTCCAGGACTTCCCGGCTCCAGAAGCTTGCTTGCTCCGCTCCGTAGTTGAAATTGGTCGGCTCATAAAAGACCGCATAATCATGATTGCCCAGAACACACCATTTGGTCTTCTCGATAATCAGGTCGAGACATTCCCTGGGGTTTGGCCCGTAGCCAACCACGTCGCCCAGGCAATAAATCGTCTTTATGCCGCGCTTTTCAATATCAGCCAGAACCGTAGTTAAGGCCTCGAGGTTTGAATGTATATCGCTTAGAACCGCAAACATACACGCCCTTACACAAACAGAAGCAACAGTTTCTAACGAAGAAAACTACTTAATAGCAGAAATATCGCAAAAATGCCAGAATATTTATTTGCTTTTCCCGTCCCGCTTTGCGCCCGGGCAAATGCGTTATTTGTTTGCTTTGGCCGTTCGCGCTGTTATAATGCGCCCGTACGATACGGAAGATGAGAGACGAAAATGGCAGGCATGAGTCTTCTTGAAACGCGCGGGTTGGTAAAGAAGTATTCCGGCAGGGTGGTGGTCAGCGAAGTGTGCATTACGATTGAGCAGCGCAGTATTGTCGGGCTTCTGGGCCGCAACGGCGCCGGCAAAACCACCTCCTTTAGAATGATTATGGGCATGGTGACCCCCAACAGCGGCTCGGTCATCTTTGAAGGCACCGACATCACGAAGCTGCCGATGTACAAGCGCGCCCGCTTGGGGATCGGCTATCTTTCGCAGGAGCCGAGCATTTTTCAGCGACTCAGCGTCCGCGACAACCTCCTGGCGATTCTGGAAACAATGGCCATCTCCCGGGCCGAGCGCCACCGGCGGGCGAATATGCTCATCGAGCGTTTCGCCCTGACTGAGGTCGCCAAAAGCCAGGGAAGATTCCTGTCCGGCGGCGAGCGAAGAAAACTGGAAATCGCCCGTGCCATGGTCACCGACCCTTCATTGATTCTTTTGGATGAGCCGTTTAGCGGCGTGGATCCGATTGCCGTCGAAGACCTCCAGCGCGAGATTCGCCAGCTCGTCGCTTCCGGAGTCAGCATTCTCGTGACCGACCACAACGTCGAGAGAACGCTGGAGGTGGTTGACAAAGCCTATATCATCGACCACGGCAAGGTGATCGGAGCCGGTTCGCCGGCTGAAATCATACGTAACGAAATCGTCAGGAAATCTTATCTCGGCAATACGTTCGACGGTGACGAATTCGACGATTGATAGTATAAGACCTGGACGGTGAGTCCAGTTGCGAGCCGCAGGACGAATATGTCCTGCTTCTTGCGGCGGATACGAGATGTGAGAGATGATAGATATTGACAAATGCCGGATTACGCATTATCCGGCTGAGGTTTTGGCTAAACGAGCCGAGCCGGTTGGAGAAATTGATGATAATATCCACCGTCTGGTAGAAAAAATGACCGATATTATGTTCAAGAACAAAGGCCTCGGTCTGGCAGCCCCACAGGCGGGCGTCTCGCTCCGGCTGTTTATTATATCGCTCGATGCAAGCAGAGAAAACCTCAAGGTCTTTATCAACCCGACGGTTACGCCGGATGGAGAGCTTGGTGCTATCGATGAAGGTTGCCTCTCCGTGCCGGGCATCTACACGAAAATTCGCAGATACACAAAATGCAAAGTGACCGCCACCGGCCTTGACGGCGAAGAATTTACAGAACAGGCCGAAGGGCTTTACGCAAGAGCTTTGCAGCACGAGTACGACCACATTGAGGGAATGACCATCGTGAATCGTATGGGCCAGGCCGCCAGAATCGTTCATCGAAAACAATTGAAAAAACTCAAAGAACAACACGAGTAGAAGCGAGAAACGTGAGTCATGTAAGCTCGAATACCGAAATTCGAAGCTCGAAACAAATCCGAAATTAGAATATCAAATCTTCAAAACGGCGAACTGTTTGTTTTGAATTTTGTATTTTGGTCATTTGTATTTGTTTCGGATTTCGTGCTTCGTATTTTTGATTTTGTTGCATGCTTCAGAAGATGTGAGCTACGAAAAATGAAGATAGTATTTCTCGGCAGCGGTGAATTCGGCGTTGAATGCTTGAACGCTCTGGAGCGATCGAGCCACGATCTGCGATTTATCGTCACCCAGCCCCCGCATCCGGCCGGCAGAGGCAGAAAGCCAAGCCCGACACCCGTCGCCTGCTGGGCGAAGACGCACGCGGTCCCCTTTCTCGAGACTGCCGACGTAAACACCGCCGAGATCATCGGCAAGATAGCTGATTGTCAGCCGGACTTGATTGTGGTGATTGCGTTCGGCCAGAAAATCGGCAACGAGCTAATAAATCTGCCGCCGAAAGGGGCCATCAATGTCCACGCCTCTTTGCTTCCGAAATACCGTGGCGCCGCACCCATTAACTGGGCCATAATCAACGGTGAAACCGAAACCGGCATCAGTATCATCACTTTGGCTGAGAAAATGGATGCCGGACAAATCCTGGCACAATCGCAGACCCAGATCGGAGCCGATGAGACAGCCGGCCAATTGCACGACAGGCTGGCAAGAATCGCGGCACCATTGCTTTTGGAAACCGTGGACAAACTCGCCGATGGCTCAATTGTCTATACCGAGCAGGACCATTCCAAAGCGACCCTCGCACCCAAGCTAAAGAAGACCGATGGCTCTCTGGACTTTACTGAACCGGCGGAAGTTCTTGCACGAAAGATACGCGGCTTTTGGCCCTGGCCCGGCGCCTCGGCGAGTTACCTCTCGAAGAAGACGGGCAAATCGGTCCGCGTGACCATCGCGATGGCGAAGGTGGTCGAGACCGCAAACCGGACTAACCTTCCGGCTGGAACCCTCGATGAGAATCTCAATATCATCTGCGGCTCCAATGCTCTGAGGATCAAGAAAATCAAGCCGGCAGGCTCGCCACTGATGGATTTCAGAGATTTCATCAACGGTCGCCAAACCCAACCCGGCGATGCGTTTGCTAAGATAAACGTCTAAGGACAAGCATGCTGTTGCCAATACTGCCCGCAGACTTAGGGGCAGCGCCGAGGTAGGTGTGTTCTTGATAGACTGCGATCTTGAGGTCTGAGGACAGCGAAACCTGTAACACTGCCAATAAGAGATGCAAGAAAACGGTGTGCTGACATAATAAACGAGCGATATAATGATGAGGGCTATTGTCTGCAAAAAGGAGACCTAATTACTATGGTGGTTCGTGGCAAATTCAGGATCGCGCTGACTCTATTGCTCGCGTCAACGCTAATTATGTTGCTCGCAGGCATCCAGGAGGGGCTCTGCCAGGATTGGATGAGAATGAGCTTACTCTTCTTTAGCACAGTTCTTGCCGTTTTCTGGTTTATGATGAGCCTGCTCGGGCTGAAAATAGACAGCCGTTTCAGACACCTAGAGAAGATCGTCGAAGAGAAATCGGATTCCGACCGTCCGGTTACGGCGACGCGATCGGATCGCAAGGTGGTTCATAACTTAAGTCGCGTAATTGCTAAGTTAGCGGCGATCATCGTGGTTATCTCTGTGCCAGTTCTTATCTTTCTCGCGATAATCGCTGGTTTACATAAGAATTGGTTTGGTCTAGGCATACATTTACTTGCTTGTGCTATCACGGCTGTCATCTGCGTGGTTTTGGCAATGGCGCTGGCGATTGATGTACGTTCCGAGCGGGTTGAAGAACTTATTTCCGGGGACAATGAGGGTTAGGTATCTAAAGAGCGGTGCAGGGAATCAACATGGTGGGACTGAGTTGTTTACTTTCGATAACCACGACCCGCGCGGCGGATGCGTTCTCTTAAACGACGGCACGGTGAAGTTCATTCGCACCAAAGAGGAACTCCGGCAGCTTAGATGGAAGTAGCGACGGGTGGCAACTGCTTCATCGTGTCATCCCTGCGAAGGCAGGGATCCATCGCTATCGCGGCAGAATGGATTCCCGCTTGTGCGAGAATGACAAGATGCACCGGTGGCCGCCTCAAGCGCAGCTTGGGGATGGCTGGGAGGCGGTGGAGTCGATCATGAAAGTTGTGAGTGCGGACAATTGAGACATGACAGATCAGAAATCCAAATCTGCTCGGCTTATCGCAGCGGAGGTGCTGAATCAGTTCGATCCTAAACGCCATTACGCAGGCTCAATCCTGAACCGGCTGCTGCACCAAACCAGCGAGAGGCAACGAGCCACCGACCTTGTCTTCGGGACGATGAGAAACCGCCGGGCTATCGATACGGTGATCGCCGTGTTCTGTGGCCGGCCTATCGAGAGGATTCAGCAAAAACTGCTTAACATCATCCGGATCGGGACCTATGAGCTTGTTTATTCTCCTGTTACCGAAGTCTATTCAATCGTCAACGAAGCGGTCGAGAACGCCAAAACCCTCGCCGGGAGAAAGCAGATCGGATTTGTCAACGCTGTGTTGCGGCAAATTGCAAAACATATAGCCAACCGTCAAATCCGGCTATCGCAGGCGGACGCCAAACGCACGCTCGTGCAAACGCCTGCGACCGGCTGCGAATTCGACACCAGTTTCTTGCCGGACCATAAGACGCATGCTACCGATTATCTCAGCACCGTTTTTTCGCTGCCTGAATGGCTCGTGGCAGGCTGGCTCGGCCAATTCGGTGCAGAATCGGCCCGGCAGATTTGCCTTGCATCCAGCCGCAGACCGAGCATTTACATCAGGCCCAACACCCTCAAAACAACGGCGCACGCATTGGCCGAGAAGCTCGGCAAGCAAGACATAGACTGTGAATTAGTCGAAGGGACGATGATAAAACTTGGAGGTCCGCGGGCAGTGGCTGGGCTTGCCGGTTTTGACGAAGGTCTGTTTACCGTCCAGGATATGGCCGCTTCGCAGCCGGTCCGGCTTCTGGCGCCGCAGCCTGACTGGACGATACTCGATCTGTGCGCTGCACCGGGAGTGAAAACGACCCAGTTAGCCGAAGCTACTGATGATTCAGCAAAGATTATCGCAACCGACATCGACGGCCGACGGCTAAGAATGGTCCGGGAAAATACGGCTCGACTCGGCATAAACGGCGTCGATGTTGTTGCGTACGAGGAACTTTCCAATTCTCAATTCAAGATTCAAGATTCAAAATTCGATTGTGTTCTGCTGGATGTTCCGTGCTCAAACACCGGCGTCCTGGCAAAACGGGTCGAGTCCCGGTACCGGCTCAAACCGGACGCCATAAAGGAGCTGGCCAAAGTGCAAACCGAGCTGCTCAGAACCGCCGCGCCGATGGTAAAGCCACAGGGGAAAATCTGCTACAGCACGTGCAGTATTCAAAGAGGCGAGAACGGCGAGCTGATTAGAGATTTCCTGCAGGAAAACGACGACTTCCAGCTCGAATCCGAGAACTTGACCCTGCCGTCAGCCGAAGGCTTTGACCACGATGGCGGCTACACGGCAATCCTTGTCAAACGAAAGACTCAGAGCTAACAACCAATCCCATAGGGGCCCTTCGGCGTCGATGTCGGCGTGCCGTTTGGCCGGCGTAACGGAGAAAATGCCGGTTTGGCAAGTTCCGGTGATTTTTTTCTTGCCTGCCGGCCAGAAAGGGAGTAAAAGTCCACTGTTTCCAATGCTTGAGAAGCAACAGGGACAGAAAAACGATGCGGTTTTCTATTGTTGGCGTTTTGTTGCGCAGCACGGCTGCGTGTGAGAGAACTGGATTAACAGTATTTTTCAGGGAGGTATTTATCATGAAGAAGTTGGTTGTACTTGTATTAGCGGCGATGTTAATTCTCAATCAGGGTTGCTGCAGCATATTTACCTCTGGTCCGCAGACTATTTCTGTTGATTCTAAACCGGAAGGCGCAGAGGTAAAAATTGGTCCTTATAAAGGGAAAACACCCTATGAGGTATCCATTCCAAGAGGTAAAGATTATGTTATCCTCGCGACCTATGGAGGAGAGACTCAAACATTAAGTCTGGACAAATCGATTGAGGGGGTCTACTGGATAAACGTGTTGTTTTGGCCTGGTTTGATCATTGATTTGGCTACAGGCAAAATGTTCAAATATGAGCCGACGGACTACGAATTTACTTTTACCGAATAGCTGCTAACAACATGGGTCTGAAAATGGCTGCAACTTTGAGTTTGCAGCCATTTTTCCTATACTGCAATATAGCCGTAAGAGAGTAACGGAGGCCTCTGCGCGGCAGGCAGGAATTCATTGCATTGAAGTGCCCCGGGCATATTCTTCATGAACGTTTGTGCCGTTATTGGCCCGGCATGAAATCGGAATCCTCGAAGTCTGGAGAGACTTCGCGCGGCCCGAATCCAAGTTCGATCCACCGCTCTTCCACAAAATGAACTTACGATGTGTAAAACATGTTAAAAAGAATTTTTTTTTGGGCGCAAAGCCAGTGCTGACAGCAACCTCTATGACGTGGAAAAGAAATTTCCCAAAACGCGATTGAATTGTTCTACGCGACCGTACTCAGAATCGACAACAAGTTTCTGTCGGGGTTCAAGCAGAAGATAAAGTGACCTTTCGCTTCTTTACATCTTTGTTATTAACGCCGCGATTATCAGAGGTAAAATAGAGCTTGCTTCGCCCCAAATAAAGCCTTTTTCAGCTTGTTCACGAATTTTACCCCATGAAACAGCCTCTTTAGGCATCGCTCCAGACAAGGATCCATCTAATTCAGTAGCCGTAGTGAGATAGACCACGTAGTCTAGTCCTCCCCTAAACTGATTCCACCAGATAGTGTGGTGTTTACTAATTCCGCCACCAACGATGAAGGCACCGGTTTTTTGAGCTTCCCAGATCTTATCGTTTAATAACTGTTCGTCCTTTAGAACATTAATTCTGAAATCGTGATCTTGTGAAAACATCCAGAGTTGGTATCCGATCATCCCATCAGTTATCCCAGGGACTATGATTGGAATCTCGTTTCTCGTCGCCCAATAGATAATGGAATCTTTTGCATCGAGTCTTTTCCCGAACTCCCAAACCAGCTCGTACGTCGCTAAATCATTTTTCTCTTTGAAGATTTCACCGAGAAACTTCTGAACTCGTTTCTCAACCTGATCAGCATAAACACTATCCGGCACCAGAACGCTACCAAGTCGACTAAAACCACTGTCCTTCACTTCTTTATCATTTAACTCAAAAGATCCTTGGTAGTAATCTCCCCAACATCGAGCTAAATCATGATCCAGAGTTCCACACGTCGTGATCACTAGATCAAACCATTTCCGTCTCACGAATTCTTTAAAAATTCCTCGTGTTCCGGTGGCGATTAAACATGCGGGAAAAGCCAGAAAGTTCAGACATGTCTCATCTTTGATCATTGTCTCTAATACCTTAACAGCGTGAGCGATGTTATTACCCTGAAACCCTCCAATTTCTCCTAGCTGATCGATCATTTCAACTGGTCCAATCGATTTTTTCACATCAAAGTCTTTCACTTTCTTCATGACAACCACAAACCTATTTTTAGATAGAAATTTTTATTCACCCGAAATCAAATCGTTGGATAACGGGTCGTTATCATTCCGAGGTTCTAGTTAAAGGGGTTTTCTATTGATTTTAAAGATAACGGGTCTATCGTTATCAGGACACTGGATTGTTTCTTTTCTGTTTATCCAATCTGTTGGTGGTGTATCCCTACTGAGCG
>Ga0209427_10006785_pt1 | contig 13024 bp, 16 predicted proteins | sample DeeMarSWOR136_30_FD_187465 | JGI IMG/M metagenome (GOLD analysis project Ga0209427, IMG submission 187465) | Marine sediment microbial communities from White Oak River estuary, North Carolina - WOR-1-36_30 (SPAdes) (version 2) | ecosystem: Environmental > Aquatic > Marine > Intertidal zone >... | reverse complement strand
AGCCGCAGCGATGTACAAGTACGCTAATGCTAAAGTTGTCGGGGTTCCAAAAACGATCGACAACGATTTAGCGGGAACTCACTATACCTTTGGATTTTGGAGCGCAGTTCAATTAGCATCAAATACGATGGATAATCTTACAACAACCGCTAGATCTCATCAAAGAGTAATGGTTGTGGAAGTTATGGGGAGAGATGCTGGATTTTTGACTTTATATAGTGGGATTTCGTCCGGAGCAGATATTATTTTAATTCCTGAAACACCCTTTTATTTCGAAAGAGATGTAGTTGATGTACTTAAAGAGCGCGTAAAGAGCGGCTATAAGTATCATATAATTGCGTGTTCTGAAGGAGCTTATCCTAATGAAGATTCTTTATCAAGGGATTTTAAAACGATTTCAAAGGAAACAATTGATAATTTACCCAAAGATGTATTTGGAAATCCCCTATTAACCTCATTAAATATGAGTCAAATAATAGTCGATGAATTAAATAAAAGAAACGACTTAAAAGAAGAATTTCAGAAAAATGGCGTGGATCTGGAATGTAGAAGCGTCGTTTTAGGCCATACTATGAGAGCTGGAACTCCAAATCCTTATGACCGATTATTAGGATTAAGATTTGGATTAGCTGCAATGAAATTAGTATTAAATGAAGATTTTGGTAAGATGGTATCGCTTCGAGGTAATCAAATTGAGACTGAATCCCTTGAAGAAGGTTCTAAGAAGAAATATGTTGCCCCGGATAGCGATAAAGTGGAATTAAGGGATTTGTTAGTAAAAATACGGTATAAATCAAAACAATAATTTAGTTTAAAAATATTCAATTTTTAACGATTCTTTTTTCGCTGGAACAATATAACTTCCTCCCATCTTATCGTTTATGATAAGAGTAAATTTAAACTCTCCATTTATCGCTTTATCAATATTTTCTAAAATTCGTTCGACTTTATCGTCTTTTTCTTCTAAGTTTCTATTATAATACGATACTGCGTTTTTCATGCGCTGCAAAATCCCCTCAATATTTGTAATAAAAAAATCAGCAGCTGGACCAGGTTCGATTTCCATTTCTAATTCAGGTATTTCCAATATTCCGGAAAACGATCGAAATATTTTTGATTCTAAATCTTCCTTACTATTGACTCTTAGGGTGTATTTTCCGGGTTTTGTAGGCGTTTCCAGCGGAATTAAATCGCTTTTAGTGAAATCGCACTTATCGCATTCAATTTTCATTATGAGATAGAGATCTCCATCTGGGAGTTTGTGTTCGGCTCTAGATATTATTAGTTTTCCATCCGAACAAGCGGGGCATTTGAAACTTAAATCTTCTGGGTTATTCGTTTTTTTCATTGCAATATGATATTATAAAAATAGCCTCAAATTTTGATTTTTGTTATATATCATAAAACCAAATTTTTTTATTTTATGATCTTTTATTGAATATAATTTAGAGTGATTTATACTAAGGTCGTAAAAAAATGTCAGAAATGAATTTAAATAGAAGGAACACTTACAAGTCGATTTCAGACCTTACAATATTAAGCTCATTACTATTACTTATAGTCGTACTCTTAATTGTAGTACAAATTGTAATTATTTAAGACGACCACAAAATCTGTTCGGGTTTTGTTGGTGGTCTTTTTTATGCATTCAGTTTATTACATAAAAAAAACATTGGAAAAATGACGAATGAAAAAATTGTTGAAATAACATTCCACGGACGTGGAGGGCAAACGAGCATCACAGCAAGCCAACTGCTCGCGGAATTTGCTTTCGAAAAAGGTTTTATAGATACTATTGCAATCCCCATCATAGGAGCGGAGCGAAGAGGAGCTCCGATTCAAGCGTTTACGAAGTTTTCGAAAGACAAACCAATTCGCACCTACGATAGCGTAAAAGATCCGGATTATATGTTAATATTTGACACTACATTGTTGGACATTCCAAGAGTTCAAGACACCATTAAAGAAGGAGTTACTCTAATCGTTGATAGCGTGGAGTCACTCGATAAAGATAAACTACCCAAGGATGTTAAGGTCTTTATCGTAGACGCTACTGGAATTTGCATTAAAAGAAGTTTTATGCATTCGAGCGGTCCAATCCTTAACATTCCCATGTTGGGGGCTTTTGGAAAGGTTACTGGGTATTATGATCTTGATATCATGGAAAAAGTTTTGAGAAAGGAATTTGGAGAAAATAAATTGGAACAAAATATGAGTGTGGCGCGAGACGCCTACGAATCTGTTAAGGAGGTATGAGTTATGGTTGATAAAGAAAAGTGGAAAAAAATTAACAAATCTAGAGGGGAGCGCCCTAAAATACAAGAGTATAAATGTTGGGAGGAATTATCACCAATCCCAATTTCTTTACCAATAGATGGGGCAATTGGAATCACAGGAGATTGGAGAACTTTTAGACCAATTATCGACCAAGAAAATTGTAATCATTGTGGTTTTTGTTGGCTTTATTGCCCCGAAGGTGTAATTTCAAAAAATAAAGATGGTTCTTTCACAATCGATTATGTTTATTGTAAAGGTTGTGGAATTTGTGCGAGAGAATGCCCCACAAAAAATATAGAAATGGTTCGAGAGGATGAGTTAGAAAAATGATCGTACCAGAACTTAAAGAGTTTATACAAAATAGGGAAACGAAAATAATCAAAGGAAATGTTTCAGCTGCATACGCTGCAAAATCTGCAAAAGTACAAGTTATAAGTGCATATCCGATTACTCCGCAGACGACTGTAGTTGAAAAGCTATCAGAATTTGTGGACGGCGGTTTGATGCCAGGAACTCAATATATTATGGTTGAGAGCGAACATTCTGTACTTGCATCCTTAGTGGGGGCAAGTATGGCGGGAACTAGGACATTTACAGCAACATCTGGACAAGGATTGTTTTACATGTACGAGATGGTTCATTGGGCAGCAGGAGTGAGGCTTCCAATTGTAATGGCTATTGCATCGAGAGGTCCAGCGCCACCTTGGAATATTTGGGCGGATTTTACAGATGTGATCAGTTGTAGGGACACTGGCTGGTTGAGCGCGTTTTGTGCCACTCATCAGGAGATATACGATGAAATATTAATGTCCTACAAGGTTTGTGAAGATTATGATGTACTATTGCCGAAGTTCGTGGCTTATGGTGGATTTATTTTATCCCATACTTCGAAACCTGTAATTATTGAAGAACAAGAAAAAGTCGACTCGTTTTTGCCACCATTACCAGACGAGAAGGGATGGCCACACATCTGGGTCGATCCAGAAAGACCCCTTATGCACGGAAATCTTATAATGCCCGCGGGATTCTATAGCGAATTTAGAATGAAAATACACGATGCTATAATTAAGTCGAAGGAGAAAATAAAAAAGGTTGCAAGAGAATTTGAGCAGGTTTTTGGTAGAAGTTATGGAAATGGATTAATCCAAGAATATAAAATGGATGATGCAGATGTAGCAATTTTAAATTATGGAGATTTAGCATTACAAATGGAGGAAGCAGTGGATCAAGTAAGAGAAGAGGGATTTAAGGTAGGTATGGTAAAATTAAGACATTTCAGACCGTTTCCAACAGAAGATATAGTTGAAGTCGCGAAGAAAGTTAAAGTTCTTGGAGTTGTTGATAGAGCAACTGCTTTTGGATCTCAGACTGGAGGTCCAGTGAGTTGTGAAGTAAAGTGTGCATTACACGATACTAAGGGTACTGCGAGCATTTTACCGATTATGAATGGTTTAGGAGGTCGAGAGGTTTCTCTCGAAGAACAAAAGGAACAATTAAAAATTTTAGTGAAATTTAATGAAACCGGAGAACTCCCAAAAGACATGATTCATGACACTTTTTGGAGTGGGATTTTAGAGGTGGAATAAAAATGGTATCTTTAAAACAAGTAATGGAAGATGATATCGCTTGCAAGGAGTGGTTTCTTCCTGGAAACGCATGTTGTGCGGGATGTGGTCTTGAAATTGCTCTTAGATGGGCGATGAAAGCGCTAGGAAAGCATGTCGCAATGGTTACTCCCGCCTCCTGTTTGAATGTAGTAATAGGGCTCTGGCCGAAAACAGCTCCCGATTTTCCGCAATTTAATATGGCTTTTGCTGCAGGTGCAGCTACTGCCTCCGGAATAGATGCTGCTTTCAAAGCTAAGGCTTATAAATTCCCAGGAAAGGGTTGGGACAAAATGGTATCAATGACTTTTGCAGGTGATGGAGGCACAACGGACATAGGAATTCAAGGCTTAAGTGGAGCCGCTGAAAGAGATTCAGACATAATTTATGTATGTTACGATAACGAAGCTTACATGAATACGGGCATTCAACGAAGCTCCTCGACCCCTCATGGTGCGGTTACAACAACTACACCATTTGGGAAAGAAAGGTTTAAGAAGAATTTACCTGCTATAGTAGCAGCGCACGATGTGCCATATGTGGCAACTTGTTCGGTATCACACCCCTTAGATATTTACGAAAAGTTTAAGAAAGCTAAAGACATAAAAGGATTTAGGTATATCCATATATTTGCTCCATGCCCACCGGGTTGGGGTTATCCAAGCGAAGATACGATTCAAATCAGCAAATTGGCGGTAGATACTGGATTCTGGCCACTATATGAAATTGACCATGGTAAATTTAATCTATCCAAACCAAGTAAAAAGTGCCTCGATCCCTCAAAGAGAGAAAATATAATCGAATATCTAAGGGCTCAAAAAAGGTTTAACCAAATTTCTGAGGAAGCTATTAACTATTGGCAGGAGAACATAGAAAAAACTTGGAAAGAGATAAAAATAGAGCTTGAAATACAAGAAAATTATAATGAATAAAAGATTAACAAATTTTTTTTATTTATTCTGCTTTAGCTTTTGCTATTTCGATTTCTTTCTTCCTTTTCTCCGCTGCTTCTTGTTTTTTAAGCTTAATTACCTTATCACGAATCTGTTTCACGCGCGTTAGCAATTCAACAGCTTTATCTTCTTCACCTAATCTACTACTCCACGCTGCTGCTTGTTCTAAATATTTTATTGCTCTACTTAATTTTTGTTCTCGGGTTGCAACTTCTGCGGCGGCAAGAAAGTGGTTGCGTTTGGTTCTCCATTTTTCTATGGGTTTACTTTGAAGCGAAGAATAGATTATCATCAAAAATGAGCCAAATTCTAATAAAAACAGAATGAAACCGAGGTTAAATATACCTGGATCTGTTAATCGTAGTTGGGTTTCGTATTCATCTGGTCTAAAAGTAAAAAATAATTGGTCTAATATACTCCAATTGATGCTAAAAGATCCTAAACCACCTGCTGTGATAATTACTCCGGCAAAAATTATCAAACCCGCAAGTTTCAATCCAACTTTATTTCTTAGTATTGCTAAAAAAATAACGATAATTGAGCCAATAATTATAATTATGCCAGCACCTCGAATAGCGTTATAAGTAGTAACTCCCTCGTTATAATTACCTAAACCTTGAATGTAATCGTGGTAAAAGTTTCCTGGAATAGTTCCCGCTCCCGCAAAATCTGCTATATTAAAAATTAAAACAAATACACCGAGAACTAACATTAAGAGTCCCATCGAAAAGGCCATAATTCCTCCATAAGCTTGATATAGGTGTTTGTTTCCTTCCGGTCCGAGATTAGGTCGTTTATCGATAAAAATTACAACAATCCCAATGATTCCAATTCCGATCGCCCAATACGCACCATTTTGAATTAGTGTTCCTCTAGGTACAATTACTATGCTTAACACAAAAAGAATTAACGCAAGAATTGAATACCAAGAAAAATTTATTTTATATTGTATCCAAGGCGATGCAAAAGCCAAGAAGGAAGTTACCATAATAATTACTCCTACAATTAGAAGCATTACATAATTAAGTAGTACGACTTCATCTAATGCTGTAAAAAATAATAATCCCATGATAGTTAATGCTGCAGAAGCACCAGCAGCAATGAGGGATCCGAATCTGCTTAAAGGTGCTTCAAGCTCCGCCAATTCGAGAGTCATCTTTTTAACATCCCATATTTTTTTTTTATTTTATATAAATAATTCTGTTTTATTAGTTTTTAAATTTTTAATTTTTCTAATTATAGTTTTTAATACTTTTCTTTATTTTATTTATTATAATAGAAAATCTAGATTGGACGGATATTTTTGGGATTATTGCTTAAATTAAGCGGAGACAAAAACAAGGATAGATTGTTTTTAGAGAAAGCTGCGAATTGCGTAATTGAGGGAAAAATTATTGCTTATCCTACAAATACAGTTTATGGACTTGGTGGAGATCCGCTTAACGCGGAAGTGATTGAAAAAATTTTTAATATTAAATTTAGAGATAGAGATAAGGGATTTCCTGTATTAATCTATGATGTTGGAGAGGCCGAGGAAATTGGAGACTTTAACGACTTCGCTCGTAAAATCGCTGAGAATTTTTGGCCAGGTCAAGTTACTATTATTGTTAGAAAAATTCCAAATTCTGTACCTAACGGTTTAACGGGTGAAAAGGACACAATCGCTTTAAGGGTTCCTGAGAATGAAATAATCCTAAACATATTAAAAATCTTAAAGGAAAAAGGATCTTTTGGAGGAATTATTGGAACTTCAGCAAATATTTCCGATACGGAGAATATTATTAAAGGAGAAGATATCCCAAAAGTTTTTTTTGGTCAACTAGATTTGATTTTGGACGCAGGGACGACTTTAGCTCAGAGACCTAGTACAATAGTTGACTGTTCTTCGGCAACCAAGAAGTCAGACCTGAGATTTTTAAGAATCGGTTCAATTAAAAAGGAAGACATCTTAAGAGTCCTAAATTAGTGATAAAAATTTGAAGAATTTTAATTTATTGGTGTCGACTTCAAGGTATAACGAGGGTAATACGAGAGCTGAGTTATGGTTCATATTATTGACGCTTGGCGATGAATACCCACTCATATTTAAGCTGGGATTCTCAGGACTGATCGGATGTATAACAAATATTGAGCCTAAGAGATGCATAAAAAAAATGCGGAAATTGGCTCAGAAGAATCCAGATTTTTTTCAATACATGTTAAAAATTATCCCTATTGAATTTAATTGCGAAACTGACTTAGAAATTATTAGGAAAATAGTACACGAGAACTTTCACCAAAAAGTAAAGAAAGAAGAGACATTCAGGTTAAGAGTAAACAAGAGAAATTGCGCACTTTCCACCTTAGAAATTGTGGATTTTGTTGCAGATGGAATCGAAAATAAGGTAGATTTAAAAAATCCAGATAAAATAGTAAATATTGAAATATTGGGAAAATTAGCAGGTATTTCTTTTTTAAAGAGAGATGAAATCCTCTCAATCGCAAAGGAAAAGGAGAGTACTAATCACTAGCAATTTTCTCAAGGGATAAAAGTGCCATTTTTTCAAGTAAAATGTCTTGAATTGCGTTACATAAATCGTTTAGATTATTCTTTTCAAGAGCATTTTCATATTTAAAGGGGATGTCATAAGATTGAAAGACTACTCCAATTTGATTTGTTTTTATTCCGTATGTGTCAATAATTTTGGCAATTTTCTCAATACTTATTTCTGTAATAATTGATGACCCCTCTTTTGTACAAATATTTTTCATCAGCTCATCTTTTATTATCTCTATCGTATCTTCATTATTTGCGATAAAATAAACAAGTTCAAGAATAGAGTTTGATTTTTTCGTATTTATTTCGATCCCAAAACGGTTTATTGCTTCTGAAATTTGACGAGTTGTAGATAAATACAATAATAATTCGATATTTTTTTGGTTTGATATATTTATATTAGCGTCAAATGCTTTTTGAGCGTGGTAAAACGCCCTTATTATAAGATCCTTCGAAAGGAGCAATTCAGGATTGAATATTTGTAGTGTTGCTTGGGGGTACTTTTTATTCACATCTGTTATTAAATTCAATAAGCAATCAACTACTTGGGAGTTTTCGCTCAACTTATGTTTTTCTCTTATTTCATCGAGATTAACATGGAGTCCATCAAAGCCCAAAAAAAAATTCTTAGAATCGTTGTTTGATTTTATCGTAATTATTTCTTTTATCATTCTTATCAAGATTTCTATATTGAAAGTCTAAAGTAAAACCATGCTGGTATTATATTTGGAAATATTTTTACTATTATTCCAAAAATGAAAAAGGCGATTAAAATTGCTGTCAATATCCAGTCTTTTTTTGCGTATGAGATTGTATAATAAAAAGTTCTATTTTTAGTGCTTCCGAATGCTCTTGAATCGAGGCTCTCTGCTATGTGAAACGCTCGTTTCATAGAACATACAATTAGTGGAATCAATAACGGTATCAGATTTTTTGCTTGACTAATTAAACCACCTTGTTCCAACTCGTATCCGCGGCTTTTTTGCGCATCAATGATATTTTGAGCTTCCATAGCAATTGTAGGAACAAATCTAAACGATAACGCAAAGGAAAACGCGATATTATAAGGTATTTTCAGGGAAATAAGAGACAACATCAAATCATCGGGGTGAACTGTCAAGAAAAACATTGAGAAGGAGCTCACCATTATAATAATTCTTAAAATCATTGAAATTGAATAAGAAAACGAGTCAAATAAAGTGTTGAACACTATTAGCAGAAGGAATAAAAACGACATCCCTTTTATGCTCTTTAACCACTGAGCAAATAATTTTCCAAGAATCATGAATGGAATAAGCGATAAGAAAATTACTAATAAAACGAGAATTTCGCTAAATATTATTGCTAGAACGCTATATACTATTGCTAATAGGAGCTTCGTTCGAGGATCTAAAGAGTGAATAATTGTTCTTTTTTGAATGAATTTAAACGCTTCTAAAAATTCAAAAGAAATTATGGTTTACCTCCTTTTCTTTTTCTTGATTCGTTTTTAAAGAACTCACTCAAATACTGAACCATTTGTTTCACTAAGAAAATATCCTCGGGCACTTTTTCTCCAAGTTCTGTTAGAGATTTTGAAAACTTTACAAGTTGTGGCGATGTTAGAGAAGTCATTTCTAATATAGTATCATGACTGAGGATCTTGTGCGTTGGACCATCAGCAACAACGAGACCATCTGCCATAAGGATAATCCTGGGGATTACATCAATTGTAAATTCGATATCGTGGGTGACAATGACTACGGTTTTACCACTTGTAGCGTTTTCCTTTATAATTTGTTTAATGAATGTTATACCACTTGCATCTTGACCAATTGTAGGTTCGTCAAAAACTATTATTTCCGGATCTCTGCACATAATTGACGCAATAGCTAATCGTTTCTTTTCGCCACCGGATAAATTGAATGGAGACCTATTGCGATATTTTTCAAGATCAAAAATTTTCAGAGTTTCGCTTATCTTTTCGTCAATAGCTTCTTTTGATAAATTGAGGTTTTTCAGCGAGAATTTAATCTCGTCTTCAACAGTGTTTGCAAATAGTTGCAATTCAGGATTTTGAAAGACGATTCCAACCTTCTTTGACAAATAGGAGGTAAAAGTGTCGCTGATATTGTTGTTTTCCACATATACAGTTCCAAATGTTGGTTTTAACAAACCATTGAATGTTTTTATTAAAGTAGATTTGCCAGCTCCATTTTTACCCATTATTCCTACAATCTCGCCTCTATAAATGTTCAGACTTACTCCTTTTAGAGCAATAGTTCCGTCAGGATAGTGATACTGTAAATCGTTTACAACAATTTGCGGGATACTAGTCATTTTATTGGCAATTAAGACATTTTTATTATTTCTATTGATTCTTGGACAGATAATGGTAATTTTCCTTGGTATAATTTGTCATTTTTTAGGGTTTGAAAAACCGAAACGCATTTAGGAATATTGAGCCCTATGTTTAAAAAAATATCTCCATTTATAACTTCATGCGTCTTTCCTTGTTCAATAATTCGCCCCTTATCAATTAAAATAATTTCGTCAGACAAGGGAAGCACCAAATCAAGTCTATGTTCAATTACAATTATTGTTGAAACTTTTTTCTCTTGAAGTAGGTCTTTCAATAATAAAAGAATCCGAATTGCACCTAATGGATCTAATAAAGATGTCGGCTCATCTAATATTATTAACTCTGGTTGTAAAGAAAGAACCGAAGCAATCGCAACTCTTTGTTGTTCTCCTCCGCTTAATTCAAAGGGCGCTTTTTTTTTTAAATGTTCAATATTAACAACTTTCAAACATTCTTTAATTCTTGAATCGATTTCGTTCCACTCGATTCCCAAATTCTCCGGTCCAAATGCGATTTCTCGTTCCACATTCATTGCAAGTAATTGATTTTCAGGGTTTTGAAATACCAATCCGACTTCTTTCGATAATAAAGATGTAGGAACCTCTCTTGTATTTTTACCCTTCACAAAGACATTTCCTATCATCTCACCATGATAAAATTGGGGAATTAATCCGTTCATTGCGCGGACTAAGCTAGTTTTTCCTGAACCCGTTATTCCGCTTAATAAAATAAATTTTCCTTGATCAATTTCAAGATCTATATCTTTTAATACGAAATCTTGAGCTTGACCGCTGTATTTAAAGCTGAAATCTTCGAATTTAATTAAATTCAATGCGATAACTAATATTTTGGGATTAGATTAATTATTTCTAAGATTAATTTTTAATTAACTTTTTCTTAAAATAATCCATAATTTTTGTAAGAGTATCGTCAAGATTACCCTTTCCGGATATAGTTGCAGCTCCACTGTGCCCTCCGCCACTTAGAAATTCACCCTCGGACAACGAACTAAAGAGGTGCCCGATATCGATTTCTTTTTCCCTAATTACATTATGATTTGCTCTAGCCGTTATCCTATAGGAATCGTTTTTCTTCGATGTTGAAATGACCAATACAATATCAAATCCCAGATGTTCTAGGGAGGATGCCACACTTGATTCGTAATTACTTATATGTGTTTTGCAAAGCAACCATTTCTCATAACGAATTAATTCGCTTCTTTGAGCTCCTTTTATGTTAGCGATTTTCTTTGGTAACTCCATTTCAACATTTACAATATCCTTTAAAGTTTGAAAATCGACACCTTTTTGAAGTAAAAAGATGAATCTCTCGAAAGTATCGTTATTAGCGTGCCGAAGATTTCCCGTATCAGTAAGAATTCCTGCAGAAAATAAATAAGAGAAGTATTCGTTAATATATAAATTAAATATTCTGTAAAATTCTAGGATTATTTCGGTTGAAGAGGTATATTCATCTAAGATTATATTGAACTCGTCCAGTGATTTTTCTTTTAGATCGCTCTTACTATGATGGTCAATAAAAATTACATTATTTTTGATTGATTCACGATCAATTTCGAGTTCTTCAAATGCAATTTTATCAACGTTATTTGTATCTGTAATTATTACTAACTCTGGATTTGTTCCAATTAAATAAGAATTTTTAATGTTTTGCTTAAACATTGAATTGATCTCTGATAATACTTGTTTTGTAGGTTTAGTACACTTTGGAATCCGAATATCGACTTCTTGTTGTTTTAAATGTTCTGTTAAAAAGGTTTTAAAAGCGAGAGCTGATACAACACCATCAACATCCGCTAAAATGTGAGTACTGACTATTATTTTTTTACCTTTAAGAAATGAAATAAGATTGTTAATTTTTTCTTTAATATCTATGGTCATTGTTTTAATTTAGGAGAGTCCTATTCCTTGATCTTTTAAATCTTTTTCAATCGATGTACTCAAAGTTTCCAATTGCTTTTTTGTTCTCTCTTCGCGTTGTCCTAATGTTTTTAATTTTAATTCTAACGAGGCTTTTTGACTTTTTTTTTCTTCTAATAACCTATCTCGATCACTTTTTACAAAAATTCCTCCAATACTCTTATAGACAACGGTATCAGATTCGGTTTTTTCTAACTCTTCAATGGCTATTTCTGCATCTTTCATACTTCGTTCTATTTCAAATTTTTGTTGTGTAAGGAAGTCTATTGTTTTCCTAAGATTATTAAAATTCATAATTTTATTCTGAAGATCCGGAGACAATTTATTGAGATCTAAACCCACTTTAATCCACCTATAATTTTTTTTAATCGATAATTGATAATTTACGATTTATTTTATTAATTTTAATTCTTTTTCCATAATCTTGCCAAAATTTACAATGTCAGAAACAGCAGCTCTAAATGCAGTAAAGTCTGAACTCTCGATATTAAAAATAATAGATTTTTCGCCTTTTTTGATGCTAATCTTTGTTCTTTTTCTACTTAATTGTGTTATTTCTGGGATATAGGAATCGTAAGAATTGTCTCGCGTTGTTTCGTCGGTAAATTTTATTTCAATCTTAGAGGATATTTCAAATTTATTATTATCCATGGTTATTCTTCGATTTCTAATTCACGTTGTTTTCTTTTTGCGATCCTTTTAGATTCTATTCCTCGTTGAGTCTCCATTCGGTACGCTCCACCTGTAAACTCTACCTTACATTTTTTACAATACCAAACACCAACTGATTTTCTTACAACAGCTGGAGTAACGCATTTTGGACATTTGGGATGTGAATGCATCTCATCTTCGAGTTTTTTTACTCTTTTCCTTACCGTAGAGCCGTACCTCGCTCCATATCTTCCCGTGATACCGACTTTTTTCGTTTTTGACATATAACAGCATTATTGTATATATAGATTAAAATAAAAAAAAGAATGGTTTAAAAAAAACTTATTTATTTTATACATTTAGATATTGCCACAAGTTTAAATCTCGTCTCATATCGTTTGAGATGTCTTTAGCTTTTTTCGCTAAGGTTTTTATTTCTTCTATTGAAAATGTCGAATTCAATCCTTTCTGGATTGAAACCAAGTTTCCATCGTCGTCAAATGCGTAAGTTATTCGTCCATCCATTACTAGTTCCTCCGGTAAATTAGGATCTAAGAATACGATGTCATCTAATTTTCCGAATGTTACTGATATGGGAATATTCTTAACTAACTCCTTTGTATTAAAAAATTCTCCGCTCCATTCTACTTTAGCCTTTTCTTCGTCAATTATTCTTGCTTTTGGTATTTTTGACGATATTAACGCAGCGAGCGCGCTAATTG
>Ga0209427_10006784_pt1 | contig 13024 bp, 12 predicted proteins | sample DeeMarSWOR136_30_FD_187465 | JGI IMG/M metagenome (GOLD analysis project Ga0209427, IMG submission 187465) | Marine sediment microbial communities from White Oak River estuary, North Carolina - WOR-1-36_30 (SPAdes) (version 2) | ecosystem: Environmental > Aquatic > Marine > Intertidal zone >... | reverse complement strand
TGGCAGAACATTCAGTTACTCTTCTTATCGGCAGGAGTCGGTGATTTTATCTCATATACTCCCTTCAAGTGTTACCCTGATTTGAACCAGGCCAGAAATAGAATGGCATAAGGTTGTAGGACTCAGGCACCGGATTGTTCATCAATATTTCGGTATTGACCTTGAGATTATATGGCAAATCCTGCAAAAAAACCTGCCGGAACTGAAGCGCAGGCTCGTGCAAGTAATAAGTGATCGAGATGATAGATCTTGACAAGATTGCCAAACGGGTAGGCGGACCAATTCCTCAGGAAGACTTTGAACGCTTCGTCAAGCCGTACGACAACACCAAGATATTGGCGGATTTGCGAGAGGAATTGGGGAAATCTGAGTAAGCGAATGCCCAAGTTATGGGTATACGCGTACGGGGTAAAGTGCGAAAAAAACTTGACAGTGAGACCAAAAGTTCATAATATAATATCGGAATTGGAGGTAATGCTTTGAACTCAAATGAGGTTGAGATTTGTGCGAACTGCGATCGGGAGATTGGGCATTTAGAACGGGGATATGTCTATGAGAATAATGTTGTCTGCCTCGAGTGTTACAATCGCCTAACAGCGCAAAGTCCGTATGTACCGCCAGGTTCCGTTGACAGTGCTTCTCATGAAGTCGCCTTTCCAATTACCACACGCCTGCAACCTGCCGAATCGGCGCAAATTCCTGGTGCTGTCACTCTCCCGGAATATGCAGGTTTCTGGCGACGGTTCGCGGGTGTGATTATTGATGGAGTTGTTTTTACAGTTGGTGGCGGTGCGGTCGTGTTTGGAGTCGGAATTGTGTATATAGCAGCAAAAGGAACGCCTGAAGGAATTGAGAAAATAGAGCCATTGTTCGCTTTTATCTTGTATCTAATTGGATGGCTTTACTATGCGTCGATGGAAAGTTCGTCTATCCAGGCGACCCTTGGAAAAATAGCAGTAGGGATTATTGTAACTGATTTAAGAGGAGGCAGAGTTTCGTTTGCCAGAGCTACAGGCAGGCACTTTGCGAAGTTCGTCTCGTGCTTAACATTGTACATCGGCTTCATTATGGCAGGATTTACCGGAGAGAAGCAGGCACTTCACGATATGATTGCTAAATGCCTGGTTGTTAAGAAGGCCTAGCGTCAGCGTGCACTTTCACACTGTGTTTTCTGTTATGGTAACTAAGTGTCCAAATTGCGATGGCAGGTTCAAGGTGTCCCATGAGTATAAAGGCAGGAAGACCCGTTGTCCAAGATGTCACCAGCAATTTACCATCGAGCAATATGTTAGAAAGTCCGAGGGCACAGAGGATAGAAGCCGCGAAGGTACGAAAGTTATGGAACAGTGCAGGAAGTGCGGCAGGGCAATAGGGCACCTCGAACAAGCACACGTGTTCGAGGGTCAGGTGATATGCAGAGAGTGCGATGCAATATTGCGAAGTGAGAAGACTCGTACTGCATGCCAAGCGGTACCTGCACCACTTTCCGCCGCTCATCCTCAGCAGGGGCTACCCGTGTACACCTTCCCATGGCAAAAAGGGACAAAATCCTGGCGTGCAGTGGGCACAAAAGCCCAGGATTTTCTTACCCAGCAAGTAGGGCATCCGGTCAAGATCACTGCTTTCGAGTGGGGCAATATCGGAAATTTCGGTTTGTCCATTTTTCTCGCGGTGCTATTAACGCCTCTCGTGTTCTTCGGTGCCATTATTATGATAATACCAGCGTGGATCTATTTCACCCGTCGGACGGTTCTCGAATGGCAAGAAGCCAAGAAATTGGGTGTTAGTCCTGTATGGATGATACTGTTCTTGATTCTGATGTATGGCTTTGGCGGCTGGGCTGCTATAGCCATAAATATCTTTATTTGCATTCGGATCGTGCCTATGCGCACAGTGATTCTCGTGCGAACCGAAGATTCATATGCGATCCTCGAGGTGATTCCCAAGGTATTCGTTCCGAGATTCCGACGAGCGGAGATTTTCTCACTATCAGACGTGACCTTAGATGTAATCTCGGACGAATCCAACAAAGCTGTTCTTAAGGTTGAGACGCCACAACGACAATACACGGTCAATGTCCGAAGATCATCTTTAGGCGGACTACCTCCATCAGCGGTGAGACAAAACTTTGAGAATCTGACTTCGCACTCCCAAGCGGCTTATTACGTGGAAAAACCCAAGAGATCACAGGCTTCAACCACAGTACCCTGGGATTCATCCGGCGGAACTGCTGGACTGACCTGGAGCTCTAAAGATTATGTTGTTGCTGTGCTCCTTTCTATTTTCTTAGGGATTTTTGGAGCCGACCGATTCTATCTTGGGTACGTTTTCACCGGCATTCTTAAACTCATTACATTTGGAGGCTGCGGCATTTGGGCAATAATTGATGCCGTACTGATCTGTCTTGGGGCATTGCCAGACGCCGGAGGCAACCCTCTTCGCCCATTCTGGATTAAGGAGGAAGCATAGGTAGCGTGCTGAGCCGCTGTGTATATAGAAAGATGTAAGTCAGACAATTAGGCACAGTAGGTTATCGAATCGGTTCTACCAATTGCAGCATCCAGCTGGCGATAAGCGTATAGATCGCCTGTTATCCAACAGGTCGTTTCTATATGTTCGTTAGTGTCACTTCTCATTTAGCCCGATTTCCAGCGCCTCATTGACCTTTTTCACCAACTCAAATCTCAAGCTCTTCTCAGCTTCTTTGGCGCCGTCGTGTAGGTCTTGTCATTTCTCTGGGTGGGCTTGCTCAGCATAAGAAATGCTTTGAGGATTACATCTCTATGGAATTGGCGCTATTGACGCTCCTGGGCCAAGCCGTCAACTATCTTGACATTGACATTAGTGGCCTTTTCTCCGAGGTCTATTTTGGCACCACATCGGTTGAAGACGTATAGGGCCCCGTTTATATCACGAATCCCATTAGTGGGCGCCTTTTCCCATGCGACCACGGCAGGGCGGTCCCTTTCGTCGAAGATGTAACAGTCCGCGAATTCAAGTCCCCCGTGATTTTGGGCAAGTTCCTTTCTTCTCAGCTCGATCCTGACGGGCGCCTTGTCATCTGTAGCAGTGTTTTTGAATCTGCAATTCTCAAACCGGACCTTGACTGTATCTGCAGATTTGTCCCAGATCAAAACGCCGGCCTGTCGCGTATCTTCCACGGTGCAATTTCTGAATGTTATCAGGCCTCCCGGCCCATCATCTCTTACTGCGCCGACTCCAAGCCCGAAGGATCGCCCACTCTTGACATAACAGTTTTCAAAAGTCACCGAGACGTCTTCGCTCTCTCTTGATAGGTTTTTTAGATACAGATAGAAGCCGCCCCCTTGGTTGTTCTCACATACGCAGTTGCGAAGAATGCAATTGACAAGCCTTTCATGGTTACCATTTGGCTCAAGGTCTATGCCCGCCGCCGGTCCCGTTCCGCTGGTGTCTTTGAAGACGCAGTTTTCGATGAGCAGATTCTCGGCGCCAATGACACTGACACCCTGGCGATAGTTCTCACTACAGACTACATCCTTGATGAGGACATCTTTGCAGTATGGCTGCTCTTTTGTTGAGCCGATGTATATTCCATCGCCGCCGCTCTTCTCCAGGGTCAGCCCCAGAACTTTGATATTTCTGCAGCCGCAGAATGACGTGACCATCCGCCATTCCGCTTTTTTGTATTTGGCCGCATCCATGTAATCGGCTTTTCTCATTCGCAACGTAGCGCCGTAGCCGGTCAGAGTAATATTTTGCTTGTTCCGTGCGGCGAACAGACAATCACCTCCGCCCTTGAACTCGCCCTCTTTGGCCAGCACAACCACCCCCGGCTCGAAAACAATCTCTTGGTTTGAGGCTAATTCTATGGGTGTTACAATCCACTCCGAACCCATATACGGAACAATGACTTTTCTGGCACCGGAATTGATTGCTGCCTGAATGGCGTCTGTAGAATCATTTGCGTCGAACCCCCACCAGGCCGCATTGGCAACCTCGGCCTCGCCGCCCTCAACCCGCTCAACGGCTGCACGATTTCTGAAATTGCCGCCCGACAGTTCCCCGCCACCGGTGCTGCCAATGACCAAAAAACATGCTATACCACAAATAGATTTGCCAATAAGCTGTGACATTTATGTACTACCTCAAGTTATACGACTAATGCCCAACAATCGATGATCTGTCTTATTCTGGCACAAAAGACAAGCTGAAAGTACCGCGATTAAAGCCGGCTAAAGTACGGTTGTCAACGGAATCTAATCGCTATTCTGGGCAATTTTGGGCGCTTCGTTGGTGTCTTGATGGGTCTGAATTGAAAGTCTTTCTCCCCTTTTGAAACATCGGGGGGATCTTTTCTGGCATGGTTGCCGCGCTCTTTTCAACCTCGACTATTTCGATAGCGCTGGCTCTGTGGACGGCGGCGATTTGCCTCTCGAGATTTCGCGGACCATACTATTCGAGCTATGGTACAGTAAGGTGCTTCTTCGCAGTATTGTGTATCCCGGTTTCGGTCCAGCCGCCAAGTTGAATGACCTCCGTTTGGTCACGTCGGCAGGGGGGTCGGCTTGATAGAACTTTATCTGTGGAGTGATCGGTAGTGGTATCGCTGGTATCGATTCACTTAGTGGTCTGGGGACGCAGCTCCATAAAGGGACGCCACGACAAAGTACTCATACGCTTCATCTTCCATCACGTATTCGTAGGATTCTCTAATAAAGACATCAAGTTCGTCAAAAAAAGGAACGCCTTTTTCTAGCACGATTAATTGAGGTTTATTTTCTTTCAAACCGTTTAACAGCTTATTATGCCCGTTTCTTTTAGTATACCGTTGATGCTCACAAGAAAGACTCGTTGGAACCCTAATGTGTAAATATGGATATGTCCAAGCACGGTTAGTATACACATATATTTTGTCCTTCGGGATATCGACGAAGACAGTATTTAATTTGGGCCTTAGTATATCCATTCTTGTTTCTTCGTCGTTAAAAAATCGGTTGTAGTCGGCCTTGGATTTCGATCGAAGTATTGCGTAGCTCACGTAATTTTCGTAATATGCGTATATCTTATAGACAAGATTTCTGCCATCGAGTTCTCCTCCTCCATAATTTACGTTTATAGCCTCACCCTGGTTAAATGTTATCAGAGCCAGATACAAGCCTAAAATGGAGATTGTACATATATTTATTTTCTTAAGGAGGGGTTGTGGAGTGCGTAACTTTGTGATCCATATGGCAATAAGTAGAGAAAAACCTGGCAACACTTGAAGAAGGTAGTGGACGTAATGTCGGGATGATACGAGAGTACCTATGTATTCAAATAAGAGTATAAGGGCAACAAAGACTTCTTTTTTGTCCATCTTCCTTGAGAAGAAATTAAGGCCTACTATTATTGTTCCAACTAGAAGCAATAGTAATTTCACCTTACCTGTCATTTGGAAGAATACAGCTCCGAGCCAGTTTCCCCCTGGATAACTTACATAACAAAACATGTCAATAAACATTGTTGATGCAAAATTACCAAAATTATCCCGGGTAAGCTCCAAGAGTGAAACACACACTATGGGACTCAGAAATCCCAAACCGAAAAAAGAAAGTTTTGAGATATCTTTAGCATTCGGCTTTTCGCTAATAAGCTTGGTCCTTGTAAAGATGAGAAAGACAATAAATCCCGCAAAGTCTAATAGTGCGGATAGTTTGAACAGTGAAGCGAAACCAAATAGTATTCCAGATATCAACTGTTTCCATTTATTTTCACTGGCGGTAAAACCTAAATATAGTCCCCACACGGTAAGTGGCAAAAAGAAGTTTTCTCCGTTTGCAATGTTTCCTTCAAAGAGAGGAGTGGCAAGTAAGGGAATAGCTGTAAAAAAAGCCAAAAGAGCCTTTTTAGCATCGGTCAGTTCTGTTGCAAGTCTGTAAATTCCGATTATAGTCGCGATTCCAGCAGCTAAATTGAGGATGCGGACCCAAAGCATTGTATTGGCATTGCCCACAAGCATGTAAAGCCAGTAGATCATATGCGGCTTATTGTCCCAGATGTCTCTATATAACGTTTCGCCATGACTCATCTCCTGTGCAATGGCGGCGTAGATGCCTTCGTCTCCATACCAGTGCGGCTCTGCCAAAGAAGGAAGGCGCAATAGAATAAAAGCCAGGATGCCCAGAACAATCGGTGGGTAAAGTCTGGTCTGCCTTACATGGATTTTTATTGTCATAAGAGCTCCATGATAAATGGGATTCGAAGTTTGACGACCATCAAGGTAAATACAATGTCCCCTTCAATTCAGGGACACTTGTGATAGTGATCAAGGTGTCTTTGTTCCATAGCCACTTTCGGTGTTGGACACAGCCTGACCACGCGCACAAAACTAACTCGCGCCTGCCGCAGGACACAATATCTCCTCTCTCCCAGTGGCTACCCAGCGCTTCTTACAGCGTTTCAATGTGCGTATTTGCCTATCGAATTCTAACTAAGGCATCGAACTTTCGACAGCTTTGCTGTGATGTTCAGATCTGCTTGTCTCATGAACGACTTGTATGCTGCTCTTTAGCGGATTCGCCTCTGGTCCATACGGCCATCGACGCAGACGGTGACGAAACCGCCCGTGCTACCTTGCAACCCGGTCATAGTCGAAACTCACCAGAGATAGTTGCTCTTTTTCCTTGACTTCAGCCAGACGTGGGGTCACCTGCTCTTGCTTCATACGAGATTCCCCTTTGTGGCCATTGAGTGAAAAATCGAGACCGGCAGTCGCACCTGACGTCGGTTGGCATTGGTGCCATGTCCATACCGAGTTCAGAGAATAGTTTACCAACATGCCTGTCGATATCCCAATCACGTTCGCTAATATATCGTAAACATGCATGAAATATACGAGTATCAAAAAGGTGAAGTAGTTTAATAGACCCGCTGAAGCGGCCACCACGTGGAATCGGAACAGTCTGCGATAAACCGGAGCCGTTACTTTGCGATACTTGAACGTCCAAGCGTCGTTCAGCAAGTAGTTTGAAAGAATCGAGAGTTCGATGGCAATCGGACAAGCCGCAGCAAAACCAAAGCCGATCTTGCGCGTCAAGAGAAAGTAGCTGCCCAGATTTACCAACATCCCTGAAAGCCCAACCAAGGCGAATCTAATGAACTCCTCGGACTGACGAAAACGGAGCTTCGCCACGTTTATTAGGAACTCTACTTGGTCCTTCAAGGTTAGCTTTGATTCACCGTGTGTCCTATGGCCGAACGTCATAGGCACTTCAATGACCCTCGCGCCGTTCTTCAACAGTTCCCACAGCGCAGAGGATTGGAACGAGTAGCCCCTTGTTGAGAGAAATCTAAAGTCGCATTTGTGCAATACGTCGGCCTTTATGCACCTGAATCCAGATGTACAGTCATGGATTTTCCCAAGACCGCCAAAGAAACGGATCATCCAGTTGCCAGCAAGACTGATAGCTTTACGCTTCCTGGAGAAATCCGGCGTTGAGCCCCCCGGGGCGAATCTTGAGCCAATTACTAAACTGAAGCCATGATTGGCAAGATACGCAAATAAGGGAATTAGACTGGGATCATGCTGGCCGTCGGCATCCATTTCCAAAACAATGTCTGGCGATAGCCTTTTGGTAGCATGGTCAATCCCTCGTTTGTAGGCTTCGCCTAAACCTTTCTTCGGGCCGGTGATCAGGTGCAAGTTTTGAAACCGCTCCATCAAGGTACGTACGGCATGTTGAGTTCCATCAGGCGAGTTGTCATCAACAACTAAAACATGAAGGTCATGCGTAGGTATTTCCGGCGCTTGTGCGAAGATCTGAGGAATGACGTTGTTGACGTTTTCAGCCTCATTGTACGTCGGCAGAATCACACATGCTTTAGGTCGCATTGGTAACTCCCGTTTCCAGAAAAAGCGAACTAATTGATATCACCGGCGCAACGTAGACGACTCAAGTCAGGCTCGCCGCAGACCGAATCGCACACTTGGCATAAAGAGAAGCGCTGTCAGACCTGACAGAGTGCCGATACCGTACAGGACGTGATCGCAAATCGGTACTCTCTACGGACTCCGTCCCTGTCGGTTGCGCAGCTTCCTGCAACGTTTCTGCTCTGACGCTCTTCACGTTGTGGATAACCACTGCGTCCCGCGGCCTCATGCTTACCTGGCCGACGTACAGGCCCTCAATCAGAAAGCCTCATTTATCTGGGCGCAGCCAGTACGCGCTTTGTTGATATGATAATTCGAGATAGTACCTCACCAACCTAAGACAAAAGCAGGTGTCAACAGGCAGGAGCGAGAAGTAATCACAAGGGTAGCGAAAGCTAAGCCGGCATGTCTTGGGAGTGGGCAGAATGTGTGATTTAGGTTAGATTGTTGAACGAAGCCTGTCAGCTTTTTGGCCTTTCGTTCGTCATTATTGTAGAAGCTGTGATTGGGAGCTCCTATTGAACAGCGATTTAGAGAAAACAATGGTTGCATCTTGCTGCCGCGGAGACAGGTCGGCCTATGCAGGCCTTGTCAAAGCGTACTCCGGACGCGTTTTTGCAATTTGCCTGGGGATGCTCGGCAACAGTCACGATGCTGAAGATGTCACTCAGCAGGCATTGGTCAAAGGCTTTAGAGAGATAACACAGCTCCGGGACAGCGAACAGTTCGGTGTGTGGATAGGGCGGATTGCAAAAAATCTGTGCATTGACGTTATCCGAAGGCGAAGACGTGAACGAATTGCCTTCGCTGAGAGTGCCGCAGCAAGCCAGAGCAGTTCAAAAGAGCATCCCGAGCTCGAAGCAGCTCTTGCAAGACTGCGGGAAGAATACCGGCTGCCATTAATGCTCTACTATTTCGATGGGCGGAGCACCAAAAACATTGCGGAAATACTCGATATTACCGAGGCTGCGGCGCAAACTCGCTTGAGCCGGGCCAGAAAACAATTGCGTAAGCTGTTGCAGGCTAAAGGAGGTGCATAATGGACAATGTGTGTCGGAGTATTCGGGAGCAAATCCCAGAGCTTTTAGCAGGGACCTTGTCGCCTGAAAGGGCCGATGAGCTGGGGCGTCACATCGGCCAATGTCCGGCGTGCAGCGAGTATCTGCAGGAACTGCAGGCCGATGACCACTTGCTTAGTGACTTTGCGGAGGCAATGCAGCCGACAGTACGCCGGCTTGAACACAATGTTCTCGATGCGCTGGATCGGCAGCCGTCAGACAAGCCGGCCATCACCGCTTCGATGTGGAGTATGATCTTCAAAGGCTCGGTCATCAGATTCGCCGCAGCGGCCGTGCTGCTGATTGTCGGCGGCTATGTTGCCGGCCGGCTGTCGGCGCCTGCACCGGTCGACGTGGAACAGCTGCATGACAATCTGCAAGCTTCGCTGAGGTCTTCTCTCGAACCGGCCATTCAGGAGGCTCTGCTTGAAGAGCTAAACCGCCGCTGGGATGTGGTCCTTGCCAGTAATGATACCCAGTTTCAAGATGGGTTCAGCCGGCTCAGAAACGAGCTTGCCGAGCAGCATAGTCGCGACATGGGTGTGTTCGCCGTCAGGACGCTGTACGCTTCTAATGCCATGACCAATCAGCTCTTAAGAGACTTGATCAAGGGTATCACGGCCGTGCAAACGCGAGATCGCCGCTTGGTCGCAGCGGCTCTGAGCCACATAGAATCGAATCGCCTAAATGAGGGAACACGACTGAAAAAGAGCTTGGCCACGCTGGCCGTGAACACCGCCGGCGAACTGCGACGAACAAAGGACGAGGTCGCAGAAATGTTAGTTAGTGCTCAGCCTGGCGGGCTGGCGCCAGACATTCCCGAAACCTTAGATGAAAGGAGTGAAAAATGAAATCCATTAGCCGAACAATTACTGTGCTTATCTGTGTCTATTTGGCGGCGGGTAGTTTTGCCTTGGCAGTAAAGAATCCCGCAGGAGGTACGCCGAGTGGCTCGTCCGGATACCCGGTCGGATTGGGTGACGACCCGGTCCAATTCGCTGACGAGGCAATATCCGATTATGGGGAGCTCGGCCTCACTTTTGAAAATTCAATACTACAGCCCGAACCTGGGGATGCCCCGGCAGTTGTGGTCATCCCCACCGCCGAGAGCATTGAGCAAGGTCCTGAGCTTATTGAGACTGCTACTAAGGACTTGAATATCATGTGCCGCATATTCAACAAAGAGCTGGGGCTCTCACGTCGGACTGACACCGCTGTGGATGACTATTTTCTCTTAAGCGAGAGTTTAGGTAGGGCTTTAGGTCCTTATCAGGTTGGGCAGCCCGGACAATTTCCCCCTTCCGGGGAAAAAGCTCGCCAGGCCAGAGGTATCTATCTGGAAGGCTACGGGGCTGTCTTTTTTGTCAAGGTGGGTTTCCCGCTCACCCCTCCCCCGCAGATGGAAGAACCAGATAAGCAAGCCGAAGCGGATATCGACCCAGTCTGGAGACGAGCTGAACAGGAGCTCTATGAGCCGTTGAAGCTGAAGTTAAGGAGAGAAGCGGTCTCGGCGGCTGCAAAATACAACGAAGGGAAGGTCGAGGACCTCAAACGGAAACTCATCCGCACGCTAAAGCACTCGGCCAATATTCGTAGCTTGAAACCGGATGAGCAGCTAATCGTTACGGCCCAGGGCCCCCGGTTAGCTTCTGGTCGGGCCAAGGTCCTCAGCATCCGTGCCAAGAAATCAGATATTGATGCCTATGCCAAGGGCGAGACGGATCTTGCCGAATTCAGCAAAAACGTGCAAATTCTGGTGTACTGAGTATCCAGCTACAACTTTTTAGGCCGCGGAGTGAACGTCCGCTACAAACATCAGCCTTACAAGGCTGGGCCTATTGGGCTCGCCCTTTTCCGGCGCCTGAGATGTTGATTTGTCTCTCCCCCGCGTCGAGCAATGGTTAGCCCTTTCTCTGGCTCCATTCTCTCATTTTGTCTAACAACCTAACGAATCCGCGTGTATCCAAGAAGTAATTTGGATACGCGCGCTTAAGTTCCTTAATATCACCCGCCGCCACAAGCACGGCATCAATCGGCTCCCCTTTGGTTATTTTTTCCTCCTCTTTAGTATAATCCTCGCTCGCTTCATCGAGTCGATCCCGACTATATGACCGGATAGATACCTCTTTCTTTATTGGATCTAACACTATCAAGTGGTACCTTCCCTTGCGCGTGTCTTTCGAAATAGCATTTGCCGCAACACTGTAGGCTTGCAGTTTGTCACGCACACCAAGAGCCTCTGCGGCTTTTACGGTCAACTCGATTGTTTTACGCCATGAGAATGATTCGTAACCCGGTACTGGCGCGCACTTCTCCATATGAGCAAAAACTGAACCAGCCACCGCAAAGAACCTCAACCACTCCTCCGGGCCCTCACTCGACTTCAATGCGTATTTCAAAAAAGTGCCCATCGTCTCAACTGCCGTTGCCCATGTATGCTGAATCCACGTTCTGATCTGCAACTCAAGCAGCAACCCGTTATATGATGGCGCTCTGTCGTTTCTGTAACGAAAGACGAGATGAACGCTTCTGTAACCCGAATCTTTCGGATTCTCAATATAATCCCGCTCAGCAACCATGTCATGCTTGAACATAATTCCTTCTAGGCTTTTTTGGTAGCTATCCCGCAATAGTTGAACCTGTCCCATGTTAGAAACGACCGTCCTGAGCCCGCCGATGTCCTGCATCCGTGCAAGTCGCATGGACTCAAACCGCCGAAGCTTGCTGATGATCGAAGGAGTACGCTTCAGTCGCTGAGCGACAATTGCCTTACGCAACCCGAGTTTATCCAGCTTATCGCGGAGCGTCGATTGAAACGTATTGATAGGATAACCGTGACACGACCTCCAGTTGCTCAGGACTTTTCTTGCCTCGACCCATGCCCGAAGACTCCCTTCCTCCATACCCCCTTTTATTCCATCTCGCAGAATTTCACCCGCCTTATTAACCTGGTTTCGAGAATATTTTAATTCGGGCCAATCCATAGTGCCATTCTTTGTAATCACCATCATAATCCCTGTCAATCCTTATCTAAATGACCCCCCTAATCCCCGATTTAGAAACTAAGAAACCAGGTGAGAAACTAGCAAACCAGGAAGATAGGAAACTAGGCAACTACGCACAGTGGGGCTGTTGAAAAACCCCGCAATTTGCTGTGATTCTTTTGACTGACTACCCGGCTGTTGTCCTTAAGAAGCCTTGTTTTTCATTTCAAACACCCTTCAGCGACTATATCCCCCTTCGCCCGGCAAACAAGTCCGCCGCAGGCGGATTTCCACGATCGGCTCAACAATCCGTGTTAATCTTTAATAATCTGTACTACAATGTTTCAACTTCTTGTTGTTTGTGCACGTTTTTTATTACGACTTATTGTAATCTCATTATTTACAACAATTTATGAGGCATTCTTACAGAAGGAACTTTTTGCTTGCGCCCGATGGGCGAAGCCCGAGGCTGCGCTATGTAATCCGTGGTTAAAAAACCCGTTTACCCCATAAGTTTACCGTGTGGCATCATCCTTTAATATCTCTTCGCGGATTACCCCACCCTCTGTCTTCCGCCGCCTGTAAGACGGCGCTATCTATGTGCTTATAAAGCACTTGACTTTTGTTTGAAAATGTGTTAAAATACACGCATGTTTGCTTGCCCCTACCTGATGGGGGGCCTGCCCCTTAGGGGGCGATAGAGAAACATGAAGCGCCGAAGCTTGCCCCGACCTAATTGGGGGGCTTGCCCCTTACGGGGGCGCCAAGAATGCGGTCCGTAAGGACTCCATAGGAGAGAACCGCACGTATTCGTATCAGCAGATACAAGCCCGTAAACCATTATTCGGCAAACAAGGCAAAGTTGTCAATTTGGGTAATTTAAATTTGTTTAGGATTTCGAGTTTAGGATTTAGGATTTCGGCGGCTGAACAGGGCCGCCGCTCTACATCTGTCGAGAATCCTCTACAAATCTGCCCTCTTTATGCAAAACAAACCCAAATTCCGAAAAAGTCAAATGAACGTAAATAAAGTATTAACAATGAATTATGAAAAAAAGGACACTTGGTGGACTGGGAAAAAACGAACCCAAA
>Ga0209427_10006783_pt1 | contig 13025 bp, 13 predicted proteins | sample DeeMarSWOR136_30_FD_187465 | JGI IMG/M metagenome (GOLD analysis project Ga0209427, IMG submission 187465) | Marine sediment microbial communities from White Oak River estuary, North Carolina - WOR-1-36_30 (SPAdes) (version 2) | ecosystem: Environmental > Aquatic > Marine > Intertidal zone >... | reverse complement strand
AAGGAATATATTGAAAAATTTTATGACACTGCATTGAAACAGACATAAGTGCCAGGATCAATGGGGCGTATTTTTAAGCTTATGATAGTAAAAGCCCCTATCCCGATGAATTAGGCAAAGCAATGGCCACGAAAATCTGAGCTGCCTTTACCCCCAAGATATAATGACTCATCAATTTCAAAAAGGAGGATTTGGTGAATTTCCAAGCATTATTCGAACCGAAAACGATGGCCGTCATTGGCGTTTCATTGAATAATGATCGTCATCCGGCAAATGTTATCTATTATAAGAACAACCTCCGTTACCCGGTGAAGGTCTTCCCGGTGAATCCTCGAGGGGGAGTTGTCCAGGGGGAAAGAGTGTTTGCCCACATCTCAGAGATTCCCGAAAAGGTAGACCTGGCGGTGATCGCAGTTCGTGCTGAGCACGTGTCCGCCATCCTATCCGATTGTATTCAGGGTGGGGTGGGGGCCGCAGCGGTGATCTCCGGGGGATTTGCTGAAAGTGGCCGAGCGGACCTGCAGGATCGAATTGTTGCCATAGCCCGAGAAGCGGACTTCCCCTTTGTTGGGCCCAACTGCCTGGGCATCTATTCGCCTACCCACATGGATACCTTTTTTCTTCCCAGCGAACGCATGGTCAGGCCCGATCCTGGAAATGTTGCCCTCGTGAGCCAAAGCGGAGGAATCCTGGTGGACCAGATGATCAAGTTTGCGCAGGAGGGAGTTGGCTTGTCCAGGGCGGTGAGCATCGGGAACAAGGCCCTTGTGAAGGAGCTTGAACTGCTCGGTTATCTGGCCCAGGATCCAGAGACGAAGGTCATTGCCTTCTATGTGGAGGGTTTCGGGAAGAATGAGGGCAGGGATTTCGTTCTGGCTACCAGCCAATGCCAGAAGCCGGTCATTGTGTTAAAGGCAGGCAAGAGCCCTGGGGGAAGCCGTGCTGTGTCAAGCCATACCGCTTCTCTGGCTGGCGACTATGAGACTTTTTCCGCCGTTTTTTCCCAGTATGATGGGGTAGTTGAGGCCAAAAATGAGCTTGAAATGGTTACTTTTTGTGAGTCCCTCAGTTGTTACCAACGATCAATCGAGGGCAAGGTGGGCATTGTTACCGGCAGCGGTGGGCACGGGGCTCTGGCCGTGGATGTGTGTTCGGCCCATGGTCTTTCCGTCCCGCCTCTTCCTGAGCAGGCGCAAGACGAAATCAGGAAAAACCTGTCATTGAGCGTGCAGACAATCGCCTCCCTCGGCAACCCGACTGATCTCACAGGCAGCGCCGTGGACGACGATTTTGTCTTTGCAACCAGCTATTTGAGCAGGAGGCCGGAGATCGATTGTATCATTATTTTACTTCTCCCCTATCTGCCTGGAATTACGTCAGATCTTGGAGCCAGGTTAAGCCAGGTCTACTACCAAGAGCGTAAACCCTTAGTCGCCTACGTGCCTCACGTGGAAAAATACCGTATGCTCATCGAGGGATTTGAACTCAGCCGCATCCCAGTGTCTCCCTCCATTGAAGGCGCCGTCCTCCTGGCCGAGGCGATGAGGAGGGCTAAGCCGTGCTAAGGACAGAGATAAATGATATCCTTTCGGCTTCGAGAGAGCTGGGCTGGGTGTTGGAACCAGAAGCCAAGCGTCTGTGTTCCCTGGCCGGGTTGACTGTTCCTCGATTCGCCTGGACCAACGGGGAAGAGGATGCAGTCCGATTTGCCCATGAGATCGGTTACCCCGTGGTTGCCAAGGTTATTTCTCCGCAGGTGCTCCATAAATCCGACGTGGGCGGTGTAGTAGTAGATATCGACAGCGATGAGAAATTGCGTGAAGCCTTTCATCGACTCAGCCAAATCACCGGCTTTGCCGGGATGCTGGTCGAAGAGATGGTCTCAGGTGTCGAGCTGATCGCAGGGGCAAAGATTGACTACCAGTTTGGGCCCGTGATTCTACTGGGAATGGGCGGCACAGGCGTGGAGATCTATCGTGATATAACCATGAGGATGGCACCCCTCAAGGCAAAGGATATAACATCCATGGTGAGGGCCCTTAAGGCCCATCAGTTGCTGGAGGGCTACCGTGGATCAGAGCCGATCAGTATGAGTGAATTGACGCGCACTATGGTTGCCTTTTCCGATCTGGTTATGGACCTTGAGGAATTGATCGAGTCAATCGATTTGAACCCCATCACGTGCTCTTCCAAAAGATGCGTCGTGGCTGACGCCAGGATCATGCTCACAGCTAAAAAAGCACAGCATGTAGCAGGAATTCCTGGGTGATGATCTCTGAAACTGAAAAGGCCTGAATGCCTTCCCAGAGGCACTGGTAAGTGCGCTACAGTATAACACCATGAAGCCGTCACCCCTTTGCCGGTCCTTCATGGGTAAGAATGACATCTGCGCCGAGAAAACCCCGAGTACCTCAATCTATATGCATAGTTTGCAGGCTTGCTTGGTTGAAGTATGAATATCAAAAGAAACAAAAGGCTAATGAGGTTCAATTATGATTATTTTGGTAGGTTGGTTTTTTTAATAGTAGTGCTTTTTATTTTGCCGGAGAGTATAGTAACATAAATTTTTCAATCAAAAGTGCGTCTAACGCTTAAAATGGGAGGTAATCATGTTTGAAAAAATCCTGTATCCAACCGATTTTTCAGATGTATCGAAAAAGTCCATGGACTTTATTAAGCAGCTAAAAGGAGCCGGAACCAAAGAAGTGGTCGTCTTCCATGTTATCGATGAGAGGATAATCAATAGAATTCAGCATCACTCAGAGGCAGGTATCAATGCTGAAGAGCTTGAAAAGAAAATGGAGGAACATGCTCAGGAACAAATAAGCGCAATAGAGGGCAAATTGAAGAAAAGTGGTTTTGATGTCAAGACGAGAATCGATAAAGGGGTTCCGTTCAGGGAGATCTTGAAGGCTGAACAAGAGGAGGACATATCCGTGGTAGTGATCGGATCCCATGGCGTAAGCTGCATTGAAGAAATGTTCCTCGGATCGTGCTCAGAAAAAGTGATAAGAAAGTCCAGCAAGCCTGTGTTGGTCGTAAGGAGATAAGGCAAAATGAAACAAAACGTTGGTCTCTGGATTGATCACAGGAAAGCGATCGTTGTCACGATTAAAAACGACAAAGAGTTAATGCGTGTCATCGAATCGAATGTCGAGCCACGCGTCCGGCTTTCAGGCGGATCTCGCACTGCCAGTCCCTATGGCCCTCAAGAAGTTGCATCCGAGGGCAAACGGGATGAAAGGTACAGGCATCATCTCGATGCGTACTACCGTGAGGTAATCCGGGCGATTCGTAACGCGGACTCGATACTGATCTTCGGCCCTGGAGAGGCAAAAGGAGAGCTGAAGAAGGCACTCGAAGAGTCGAGGGAGCTCGGAAGGCGCATCGTGGGAGTGGAATCCGCCGACAAGATGACCCAACGCCAGATCGCGACGAAGGTCCGAGATTATTTCGTAAAGTAGGGCACCTCGAGGCGGACATAGAGTCTACTCTTTTACATTGATAAATGAGAGGAGAGCACGTGTTAGGAGATATGAGATGAATCCACTCACAGTTCAGTTCTGGATCGGGATTGGCATTGCCGCACTGTGTGGCGGTATTATCGGCTTCGAGCGTCAGATTCGTGGAAAGCCTGCAGGGATTCGCACAAGCATCCTGATCTGTCTCGGTACAAGCATCTTTGTCCATCTGGGTGCTACCTTTGGTGGCACTAATGTGGATCCCACACGGGTGCTCGGACAGGTCGTGACGGGCATAGGGTTTCTGGGCGCCGGTGTTATTATCGCCCATGAGGGGCTTGTGAAGGGAGTGACCTCGGCCGCCGTGATCTGGGTGCTTGCGGGTATTGGCGCGATGATCGGGTTCGGGCTATTCATACCGGCAGTCGCCCTCTCCTTTGTGACCGTGGGGATTCTCACCGGCGTTGAACTCCTGGAAAATAGCGTTCGCAGGCTTCGGAGAGGGGCTCACGCCTCAGAGGAAGGCGGCAACACGCACGGGGAATAACGCTATAGCCACACTTATTATGTTACACCTACGAGTTGAATTCAGGGAATTCAAAAATTTATAGCCCGGGAAGGGAACATCGGGGTAAAGGGGGTGATTGCTTATGGAATTAGTTCCATGGAGACCTTTTGAAAGGGAGCTCGGCTCATTTCGAAGAGAGATAGATAATCTGTGGGATCGATTTTTTGGTGAGGCACCTCTTGGGAGAACGTTTAAGGAAGAATGGTCGCCTACGGTTGATATCTCTGAGAGAAAGAATGATTTCCTCATCAAGGCAGAGCTCCCTGGTGTGGATGAAAAAGACATTGCGGTAAGTATTTCAGGGGACATCCTCACGATCAAAGGAGAGAAGAAAAAGGAGGAGGAAGAAAAAGACGAGCACCACTATCGTGTTGAGAGATACTACGGATCCTTCGAACGTTCATTCCGAATACCCACAGGCGTTAAGGCTGACAAGATCGACGCAACCTTTGATAAGGGTGTCTTAAAGGTAACCGTTCCCAAGGCAGAAGAAGCCAAGAAAAAAGAAATAGCGGTCAAGGTAAAAACAGGCAAATAAGTAAAAAGCCCTTTCCCGGGCTACATAATTAAATCTCTGATACATACGTATGAGAGGCTCAATTCTCCGTCCAGCTTTTTCTGTGCCTTCCCAGACTTCCCTGTTTATCTGATTACAGATACCATGATCAGATCTCGAATTATGAGGTTTAAGGAACCACTATCCAATTATTTTCCCGCCAGTGGAGCCCCACGGGCAAGCCCGTGGCATCACTTAATTTCGCCGATTTGCTCCGCGAACGGCGAGACTTAGTGGCACGACATCCCGACCGTAACTGCATTCATCCACGGCTAAAGCCGTGGCTTACTTCGGTCGGGGTAAAAGTGGACGCCTCCGGGCTTTCGCCCACGGTTCTCTCCCAATTGTTCATAGAATTCATGCTGAAATCAAACTTGAGGGTCAAAACCCAGGCCCGGTCGGTCTGTCGGGAAAAGGGTACCGTTGCGGAGGATGACAGCACCATGAGAGGGGTCTTCGGAAAGCGCCAGATGCCCATCCAGGTCTGCATAGGCCACATTGGGACGGGCCAGGGCAAAGTGGAGACCTGCGGCTATGGCCAGGGCGGCCTCGTCCATACAGCCCACCATGACCTCCAGCCCGGCTGATCGTGCCACCGCATTGATCTGCACGGCCTCCGCTATGCCACCAACCTTCATGAGCTTGACATTCACCATATCGGCTAAATCGCGACGGGCGATGCGAAAGGCATCCCGCAAGGTCATAAGGCTCTCATCTGCCATAACGGGAATGGGTACCCTGCTCGTGACACGCCCTAAAAGATCGGGCTGGCCTTTTGGGGTAGGTTGCTCTAGCAGCTCCAGCCGGGCACTACGGGTTCGTTCGACGAATTTAAGGGAGTCCTCCAGGGAGAACCCCTGATTCGCATCGAAGCGCAGCTCAGTCCGATCTCCCACCGCATCCCTTACCCTCAGCACCCGATCAATATCAGAGCCCACATCAATCCCGCCTTTTAACTTCAGGCACGAGAACCCGCGTGCAATCCATTCTTTGGCACGCGCAACGGTCTCTTCCGCTGAGAGGATTCCGATGGTGACGCTCGTCTTCATGCGATCCCGATACCCTCCCAGCAACCTCCACAGCGGGAGATTGCACGCCTTACCCAGGATATCAAAGAGTGCCATGTCCACGGCTGCAAGGGCGGAAGGTTTGACTTTCAATAGCGGTTTCAGCCTTTCAAGGAGCATGGCTGTGCGAAGGGGGTCCGAGCCAACAAGGGACTGGCTGGCCACCCCGTTTAGGTCCTGTAATACGCCCTCAGAGGTTTCTCCGGTGATATGCTCATCCGGGGCCGCGCAGCCATACCCGGTGATTCCGCGACTGGTCTCAACGCGGAGGAAGACGTTGGTGGCAACCTCAATCCTTTCGTATGCTATGGCATAGGGTTCGCTCAGGCGCATGGAGACTGGCCAGGCCTCGACTCTTGTGATTCTCATTTCTCTAGTACCGCTTCTGGTAAATCTCGTCCAGGCTCATGTTCTTTAGATCCTCCACGAACTCGACGAGATGTTTAATCATGAGGGGTTCCCGCATGGAATCCCCTTTGTGCGGCGCCCTTTGGAGTGGTGGAGAAATCCAGGGGTTTCTCAAAGGGGTAGGGCCTCTTGAGGGCTGAATCAGTTAAGGGATCGAAGTCAATCCATCTCCTGCCGCTCCGTTTAACCGCTCCTGTAGCATGCTTGAGATACAGGCGGTACAGGGGTTCACGCAAATCCACAGGAATCCCCTCAATAGGGGATTTCTCCCTGTCAAACCGGACCTTCAGGATCTCAGGCCTCTCTCGGGCCGTGACCGGTCCCAGGGCCGAAGTTTCAATAAGCCCCTTCTGCCGTAACAGATGGGCAAGATGCTCCGCACCCTCGGTTTCCTGGTGGACCCCCTTCTTCTCGAGATCCTTCAAACACCGGCCAACCTGCTCCGGCGTGTAGCCGCAGTGAGCTGGATCCGCACCCAGAGCCAGGAGCATTCCCATAATGCGCCGGCACTTTTCACACCGACCGCAGGGCCGCACCCTGACGCCCTCCTTGTGGGTTGCATGGCAGGAGGTCTGATGGCGTTGCAGTTCCGAATAGCGTTCAACCAGGATCTTCTCAATTAAAAGCTCACCAAGGGGCCTCAAAACAGAAAACTGATTGATCCCCCAGCCCTTGCAATGAAAATAACGCGTGAGGGCATTGTCAAAATACCGGCTCTGGTCGTAAAGGCCGTTGTAGTGGGTAATCCCTTGGTGCGAGAGCCGTACCGTGGTGTCAAACTCATCCCCTATAAGCAGACGCCCGATTCCTCTCTTTTTCAGGATAGGAAGGGCGCCAAAGAGAAACACTGCTACGGTCCAAAGCCGGACGGGGTATTCATCAGACCGTATCCTTGTAAAATCCTGACGGATAAAGGGCAGGTGCCTCGCTACCCAGTTGAACAACCTGTCCGCATTGGTCCAGACCCTCGCTGTACGAGGGATACTCTTCGCAAAGGAGCGGTATGCGTTCAAGGCGGTGTACCAGTGCCGTCCGGACTCATTGGTGAAGATAGGATGGGTTTCGCACCCGATTTCAGTCATCAGGCCGAAGCTCAGGAGGCTGTCCTTTCCTCCGCTTGAGAGAAGGGCGTGTTTTGATGGGTCCACATCCCATTCCCTCTGCCCGCTGCGCTCCTTCAGGTCCTCATGGAGGGCAACCGCAACTGCATCCGCAAACACGAGCCGGGCCTGAAGATAGGTCTCGCGCTTCACCGGAGGCAGTTCTGTGAAGGCGGCACGCAGAAAGGGATTGGGTTCGAGAAACTTCTTCACGAATATCTCCCGGGCCGTATTGCGTGCCGTTTCGCGAATAAATCGCTGATCATGCGTGTCAAAGATACCATAAAAAACGATCTCATCGCAGAAGAGCCCGTAGTTCAGGGCAACCTGCACCGACAGCATGGCGGCCAGATTCAAAGATGCCGGATCATGGGGTGAAAATACCTCCTCCTCAAACCGGTAGATCAGATCCGTTGAGGCCGTGAGCCCATTTTGGGCCAGCCGGTAGGGCGCCCTGAGCCGGTGTTGCTCCAACCGCACCGGACCCACATCCAGACGCTGAATCACCTTCAGTTTTTCCAGTGGATCTCCTTCGAATTCGACCATCCTGTCTCTCACCTCATTTTTCACTGTGCTCACCCTACCCTCCGGTCTCCGATATGTGCCTTCAGTGCGGCAACTACCCGGCTCGCACCGCTCACGAGCACGTCAATTGCAGGAAGGCCGGTGGTCTTCTCAATCTCCTCACAGAGCCCCGGTATTTTTTCCATAACTACATCTTCGTGGTTGATCGTTATGGCGACCACCGGCTTGTCAGAGAGGAGTTCAACAACCCGAATCTGTTTGTCAAGGGAATGGAGGGGGTAATGGGGGAAGCCGTCGTAGGCCTTTCTGGCCGGCGCATGCTGGAGCACTACCACATCGGGTCTGCCTGCGGCCAGAATCTCGAACCCACCCGGGTAGGCAGGGTTCATCAAGCTCCCCTGGCCCTCAATAACAATGACGTCCGGGTGCAGCTCTTTCCAGGCGCTCCATACGGCGTGCTCTATCTCCCCTGAGACAAAATCGTTAATCAGGGAATCCATGATGACTCCGTAGCGAACCCCTTGCATCCATGCAGTCTGTCCTGTCCCGATCAGCTCAGCCCTGTATCCTTCGGCCTCCAGGGCATTCACCACTATCCAGGCCGTGGTTCGTTTTCCCACGGCAGAGTCAGTGCCTAACAGGGCAACCTTCAGGCAGGTCACCTGCTCTATCTTTCCGCTGAAAAAGTGAAGATCTTTGCCGGATGGCGGCTTTCTCACGTCGCGGATTATCACTTTGTGCCTGGCGGCCAGGGCCGCAATCTCACTATCCTCGGAAAGCAGGTCATGGAGGCCGGAGTCAACGTTCAGCCCGAGGGTGATGGCTTGCATCACGTCATTTCGTGCCCCGGCGTTGAGCCGTCCTCCATCCGGCGCCAGCCCGATGGCCAGGTGCGTAGCTGCGTGGCCGTTTCTATTGGCCGCCTCTACAGATGCATGAATACTTGCATGAATGGGAATCCCTTTAGGGCTGCCATCCAGGATGTTACCCGCATCACTTCCCACATGCTGAGAGTCCACCACGGAAAGAACCCTGTAGCGTCGCGTATAACGGACCAACCCATGTGCTGTTTTACCGTTTGTGGTGCCAAAGGCCCCTTGGCAATAGACTATTGCATTGCCTTCAGGAAAATTGTTCATTATCTTCTCCCCGTAAGGACCACCACGTATCTATCTCCCGGGAGCGGTTCCTTACGATGCTGCTCCACGAGAACGATCAACCCGGCTGTGGATGCAGGAAGAACGTTTAAACCCTCTTTTTCTCTCAGAAGGCGGGAAAAGGCGAGCATGCTTTTGTCGCTCGCATAAGAGGCCCAGCCACCTGTCTTTCTGACGGCTTCCAGTGCATAATCCCCATCAATAGCGTGCCAGTTGATCAGGGGCTCATTCACCGAGGTTTCTCGAATGAGCCTCGGCTCAATATCTTCGCATTGGGGCGAATTCTTCAAAAATGCCCTGATAATAGGGTTCTTGCCATAGGAAGATCCTGCCATCATTCGAGGGATACGCGAGGTTTTGCCGCGGCGATGCAGGCTCAAAAATCCCCTGTATATCCCTGCCAGCGTGGTTCCATTGGATACGGGCACAGCCACGACGGCAGGGGCATCGCGAAGCTCGTCGTAAATCTCGTAGGCAATCTCACCATAAACCTTGAGTTGGAGTGCCGTATTGGCGCCGCCTGGATTGGCGTCATAGATCTCATCGGATTGGGCCCTTTGTTGAGAGGTCAGCACTGCTATTTCGTAGTCGCCGGGCACGCGTATAATTTCCGCGCCGTAACTCATGATCTCTTGAACTCGCTTGGTATGGAATCCCTCGGGTATGTAGATGACGCAGTGCAGCCCGGCCGTTGAGGCTGCAAGCGCCATGGCAGCGCCGTAATTGCCGCATGTGGCTACCGTGATCGCGTCGAATCCTCTCCGCATGGCGTCCATAGCCTGGGCAAAGGCGATGCGATCCTTCTGAGCACCGGTTGGGTTGCCTCCTTCGAATTTGAGATAGAGCTGCCGAAGGCCCACTTCACGCTCGATATTGCGGGATCGTGAGAGCGTCGTGTCGCCTACCTCTGAATCGATGATATCCTCGAATGCCTCCAGTCGCTCTTCTAACGGCTGATCGGGATCTGCTGCAACCCTCTTCTGGGGTTCCAGTTCAGGGGCGATGATTGGCGCTTGAGCACTGGCGCCATCAAGCAGAGAGAGCACGAGGCCATCCTGCTCTTGGAGGGCGTCGGCCTGCTGAGAAAGATCCGGTTCTTTCACGGGCTCGCCTTGCTCTGATCGGTTCTCTGATGTCAATTGCTTTTGTTTCCTGTCGTTCTCACCCATGGAGACCTCCTGATCTACGATTTCTTTCCAAAAAATCGGCAATACGAGCGGTAAAAGATACCCATAGGAAGTATCATGAACCCAGGCTGTTCAAAAGATCCAGGTAAAGCTCAGCTGCCAGGCAGACCTGTTGAAAGGATACCGATTCCTCCGGTGCATGAGCTTGCTCCAATCTGCCCGGCCCCAGCAGAATGGTTTTCACCCCCGCTGCCCAGAGCTGGTTCGCGTCTGAGTGGCTTCTAAAGGCAGTCGGCTCCCAAGGAAGTGAATGCCGTGCATATACGTCCTTGAGGGCCGCAACAACCGGTCCTTTTTCGGGAAGTTTATATCCACCATCGATTGTTGCAATTCGAAGCGCCATGGCGGTAGAAGAATTTTCTCTCTCTTCCCGAACAACAACCTCCTCAAGCTCAGCAACGATCTCCCCGATGGGAGCGGCGGGCGGTAAATGAATATCCAGCCGTGCCTCACACCGCTCAGGAACGGCAAACCCTGATGGGGAACTAAAAAGGTCACGTATGTTATACACGAGCTCAGGGTGACTCTCTTCCATATGGTGGGAAATGTGCAACATCAATCGAAACATGGCCTCAATGGGGCTCTGTCCTGCGCTGGCCAAGGACGCATGCTTTCGCTCGCCGGCCGTATAGATCTGGATTTCCAGGTAGCCATAATTGCTCAGACATGGCTGGAGGTCCGTGGGCTCGCCAATGACCGCCCACGGAAAATGGTGTTCTTTAATCAGGCATTCTGTTCCGTCCCCCTCTTCCTCTTCCCCGACAACGAGGCAAAGTGCTGCCGGCAGCCGGGTATGTCCGGCTTCCCACAGCGTCAAATAGGCTTCCACTGCCGCGGCGCAGCCGCCCTTCATGTCGGCGGTGCCAAGTCCTTTGATCAGGTCTCCATTCTCGCTGTATTCGTAGGTTTCCAGGTCATAGGCAGACACCGTATCCAGATGCCCAATAAGGGCCAAACGAATATTTGTCTCAGGGGGTGTGACAACCAGGTTGTATCGATTGTCATCCACGGGCTGGCGTAAAACGGGAATGCCGCGGCGCCTTAGATATCCGTAAAGAAACTCGAGAATCTCCTCTTCCTTGCCGGAAGGACTGTAAATATTCACCAGTCTCCGCAAGAGCCTCCTGAGGCGCTGGGGCTGGATGTTGGAGCCGGACTTACCCATTGTTTTTCCAGAATTGCTGTGCGAGCAGCCCCTCGCCCTGCCTCTTTTTATGGTTCTGCTGGTGCGTGGCCAGGTTCATGGTGAGGTAGATGTGCTGCTCGGGATTTCCAAATCCCATCTTTCTGAAAAAGTGGAGGGCCGGAAGATTTTCGGCCTCTGTGTCCACCAAAAGCATTCTTACGCCATCTTTCAACATAATGTCTTTGAACCGCTCAAAAATCCTTTCAGCGATACCCATTCGTTGACAGGAGGGGTCCACTCCCAGCCATACAAGATGACCGTATTTCCACGCAGAGTGACTCTTCGTAATGGTCGTACCCAGGGCAAACCCGACAATCTCTTCATTACGCTCTGCTACCAGACAAAATTCACTATCACTGTTAAATAATTCGGTCACCTCATACTCATCCCATGTCCGGTAGAGATTTGGCGCTTTTTTTGCCTTAAAAAGCTTCTCGCCAAGATGGAATACCTTGGCCAGGTCGTCAATCTCCATCTCACGAACCCTAATGTTATGGCGCTTGGCCCCCATACCTGAATATGTCTCTACGGCCATGATACTTGATCACCTTCCTCCTATGAGCAATGGTTCACAATGCCATTGCCCTTTCAAAATTCATTCTTATGTATCGCCTATCGGTTTGTCAAATCTTTTTACACACCCTCCCATTGAGGCTTACGCCTCCAGCCTCACTGTAGTTCTTGCCCGCGCAGGCATTTGAAAAGCTGGATGCTCAATAATCGAGCGGGACATGAATATTCGGTAACCAACTGAATTTTTCGATTGAAAAAATAGTTATTTTAGGTAAGTTAACATCTTCGGTAATGGTGTATTGGTAATGGACAGGGTAACGTCAAAGCCCAAGGCACCCTGCTGATTTTTCCGGGTCCTATTAAGGCCGATGAGTTGAGGAAAAAGGAACAATATATTTCTTTGGCTAACTGTATGGCGATGAGACCGAAATTACTCGCATTTCTTTGTGGGCTGTTCTGCGTTAACGTTTTTCTCCCGTGGGGGGCACTTTCACAAGAAAAGGGGGAGCGTGCAACGGCTCCAGCCTCTCAACAGTTGAGCTTGGCTCAGGCGGTGATGTGCGAGGAAATAAAAGACCATGCTCCCCATAATCAGGCGATTGTCTTTTCCGTTACAAACGGAAGTACGAGCTGTTTTACTTCTTTTGATCCTGTACCTGAAAAAACCTATATTTACCATGACTGGTTCTACCGGGATAAGCTCACTACAAGAATAAAGCTTTTTCTTCGGCCACCCCGTTGGTCAACATTTAGCAGGATTCAATTGAGAGAGGCTGATAAAGGACCTTGGCGTGTGGAGATAACCGACCGGAAAGGCGCTCTCCTTTGTATAGTGCGATTTAGTATCACAGATTGATTTGCCATGAATAATTTTTTAGCCCTTTTTCTCACGCTTCAATGGCAGGATATCGTTGATATCCTTCTCGTTAGCTATATCGTCTTTCGTCTTTATATTCTTCTCAGGGGGACCAACGTATTCCGCGTGCTCATTGGAATTGCGTTTCTATGGGTCTTTCACAGAATAGCCGTTTCCCTGGGATTGATTGTAACCAGCTGGGCAATCCAGGGCATTATGGCAGTTGCTGCTCTTATTATTATCGTGGTATTCAGAAATGAAATCCGTTCCGTTCTTCAGGCAAAAAACGTAAAAGCGCTTCTCTGGGGCTACCCCCGCAAAACAGCCGAGACCCCTGTCGATATCATAGTCGAGAGTGCCTATGAGCTAGCTCAATCACGAAGTGGGGCACTGATTGTTCTGCCGGGAAAAGAGGATTTACAGGAGGTACTCCACAGTGGA
>Ga0209427_10006781_pt1 | contig 13027 bp, 2 predicted proteins | sample DeeMarSWOR136_30_FD_187465 | JGI IMG/M metagenome (GOLD analysis project Ga0209427, IMG submission 187465) | Marine sediment microbial communities from White Oak River estuary, North Carolina - WOR-1-36_30 (SPAdes) (version 2) | ecosystem: Environmental > Aquatic > Marine > Intertidal zone >... | reverse complement strand
CAGATGACGCTCGATTGGCTCGACAAACAGAAGATCGAATACGAGCATCAGCAGATGCGCCGATTCAGGATCAAGGGAAATCAGAGCTACAGGGCCTATGACGCCGCCGTCCCTGCCGATTTTTCCAGTGCGACGTTCTTCCTTTGCGGTGCGGCCTTGGTCGCCGAGGAGGTCACGCTGCTCGGGTTGGATTTTGCGGATAGTCAGCCCGACAAGGCCGTAGTCGATTATTTGAAGGCGATGGGTGCCGATATCGGTATAGAGGCGAATTCGGTGACGGTCCGGAGCGCTTCCCTCAGGGGGGCCGAGCTCGATATGAACAGGACCCCGGATGCGCTGCCTGCGATGGCCGTGACCGCGGCGTTTGCCGAAGGGACAACGAAACTGCTCAACGTCCCCCAGGCCCGAAGCAAAGAAACCGACCGCATTAAATGTATGGCCGAAGAACTGAAAAAGATGAACGTAGACGTTGAAGAACTGCCGGATGGACTTATAATACGGCACAGTCAGCCGAAGCCGGCCCAGTTCCACGGCTGGGCGGACCACCGAATCGTGATGGCGTTGGCCTTGGCGGGCCTGAACATGGACGGGCGGTCTACCGTAGATACCGCCGAGGCGATCAGTGTGACGTTTCCGGGCTATGTGGAGCTGATGAAGGGTGCCGGGGCAAATATGGAATTGGCCAGTGTCTAAAGTTGGAAGTGACTAAAGTGCCTAAAATTTGGAATTAGCTTTGGTTCACTTTAGGCACTTTGGCTCACTTTAGACACTGTAAGCTCGATTTCAAGGAGACCAAGTAGAGATGATAGGTTGTCATATTGGACGTATGTTTCAAGTCACGGTCGCCGGGGGGTCCTATCAAGAAGGGCTGACATCCGTTATTCAGGGCGTCCCCCCCGGAATGTTGCTGAGCGAACAGGAGATCTACGGCGACTTGCTTTTGCGCAAGCCGGGCGCGGACGAATTGAGCAGCCCGCGAAAGGAGCCCGACCTGCCGATCATCTACTCCGGCCTCAATGCGGCCGATACGATCGAAAACGCCGGCAACAAGAACCATACGAACGGTACGCCGCTGGCGATTCTCATCCCGAATCTGGATCGTCACTTCATTCACATCAAGCAATACCAGGACACGAATCGGACGCCGCGCCCGGGTCATGCATCGTATGCGACGTTCATGAAGTACGGTCCCGACGATGACGCGATCGGAGCCGGCATTTTCAGCGGGCGCTATACGTCGACCATCGTTGCCGCCGGATATATCGCAAAAAAGGTGCTGAAGAAATGCGGGATTAATGTGTTTTCCTACGCCAAAGAAATCGCGGGTGTCCGCTGCCCGGATATGGATGCAGAAAAGGCATTGAAGTACACGGAAGATTACAAAGCGATGCGGCGAGATCTGGATGCGTTCTATCAGGAGATTTACGTCAAGGGCCGGATCACCATGGAGATGCGGTTCCTGGAGAAGGCGCGCATATTGGCGGAAATCGAGCAGCAGATCGATGACATCCGGGCCAAGGCTCCACAGCTTGCTCCCGATGCGGTTCGGGACAAGTACGGGGTTCACCCAATCGTCAATTGTCCCGATATTGATGCCGCCCAGGGCATGGTGGATGCGTGCAATCGGATCGCCGCCACGGGCGATTCGGCCGGTGGCGTGGTTGAAGTCGTCGTGACCGGCGTGCCGGTCGGTCTGGGCGAGCCGGTCTTCTACAAGCTCGACGGCGAGTTAGGCAAGATGCTCGGTATCGGGGCCGTCAAAGGCGTGGAAGTCGGCGCCGGCTTTGCCGTCAAAGACATGACGGGCTTCGAGAACAACGACCAAATGCGCGCCGAAGACGGCAAAATTGTCTTCGAGTCAAACAATGCCGGCGGCATCACGGGTGGGATCTCCACCGGCCAGCCCATCATCGCCCGGCTGACCATCAAGCCGACTCCAACGATCGACAGACCCCAAAAGACAATCGACAAGTACACAATGGAGAACAAGGAGCTGGCAGCCATCACGCGACGCGATCCGACAATTGTTGCTCGTATCTGGCCCGTAGCCGAGAACTACACGGCGATGGTCGTACTGGATCACCTGATGGCCCACTACGGCTATCAGGCCCTGAAGGCCAAGTAGGCCAATGCTTATCCTCCGAGCCTTGCGGACTCCATCGCCGTAGCCAATCTTAGCTCCGCACGGTTTCCGTATCGAGTTGCCTCGATCTCACGCAGGGGGCGCGCAGAGAGACTCTTGCCGGCGTTCGTTCAGAAGTTGACCGCCTCCCGCGTAACCTCTATCGTGGACCAGGCCGTTTCATTGCCCCACTCGTCGCGCGCCTTGACGCGGAAGCGATGTCCTTGACCGCTTCGGCCTACCAGGACCCTATACTCCTCCGTAGCGATCCAACCGCTGCTGAACCCGTTCTCGGTCGTGCACTGGAAGAAGTACTCTACCGGTCCACCGCCGGCATCGACGGCGACCACGGCCCTCATCGAGACCGCGAAGTCGAACATTCCAGTTCCGGGGACTTCGCGTGGGTATCCGTCGTAGCCATTCGCGTCAACGACCGTATCCCATTCCGCCGGGTCGGGATCGGGAGGAGTCGTATCTGCGGGGATCGGAGTCGTCAGCAGCACGGTGTCTGACCAAGGGGTTGTGTTCCGGGCGGCGGATCCATCTCGGGCTCGGACTCGGTACCCGTATTCCGTGTCGGGGGCAAGGTTCACGTCCGTAAAGTTCGGATCCGCTATCCAGCCGCTGTTGTGACCATTACCCACGGTGTTCTCGAAGTAGTACTCGACGCCGCTATCATCGTAGGCGGTCGTGGCAACCATGGTAATGGAGACCGGCGAGGCGGCAAAGATGGTCTCGATGTACGGCGCAGGTGTCGGCGGTAGGTTGTCAGGGCCTGCGTAGCCAATCTCCGACCACTCGGTCTTGTTCCCCCGCTCACCCGTTCCATCATCCGGAATCCATTGGACACCGTCGCGGGCTCTAACCCGGTAGCCATATTCGACGTCGGGCGTCAGACCCGAGTCCGTATAGGTCGGGCTCGTCTGCCAGCCGCTGTCGTGGCAGCCGGCGTCATCGATACAGTCGAAGTAGTACTCCACGTCCCAACCCCAGGCATCGAAGGCGGCCTGCGCCTTCATGGTAACGGACGTGCCCGAACTCAGATACGGCTCGGTTTCCCATCGGCTCGGATCGGGGATCGGCGGCGTCGCATCAAGGACGAGCCAGCAGTCGGCCAAGAACAAGATATCTCTGAAGTCCACACGCGTATCAGATGTGAGATCCGCGCCCTGGCACCAGGCGTCTTGTTTTGAGCAGCTATCCTCAAGCCACGCATCTGCCACTCTGGCGTAATCGCTGAACTCGATGACGCCGTCGAAGGCGAGGTCGCAGAGTCTGCATGGGTGCGTGAGGGGATGGTGATAGCCCATATCAACAAGACCCGTGTCGGATGCCTCGTCGGTCCGGGTCGTATAGTGCCACATGCCGGTGTTCGTCGCGTTGTCACTGCCGGCATCGACGCACGGACTGGTGCGTGACTGGCCGGCTGCGATCTGGCTGAGATAGTGATCACCGCGCGGTCCTTTCACAAACAGCGGGTCTGCGTTGATATTGCTCTCGTCCCAGTAAAGCGTACATCCATCGTCCACCCAAACACCTGCTTTTCCATTCTTGACGTCACTGTGAGAAATGCTTAGGGTAGAGGGCCTCTTGTCGAACTCGAAACCCGTTCCGACGACGATGGCGTTGCCCGTCACGGCGAAGTTATCCCAGAAGATGCTATCGGTAATCACACAGTTGCTCTCATAGGAGCAGTACAAGCCGCCGCCAAAGCTTGCGTCATTGGGCTCGCCGATATTATCGACGACTGCGTTGGCCGAGAACGTACAGTTGATGACGGCCAGATGCGTGTACCAATTGGCGGAGACGCCGCCACCGTCCCTACCGGCCAGGTTGTTGGTGATCAAGTTATTTGTAAGCGAGGCGCCGCTGACGTCGCGGAGATACACACCACCTCCTGCGAAGTCGGCCTGATTGTTAGCCACATTACAGTCCTGGACGTTGATTCCTCCTTGCAGGCAGAATAAGCCTGCTCCCTGGGCCAGAACTCCTTGATTATTGGGATCGTTGACATCAATCGTGGCTTGGTTATACCTGATCGTAGTATGCAACATATCGACGGAACTGTTCACGCCGAGGAATCCGGCGCCGCGAAGCGCTGTATTGGAGACCAGGTTGCAGTCGATGATGGTTGCCTCGGTTGTCCTAATATATACTCCGCCGCCGGAATCCGCCTCATTGTCTACGAAGTTGCAGTCCGTAAACGAGATCGCTGCGCTCATACCGGCGGCTACACCGCCGCCATAGCCGGCGTAGGGATCCAGCCGATAATTCGGAGCAACCCCCGCCACGACTTCGGAGGCCACATTATCCTCGAACGTGCACTCTCTGAACGTCACTCTCGAGTCGGCCGCACAGTAAACACCGCCTCCATAAGATGGAGCTTCAAAAGCTTGCTGGGGTTCGAGGCCGTCGCCGCCAACTCCGCTCACCCCACCCGCAGTGCTGTTGTTTCTGATTTGACAGTGTTCAAATGTGACAATACTTGCTTGGTCACAGTACACACCGCCTCCCAATCCGGAATACAACCTGTAGTCTCCGAGGAAGGAGGTCAAGTTCGGTTCGTTGTAGATAGGCCCGTACGTCGGTGCGAAGTCCCATGTCAAAACTCCCCACAGGTTTCCGTTTGTGAATCCTGCGTCCAGATTATTGGGGTTATAGTAGGTGACCTGAGACCTGCTCCAGTTTCCTCCGTAGTTTGCGGAGCCGACGTCAGAGTTGCCGCCATTGCCGCCGTTGCCGCCTGTGGCGACGTTACCCTCGATGATGCAGTTGACAAACTTGGGAGTGCTTCCCGGGCCGCACCATATCGCGCCACCGTGCGCCCACCCGGCCCAGCCGCCCCGGCCCGCATTGGCCGTATCATCCGCATCTTCACCGTCCCCGCCGTTGCCTCCAGTGACGGAGTTATTTCTTATCAGACAGTTCTTGATCGTGGGGCCGCCTCCATTCTCGATGTATATTGCGCCTCCTTCGCCAGGGGTTCCGTCAAAACCGTTCGGATGACCTCCGTCTCGGTCTCCGTCTGAACTATCCGCAAAACTCAAACCACAGTTTTGTATCGTAATTCCGTTGAGAACGGTCTTTTCGTCCGTTTGCGCGGTAAACCGAATGCCAACGTTGGAGCCGGAACCGTCAATAATAGTCGCCACGACGCAATTGGGATCATCGGGATTTTTCGATGAGATCGTGATGGACTTGTCGACAAGCACACACACTCCTGCGTATGCATCTACCCACGTGCCGGGTTCGACCGTAATAATGTCACCCTCTCGGGCGTGATTGACCGCTTCCTGGATCGTCGGATAGTTGTCAGGCACCGTGATCGTCTCGCCCGTACCCTTGACGAACTCGACCGTGACGATCTTATCGGAATCCATGGTCACGGTATTTGTCGGCGCACGGGAGTCGTCATCATCGGTGCCGATCCATGCGACCCGATATCCCGGGTCTGCCGTGGCTCGCAGCGTGACCACCGTGAACTTGTCGAAGGACCCGCCGAGCGGCTTAACCGTTCCGTGATCGCTGCCGATGACTTTTACCGTCAGCCGATACTTGTCGACGCCGATGTCGTAATGGAAGCCCATGTCAACGACGCCGGTATCCGCAAGCGCGTCCGCGCGTGTGGTGTACTCATCAAGGCCGAGAGCGACCGCGGAGGTACTCCCGGCGTCAAGGCACGGGCTGTCCGCCGCTTGTCCGGCGGCAGTTTGGCTCAGGTAGTACGATACGGCAAAGAGCGGATCGGCGTCGATATTCCCGTTGCCCCAGTTGAGGGTGCGTCCCGGCTCGATATAGACCGATCCAGCGCTCCGGTTGCCCTGGATGTCGCAGTACGAAACCGTCAACGTCGCCGGTCGATCGAGGTAAGCGGGATCGTCGTCACTGCCGATCGAAAGCTGGTGGCCGCTGGTGGCCGTGTTATCCCAGAGGATACTGTCAATCAGCGTCGTCTGACTTTCATAGGAGCAGGACAGACCGCCGCCTCTCCCGTGGTTGGTGTTGTCCGGGTCGAACGCTCTGTTATTCGCAATGGTACAGTTGGAAATGGTCGGCGCCGCATTCCAGTAAGAAACGATGCCACCGCCGTCGAGTACGGCAGCGTTTCCTTTGACCAGACAGTTCTTGAACTGCGGCTGGCTGGGGTCACCGCCGAAATAGACACCGCCGCCGGAGCCGGCTGACGAATTATCGGTGATGAAGCAGTCTTCAATTATCGCATCGGACGACCAGCAGAAGAAACCACCGCCGCCGCCGTATGGCCTCTCGTAGTCGACGTAGAAATAGTACTCTTGATAAATAATGTCGTCGGGCATGAAGTAGCGCGCCCTGGCCGTATTTCGAATGATGCTGGAGCCCTTAATCACCGGTGTCCCTGTACTCCAGTACATACCGCCTCCGTGCTCGGCTGTATTGCTACTGATGACCGAGTCGGCAATGGATATTTCAGCGCCCTCGCCGTGCCAGTATAGACCCCCGCCGAACGCGGCTTCATTACCGGCGAAGTAACTGTTTTTGATCGTTATCTTGTTGCCGTTGCGCCACGACATGGCATCCCAATCCCAGACTCCACCGCCGTACAAAGCGCCGCCGGAGCTGTAGCGCGCAACGCTCGAGTTGCCGATGAAGTTACTGTTGCTAATCTCGAATGAGGAATCGGTCAGGCAGAGCAGACCGCCTCCGGTATCGCCGGAGGAGTTTTCGACATAGTTACAGTCATTGATCCGGACCGTGCAGAACTCATTGAAGTACTGGCCTCCTCCGCTACCATCAAAGCCAGCCAGGTTGCCGATGAAGCTGCACCGCTCAAAGATGGCGGTGCACTCGTCTTGATAGTACTCGCCCCCGCCGTCCAGGCCGCTGGCGTCGTATTGCCTTGCCGTGTTGTAGCTGATCGTGCAGCCGGTCAGTTCTACGTGGCAGCCGTAGTCGTAGTAGTTGGCACCTCCGTAGGCCGGCGTGGTACTCGTCAGGACGAGGCCACCTGCGCCGCCCTCACCGGCCGCGCCGCCTGCCGCGCCGCCGGCCCCTCCGGCCCCACCGGTACCGGGACCTAATACGTTCGGATCATTCGGATCCGCGGCACCTGGAGGGCCGCCACCGCCGCCATCGCCGCCGGTTCCACCGGCCCCGCCGTCGGCGTCTCCGGAGCCGTCGCCGCCGATCCCGCCGTCGCCCCCGTCACCGCCACCGTACGTGTAGGTTGCGACAATGTTATTCGCCAGGCAGTGGCTGATTAGGGTATCCGTCATGTCAACCTGACAGTCTTCGCCGAAGTATATCGCACCGGCCCACGAACGTGTTCCGTTGATGCCCATATCACCGCCGGCGCCGCCGTCGCCACCGCTGCCGCCGGGACCGTCCACGCCGTCTCCGCCGTCCTGACCGTCCGGTTCACCGGTACCGCCACCGGCGCCGGCGCCGGGTTCCGCACCGTTACCGCCAGTACCGCCGCTGCCGGCGTTGCCACCGATGTTGCCCAACCCCTGAGTCGTAGCGCAGTTGACAATTCTGCAGAAGCGTATGGTCGGATGGCAGTTGGATCCGAAGTAGATGGCACCGCCCAGGGCTTCGCCGCCGTCGCCGCCTTTTCCACCATCTCCCCCTCTTCCGCCGCCACCGCCCGGTCCGCCATCACCTCCGGCGCCGCCGTTTCCGGCTGCGCCTTGCGCTCCATCGCCAATGCCTTCGCCGCCGCTCTGACCCTCCTGGCCGTCCTGGCCCGGCTGGCCATCCTGGCCATCCTGGCCGTTTTGGCCTTGCCCACCGGAACCCCCATTACCACCGATGGCCTGGCAGTTGATAAGGGTGCAATTTAGAATGATTGGATTGCTGTCGGCGTCGAAATACATCGCGCCTCCGTAGGCGACACCGGCGTCACCGCCGTTGTAGCCGGGCGCGCCGTTCATACCGTCCGCTCCGGGATCGCCGGGCGCCCCGGGCTCACCATCCTCGCCGTCAAAACCAGGGGCGTTGATCACGGCGTTAGGATCGCTGGTATCCGGTTGATCGGGCCTGTTGGGATCGGCCGGCGCCCAGTCGTTCGGATCGTTCGGATCGGGCACAGGGGGATCCGGCAACGGAGCCAACGGATCCAGCGGATCTGCCGGATCGGGCGCCGGGTCCGGATCGGGGAAGACGAACGTCGCGTCCTCACCGTCCTGCCCCCTGGCCACGACGTCCCGGATCACCAGGTGCGAGAGCGTCGGACTGCTCCCGTTGAGGCAGGAAATGGCCCCACCGAGGGCGTCCGCACCGATTCCGCCTGTGCCTCCCGTATCGGGTGGAGCCACAGGGCCTGTGTCACCCTGGCCTTGGATCGTGAAGCCGTCAATGACGGAGTCATGGCCTTCACCGCTCTGGAAGGTAAAGGCGGGAGAGCCGGAGATATTGATAACCGTCGCCGCCACAGTGCAGGGATCGTCGGGATGTTCGCTGGCGATGGTAATGGCCTTGCCCAGGAAATCGTATCCTCCGAAGTACGTACCGGGCGAGACAATGATCTTGTCACCGTGGGGGTAGGCCGCTTCTATCGCCAGCCCGATAGTCTCATATTGTGCCGGAACGTGCAGACTCTTCGGTTGCCGGAAGAGGACGGAGATCTCTTTGTCGGAATCCATGGTTACCCTGTTGACATTGGCCCAGGATGTGTCGTCATCCGTGCCGGACCATTGGTCAACAATGTATGTTACGTCTGGCGTGGCCACAAGCTGCACCACGGTGCCCTCGCGGTAATATTCGCCGCGCCTGTGGTGGGGCGAGATGAGCCCGTGTCCACTGATGACTTCCGTGCGCAACCGGTACAGAGGTATCTGTTCAAATTCAATCGTGACGTTCGTATCGGCGATCATCGTAATGAGAGTGCTGTTTGGATCTGGCGGCGAATCGTCGTCGGTTCCACTCCAGGCCTTGACCCGATAACCCGGATCGGGATACGCCCTGAGCTGTACGACCTCGTATTGCCGATACGTGCCGCTACCGGGCTCGACGCGACCGTGTGCCTGATTCGGGTCAATGGGCACGTTCGCATCCATGATCGTGATGTCCAGTTGAACGAGTCCCGCCGGCAGGGCGGGATAATGGGCCCCCATGTCGATAATGCCCGTATCGGGCACGCCGTCCGTTCGTGTCGTGTACGTATGTAAGCGAAGGGCGGGATCCGTGCCGGGATCGGCCAGATCAACACACGAGCTGTCGATCAACTGTCCGGCCGCCGTCTGGCTCAGATAGTAATCCCCGAGCGGCCCGCTCACGAACGTCGGCTCTATGTGAATATTGCCGATACCTCGGTCATCGTCTTCGATGCAGGAGTACGTCGCGGAGCAGTTGAGCAGGTCGTCACCATTGCCCCACAGGATACAGTTTGTAATGACCGGATTGGAATCATGATTGGCGTGGACGCCGCCGTCTTGCCGGGAATTGGGATCGCTGACAACGATGGTGCAATTCGTAAGAACCGGCGACGAGCTGGAATCTGCATAGACTCCACCACCGCCGTAAAGGGCCGAGTTGTCCGCGATGACGCAATTGAGAATCGTGGGCGCAGCGCCATAGCACGCGATACCGCCGCCCACGCTGTCCGCGAAATTCTCGCTGATAAGACAGTCGACGATGAGCGGCGAAGCCACCTCGCCGTCACAATTCACGCCGCCGCCAACAGCAGTGTTTCCCGACGTTTGATTGCGCGTGATCGTGCAGTTTCTGATGGTCGGTGCGGCGTCGTAACAGTCGATGCCGGCGCCATAGTATTTGGCGAAGTTATCGGTGATAATGCAGTCCTCGATGATCGGAGAGGAACCTTCGCATCGGATGCCGCCGCCGTAGTCGGCATTGCCCCAACTGATGGTGAAGCCTTTGATGATGCTATCGGAGCCTTCGCCGTTGGCAAATGTTACGACGGAGGACTCACCTAATATACCCGTAATCAGGGTGTCCGGATAGATGTTCGGATCGTCCGGCTCGTTGATATCGCCGCTGCGTAAAGTGATGGCCTTGCCTCGGAAGTCGATCGCCTCGATGAATTGTGTGTTCGCCTCGGCAATGAGCACATCCCCGTCCACGGCGTCATTTATTGCCGCCTGGATCGTGGGGTAGAGATTAGCCGGATCGTTGGGATCGTCTTTCGTATTCAGGACATGGCCCAGCCTTCCAGGGGGGACGACCGTTAACGATTTCTGCAGGTTGATGCGGCCGCCGGACAGACAGCGACGGGGCGAGTCCAACACCGGATCTACGGTCTTCAGCACGACGCCCTTGACCAAGCTGGCAGGCAGAGACGGGTATTGGGACCAGATCAGGGCGCACTGGCCAGCAACAATCGGTGCGGACATCGAGGTGCCGTTCAGCCGATCATAATTGGTTGCGACCTGAAAAACGATCATCGGAAATTGCTGAGTCGACGGCGTGGTGCTTAAGATGCTTGTCCCCGGAGCCGCGACATCAACCGACGTCGGCCCGAAATTCGAGAAGTCCGACATCACGTCATTCTGATCCGTTGCCATCACGGAGATAATGTTCTCCAGGTCGAAGCTTGACGGATATACGGGATTCTCGTCATTGTTGTTGCCGTAGTCGTTCCCCGCCGCGAAGACAAAGAGCATCCCCCTATCACCCGCCGCCTTGACGGCGTCATAGAGCGTTTGCGAAAAGGGGTCCCCTCCCCACGAGGCGCTGAAGATCGTCACGCTGTTGTCCACGGCGTATTCAATGGCCGCCACCGCATCGGTAGCGAAAACGTCAGCCTCTGTGAGGTAATCGTCGGCAAAGACCTTCAGGGCCATTAGCTTGACATTCCAGCAAACGCCGCTGACGCCCACACTGTTGTTGCCTATAGCCCCAACGAGTCCTGCGGCGTGTGTACCGTGATAGTAAAAATCGTCCGGGTCGCTGTCGCCGTCGCTCGGATCGAGGTTGTCGGCTCCGGCGAAATCGTAGCCGTACACATCGTCGACATACCCGTTGCCGTCGTCGTCAACGCCGTTGTCCGGGATTTCTCCCGGATTGACCCACATATTGTTCGCCAGGTCGGGATGCCTGTAGTCGATGCCCGTGTCCGCGACGGCTACGATGATGTCGGGATTGCCCGTATTAATATCCCATGCCTCGGGGGCATCTATGTCGGCATCGTCGGTGCCCCCCGTCTGGCCTGTGTTGTCCAGCGCCCACTGCTGGGGGAAACTGGGATCGTTCGGGACCGCGAGCAACTTGTACTTGTAGTTCGGCTCGGCGTAAGCGACTTTGTCGGAGAGGTTGAATTGAATGAAGGCGTCCAGAACGCTCGTGTCCTTAGGCAAGCGAACAGAGACCAAACCCGGTGCGAGTTTATCATATTCCTTCTCTACGGTTGCCCCCGGGACAATCGCATCTGAGATCATGCTTCTGATCGTGCGACGGCTCCACGGACCGGTTACGGCGCGTCCGCCCTGAAGCTGCTCCGAATCCGTATCCGCAAAGCGCACGATCAATTCGTCTTGCTTATAGGCCATCGAGCCACGTTCCGGTAGCCTTGTTGCTCCGGCAAAGCCACATATGGACAACAGAACCAACAGGCCAAGCAGAATCTTTCGTCTCATTCTTGGTGCTCTGAAAAGACAATCATCATCGTTTATGAAACTGTCCATAGTCCAGGATACTCCAGCATAGTACAATGGCACAAATAGCGTTTGGCAAAAATGGGGGAACGATCACAAACGCCCCCTCCAACCTGAGGTCTAAAACTGGCTCTCCATCGCGGCGATGGCCTCCGCTTCGCGCTCTTCCTGCAGCATGATCGTGGGTTTCACCAGGATCAGCAATATCTTCTGGTCCCGGAGCGTGCTCCGATTGCCGAACAGTCTCCCAATGATAGGGATCTTGCTCAGGATCGGGACCCCGGATTCCTTCTCAACCTCGGCGGTTATTTTCTGGCCGCCCAACAACAGGGTTCCACCATCAGGTACGTTCACGCGCGTCATAACCGAGGACGTTTCCGTCTCGGGGACTGTGACGGGGTAAGTGGCAAGCACATCTTCATCATTGGCATCTTGTATGACTTGTGTCACGTCATGGGTCTGGAATCGGAGTAGATCGGTCAGTTGAGTGACAATGTTCAGCAAGACGTACTTCTTATCTGCGGTGATCGTTGGTGTAATACTCAGCATCGTCCCAACCGGTTGGAACATGACGTTCTGTTGCTGCACCAAGTCTGTCAGATCAGCGCCGGCATAGAAGCCCCGGCTCCTGCTCCGCATGACATCCGGGGGCAACGCGTATGAAACCTGGCTCTGAACAGTGAATGATGCCGACTCTCCGCTCAGAACCGTGACCTTCGGCTCAATCAGTGATTTTGAGTCCGTGTGAGCCTGAGTGGCTCGAAGAAGGAACGCCACCTGCAAATCGTCAAGTATAGAGCCATAACCTCCGGTGATGTTGGCGGAGGCTTGTATCCCGCCCAGACTTCCCCCGACTTTCGTTGCAGCATCCGCTTGCGAGGCCAGAGCAGAGTCTTGTTCAATGGTAATCGTGCCCCAATGCGTTCCCGCGTTGATCGAGAAATCGACGTCCAGGCCGACATCTTCAAGGAAGTTCTCGGTGACAACCAGGAATCGCGCCTCGATGGAAACCTGCTCCCCGAGGGCCTTCCGCAGCGCCTCCAGCAGTTTCTCGATTTCCTGATGCACTTCGTGGGTCTGCAGAACGGCCAGTTTCTTCGGCTGTTGGGTGGGGTAGGGCGTTATCGTACCTTCTCCGAACTCACTCAGATCATACCAACTGTCCGGCTCGATGCTCTCCTGAATGAGATTGACCAAGCTCTGTGATTGCATGAGGCCGCTCATGCCGCCCATGCCGCCCATCATGCCGCCCATCATGCCCATGCCGCCCATGCCGCCCATCATGCCCATGCCACCCATGCCACCATAGCCGCCC
>Ga0209427_10006777_pt1 | contig 13030 bp, 6 predicted proteins | sample DeeMarSWOR136_30_FD_187465 | JGI IMG/M metagenome (GOLD analysis project Ga0209427, IMG submission 187465) | Marine sediment microbial communities from White Oak River estuary, North Carolina - WOR-1-36_30 (SPAdes) (version 2) | ecosystem: Environmental > Aquatic > Marine > Intertidal zone >... | reverse complement strand
GCCGGCAATTCCCTCGACGCCTGGCCTGCTCCTCGCAATGCAGACACACGGCTGACATAGCATAAGACCAACAATTGCCGTCAATAACCACACATTTGTTCTTCTCATTTCTTTACCTCTCAAAATCGAAAGTCAGGTAATGCAGCCCTCACACCACAATTAACACACCTCAGGCGGGTAAAATGCTCTGGGAACCCCGTAAAACCAGCGGCTAACTTACGGGGTGAACCGAATTCTAATCTTAACCCGAAAATGGACTGTTGTCAAAGGATTCTTTTAGCGCAGCCAGTACATTTTTTCCAAGCAGCTTACGAAAACCGCATTTACGGGCTCTCAAACGCACTATTTTCGCCGGGTTCGCTCTCTAATAACCTCGATGAAGTTGATTATCGGCGCCTCGTCTAAATTGGCCTGCGGAATTTCGGATTTGGGAATTAGCTCCAAAACAAGGTTGTCTTTGACACGAACGCCCTCAAATTTTTTAACGACGACCTTGCTGGATGTACCCGCTGTTTTTAAGATATCAAAGTTTCGCAGCACCACTTTACTACCGAGCTTAACATCAAAGACACGCTGGTCCCGTTTGTCACCCTCGAGAGCATTAAAACCGAGACGAACCGTATATACACCGCCCTCTGCGCCAGCGTTTTCATCAATAAGCGGCAGTTCGCAGCGCAGCAGTCCCAAGCAGCCGGAGGTGAACAGCCAGGGCTTGTCAGTATCAGCGATACGTACGCCCTTAAAATCCCTGCAGAACGCCCCTCCACCTTTTATGACCTTTTCCTGGAGATTGAACTTCACTTCGTAGGAACCATAACCAATGTTGGAGACGGTTTTAGGACGAGGGTAGCCAAACCATAGTGTACCCTTGTCATCTCTCATATCGCCGGGGGCGCCAAAGTTGACGGCGAGGTGCTCAACTGGTGTCATATCCCCTTGAGTAATAAAGACGGTCCAGTTGCCGGTTATTTTCGCGGGTTTGTTTACAAGTGCTAAAGAGCATCGCAGCGGGAAAGAGCAGGTACAGCCGGAGCTGGCTTCGGGCATAAGCATCAGGCCGTTTGCGGATATCATATTGAGCCAGCAGCCCGGTCGAATTCCGCCGAAAAGACTAAGGCCATTGTCTCCGGTAAGTCCATATATTGCAGACCAGTATGAACGATAAAAGAGGGTGTCGGCCGAGGCGGAGATAACGCCGCAACTATGACCGGGACGTAGGAATTCCCAAGGTACTTGCTTACCGGTGACGGGATGACTTCGTGTAATAATCCGGCCGGTGTGCAGCTCGCAGGCCATCGGCTCAATAATAATTTTATCACCTACAATCAAAGGTCGGCGAAGGTAATTGAGCGGACGCGACCAGACAACCTGCCTGGTTTTTACATCCAGAGCAGTGATACGGCGCCAGGTGAGCTCGCCGTTTTTGAAAAAGCCGGTGTCGTGGTTGCTGAAGCTGCCGAAGAACAACAGCAGCCCATCGGCATAAGCGGTTCCCACTTTATCACCGCCGCACCCGGTTAAATCAAGCGGTTTCTTCCAGATGGTTTCGCCGGTAATTGCATCAAGGGCGACGACAATCCTGACATCCGCCTCGGATGGTTTGAGTTTAGCTTCTGCGCCCTCTTCGTAAACGCCTTTCTCTACAAGCTGCCGTTTTTCCTTCAACGCGTCGTCTCTTTGGCCGGCGGTTGGTGCGCTTTCGATAAAGAATACAGTACCGTCGACGACGGTAACGGAAATGTTCGGAATGCGTTTTCCGCGATATGTCCAGAGGGTTTTGCCGGTATCGGTATCCTTTGCAAATATAGTATCACCGCCCATAAGCCGGCTGGTCAAGGCGTTCTTCGGACTTCGCTGGCTGTCCCAGGAGGGGAACTTAGTTATCGGTTCCCAGAGCGCACCGGAGCGTTGAAAGGCCCTGCGCAGGTTTTCGTTCGGTACGGGATAATTGCTTCTGAATTTTTCATACCTGTCCCAGTAACCTTTATCACCACCCCAGCGCCGGTAAATTTCAGGAGTAATTTGCTCCCGCTCTTTCCATCTGCCGTTACCTGTGGCAGTTTTATCAACGAAGTCCTTCCAGGCGGCGGCGTATTCCCGTTCCAAAGGCATCGCCGTCACGCCGAAAAGGATGTTACCGGTGCAGGAGACAAATCCCCAGCGGCGGGGGCTGCCGTCAGGCGAGTCGGGCATTTCAAAGACGCGGACCGTTTTACCCGTAGCGGGGTCGAGACGATAGCACTTATCGTAGGCAGCTATATACAGGCCGTCCTCCGTAAGGGCAAGATTTCCGCCATCGACATCGACCCGGGCGCGAACGGCACCGGGGATATCTCTCTCCCAGAGAAAAGTGCCGTTGTAAGCATCATAAGCCATAATAACCTCCTCTCCCTGAATGAAGAGCCGTCCATCCATTGATACTGGGCTTTCAGCCCGGGCGTGCCTCTCCACCATCCTTTGTGGGCCCGGCTCTCCGAACCACAACACTCCAAAGGGGCCTTTAATAAGTTCATCACCGGAGCACGCGGTGTTCCTCGAATTACCGTAGAGCTGCGTCCAACTGGCGGCCCCCTCTAATTTCCCCCGCACGAACTTCTTCCAGGAAATTTTATTGCTCAGGAATCTTTTTGAGCCCAGCAAAGACACTCCTCCATAGGGGCGAAGAACCCGTTTTCTCTCTTTCTTCGATGCTGCTGTCCTGCCTGATATTAACATCCCATCGGACACAATCAGATTGGCAAAGTAGTCAGGAAGACTGGAAATGTCCCACGACTCGACGACTATTCTGTCACCTAATAGCCCTGCCGCCTCCAGCTTTTCTCGAGCAAACTCAAGTTTCTCTCGGTCCTTTTCGATTCCAATTATTTGCAGTTTGGTCCGCTTAGCCAATTCAAATGCCAGCCGGCCCTGGCCGCAGTCCAGCACGAGGCAGTAACCCCTCTCAATAGATGTTTCGTTTACAATTCTTTCCGCCGCCGATTCGTAGAGTGCAGCAGCTTTGTCTTCGGGATAGGGATTAGGATTGACACTCGTTTTGATATCTACGGATTGATCTACTTCTTCTTCGCCGAAGCAGTAGATTGGACCCTTGTCGGTACTTACGAACAGTCTGCCATCCGAGGCAGCCAGCCCTACCGCCCTGCCTGATACATCCCCTTTCCAGGCTTCCTTACCGGTTTGTGCATCAACGCCAACGACTAATCCTTCGCCGCCGGCGAACAGAACATCGCCGGCCATAATCAATGAACTAAGTCCTTTTCTGGGATAGTGCCACTTAAAGCTGGAAGCCCTTAATCGCGCCTCTTCCGCAGCCAGCTCGCTTATCCTGCGGGTTATCCGGTCAATCTGCTCATTTATATCTTCGGTGGTTTGTTCATCGGCATCTTTTAACTTCTTTCTCAGCTCCTCAAGCTCTTTTCCCAGCTCTTTACGCTCTTTTGCCGACTTGTTCGTCTTGTTCACGGCCTCGGAATACAGAGCCCGGCTGATACCGTAAATGCCGTCCAGGGTCAAAACGTAGGAGAAATCTCGAGTAAGGACCATATCAATTCCGGGAAACCAGCCGAAGGCATCCCCACTTCGGCTGCCGCTTTTGGCATCGTAGGCGTATTTATCAGGGGTGCCGGAAGAATCGACGCCGGCGATGAGTTTATCATCGTCCAGCAGTGCCCAGGTTCCGCCTCGCTTGCCGCCGGGGGAGGCATAGAAAAGGAACTCTCCGGTTTTACGGTCGAAAGCAGCAGGCATGGCCCTGCCGGAGGGAACATAGAGAATATCTCTGGATGCAACCAGGTAACCCTGGGGTGATATACCACCGAATTCCAGGTCATGCGCACGGTCACCGACTGTATCATTTTTCCAGATAACCGAGCCATCGTCGGCGCTCACGGCACAAATGTATATCCCTTCGAATGGGAAAACGCCTGCACCGAAATAAACTTTTCCCTCATCAACAAGAACGCTGGTTCTGACCGGCCACAGCGATATCATTCTGCCGTTGCCAATGACCTTTTCATCGCTGGGACCGGCACGGTACTTCCAGATGAGCGAGCCGTTCTGAGCATCGAGGCAATAGACACAGCCATCATCGGAGCCGAAGTAAACCCGATTGTTGACGACCGTTGGAGCAAACCGGACCGGCCCCTCGGTGAAGAAGGTCCAGTTTATCCAGCCGGAAGCCGAATCAATAGAACAGACCTTGTTGGTTACGGATGAGCCGAAATAAACATTACCATCGGCTACCGCCACGTGAAGAGCGTTGTCCGCGTGCATTCTTGGCAGCTCTTCAGCGGGTGGGGACCAGGCGGGAGCAGGCGGGTGAGTGGGTATATACCTGCCGTGAAGAAAAAGCTCAGGTCCCACGGTTTCAGGGGTAACCCCACTTCGTGTAACAGAAAAGCGGTAAGTCGGCCAATCCTCAGCCATACTAAGACCGCCGACCGTGGAAACAAGAAGAAAGCAGGCAAACACAATCCGGCCCCACTTCTTGCTTTCGCAAGAAAGCAGTGGGGCCCTGGCAAATTGACGGATTATTCGAGATTCAAAACAACGAAGAATGTGTCCCCTTGCTGTGTTTTGCTTTTCCATTACAAAAACCCTTTCAAAAAATAAAATTTCTTCCCTTTTTTTTTATAAGATACTATGTTTACATCAGCAACACAACTCCAATTTACCCCCCCCGATGAGACCAGTGTAAGCCGACAACCGAAGAGAGCAATTTTGACAATGGACTTTCCATAAATGGCTTGTATTGCCCGCTGGATGGAGTATAGTAACAAAATATGGATACATCAGTGAGACCTGTGATACGATAAGGCAGAAAAAAAGAGAAAGAAAAATGAGCACAACTTTTATAACACGTCGGAAGCTTATAAGAGCAATGGGCTTGGGCGTCCCGATGATGGCGTTTGGGTGTGTGCCGGTATTTGCAGCCATTAAGGAAAGGAAACGGCCAAACATTCTCCTGATAACGGCCGATGATATGAACTGGGATTCGCCAGGCTGCTTTGGCGGTAAGACTCCGGATATCACGCCTAATATCGACCGCCTAACTTCCGAGGGCATGCGTTTTCATTATGCTCATATCACCATAGCGGTTTGCCAGCCTTGCCGGTCGGTGCTAATGACAGGCCGTTATCCGCACCGTAACGGAGCCGAGGGCTTTGAGCCCATTGATACCAGCGTACCGACACTGCAGGAGAAACTGCACGAGGCCGGTTATCTTAACGGCATCCTGGGCAAAGTACCACACTTGGCGCCTGCTAATAAGTTTAAGTGGGATGTAGTCATAAACGCAGGAGAATTAGGCCGGGGCCGCGACCCGCAACTTTACTATAAATTCGCCAAGAGCTTCTTTCAACAGGCCGCAAGCGAACATCGCCCGTTTTTCCTGATGGCCAATTCGCACGACCCGCATCGCCCATTTCACGGCAGCTCCCAGGAGCAAAACAGTTTTGCGAAGATGCTCAAAGATATTCCAAAGCCCTCACGAGTGTATCGACACGACGAAATCCAGGTCCCCGGCTTTCTGCCTGACCTGCCGGAGGTACGCAAGGAAATAGCGCAGTATTACAGCTCGGTCCGCCGATGCGACGATACCGTGGGGGCGGTAATGCGAGCTCTGCGGGAATCGGGTCAGGCAAAAAACACTTTAACAATGTTTCTCTCTGATAACGGTATGGCGCTGCCGTTTTCCAAAACCAACTGCTACCTCCACAGCACGCGGACGCCGTGGATTGTCAGTTGGCCGGGCAGGGTCAAGCCCGGCAGTGTGGACAAGCGACACTTTATATCGGCCATCGATTTTATGCCCACCGTACTTGACGCCGCTGGATTATCTCAGCCGAAAGGTATGGATGGTTTTTCACTTCTACCGGTTTTATTCGGTCAGAAACAGTCTGGTCGTGACAAAGTCTTTACACAATTCCACCAGACATCAGCGAGAAAACGTTATCCGATGCGTTGCATACAGAACAAAAGGTTCGGATATATTTTTAATCCTTGGTCGGACGGCGAAAGAGTTTTTAAGAACGAATCGCAGTCAGGCTTGACGTTTAAGGCCATGCAGGCCGCAGCGGAAACTAATTCGAAAGTCGCCGCCCGTGTTCGGCTTTTCCAATATAGAGTCGTTGAAGAATTTTATGATTTCGCAAATGACCCGGATGCTCTGCATAACCTCATCGATGACGTCAAGTACAAAAAAGACATCGAAATGATGCGTAAGGAACTGCTTGAGTGGATGAAACGAACGGACGACCCGGCACTGGAGGCGCTCCGAAACCGCAAATCGCCGGAGGCACTGAAGAAGTTTATGGCCGAACAGGATACCAAAGCCGGCCGGGGACAGTCAAAAAGAAAAGTTCGCTAAAATGCACGTCGCGAACAGACTTCAAGTTAAAGTCCTCAGGCCAAAGCTATCGTGCCGCGACCGGCAGCAGTATATGTGATGGACGTCCTGCATCTATGTAGATGGTATTAGTTGCCACCTTCGTCTCATCGTCCATACCCGATGGCTTCCCCGTATTGGGATTAGGTTCAAAGCGAGGCGAATTGCTGGAGGATATGGTAACACGGACTCGATGGCCCGGACTAAAAACCAGACTCGTTGACCACAAGTCAATCTCAAATTCATAGATTTTACCTGGCTCCATCAGTTCACTTTTCTCCATAGAATTTCGATGCCGTGCTCGAATGATGCCGTCGAGTACAATCATGCTGCGACCATCGGGGTACACATCACAAAGCTTCGCTGTAAAGTCTGTATCCGTCGCCGTTGAAGACGCCCAGAGCTTGACCTTGACAGGCCCTGTGATTTCTAATGGATTTTTCATCTCTTTGGATGTGAAAAGCAGAACGTCCGGCCGACCTTCAACCGGTCGCTGGTCTCTCGGCCCTTTTGTTATGAGGAGGTTGGCTCCGCCGATGGTGGGCACAGGTTTTTTGGGGTCATACTTATAGGAAAGTGAAGCATCGGCTTTTTTGCCGGGCCGCCAGCGCAATGTTCCATCGGCATTGAAATAGAAAGGTCTCATCTTTGCTCGAACAGGCCAATCGTCGGCAGTTTTCCAAACGTTCCCCGTCGTATTCGGATCCCGCGGGTCGCCCATAACAAAATACTGAACGACAGGGATTTTATCAATCCCTTTGCCGCCGTTCTTCAACCATATATCAAACCAGTTGATGGGATTGGCGGCATCGGGAAATGCGGCATTGGGAAAGACTAAATCCTCCGAGTAACCGTGTCCGTAAGGCCCCATAACCAACCGGCATTTACCGCGTGCACCCCTGTCGCCTTTCTTTTGTATACTAATGAAGCTGTTAATTGTACCTGCATTGAAAATGTCATACCAACCACCGACGAACATGACCGGCACATTTACGCGATGAGCAACGAGTTCGGGGTCGAACTGCCTGCAGAAATCGTCATAATCCGGGTGCGCCCGCATTTCTTTTAGATTCTCGGGACTGAACCTGTTTCCCCTCATCCATCCCTCCACTAAACTTTTGCGAAAAGCACCTCCCTGATAGGCGGCCTGGCGGTACATGCTGGAAAACGCTACTACTACATACTGGCAGACCAGATGCGGCGGACGGCTGGGTGCCATCATGTTCTGCGTGATGCCATTGGCACTTGCACCAACTGTGGCAATTTTGCCATTGCACCATTTTTGAGCCGCCGTCCATTCGACCGTGTCATATCCGTCCTGATGTTCACCCCATCCATCATGACCAAAAACCGGATAATCCACTCCTTCGGAATCGAATCTGCCGCGAATATCCTGTGAGACAAAGGCGTATCCGCGTTGATTCGCCGGCCTTGCCTGTCCTTCCGCTCCGTCCTTTCCGTAAGGCGTCCGAAAGAGAATAGCGGGCCAAGGTCCCTTGCCGTCAGGAAGATAGACATTTGTTGCGAGCTTTACACCATCCCGCATCGGAACCATTACCGTCTGCGTAGGTTTGGCAAAGGAAAGTGCAGCGCCGAAAAGAACGACGACAAGGCTAATTATTATGATAGCAGCTCGTTTTCGCATAATATCTCCTCTAACCAAATTCAGAAATCTTAGGACCAAAATCAATAGCTACAGCAATGACGGAAATCAAATTCGCTGTAGTCTGGCTTTATAACCTTATTTCCCACTTTTATCAACAACAAAACTTTTGTAAACAAACGGATGGCATATCGAGAACCGACCTGCCTGCACGATGGTAATTAAAGGCTCAAACTCGGCGAGCTTTCCACTCGGCTCATTTGCGGTGATGGCGAAGAAAAAGGGCTGGAATTACGTTGCTAATTGGGGTATCATATAAGCCGGCAAGGTTACTGGCTCATAAACACAGTGCGCAATTTCCATCTCTTGGCGTATCAACTTTTGTCAGAGCGGCCTGTGAGACGAAAGATATTTAAGCCCATACATAAGTATGGGGAATAGTTATACAATGCATTCATAGGAGAAAAAAATGAAATCAATAAATCGCAGAGAATTTTTGAAAGGTTCAATAGGTACAGCTACGACGTTTACTGTCTTGTCTCAAAGCAAAAGTTCGGCGGCTGAAGAAAAGGTTGTTTTGGGAATAATGGGTGTCGGCGGCCGTGGACGCGCGCTTTTGAGCAGTCTCGTGAAGAGGTCCGACGTTAAGATTAAATACATTTGTGACGCAGATACCCGATGCTACGGCCCGGCGGCAGAGATTGTGATTGAAGGCCACAACTACAAGCCGAAATTTGTGCAGGATTTTCGTAAAATGCTCGACGACAAGGAAACCAACGCGATTATTATTGCCACTTCCGACCGCTGGCACGCACTCGGTACGATAATGGCCTGCCAGGCTAAAAAAGATGTTTACGTAGAAAAACCACTGTCCCTGAGCATCTGGGATGGCAGAAAAATGATTGAGGCGGCCCGTAGATACAAAAGGGTTGTTCAGGTTGGAACCCAAAGCCGCAGCGCTCCCTACACCGAAAAAGCCGCGGAATACATTCGCAGCGGCAAACTTGGGGACGTCTATCTGGCCCGTGTTTTTCTTATGCAAGAATCCGGGCCTATTCCTGTGGCTGATGTGCAGCCGGTTCCGGAAGGCCTGGATTACAATTTGTGGTGTGGGCCGTCGCCTATGCTGCCCTATCGTCCGGGCAGGTGGTTTTGGAGGCTGTGGGATTTTTATGTCGGCTATATTATGGCTGATATGATTCACCAGGTCGATTTGGCTCGATATCTGATTGGCAAGCAATATGCCGACACTGTCTGCAATGCAGGAGGGATTTATCACTTCAACGACGGCAGAGAGCAGCCGGACACTCAGTTCGCAACGTTTGAACTCGGCAAACTTACCTTGCTTTTCGAAGCGTCCCTCTGGTCGCCTTATATGCATCGAATCGTCCACTTGAAAGACAAGACCAGGTTTCCCGACTGGCCTTTCTCCGCAACAAAGGTGGAAATATGCGGAACTAAAGGCTTTATGTGCTTTGGCAGACACGGCGGCGGCTGGCAGGTGTTCGAGGGGGATATAAATACCCGTCAGAGCAAAGCGGTTGTCTCAGAGCCGGCCAGCCTGAAATTCGGAAGTATAATCGACGAGCATTTTGAGGATTTCATAAGCTGTATCCGCAGCCGAAAGAAACCGAGGGCCGATATTGAAGAAGCGCACCTCTCGATGGTGCTGTGCCATCTTGCCAATATCTCATACCGGGTTGGAAACCGCAAACTTAAATTTGATGGCGCAACTGAAACGTTTGTTGGAGACGCTGAAGCCAACAAGTACTTAAAAGCCAACTACAGAAAACCCTGGGTTATACCCGATAAAGTTTGAAACTACCGAATGCAGGCCGGCTTTTATAAGGAGTCCCCCTTAGTGGGAACCAAAATAAGATGACCAAAAGGATTTTGCTATCAGTAGCTGTTTCTCTGATTTGCTGTAACTTGTCCTACGCGCAGTGGATTGATATTTCCAATACGAAGGTAACACAGCAGCCGACCGAACTGGGCGGCCTGGCAATAGTTATAGAGTATGACATAAATGACCCGCAAATTTCAAAGGATTGTCCCGCATACGTTTTCATCCGCTTTAGCAAGGATTCGGGCACTACCTGGGAACTTCTTCCTATGGAGTATCTCAGAGGCAATGGTTATCACCTCATCGACAGTCCGGGACACAAAAAGAATATCTGGTGGGGAACAAGCGAAACCAGTTTTGCGGACGCCAACCAGGTGAAGGTTCGTGTTCGCGGCATTCAAATGGTGCGGATTCCAGCGGGAAAATTCATAATGAAGAGCCTCCCCGGCGGTGGCTATGACGAATCGAAAAACATAATACCCAATTCCAACCTCCCCCTATTTTATATAGCGAAGTATGAGACCACGATTTCAATGTACACAGACTACCTCAACGAAATCGGTCGAGACCGAGCAGGCTGGAATAAGCGAATGTCCGACAGTCTCCGCTGCGGCATTAGCTCTGCCACAGGTAGCCAGAAAGAATCTGCCCCTAATTTTACTTACAGTGTCAAGCCCGGCAGGGAAAACTATCCGATTACGTATGTTTCCTGGTATGACGCAGCGGCGTTTTTGAGATGGTGCGGTTTGAGACTGCCGAGTGAAGCAGAATGGGAGAAAGCTCTACGCGGCGGGCTCTATTTGGATGGTGACAAGACAAAGCAGCGTAAAAATCCTCTGCCCGAGAGAAAATATCCCTGGGGGAATGAATCGCCGAACGCCAAGGGTGTTCATCGATGTAACTACGATGGTGATGATGACGGGTTTGCGTATACGGCGCCGGTAGGCAGCTTTGACAAATTCAACAGTCCTTATGGAGTCTGCGATATGGCCGGAAATGTGACCGAGTGGGCCCGGGATTGGTATTCGACCCCGTACCATACCGGTTTGGATGGATTTAGAATGGTGCGAGGCGGTTCGTGGATGGCGGTTCCGTCTGCCTGTGATGCCATCACCGGGGCCACACAGTTCCCTCTCAAAGAGAGTAGTATTATGGGATTTCGCGCCAGTTATAGGCCAGGCAAATCACGCTGACCCCGTTAGAACTAAGATCCTGAAACAGCCATCAGACTCTCGCTGTGGACTTCTAACGTGGCTGACAAATCACCAGGGCGGAGATGCAATCAAAACATAAAAATAACGGCTTTATTTGAACGGTTAATCCCTCAGTTTGTTCATCTTATGGCAAAAAAGTGTAAGCTATTTTTGCCTCTTTTTACGAGCGGCTTCAATCATATCTTTGATGTCATAACCTAAGGGTTTGCCCTGCTGGTACTTTTGCCGGGCGGAGATAAGGGCTTCCTCTACGCCCGGAGGCAGGATACGTTCCTTCCCGACCTTTTCGCCAGGCAGCCACCAGTTCATCCTCTCGCTATAGCACCAGACATACTCATCCGAGGTAGTCAGAGCATAATACACATTGTGCTCGAAAAATTTGAGCTGCTCCGCGGGTGTGAGGAAATGGCCGGTTGTTTTCACGGTACGCTTCCCCAGCGTCTGGTCTATATACAAGGCCATCCCTGCCTGCATCTGATTGTTATATTTTTTTCGCAGCGATTCCGGAACCAGCGACAGGGCACGCTGTCGGATGAGGTGGTAAGCGCGATAATAGTCATCAGGGCTTTCATAATAATATGCCAGCTCGTTGCCATCTATCAGAATCGTACCGGGAGCGGCTCCTTCGAGCATGCCGATGCAAAAGGCAGGCAGTAAGACCATCCACGTCTTAAGCAATTTTTCCTGACGCCTCTTCGGGTCAGGTTCGTCAACGACATCCCGGAAAAGACCTAATTGAAAGAAACTCAAGACCCTTAGTTCAGGCTTGTGTTCCTGCAGGGCAGTGATGAATTGTCGCCCGCGGCGGCGTACCTCACCGGCAACCTGCTCAAACGACTTCTCCTTATATGAGCCCGGATATACCCAGGGATCGGTGCCGTAGGGTTCAGGGTCGAAGCAGACTCCCACACAGTTACCGGAATGAACCGCCAGAGAGAACAGCTTCATATTCTCGACGATGACGTTCCAGTGTTCATCATTAAACCAGTCCATCTTCCATCTGTTAGCGGCATAGAGCGTGAGAAAATTGTCCGTGAATTTCTGCCATTTGATATCAGCGAGCGTATCCAACTGCGGCTGAAACTCGGCCTGCTTCCAGGGCCGGATGTCAAAGGCATGGTCAAATCCCTTCGTCCGGAAGATTATACCCTCAAAGGGACGCTTTTCCATCTCGCCGATGTTTTGCTGGACAAAATCGGGGTAAGGGACGTCCCAGCCGTACTCGACGATTTTCTTTCTCGGACGCTGCTGGGCAGCTATATATACAGGGCAAAGCTGCCCAAAAATTAACAACAAAAAAAGACTTACTAAAAGATTTTTCTTAGACATAAACGGCTCCCTTCATTCGAGATTTATCCGCCATACATACGGCGGATTTACCTTTTGTTTGACTTTACTCTTCCATCTTTGCCTGCTACTATACGAAATCTATGTGGAAAAAAACAGGGATTTTGAAGTATCTTTTTGTTAAATCCACCTGCTAACCTGCTGTATCTTCCCCCTTGGTTTGGTCTGGGTGATGGTGATGGAGGGAACACAAGTGATAAGCTTTGCATTAATCAAACAGATTTAGTAGTATATTGAAATTAGAAGGTTCCGGTTTCAGAGGCACCTATGATTAACGTATGGGTAATACCACACACGTAGGTGTGGGGCTATCAACTGAAACACAATTTGCCGCATTTACAGCCAGAAAAGGAGAAAGACATTATTCTTATAAAAGCTAAAAATCGTATAGTAGCAGTTTGTTTGCTGAGCATCCTTTCGATATACGCGACAGATACATTCTCTGTCGAGTCCCTGGCATCGGTATCCAATATCGCTCTGGCCAATGATATTGTTCGGTACGAATTTGAAGCCGAGCATATAGGACTGACCGCGATGATGGACCTCGTTACTGGGGTAAACCACATTCAAACGATTGAGGGAAAACATACACTATGGGAGCTTGCCTTTTACAGCAGTTCCCAAAAACTAAGTCTTTC
>Ga0209427_10006774_pt1 | contig 13033 bp, 8 predicted proteins | sample DeeMarSWOR136_30_FD_187465 | JGI IMG/M metagenome (GOLD analysis project Ga0209427, IMG submission 187465) | Marine sediment microbial communities from White Oak River estuary, North Carolina - WOR-1-36_30 (SPAdes) (version 2) | ecosystem: Environmental > Aquatic > Marine > Intertidal zone >... | reverse complement strand
GTCAGCAACGTGTTTGACGGCATCGGCCAAATCAAAACCGGTCAAAGAATAAAGGTGGATGGTACACAAGGGGTCGTCTACATCCTGGACAAGTAACAGCAAAATTCTAACTCAAAATTAAGCTTCTTCGAATGGGGTCGGGCCAAGCGACATGTTTGTGTTTTGGCCCGACCCCAGGACAACAGGACAACAGCACACACAACACGATTGTGAATCGAAGTATTACCTGCATCGTTGAGAGTCTAGCTCGCGGCGAGGAGCCTACCGGTTTAGGTGCCATAGATCCCAAGAGAGACGTTATGCCCTCCTATAATCCCGGTGAAGAACAGGTAGAAGCCTTCCGCTCGTCGGTAAATGATCATCTGAGAATAATTTCCGAGATCTCCAGTCTCCGTGGCAGTCGAACAAAACAGCCTCCGGTTTTCGGTGATTTTAATGCACATTGCTGGCACTGTATGTTAGGCTTCCATCTTCTAATTCACTACAAGCAAGCCGAATATGTAATTCGGAAGATTTGCGCATAACATCGCGCTGCACCCGTCGGCGTTACAGCTTCGGTGGACCGCCGCGGGTGAGCTTGGCGTTAACGATTTCTTCTGCTAAAGTATCGCTCGAGCACGTAGATACTGTGAACGATCTCGATAAGGAGCCCAGGTACCGATTTTTTTTGAAAAGTTATGCCTTGGCTGTTTGATAGTTTACATCTGGTGGCCGAAGCTCTTCGGGGCTTTTCTCAGACAGGTATTTGGCAAGAAGCGATAACTTGATGCAAAATTATGATCGAAAAAAACAAGATAAGTCCGAATCCCTTTAAGCACCGTCGTCTGCCGGTGGAGCATTGGAGGGATTCTCGAGAGATGCATCGCATTATGCACAGTTTCAGCGGCATCTTTAGAGCCGTCCTTCTCGAACTGCTGGAACGCCCCATGAGCCGGCAGGAAATGAGAGACACGCTGAACAGGATGAGAGGGCACGGCGATCGCCGCATCCGGGAAGCTCAGTTGAGATTGACGAATACTCTGGATGAAGCCGTAGAATTGAATGTGTTGGAGCAAAGAGACGGCCTGTACCATCTCACACTTGGGGGCAGAGAGATCGCTGAACACATGGAAATGGTGATTCCGGCCTTCATGGGTTGGGCCTACTCGCCTCAAACCGCGTCCCTTGTCTCCCTATGGGTTCATGTCGTGCTCAGTATCCTCAAGCTCGGTATCGGTTCTCTTTCGCGGTCAGCCGGAATGATCGCTGACGGCCTTGACAATACAGCGGATACGCTGTCCTCTTTTCTGGTCTGGCTCGGCCTCAAGTACGACAAAGAAAAAATGGCATCCATTTTCATTTTAGTGACCATGGTTCTCTCCGTGGGCGGAGTGGCTGTGGCAACTTTCGGGAAAATAACTCATCCGGGTCCAATCCGGGAGGGGCTCCTCGCTTTTGTCGCGGCGGGGATCTGCGGGCTCTTGATGCTCGGCCTTTCTGCATATCAATACCTTGTCGGTCGAAAGAAATCCAATCTCGCAATCCTGTGCCAAGCGGTGGACTCGCGTAATCACTTTTATACGTCTCTGCTCGTCTGCGGCGGAATACTGCTGTCTTTCTTAGCCGAACTGTGGGATGCTCCCTGGCTTTACTACGGCGATGCTGTAGCTTCTGGCTTCATCGGCCTGTTGATCTTACGCGGAGTTGCAGAATTGGTGCAGGAAATGTTTCGTAAGAGTGAAGGGGAGATTCGTGTGTCCCACTTCATGAAAAAGGCTCAGGAGAGGCGTAGAACGAAGATCATCCTCAACTGGCTGGCCGGGCAACTGCACAGCGCATCGCTCACTCCCGACGAATTGGAAGAGAGGTTTGCCGCGGATTTCTGCGAAAAGACCCCAAGAGTTTTCGCCCTCACCGGTATGGACTATCTCCCAACCAGAGGCACGGACCTGAAGCGCTATCTGGACCTGTTTGTAGAGCAAGAAAAACTTGTCTATGACGACGGCAGGTACTGGTTCCTGTGAAGGAAGGGGAGGTCCATAAGATTACAAGTCCATCACCATCAAAGCCTCCGGCAGTCTTCATTCCATGCCCGAAAAAGCCTGCATAGACGCCCGCCCGCCTCGCCTGGGCTCACAGGCGCACTCCAGCACATCATTGTAAGAGGAATTGAAGGAAAGAGGATATTCTTTGATGATGACTCATAAGAAAGATGGACATGAAGCCGTCGAAGGAATGAAGTGATTTATCCGGCCTTTTAAGGGAATTGAGAGTTCCGATAGGATGACCAAGTGGAACCCTGCGATGCTGTTTTTATTTATTGTCAATACATTCAATGAGTTGTGATACCTTATAACCCTTTCTGACAAATTGAATTGCCCCGCTTTCCTGCGGAAGCGGAATTGACAATTCCGGTGCCGATTCCCGAATAACTCATTAAATGACGTAACTTCAACAGCTTGAAATGGAGGCATGTTCCTTGCTCGTTCTTCATCTTTGGTAGCAGAAGAGTCTTTGTTGGGGTCAGGGAGGAAAACAATGATGGGTTGGAAATTCTGGAATAAGGGATCGACAGGGGGGGAACGCTCAAGGCCAAAGTTTGAGAAGCTATCCAAGCCAGTTGACATGAAAAAGGTCAAGAGTTGGTCTTGTGTCGGGTTGGCCGCCATCCTTTTCGTAGGGGCCGCTGAGTCCGTTTTGGCCCAGACCACAGAGCCCATCTTGCGGGTGGAGGTGGGCACGCACAACGCGGGCATCTTCAGCATCGCCATCGATCCCTCCAACCGTATCCTCGTGACCGGTTCCGAGGACAAGACGGTGCGGGTGTGGGACATCTCGGACACTGTGGGGCTCCAGCGCATTCTACGCCCCCCTGTGGGCGAGGTAGAGCAGGGGCATATTTTCGCCGTGGCCTTGTCCCCGGATGGACGGACCGTGGCGTGCGGGGGCCGAACCGGCGCTCCTAAACAAGGCGACGCGTGCGTGTACCTCTTCGACCGCACCACGGGTGCTCTAACCCGCCGGCTGGGCGGATTGCCCGGATGGGTCCAGCACCTTGTATACACCCACGATGGCCGTTTTCTTGCGGCCGTGATGGGCGAACGCGGGGGTAAGGTCAGCTGGGCAGGCATGAGCATCTTTAGATTGCCGGACTATGCATTGGTAGCAGAGGACCGAGACTACAGGGATTTCATTCGATGGGTTGAGAGCTCCCCCTCCGGCTCTAAGCTGGCCACCACCTGCTTCGATGGGTTCGTTCGCCTCTACGATCTGTCCACCTTGCAAGCCCGGGATACCGCATCACCCCTCCCGATTGCACCGGTGTCCAAGATCCTCCCTCCCGGGGGCCAGCGTCCATGGGGACTTGCCTTCTCGCCCGACAGCAGCCGCTTGGCCGTGGGGTTCAACCTTAATCCCAAGGTGGACGTGCTGGAAATCAAGGGCAACAGCCTGGAGCACGCCTACTCGCCGGATACGACGAGGGTCAAAGGGGGCAAGGAAAGCGATTTCAGGACGGTAGCCTGGTCATCCGATGGCCGTTTCCTCTACGCGGGAGGAGGCTACCGATTGAAGAATATCCGCCATGTCCGCAAGTGGGAGGACGGGGGCCATGGAAGGTACAGCGACCTGCCCGTGCAGGCCGACCTGCCCATCGCCCAAATCCTACCCCTGAAGGCGGGCGGGATTACCTACGCCTCCCGTGACGGTTCCTTCGGGATGATTAACGATCGGGAGGAGGCGATCCTCTTGAGTCCCAAGGCCATCCCCATCTACGCAGCCAATGAAGAAGGTTTTCTCCTCTCGCCGGACGGCTCGGCGGTCCAGTTTGCATACGAGCGGCATGGCAAGTCACCCGCGCTCTTCTCTGTGAACGATAGACGGCTCACGGATGCCTCTTCCAACCTATGGGCCGGCCTGAAAGCAAGCGTCACCTTTCAGTCACCCACCACCGAGGGCCTGGAGGTGAGCGACTGGAATACATCCCTCTCTCCCAAGCTGAAGGGCAAACCCCTGCAACTGAAACAAGAGGTGGCGAAAAGCTTGGCCATAAAACCGGACCGCTCGGGGTTCCTCATGGGGACCACCATTGGCCTTTGGCTGTTCGATTCTGCCGGAACGGCGCTGTGGCGGGTCAGAATGCCCGGGGTCGTATGGGAGGTGAACACCAATGGCCGGGTGGCCACGACAGCCCTCGGCGACGGAACCATCCGATGGTATCGCGTCTCGGACGGCAAGGAGATACTGGCCTTTTTCCCCCATCCTGACCGCAAGCGCTGGACCCTTTGGACCCCCTCGGGGTACTACGACGCCTCCCCAGGGGGCGAGGACTTCATCGGTTGGCACGTGAACAACGGTAGCGAGCAGGCCGCGGACTTTTTCCCCGCCTCCCGCTTCCGCTCCACGCACTACCGCCCTGACGTGATCGATCGGGTGCTCGAGACCTTGGAGGAAGCAGAAGCGATTCGTCTGGCCAACGAGGAGGCGGGCCGCAAACAGGTCGTTGGGGCGTCTCTGAGGGAAAAACTTCCTCCGGTGGTGGCCATCCTTTCTCCAGCAGATGGGACGGAAGTGTCGAAACCTTCGGCCACAATTCGCTACTCGGCCCGCAGCCAGGATCCGATCACCGCCATCCGGGTTCTCGTGAACGGCCGACCTGTCCCCGCCGAGGGCGCGGAAAAGTTGGTGAAGGAGATGGGAGAGTTCTCCGTCATGATTCCACAGCAAGACTGCGAGGTCTCGGTGATTGCGCAGAATCAGTTTGCCGCGAGCGAGCCCTCCACCATCCGGCTGCGCTGGAAGGGGGCCGTTGCCAAGGAGGAATTCGAAATCAAACCCAAGCTCTACGTCGTTGCCGTGGGGGTGAGCATGTACCAGGGTGCGGATCTGCGCCTGGACCTGGCCGCTAAGGACGCACTGGACTTCGGCGCAGCCTGGAAAGAGCAGAAGGGGCTGCTGTACAGCGAGGTGGAGGTGAGAGCGCTGACGGACGCACTGGCCACCAAGGGGAACATTCTTGACGGTCTCGAGTGGCTCCAGCGGCAGGTGACGAGCAAGGACGTTGCAGTGCTCTTTTTCGCCGGTCACGGCATCAACGACCCCCTGGGGGCGTTTTACTTCCTCCCAGTGGAGGCGGATCTGGAGAAGCTCAAGCGGACGGGAATCTCCCAGTTCGACATCACCTCTACGGTGGCCGGCACAGCGGGCAAGGTGCTTGTGTTCATGGATGCGTGCCACTCTGGGAACCTGATGGGAAAGTTGAAGCGTCGCGGGCTGGTGGTGGTCAGCTCTGTGGTCAACGAGCTGGCCAGCGCGGAGAACGGAGCCGTGGTCTTTTCCTCCGCAACAGGGAGACAGTATGCCCTGGAGAACATGGAGTGGGGGAATGGCGCCTTCACCAAGGCGGTGGTGGAAGGCATCCGGGGGAAGGCTGACTACAAGTCCACGGGGCGTGTCACGTTGAACATGCTGGATCTCTACGTCTCCGAGAGGGTCAAGGAACTGACCAAGGGGCAGCAGACCCCCACTACGGTCAAGCCACCCAACGTGCCGGACTTCCCTCTGGCTATGTTGCGCTAAGGCCCGAAGTGCCCTCAGAGACATGGGGTCACCCATTCGCGTAACTGTGCGTCCGGTTGAGAAGCTTAATTTCATTAACGCCAAAGCTGAATATATAAATGAGGGGAGGGGGCGCCCAATAGAATAGATTCTCGCGTGGGTGTGCTCCACTGTGATGTCGAACTCATTTCCTGGGCCGGACTTTGAGATGGCTGTTCCGGTCCGCCGATTGGATCAGCACGTCGCGGATCTCAATCCCATGAAGGATACGCATGGGCACTTGGACCCCTGCCTGACCCACGGACCATAATTTCCGATAGAAATCTGCAAGCCCTTGCACTTTCTCTTCTTTCACCGTGAGGATCACATCACCAGACTCCAATCCCGCATTCTCGGACGGGCCTCCTTTCGTAACACGGGTGACGATCACCCGGCCGTGTGTCTCCTCGGCCTGCAGACCCAGCCAGGGTCGTGGCGGTTGCCGCCTGCGTCCAAGCTTCAGCAGGTCCTCAAGAATAGGCTTGAGTAAATCGATCGGGACGAACATATTGCAGGGGAACGGGCCGAAACCCGGGACCGTGACGTTCGTATACAGGGACCCGACACCAAGGAGCCGGCCGTCGCTGCCGATCAGCGCGGCGCCGCCGAAATTGGCGTACGGCGGGGATGTGAATATGGCCTCATCCAGGAGGTATTCCCAGTAGCCGGCAAACTCCTGGAGGGAGATGATCCGGGCACCCTGAACAGACTCCTCCCCCCCATGACCTACTACCAGCACGGGATCACCAACGCTGAGAAGGGAGGAGTTCCCCAGCTTCACGGGCGTGACTCGCACGGGCTGATCGGCTCGAACAATGCCAAATCCGCTCTCCTGATCGTAGGCCACGAATGTAGCGCCCACGGCTTTGCCATCCGGTCCTACGACCTCGATGGTATCGCCCTCCAAAATGAGGTATCCGATCGTAAGAACGTGGCCATCCGTGTCGATGAGGACACCGCTCCCCTCCCGTTCCGTGCCGAGTATGGCGGCCGTGCTGGCATGCTCCGGCACCGTGGCCCTAATCTTCACGACTGCCCGCAGCACCTCCACCGGTTGCTGAGCCCCGTACGCGGAAGAGCAGAGCATGAGCAGGATCGCAAAGATCCTCATCAACCATCTTCGCATATCTAACCTCCTAAGGGTTGGGTCCCTTGACGGAAAATGGGATAAAAACCCTTCAAATTGTCAGACGTCGGTCAGAGCAACACGATACGGGTCTGAGTGAGACGATCGTCCCCGGGAACGATACAGACTCATACACGTCCGGGAAAGGTCCGTGTGAGATTGTGTTGGAAGATTTTTGGTCGCCACAGTGCTTGAGATTTTCTATTGTAGCGAATTCCAACTCTCTTGACAATCCGCATCCCCCGGCTCTTCGCCTTACGGACGTCGCTACGATACGGACTTTCCCGCCAGCAATGGCGGGCCTGATGTAAAGGGCGGTCTACGGCCCGCAGACCCGAGAGCAGAAGGAGTAGCGCAGTCGCAGATACCTTGCCAATACAACAGCTTTCTGACAGGGCGAGAATCCCGTGATATGTTTAATTGACCAGGGAGGTGTGATGGTGTTGGCATTTCAATTACTTAGAAGTCCTTCTAGGGGCTCATTGCACGGTTGAAAATTGCGAATCCGATTTCTACCTCCACCCTTGTGATTTATTTGGGAAGTCAGAACCTGGGCGATTTTTGGGTATTGTGCCGCTAGTCATAATAGGATCGGAGCCATTGGAAGTGAGCTATATGGCAGGTAAGGTTGCCTTTAGATCGGTCTTTGATTTTTGTGAATACCTGGTGTATTGTTGATATTCCTTTGACGAAAGGAGGGTGGCATGAAAAAGATGAGCCGAATAATACTTGGGCTGTTTCTTTTGGGGGCAACTTTATCCGGTTGCGCAATAGGAAGTGGAGGTAGAACGGAAATCAATAAACCGACTCTCGGTCAGGAATTGATTGAACTGAAGAAGGCCAAAGACGCCGGAGCTATTTCAGAGCAGGAATACGAAGAAATGAAAGAGAAGCTGAAGAAATCCTATGAATAGGATTTGGCTTTTGGACAGATTTCGGGTGTGTTGAAAAACAAACCGCTCAAGGTCAACCCTCTATTTGAATTAGAACTTGCAGAAATTTCGCGTAGCAAACTCGGAGAATATGGCATCTATTTATTGTCCATAGAAGCTCGCATTGCTTTAAAGCAGAATTGAATCCCGATGTATCTAACACTCTAACAAGGCGCTGAACAGCGACGCAGTATCCCGCGCGCGTGAGCGCCAACGTTGGGCATCCTGATCAGAGGAGGAGGCTATGGTAAGAGATTCGGCACTGACAATTCGCGGTTTCCGCGTGCGAGCAGTTCGCGTGCCAATGACAGAACCGCATCAGACTGCCAGCGGCGTGATTACGGAGTCGCCTCTGGTCTTGACGGATGTGGTCACCGACACGGGTATCAGCGGGCACAGCATGGTGTTCACCTATACGCCTGCCGCACTCAAGCCGACTGCCGAGCTGATTCAGAATTGCGAGCCCCTGGTGCAAGGTGATGTGCTGGCTCCCGCCGAAATTGAGCAAAAACTTGCCAAGCGTTTTCGCTTGCTTGGGACTCAGGGCCTTGTTGGCATGGCGCTCGCTGCGATAGACATGGCACTTTGGGACGCGCTTGCTCGCGTCCATAACCAGCCGGTCGTGCGATTGCTGGGTGGGATGGAAAAACCAATTCGCGCCTACGGAGCGGTCGGATATGATGGTGTGGCAGGATGTGCTGAGACTGCGGAAAAGTGGGCAAAGCTTGGATTTACTGGTATTAAGGCCAAGATTGGATACCCGACCGTGCGCGAGGACGTCGCTGTGATAAGAGCTATGAGAACGGCGGTAGGCGATGATATGGCGATCATGGTTGACTATAACCAATGCCTTTCTCCTGCAGAAGCTATTGAGCGCCTCCGGGTTCTCGACAATGAAGGACTGACATGGGTTGAAGAACCAACGCTCGCTCATGATTATGCCGGTCATGCTGTAGTCGCACGTGAGGCACGGACACCAATTCAGTGCGGAGAAAACTGGTGGGGAACATTAGATATGCGACACGCTATCGAAGCGCAAGCATCAGACTACGTGATGATCGACGTAATGAAGATTGGCGGAGTCACTGGCTGGCTCAGGGCTTCTGCCCTGGCGCACTCGAAAGGTCTCTTAATGTCCAACCACCTCTGGCCTGAGATTAGTGCGCGCCTGCTATGCTGCACACCGACAGCGCATTGGCTTGAGTATGCAGACTGGTGGAACCCCATTCTCGAAGAGCCACTCAGCGTTGTGAATGGTATGGCAAGCGTTGATGACAAAATAGGCACAGGGGTAAATTGGAACGAAGACGCGGTAAGTCGTTTCGCAACCTGACATATAGTTGGTTGAGCGAAACTGACTGGGCGCAATCAGTCGATGGCCCAACCAACCATTCCACCGGACTCGCTGAGGCTCGCCGGTGAATTTAATGTTAACGATTTCTTCTCGTAATCATAACAAAATCCGATGTTCAAAAATTATAGACTACCATAAGTATTATAGAAAAACACCCGATTGCATGATTATGCTTGTTGACTTTTGAAAAGCCGAAAAAGTGGTCTTTACCCCATTTAGTGGACACACCGAAAAGCTAACTGTATAAAATAGCAAGGAGGTGTGACCATGTCCGGGATTAGACGGCGACGAACTTACGACAAAGAATTTAAACTTGAAGCAGTTCGCCTAGTTTTAGAAGAAGGCCACAGTGCCCGGTCCGTTGAGCAGCGATTGGGTACCGGACAAGGCGTTGTCTACGGCTGGGTGCATGAGTTTACGGATGACCCTGAGCATGCCTTTCCCGGTAAAGGCAATCTAAAGTCCCCAGACAAGGAGCTCCATGAGCTCAAGCGCGAGCTTGAACGGGTCAAGCGAGAGCGGGACATCTTAAAAAAAGCAGTGGCCATCTTCTCAAAGGACCCGGACCGATATTCGCGTTCATAGCCGAGCACCGCTCCATGTATGGAGTGGAGGAGATGTGCCGGATTTTCTCGGTGTCTCGCAGCGGCTTTTACCGTTGGTGCCAGCGGAGCCCAAGCCCGCGGGAGCGAAAAAATAAGCAACTGGTGGCCCAGATTCGTCAAATTCACCGTGAAAGCCATGACACGTACGGCAGCCCTAGGATAACCGCTGCCTTGTGCAAGGGAGGCTTTAAGTGCAATCACAAGCGGGTAGAGCGACTGATGCGGGTCCATGGGATCCACTCCAAGCGCAAGCGCAAATTTAAAGCCACCACCGATTCGACGCACAAGCGGGCTGTGGCGGACAATCTGATCCGAGGGGATTTTAGTGCCAAACACCCAGACCAACTATGGACCTCAGATATTACTTACATTCGTACCCAAGAAGGCTGGCTATATCTGGCAGTTTTCCTGGATGCATACTCACGCCGCATTGTGGGCTGGTCTATGAGTCAGCGCATCGGCGATGAGCTCATTGTCAGCGCTTTCAGGCAAGCCTGCGTGCATCGTCAACCTTTGCCTGGGCTTATTGTCCATTCAGATCGCGGCAGCCAGTACTGTAGCCGTTCTTTCAAAGAGCTTTTAGATACCAACCGTTACCGGCAAAGCATGAGTTCCACGGGCAACTGCTACGACAATGCCATAACGGAAAGTTTCTTTGCCACACTAAAAACAGAGCTTATCCACGATAAGCGCTATCGGAGCCGAAACGAGGCCCGAAGAAGTATCTTTAAGTACATAGAAATGTTCTATAACCGTGTCCGGATTCATTCTGCTCTAGGGGGCCTATCCCCACATGAATATGAGAAAATAACCTATTTCGCTTAACTTAGTGTCCACTTTTTGGGGGGAACTCCATATAGACTTCCCAAATAAGTCGAAAGTTCAAGCTACTTGTAGAGTAGAACCTCGGTGCGGCAGATTTAGGTACGGGGAGTAGCTGTTTCCGGCGGCTTTCGCCAATCTGCCGGTGCCTCAGTCCTTACCATACCAACCTACCCTCGGTCCCCTCTTCGAACCGGACATCGGGTTTTCCCCGGTACGGCTCTCCGATGACCTTCCCCATGGGCTTATCAGTAACCGTTGTCGTTGAAGCACAGTTCTCAACCGAACTGGTATAAACCTAGTCGATCGCTTAGCTTGCTGGGGACTCTCCGATAGCCCCTCGATTGATCCGTGTACTTCCGCTTCAGGAAAATTCGTAGCCGTTCTTGGACAAATGCGTTCAGCTGTCGGAATCGTTTGGCATCCGGCATGCTCGCCGTATGATAGTTATTCCACCCCCGAATAACTGGGTTCAGATCTCCTACCATTTCTTCCAGCGACGAATTATACCGGCGACCTATCACTTCTCGTATGCGTCGCTTTATCCTTTTCATTGAACGATTGGACGGCCATATACTGCAGTACCATCTACGTTTCGCGTTCTCTCTATTGGTGCGACATAGGCGGAAATGAATCCCCAGGAAGTCAAAACCTTTCCTGGCATGCACGACCCGTGTCTTATCTTTGTGGAGCTGCAGCCCCAGACGACTCAACATCTGTCGCACATACGCCAATACCTTTCTGCCATCCCGCCACAGCAAGATCACGAAATCATCACAGTACCTTACAAGGGTCCCCGGTATTCCCGACCTCTGGAACATCTTATCGAACGAGTGGAAATATATATTACTGAGCAAAGGGGAAATAACCCCACCTTGCGGTGTTCCCAGCCCGTTCGGCTTGATATACTCGCCTTCCTCCATCACTCCGGCTTCCAGCCATCCCCTGATCAACTTCAATACCCTCGGATCGCTGATACGTCGCCTGAGTAATCTCATCAGAATATCCTGGCGAATATTGTCAAAGAATCCCACAACGTCGGCATCAATAACGATAAACTGGTGCTTCAACCCAATCGCTTTCCTTATGGCTAAAATAGCCTTATGTGCGCTTATCCCAGGACGAAATCCATAGGAACAGGGAAGAAAGTTCGCCTCAAATATAGGCTCCACCACCAGTTTTGTCGCTGCCTGAATGACGCGGTCTTTTATGACCGGAATACCCAGAGGACGTTTCTCAGGCTTTCCCGGTTTATCGATCCAACAGCGCCGTACTGCCTTCGGACGATACCGCTTCGAGTGTAACTCTTCACGGATCTCCGAAAGAAACACCTCTACACCAATTTCCTCTTCGATGTATTCAATACTCTGCTGGTCGATGCCGGGGGCACCCTTGTTCGCCCTTACTTGTTTCCAGGCCACCCATAACACATCTTCACGATAGATCTTATCGTAAAGCGCTCCGAATCTCCTATCCAGCGACTGTTTCGCTGCATGGGACAGTTTGCCCTGTAAGGCTTGGACCTTATTACGCATGTTCATAGCTCTATTGGCACTCATGCATCCTTCCTCACAAAACAAACACGGTCAAAGCATGGCCCTACGCTCCAGACAAGTTATGTTGTCTTGTCCTTCCCCACTTCAAGGCCACTCCGACTTCCCTACGCCCATGACTCCTTTCTCGCCGCTCTCACACAGCTTGATAGGAGCTTACCACGGTCGGAGTACCGTGGAGACGCTGGGAGCTCAGGTCCTACCTCCGCTATCTTTCACCGCATGCCGATGGCCATACCCCGGGTCCCCTGCCGGTGCACATGCCCTTTACTTCCCGGCAGACTCTGGCCTTCTCCCCTACGATACGGGATCGGCGCGTATCCCCGCATTTGCAGGGTTTATCCCTCACCCGAACTCTCCCAGCTATCACTGTCCGGGCTAACGTCACGAGGCTGCACCATTCGCTTTATGCTACGGCCTGCGGTTTTGGCCGGCCCCCCCCTGACTGGGTACGACTCGCTGACATAGCGAGCCTTCTCGGGGCCGTGTCGGGGCAAGTTCAACCCGTGTGTCACCACACGAATCCGCCCTCTGCCTACACATCTAAAAGGGCAACTGATGTGACAACCTCCTTTCAAGTTGATAGATAGCGGTCTCGCGACCTCGTACATCGTAGTCTATAGTTTTGAGGTACTAAATTTTGTCAGGATTACAAGGAGAAAGCATAACGCTAAAATCAGCGGGGCCGTTTACCGCATCCGCTGGATTGAATTGTTAGGTAGAATTTCAATTATTTTTAATCAGCTAGCTTCCTCTAAACAATTTTCCCCAAAATGGCACTTTTTGTTTAGTACAGTCTCATTACTAATCAAAACAAGAACTTTCCTACTCGATAACAACCTCCCTCAATAGTGACATGTTGTCCAGAGCCTTTCCAGCACCCAGAGCCACTGTAAAAAGCGGAGATTCGGTAACGACTATAGGAAGCTTTGTCTCTTCTCCTAATAGGATGTCCAAGTTCTTGAGCAGTGAACCACCCCCAGTCAACACAATGCCCTTATCCAAAATATCGGCTGCCAATTCTGGCGGTGTCTGCTCCAAGGCGCTCTCAACTGTCCGAACAATTG
>Ga0209427_10006771_pt1 | contig 13034 bp, 15 predicted proteins | sample DeeMarSWOR136_30_FD_187465 | JGI IMG/M metagenome (GOLD analysis project Ga0209427, IMG submission 187465) | Marine sediment microbial communities from White Oak River estuary, North Carolina - WOR-1-36_30 (SPAdes) (version 2) | ecosystem: Environmental > Aquatic > Marine > Intertidal zone >... | reverse complement strand
CTCTTTGCGTGTGCGCAGACAGGACATTTCTCAGGTGCTTCGCTACCCTCAAAGACGTAGCCACAGTTCCTGCATTTCCACATAATAGGTGAGTCTTTCTTGAAGACCCTGTCTTGCTCTATGTTTGCCAATAGTCTTCGGTAACGCCGCTCATGAGAATTCTCTACCATGGCGACATTGCGGAAGGTTCTGGCTGCCCCTTTGAAACCCTCTTCTTCTGCAACCTTGGCAAAGTCTGGATATAGAGTTCCCCACTCCAGTTTCTCTCCATCTGCGGCTTCCTTCAGGTTTTCCCTTGTTGAACCGATCACACCTGCCGGATAGGCAGCTTTGATCTCGACCATTCCCCCGCTTAAGAGCTTGAAAAAGAGCTCAGCGTGTTCTTTCTCATTGTCAGCCGTTTCCTGGAAGATGGCCGATATTTGCTCATATCCTTCTTTCTTGGCTACGCTGGCGAAGAACGTATATCTGGTTCTGGCTTGAGATTCACCCGCAAATGCTGCTAACAGATTCCTTTCTGTTCGACTTCCCTTCAAGTCCATCGCTCAAACGACCTCACAGCTGAAAAGTGCACTTGTTCAACCTCACTCTTAAAAGTATCTTTGAGGGCCGGTGTGTGCACATATGCACAAAGAAGGAGCTGCCATAGAGGAATACCTCCTTCGCTGATTGCTGCACTGCTCTCGTTTCTTGCTCTTCTTAAGAGATTCAGCGCAACGCACACAACAAAATGAATGTTCTGTTGAACAAGTTTTTCATGGCAAAAGGTTTGCGGCGTAAGTGGCATGCATGCATATGCGTAGGTTCACCAGATCCACAAAGACTTAATCTCAAATATCCCATAACTTTCTTTTGAGAAAGAATGGCAAGCAAAGTCAAACTGGAACACTATGTTCCTCAATTTTACCTTAGAAATTTCTCAATGAAAAATGATAGAAGACGCGTCTACTGCTTTGATAAACCTACTGCAAAGACGTTTGTTTCTAACATCAAAAACATAGCTTGTGAGCGCTATTTCTATGATTTTCCCACCAAAGACGATAAGTCGGTTGAGAAAAACCTATCCAAGATTGAACCTGCTCTCGCGGCAGCCTATGATAAACTGATCACTGGTGCAGATCTAAACAAGTTGAACTGGGAAGAAAGAGTGTCTATGGCTGTTTTCATCGCCATTCAAGAAATCAGAACAAAGGAAATGAGAGAATCATTAAGTGACATGATCAAGCAATTTGAAGAGAGGCTAAGAAGAGATAAGCTGTCGCCGAGTCTTGAAAAGCAATTGCAGAGAGTTGCGAAGGAGGAATATCCCAAAGAACTTCAGATAGCCATGTTAAAGAAGGTTAGAGAGTTTTCAGACATAATCCTCGGAATGAAATGGATTTTGATTGAAAACAATACGAAAACGCCGAATTGGACGTCTGATCATCCGATAAGTCGGTGGAACCCAATTGATTTGTCACCGTATGGAAATCTGGGTTACCTTTGCCGAGGAATACAAATCTTCTTTCCTTTGACTTCCAGCCTCAGTCTAAGCGTTTGTGATCTCGGAGAATATTCTCATTATCCAGACAAAATGAGAGCTTTCTCCGATAATGTGGTGTTTCAAAATTCCCAGCAGGTTATGTGGGCGACGAGACATATTCTTTCAGAGAACAATGACTTTTCTTTGGCTGAGAAGATCCTGGAAGAACATCCTGAACTGAAGAATCCTGACAGAAAGAGAATGACAGTCCAATAAGAAAAGGGCGTGCATGCAAGAAAGCCGTTAAGTCTTAGAAAGTTCCTTCTCATGCTTCTGTTGACATTCTATACAGCAGTAGACGTATTCCTCTCCATTGATAATCTGCTTGACAGTTGCGAATTCGCACTTGTCTTCAGGGATTTCGGCGTCACACATTTCGCATTTTATGAATTTTGTCATTTCTTCGCCTCCTTTTTCTTCCTGTAATCTTCTATTGCTGCGTGTAAGGCGTCTGCGGCAAGATTAGAACAGTGCATCTTGACTGAGGGGAGACCGCCTAGACTGTCTGCCACGTCGCCCCGGGTGATCTTCAGGGCCTCCTTGATGGTCCTTCCTTTTGCGAGTTCGGTGATCATGCTGCTTGTGGCTATTGCTGCTCCACAGCCAAAGGTCTTAAACTTCACATCCTCCAGTCTGCCGTCTTCGACCTTGATATATACCGTCATCAGGTCGCCACAAACGGGATTGCCCACAGTCCCAACACCGTCCGCGTCTGGGATTTCACCCATGTTCCGTGGGTTCATGAAGTGGTCCATCACTTTTTCGCTATACACTCACATCACCTCAACATCTCTTTGGGGGTTAAAGGAGAAATCTCTCTCAGCCGCTTCACCACGCCAGGCAAGCTTTCCAGCACGTAATTCACATCTTCCTCCGAGTTCTGCTTGCCCATTGTGAAAACCAAGGAACCGTGCGCCTCTTCGTGAGCTAGGCCTATGGCGAGCAGTACGTGAGACGGCTCTAAGGTTTTGGAAGTACATGCGGACCCGGAGGACACCTGGATGCCGAGCATGTCTAGACCGAGGATGAGAGATTCGCCTTCTATATAACTGAATCTGAGATTGGCGTTGCCGGGAAGTCTCTTGGTTGGGTGACCGTTGAGGTAGGAACTCGTAATTGTGTCCAAGACGCCCTTGATGAGCTTGTCTCGTATCGCAGTTAGCCTCGTGCCTTCGCTTTCCATCTCTTTTTGAGCAATCTCGGCGGCCGTGCCCATGCCAACCATGCCCGGTACGTTTTCTGTGCCAGAACGCAGTCCCCTTTCTTGACCGCCGCCTTGCAGAATTGGTTGAATCCTTGTCCCCTTCTTGATGTAGAGGGCGCCCATGCCCTTTGGGCCATACATGTCATTGGAGGAGATTGACAGGAGGTCGATGTTTTCCTCCTCGACGTTTGTGGGGACTTTGCCTGCCGCGGCTACAGCGTCCACGTGGAAGGCGACTTTGTTGTCGTGCGCTATCTTTCCTATCTCCCTTATCGGCTGGATTGTGCCGATTTCGCCGTTTGCGTACATGATAGACACGAGAATTGTTTTGTCGGTGATCTCATCTTTGAGTTTCTCAGGATCAACCAAGCCTTCTTTGTCTGCTGGTACTTGTGTGACTTTGAAGCCTTGTTTTTGAAGGTGTTTGCAGATGTTTATGACTGATATGTGTTCAATGGTGGTTGTGATTATGTGGTTTCCTTTATCCCTATTCCTATGAGCAACTCCTTTTATCGCCAGGTTGTTGGATTCTGTGCCTCCCGAAGTGAATATCACTTCTTCAGGTTTTTCTGCACCTACTAGTTGCGCGACTCGCTCTCTCGCCTCAGCTAGGGCATTTCTGGCGATTGCTCCATAGGAGTGGGGCGATGAAGGATTTCCATAGTTCTCCCTGCAGAATGGCTTCATTGCCTCGAAGACTCTGGAGTCAACAGGCATCCCTGCCGCGTGGTCCATATACACTCTTCTCATTTCCAAGTCACCTTCTACTTCACTTTCTTGATTAGAAGATGAATCTCGTCTCTCTCTTTGCGTAACTCAAGGAGCTGGTGCCCAAGCCGCTTGACTAGACGTGTGATGTCTTCCTCAGCCGCTGGATCATCAGCAATCACCTCCAGCACTTGCCCCACAGCGAGCTTGTCGATTTCCTGTCTTGTTCTGAAGACTGGCTCAGGACAGTAGAGTCCCAAACAGTCCAACTCTCGATGAATCTTGACCCTCTCGGCCAACTATAAGCCACCCTGCCAGCCGTACGCGACTATCTAGTGTCCTCGCTAACCTAAAGCATTAACTCTTGTCATCACTTCGGAAGGACTTAAACAAGGAGGGTTATGTCTGCATCCGAGGCAACATCGAGGAATGCTGCCGCTCCGGCGATCTTGTCTATTTCTGGGATCAGGTCTTCCTTTCTTATGCCAAACATCTCCATGGTTGGACTGCAGGCATAGATCTTTAATAATCCAGAAGCTTTCATTCGCTTGAGCATCTCATATGGTGTCGGGTACTTCATTTCCTTTAGCTTCTTCTTGAGTTGTTGTTCCAGGTGTTTGTAGGTGGCAGGCAGCCCGGCTTTCTCGAGGGCTCCTTTCACGAGCATGTTGAGCCCCCAGAACGTAAAGTAGAGGTGGGTTTCCATATCCATCGCTGCTGCTGTTGAACCGAGTGTGAAGGCGCAAAAAAGGCGGTCTAAGGTGCCGCTGTGGACTATTATTGCCAGCTTTTTCCTTTTTTCAGGCATGATTTCTTTGGCTCCTAGTAGCTTTCTGGAGAGTGTTAGGATATAAATCCTGCTTCTCTCAGCTGAATTCCAAGAGACGCCAGAGACAGACGTATAACACAAAGTATTAAAACACCCTGTGCGTTGAACAAAGACTAAACTGAGGAACACAAAATGCCCACAGTCAAAGTCGACTGGAATAAGTGCAACGGCGACGGTGTCTGCGTGGATGTCTGCCCCGTCGAAGTCTTCGAGCTTCAAAACCTTCCCAAGCATCCGGACTCGGAAAAGTCGGTTCCCATCCGAGAAGAAGACTGCATTCTCTGCATGGCATGCGTGACTCAATGTCCGACAGAAGCCATAACCGTGGAAGAATGAGGGACGAGACTAAGAAGGCTTTGGCACAGGAAACTGGCGTCGAAGGTCAGACTTATCGACATTAGAGATCGAGCCGTGGTCGCAAGTGTGATATCTATCTTTCTGCACGTCCATTTCAAAGTCACTGGAACTCGTTGATTGCTTCACTTTTTTGCTGCTAGGGGTCTCAGAGTCACTCGGTAGAAATCCAGAAGGTCCGCTGGAAAGTGCGAGACTACTAGTTTTCCCTTCTGCGACGACTGATTTGCCAAGGTAATTCCGCTAGCGTTCTTTAAATCTGCATGCACGCGATCATGTTCAGCAACCGATACCCTTGCAGACAACTGCAGAAAATCTATATAAGGAAGAACCGCAAGAAACGTTTCCTTCACCAAAAGCGAAGGAGGTGTGAAAATGGCATCTAAGAAACTGATGGATTTGCTGAATAAAGGAATAGCACGGGAGCTTCAGGTTTCCGTTCAATACATGTGGCAACACGTTTTGGTCACAGGCCTTGAGAGCGTCGCAGTTGAGGACATTTTCAAAGAGATCGGCATTGCGGAGATGAAGCACGCTGAGGCGATTGCAGAGAGACTAGCCTATCTCGGTGGGACCCCAACCACGAAACCGGATCCCATCTTTGTTGGCGGCAGTTTGAAAGAGATGCTCAGGAAGGACGTGAAAGCAGAGGAGGAAGCAATTGCCCTCTACAAGCAGACCATCCAAGTTGCAGATAAGGAAGGCGACATCACGACCAGAAGACTATTCGAAGAGATCCTGGGCGACGAAGAGGCACATCACGACACATTCACGAAGCTACTGGAAAAGTAGGCTGGATCACACAAGGCAGTCTAATCCAACTAGACATCCAGGTCACGGAAGGCCTCAGATTCTCAAGAAAGCCACTTATCTTTTCCCGCTAGAGCCAACTATTAAAGCGCTTCAACTCTGACTACTTCTGGGACTTTCTTCTTGAGATACTGCTCGACCCCCATTTTGAGGGTCATCGTTGACATTGGGCATCCAGCGCACGCTCCTTTCAATCTGACCTTGACCACACCTTGATCTACTCCCAAAAGCTCTATGTCCCCTCCATCAGCCTGCAATCTAGGTCTCATCTCTTCCAGCGCCTTTTCCACCTGATCCTTGACTAGTTTTGCCATCTTTGGTATCTCGCAAGCTTTTGTGTTGGGATTATATGACGTATGTCATGCTTATATGTTTTTCCAAGGAAATAGCAGTGTTTTTCAGTTCCCATATAGGCATGGCAAATCCTGACATTAAGCCTTATTGCAGTCTTCAACTGTCTGCCTCTCTTCCCACAACAGCTCACTTTTTCTCGGGACACGTAGCCGCTATTCTATTCGATAGGGAGTTTGTAGTGATGCTCAATAAGGTGATGGTACTGCTCGGGCGTCGTAAGGGAATGAAATGCCCGTTCCACCACCTCAGTCAGGGCGGGGTGGATGTGCATTCCACGAATTATTGGATATGCTGTTTGGTCGTGAGTGTACATCAGGTTGATGATTTCTTGTATGAGAACAGAGGCTGAAGGGCCGATGATATGGCCGCCCAAGACTTTCAGGGTTTCTCTCTCAACGATAACCTTGACAAAGTAATCCTTAATGGCCATCGCCTCTCCTTTGGCGGTGTCTTGATATCTGTAGATCCCGATTAGTACGCTGTCTCTACCGTATCTCTCTATGGCCTCATCCTCTCCCAGCCCAACGCTCGCAATTTCGGGACACGTGAAAACGGCATGAGGAACAGCATGATAGTCAGGCTTCACTTTCTCTTTCAGTATGGCATTGTGGTACACTACTGAAGCTTCATGGTTTGCCACATGCTTGAACGGGTATTTGCCATTTGCGTCACCCAATGCCCACACATTCGGTTGCGAGGTCTCCAAATACTCATCAACGACTATCCATCCATTCTTGTCCACAGCTATCCCGCCTTTCTCAGGCTTTAGTATGTCTGTGTTCGGGGCTCTGCCCGTGGCGATCAGTATTTCTTCGGCTACTATCTGCACAGTTTTCCCGTTTTCTCTATTCAGGGCAATTAGCTTCTTCTTGCCGTTCGATGTTTCTTCTACTTCGCGGACCTCGTGGTCAGTCAAGATGGTCATGTGCTTCTGCAGTTCTTTTTTGGCCAACCCTGACACTTCTGTTTCTTCTTCTGGAAGGAATTGGGGGTTTCTGCCGATTATTGTGACTTCAGAACCCATGGCTGAGAAGAAGTGACCGTACTCCGCCGCTACGTATCCTCCCCCGATGATTGCGATGTTCTGGGGTAGTCGTTTCAACTCAAGAACCGTATCGCTCGTGAGGTAGTCCACTCTTTCGAGACCTTTCACCGGGGGGATCTGAGGTTTTGATCCTGTGCAGAGGAAGATCATTTTGGAGGTTATGATGTCTTTGCCTATCTTCAGTGTGTAGGGGGCGACGAATTCGGCTACGGAGGAGTAGTAGTCTATGTTTTTGGAATTGGAAAGCCCTTCACGTATCATGTTTATGTCGCTATTGATAAGGCGTCTCATCCTCTCCATCACTGCCGGAAAATCCACATTCTCAACACTGGCAGCTATGCCGAATTCTCCTGCTCTCTCTATCGTCCTGACCAACTCTGCTGGATATAGCAATGACTTTGACGGGATGCAGCCACGTGTCAGGCAGATTCCACCAGGCTCATCCTTGTCTATCACAGCGATCTTGGTCTTCGGGTTCTCTTGAATCAGAGCGTCCACGAAATTCATGGCAGAGCCAGTGCCTACTATCACTGCATCATATTCCTTCACATCAGCCACATCCACTCGGCAATAAGGGAAGCTCATATTTGAACCTTAGTTTGTGGTGCATGAGGAATGAAAACCCAGTGGAAGCTGATGTCTGATGCTTTTCTCGCTGCGAAAGTCTTTTATTCATTCCTAAAGGACTTAGAGCGAGGTGTGAAAATATGGGAAAGAAAGGAAGAGAGATAGTAGAAGTCAACATCAAAGAACTACTAAAGGATCTAAATAGCGCGTATGCTGACGAATGGATAGCCTACTTCTACTACACGTGGGCAGCAGACTTCATCGAAGGCCCAGACTACCCAACAATAGCCGATGAACTCAAAGAAATCGCAAAGGAGGAGTTCGAACACATGTCAGAACTCGCCGATAGAATCTACGAATTGGGCGGGGAACCTGAAAGAGACATCGAAGACCTGCAGAAGATAGCAAACTGCAAGAAAGTCATCTTCCCGAAGAATGAAAGAGACCTTGACAGCGTTCTTAAAGCGGTTGCCGAGGCAGAAGGCTGCGCAATCGATGTGTACAGCAAACTTCTCAAAAAGGTATCTGCATGCTACGACAAAGATGTGAGGACCTTCCACCTGATAGAGCACATACTGTCAGAAGAAATACAGCACGAAGAAGCCTTCGAGAATCTAATGGAAAGAAAGAGGAAGTAATTGTAGATTTCTTTCCTCACTTCTTCAGCTTGCATGCATGTAACTAATGAGCCTGATTTCTCATCCAGCAACTCCAGCCGCACGTGTGCATCAAGGACAATGGCGGGCTAGCTTCTCGTGGAATCTAGGTGCCTATGGCTCTCTCTGCTTTGATGCCTTCCGAGCAGAGTTGTCTTGCCACAATACCGGAGCAAGCTCTAGAGTCCGCCACTATTCCCAACAGAGGGCCTCAGTTCGCGGTGCTCCAGAATCTGGCAATAGCTTTTTATGGATAGACTACGAGGTGAGTAATACCCTCTGGAGAAAGATGAGACATGAACTCCGAAAAAGAACTCACCACTATGATTAAGGCTCAAATAAAGCTGGAAAAAAGCACCACAAAAAAGATCGAAAAACTTGAGAAATCAACGGCGAACTTAGCCGCAAAGCTGTTCCTAGCAGAAATGAAGTTTGACACGGAGAAACACGCCAAGATCTTGCAGACAATGTTAGATCTATTGAAACAAAAAGAGCCTGAAATGGCCTCCAAGACGCTCTGGAACACGAAAATCCACAGCTACGTTGACACCCTCGTTGCAAAGAAGATGTTGGAAGATCATGTGAAGGTTGAGACGAACATGTTGAAGCAGGTCGAAGAGGAAATGACAAAGACTGAAGACGACGCTCTGAAACTATTGTTTCAACACATCGCGGACGATGAAAAGAAACACCACAAAATCATGGAAACCATACTCAAGAAAGCCTTCAAAATGGGACCTTAACGGCCCTAAAGGGGTAAACCTCTGAAACTCTCTGTCTGGCAGTTTTTTCCTCCCAGAAAATACAGGTGACTCCCTTGAGCCTATCGGCTCTGCGCGCTGGCTTTCATCCACTGCGCCGCTTCTCGCGAGAGGGGATTGGGTGTGACATCTATCACCGGAATGTCTACAGTACCCACCCTAACAGTTGATCGGTATTCAGGCATCAGCGCAAATGCTACGTCCGACCAGTAAACACGACCTTCCAGAAAATCTTTCAGCAAACCATCAGTCGTCGGCGTCAGTAGCGAGTAGGAGAAAAGCACACCCTCCGTCCACTTGAGGATTACTGACTCTCCCGTCATGATGACTGTTGCATAAGTTTTTGTCAGGGCCTCTGCAGAAGGATATTGTGTGCATTCCAAAACCACCAGTTGCTTTGGGGCACGGCAGACGATCTCAACCATTTGTCAAAAGCCACCGAACTAGAATCTCTTCGACGTGCTAAAATCTCTTCCGCCTCCAGCAACAGTGCAGAATCCCCCCAACTTTTCGAATGACCGCCAAAATGATGCTGAGGTGACGAAAAATCATTTTTTACGCAGGCAGACAAAGCATTCTTGAACCTTTATGGACGGGTCTGCGCGTTTACACAGTTCACACATCAAACGTTTTCGTCTAATAATTTCACATATTCTGCAGAATCTTCCCGCGAGTTCATCTCTGGGTAGGTGTCCGTTCGCCAGTAGCACAACTATTTCACTGATTATTGGCTGGACTTCCTCTACGTCTTCGATTTTGATGACTGTGCCTCTGACGTGTCGCATATACTTGCTAACAGCGGTTTGGGTGACCCCAAGAAGGGTTGCCACCTCGTTCTGCTTTAGTCCGTACGCCTGTGTCAGCTCTTTTGCTATGGCAGATCGTAGGGAGGGAACCAGAGATTTCACCGCTACTTCGCATGGCAGTAACATGCTGGCTTCACTGACCATAGGGTTACTGCAGAAACGTATATAAGTATGACGTATGTCATGTTTATATGACGTATGTCATAAACGCACCCACCGCACCATCTCCCACTCAAGGGCTAAACGACGAATCATCAAAACCTCTTTATGACATACGCCTTCAGGTGACCTAGTCATGAGTGTTGAAATAGAATCACACCAATGGGTCTCAAAAGCAGCAGATAATCGTGGAGAATTCATCGAAATCCTGAAAGACGCAGAGAGCACTTGCCAGCATTGTGAACCTACATCCCCAACGATCTGCGTCGAGACGTGCGATATATGGAAAACGAAGAACGAATTTTTGGAAATGAATGGAACCCTATGCTCAGACAACTACTCGAACAATCTGCTCAACGCTGTGAAGAATGACCGAAGACAAAAAGTCGTCGAGGCCCTTTCTGAACGTCCTCGTGGCATAGCGGAGCTGCAAGGATACCTGAGGGAAAACGGATACTATCACAGTCGTCGCACCATAGCCGATACTTATGTTGAGCCTTTGAAGAGAGTGGGGCTCGTCAAGAATCATGGCAACAAGTACAAGTTAACGGTGTTCGGGCGAAAATTCGAAGGCGTACTAAGCAAATCGGGCGTCAAAGACTCGTTGCCCTCCAATTCCAACTGCTACGAAGAAATCGTGCTCAGGACACTAGAAGACGGACCTAAGACCTATGCAAATCTCGCAGAATTCGTGCCGCAAAGCATTTTGTCAAGATCCCTACAAAGACTCGCTAAGAAAGCGATGGTAACCAGAAGCGAATCTCCAGACCATGTTTTCTATTTTCAGACCAAAAGGGTCCCTAAGAAGCAGTTCACACTCACAGAGAAGAAGGTCTACGACGCCGTTCCAGAGGCTGGTATCTCTGCCCGCGAACTCTCCGAAAAGGTTGACACAAACCTGAGAAGAACATACAAGTATCTGCGTAGACTAAGGAGGAGGCGGCTAGTCTTTACTCGAAAGAGACCTAGAACCTATGAACTGACTCCTTCTGGAAGAGAAGTTGCCGATTTTCTGGAAGCAACGACAAATCTTGTCTCTGACGCTTCTAAGGCATCGACTTTTCTACTAGAACAGCAAAGACAAGTCGATACTCCAGAAGACATCCAAAGCCGATGCTGAAGAACCTCTATCGAAGCCCTCTCCACGATGGTTTTGACAAGCGTCCCCTCAAGCCCGCAGGTCACTTTCATGTTTCACACCTGTACATGGGATCTGTCTTGAAGATAGAATAGAGGTGCAGGAGAGTGGTTAACTTATGCTGGGTCTCGGGGAATTCCCATATATCCCTAGAGAGCTATCTCACTAGCGTCAATAGTGAAGATGAAAGGTAGAGAATGTGGCGGTTTATCCTTTCTGTGTTATCTCCTTGACGACGCCCGCAGCAACTGTTGTCCCCATATCACGGATCGCGAAACGCCCAAGTTCAGGGAAGTCTGCATACGCTTCAATGGCAATCGGTTGAATTGGCTCAAACTTGACGACAGCGCCGTCTCCCGTCTTCAGGAAAGCAGGCTTCTCCTCAACCGTCTCACCAGTCCGTGGATTCAGCTTCTTGATCAACTCCGTGAAGCGACAGGCAACTTGACCCGTATGTGAATGCAGAACAGGAGAGTATCCCGCCGCAATCGCTGTGGGATGATAGATGACAATTATCTGCCCAATGAACTCTCTGGCAACTGTAGGCGGATTGTCAGGATGCCCACCGACATCACCCCGTCGAACATCCTTTTTCGAGACGCCTCGGACATTGAATCCGATGTTGTCGCCAGGCCCTGCTTTCTGAATGCTCACGTGGTGCGTCTCGATCGATTTGACTTCTCCTTTGACATTCTTTGGCATGAAGACGATTTCGTCGCCGACTTTCAGCTCGCCGGTCTCAACCCTTCCAACAGGAACGGTTCCGACTCCGGTGATCGTATAGACGTCCTGTATGGGAAGACGCAGCGCCTTTTTTATGGGCTTTTCAGGGACCTCAAAGGTGTCAAGCGCCTCAAACAGGGCTGGACCCTTGTACCAGGGCATCTTGTCGCTCTTCTGCTTCAGATTGTCGCCAGTCCATCCAGAGGTCGGCACAAACGGAATCTTCTCGACCTTGTATCCAACCATCTTGAGCATTCGAGAGATTTCGTTCTTGATCTCTTCATATCTCTCTTGGCTCCAGTTCACGGTTGCATCGTCCATTTTGTTGATGGCCACAGCCATCTGGTTCACGCCCAATGTGTAGGCTAAGAAGGCGTGCTCTCTGGTCTGTCCGCCCGGACCAATTCCTGCTTCAAACTCGCCTCTCTTTGCAGAGACGAAGAGAATGGCGGCGTCGCCTTGGCTAGCCCCTGTGATCATGTTCTTGACGAAGTCCCTATGTCCAGGCGCGTCGATGACCGTGAAGAAGTACTTGGGGGTTTCAAACCTCCAAAATGCTAGGTCTATGGTGAGCCCTCTTTCTCGCTCTTCCTTCAGCTTGTCTAAGACCCACGCGAACTTGAACGTTTCCTTACCTATCTTCTTAGCTTCCTCTTCATACTTTTTGGTAGTTCTTTCGTCGATGGTTCCAGTTAGGTAGAATAGGTGCCCTGTCGTTGTGGACTTTCCATGATCTACGTGGCCGATTATGATTATGTTCATGTGCGGCTTTTCAGACTTACTCATCTCTTCTCCTCCACAGCTTGATTACTTCTCTCCGAGTTCGGTGGAATTCGTGAAACATGACTGTTTGTTCGATCAAATAAAGTTTACTGGTGAATTCACCAGCGCATGCATGCAATTCTGCGTTCTGTCTTCTCGAAAGCTTGTTCAGGTGTGTTCTCTGTAGGACTTAGTGACGTCGTGTTTCTCCTTGACTATTGTACGCATTGGATGCAGAGAATGGTCACACTTCTTCTGGTGCAAGGAAAGCACTGAACAACAGTGGTTTTTTGCGGAAAACTTATGAGATAACACAAGTGAAGAAAAGAAGACTAGCTATAAGCAGAAGGGGAATCTTGTCTCAACTAAGAATCACTCAGATACTGGATAGAGTTTCCTCAAAAGCCGCAGTGAGAAACACTATCTACACGATTTCTATAGCCGTATTTTTCGCACTCATTCTGCTTCCGCCTATCTTGGGCATAATCATCAAGTGGGACTCGATCTACTCTGTACTGGATGAACCGAAGCTCATGTCAGAAGCTCTGAACGCGACTCTTTCATCCTTTGCCGTAGCGTTTTTCGTTTCATTCGTAGATCTTGTTGCGGGCGTGCCCATGGCTTGGATGATTACAC
>Ga0209427_10006770_pt1 | contig 13037 bp, 9 predicted proteins | sample DeeMarSWOR136_30_FD_187465 | JGI IMG/M metagenome (GOLD analysis project Ga0209427, IMG submission 187465) | Marine sediment microbial communities from White Oak River estuary, North Carolina - WOR-1-36_30 (SPAdes) (version 2) | ecosystem: Environmental > Aquatic > Marine > Intertidal zone >... | reverse complement strand
ACTGAAAAAAATGTTAAGGAATTTTTAAAAATTCTTCTAGACTTTCTGCGAGTAATGTTTTATTTCTCTTTTTTTGATTTCCTAATGTATCAAAAGGTTTTTCTCCATAATCATGTCCAGGGTAAACGATTAAATGATCGGGTAGTTCCATTATTTTATCTTTTAGAGTTTTAAACATATCTGTAATACTTCCACCAGGAAGATCAGTTCTTCCGCAATCTCCAATAAATAATGTATCACCTGTAAGTAGAGCTTCATTATCAACAATTATACAAATTCCTCCAAGGGTATGTCCTGGAGTTTGAATAAATGTAAGTTGAATTTTTCCAAGATAAATTTTTTCATTTTCTTTTACAAATTTATCTATTTTTAATTTCAAATGTTTTCCATCTATTTCTGATGTAAGAATTTTTGAGGATTTAAATTCATTTTTTAAATTTTTAATACATTTTGTATGGTCATAATGATAGTGAGTTGCAATAATAAAATCTAAAAATAGATTTTTTGATGAAATAAAGTCAATTAATTTATTAGAATCATATCCTGGATCTACAACAGCTGCTTTGTTTGTTGAAGGACAAAAAATAATATATGCAAAATTATCAAATCCAACTTTTATTTGTTTTATTGTCAAATTAATCACTATAAAACTTGAAAATAGGCCTAATAATTAAATTTATCTAAAAATTATATGAATCCACGTACGTTAAGTAATGATAAACTTACGTTATAGGAATTTTTTTGATTATCTGTTTTTCCTTTAGGGGTTGATGAGGGTCTTGATAAAATCTTTGCTAATCTAAGATCATATGTTAGATCATTTATTCTTTTTTTAACAATAAAGATTTTAGCTATAGTTTCAAGATCAGATAATTGCTCTTCATCATTAATTGATCCAACTATTTTTATCTTTAACATACACCACCTCCCTTAGGTAAGATATATCTTATCATGTCTATCTTTGTCACTCATAGTAGATAAATATATCGGATATTTTAACCTATACTTTATAAATCAATGCTTTTTTGAAGTTCTTTGTAAATTATTATTAAAACCATATTGCTATATACATGATGATTTGATTATTAATGAAAAAAGGGCATGCAATAATAATATCTCTAAATGATGACTTTTCTGAGATAATAGAATTAGCTGAATCTTTAAATTATAAAGTTGAAAAAACTTATTTTCAAAAAAGAGAACAACCTGATGTAAAAAGCTTTATTGGAAGCGGTAAAGTAGAAGAAATAAAAAAATTTATTGAAGAATCAAAAAAATCAATAAAACTTGTTGTTGTTGATGGAGAACTCAAACCATCCCAATGGTTTGTACTTGAGAAAAAATTCGATATTGAAGTATATGATAGAATAAGACTTATTCTTGCAATATTTGAACAACGTGCAGATAGAAAAGAAGCAAGACTTCAGGTAAAACTTGCCCAACTCCAATATGAACGACCTTTTGTAAAAGAGCTCATCCATAGAGCAAGATCTGGCGAACATCCAGGATTTATGGCGGGTGGGGAGTATCAAGTAGATGATTATTATGAAATGATTAAAAAATCAATGAAAAAAATCAAGGATAACTTAAAAAATATACGAGATAAAAGAGAATTACAAAGACAATATAGACATAAAAGTGGTTTTTACTTAGTTTCACTTGCAGGATATACAAACGCTGGAAAGAGTAGTTTATTAAATCTTTTATCAGATGAGAAGGTTAAAGTTGAAGGAAGATTGTTTTCAACACTATCTACAACCACACGTAAGATTAAAAATAAAGATGTCCCCATTTTATTGACAGACACTGTTGGTTTTATTCAGAATCTTCCAGCCTATATTATCGATGCCTTCCATTCAACGCTTGAAGAAATTGAGGTTGCTGATGTTGTTCTATTAATAGTTGATGTGAGTGAGAAAATTGACACAATCGTAAATAAATTAAAAATATCATTGGATGAATTAGTTGAAATTGGAGTTACTTCTCCGGTTATTATTACTTTTAATAAAATTGATAAGATTAGTGAAAATGAACTTATTGAAAAAAAAGAAGATTTTAAAAAGAAAGGACTTCTAAATAACAAAAAAATTGTATATATCTCTGTTAAAGAAAAAATTAACATTAACTCTTTATTAAAATTGATTCATAATTCTCTACCTCGACTTGTTAAATTTAAATTAAAATTACCAATAAATAACGATAGTCAATCTTTAATTTCATGGATATATGAAAGAGCACTTGTTATTGATATTTCTTATAATGAATATGTAACTATTACAATTGAATGTGATAGTATATTAAAGGACAAAATAATTTCAAAATCTAATAAATTTTGAAGAATTAACAATATATTGATTGTCGTTTTTTCATTTTGTAATTTTTACAAAAAACATTTATATACCCTAAAGAGGAAAAATCACGTTAATTAATAGCACGACATAAATTAAGGTGGATTGATATGATGAAAAGGATATTAAAAATATCTACAATAACAATGATATTTATAATTATTATAGAATTAACAGTTTTTGCAGCAACGACAGATACTTTGGTTTGTACCTTTGACCCACAAGGTAATATCTCAATAGAGATTGGCCCTACAACATATGATTTTGGGACTATCGGGGCTGGGAGTTGGAGAAACACTTCTGGTAACACATTTACACTTTATAACAATGGAACTGTTGCTATGGATACAGATTTTAACGTTTCAGGAAATGCTACAAATTTTACTCTTGATAATACTGGTGCTTGTAGCAGTATTGATGAATACGCTGTTCAGACTGTTGGACTGGATACCGATGGATGGTTAGACACTGCTGCCATGGGTGGTGCCACTTTTGATCAAAATATCCTAGCTAATGGAAATAAAGGTTTCGATTTGCGCTTAAGAATAGGAACTATTGCTCTAGACTACGGTGAAGATTCTTTTACGATTACTGTTCAAGGTAGCGTCAGTTAATAGTAACTAAAGAAATCCAAAAAATCAGATACAGAAAATGGTACTTTAATTAATAGTACCATTGTTTAATATTTTTTTAAATTATCCACAATTTTCTTATTTTTGTTATATCTCAAATAAAAACATAAATAAATAAAAAAATCATTTGGGGTTATACTGGAAGGGTGATGATGAACAAATTAGTTATTATTGGAGGAGTTTTATTATTACTAATATGTTTATCAAATTCTTCCGTTGCAATTAAAATTTGGCCTGGAATTATGACAATAGAAATGCCTGAAGGTTATCCTGAAGGGCCAATATCTTATAAGATTTCGGTTACTAATGCACATCCCAATGGTGTTAATGTAACTGCAAAAGCAAGAAATGTAAAAAACTTATCTTTAGACTTTCAAAATATGCCAGATTTATCTTGGATCAATATTGAACCAGAGATTCTTTACGTACCTGGTAAATCAACTAAAAATTTTGAAGTGATCATTGACATTCCAGACTCAGAAAAACCTTTACATTATAACGAAAGTTGGGAATCACGGATCATTGTTTCTACAGATCCTCCTGAACCAGAAGGCGGGGGTATTGTCTTTAAAGTAGAGCTTGTTGTAAAGCTTTTTATTCATACTCCTGTAGATATAGATAAATCTGAGACTACTTCAACCCTTTATTACTTTATAATTTTAGTTATATTATTTATATCAATTGTAAGTGTATATTTCATATTTAAAAGATCTAAATATCTTAATTGAACGGTTTTTTCTAATAAATGAAATTAATCATTTTTTTAAACATTCTATTTTCATATATAAAAAATTATACATTTTAAAAAATCCTCCTTAGATGAATCATATATGAATCAAATATAATTCATATATGAACCATATATGAATTAAAAAAGAAACAAATATGAAGTAAATATGTATAAAAAATGACTCATATATGATACATATATAATCCATATATGAATTAAAAAAGAAACAAATATGAAGTAAATATGTATAAAAAATGACTCATATATAAAGCAAAATTATATAAAGAGATGATTCATATATGATTCACGGATGGGTTAACTAGGATGGGTAAAAGTCAGAGATTTCCTGTTGGTTTTCCACCTATTGTTAGAGATGTCATTAAGCAACAGGTAGGTATTCTTGGAAATTCTGAGTCTGAGGTTGTTAAAAATATTGTTTTGATTTATCTAACAGAGCGAGGATTGCTTAAAATCAAAAATCCATCAAATATAAGGGAGGAGGGGAAGCAATGAACAGGAAATTTATTGTTAGCCTTATTTCCTGCTTGACAATATTACTTTTCATATTCTCATTACTCTTACCCACTGTACAACCCATTCCTCCAATCTCACAAAATACAATTATTGTTGATATCAATGGATTTGGAGATTATACAAGTATTAATGAAGCATTAAGAAATGCGATATCAACAGATATAATTATCATTAAAGTGGGAACATACAAAGAGCATAATATCGATGTTGACAAAAAAGTGGAAATTGTTGGTGAAGATTCTATTAATACAATAATTGATTGCTCTGGAAACAATGGAATAACATTAAAAACTTCATATGTGGATTTAAGTAATCTTCAGATAATTAATTCAGGGGAATACGCGATAGCTACCTCTTCTTATAGTTATGGCTCAATTATTAATAATTGTATAATAAGTGTTCCTGGAAATGGAATAGGAATAGACATTAAAACTTCAAACAATAAAATATCGAACTGTAATATATACGCAAATAACTTGGGAAGGCATGGAGTTAAGATTTCTGGATCAAATAATATTGTTGATAATTGTAATATTCAAACATTTAAAAATGGTATTTTAGTATTAATTAATTCTAATAACAATAAAATAATAAACTCTAATATTTTAAATACTGAGACAGGAATTGACTTCCGACTTGATTCTGATAACAATATGGTCTATAACTGCAATATCTACTATAATTTATTAGGTGTTAAAATCTGGCAGAACTCAAATGACAATCTTATATATTATAACAATTTTTGGAGAAATGAAGAAAATGCTAATTCCCAGAATAACAATAGTTGGGACAATGGAGAAATAGGTAATTATTGGAGAGATTACACGGGAAAAGATATTAATGGGGACGGTATAGGAGAGGCTCCTTATGTAATATCAGGTCAAATATTAGACAATTATCCAATTGTTGAAATGATTCTACCTAATGAGATATCTATACCTGTAGGACTAAAACTTGTCAGCAGTAATTCAAATAATAAACCCTCCTTTATTTGGAGCCCATCTAGTTATACAAAAGACATATTAGGATACTATGTAAAATTAGATAATAATGAAGATATTTTTGTTGGTGACATAACAAATTGGACCTCACCATATGAAATCACAGATGGTATACATACTTTTTATGTCCGTGGAGAAGGTGTTGATGGTTCAAATAGCGGTTATGCAACTCTTACATTTTCTATTGACACCCTCTTTATAGATAGTGATAATGATGCATGGAGTGATGAAGAAGAACAGCAATATGGCACCGATCCAAATGATATAGATAACTACCCAGTTGATACAGATGCCGATAGAATCCCTGATTCTTCTGATTTAGATGATGACAATGACGGTTATTCTGATGATATGGAACGATCCTATGGAACCAATACAAAAGATGAAAATAGTTACCCAACTGACATAGATTATGATTTCATACCAGATGAAGATTCGCCTGATGGAAAATTCAAGGGTGATTTAGATGATGATTCCGATGGACTTTCTGATACAATCGAAAACAACTTCGGATCTAATCCAAAGGATTATAGAGATGTAATGAAAATTTACCTTGCGGGTAAACCATATTATCTTATTGATGCAACACAAGAAGGAGTCTATGATATCCTTTATAATCCTTCAAACGAAGAAACAACTGCTGTAGAAAAACAGGATGATAAATATCTAATCGATATAAATGGAGATAGCAGTTGGGATTATATTTATCAAATTTCTGAAGGTTCAATAAAAACATATGAAGAAAAACCATTACAATTGCCCTTAATAGAAACAATGATTTTAATAATAATTTCAATAATTATTTTCTTATCTATCTATTATAAAAGATTTAAACCTAGAAAAATTAAAACAATTGAAAAACTTAAGAAAACCATTGAGCCTCCACCTATAAGAAAACCTTCAAAGGAAATAATTTATGACAAGGATACAACAGAAATGATAATTCAAACAAAGGAACTTCTTCAAAACATTCAAATGGATGTTCAAATATATTTGGATAAACTTGATCAAATTGAAGACCAGTCTCTATTGGTCTCCCTTGAAGATGAGGAAGAAAAGGAAGAGAAGATAGAGACGCCTACTTTTAAAGAGGAGATTGGCGAAATGGAAATAAAGAAAAAACCAAAGATTAGTTCAGAAATCGAAGAAGAAATAGATAAAGTCATATCTAAATTAAAAGATAAAGATAAAGATGAAGATTGAAACTAAGAAGTGGGGAAAAAGTGTATGAAAAAATTGTTTGCAGGAATTGTATTATTTCTGTTTTTTTCTTCCTTATCTTACAGTTGCAGAGCAAATTTTGCAGTTTCCCCTGACCAAATTTCAATTAATATGGATAAAGAATTCATTTATGGAAATACTTTAAAAAAAATAGTTGTTACAAACAATAACGGAGAGGATTTTAATGTAACATGGTATCTAGAAAATCCAACTCCTCCTTCAAAAATTAGGGCTAATAGAACTACAATTCCAGATCTTTCATGGATTGATTTAGAGCCAAAGTGGAGAGTGATTCCTCCCGGCGAAACAGGGGAATTTTTTATATATTTAAATATACCAAAGACAAAAGATACAATTAATAAAAAATGGGAGAGCTGGATAACCTTTAAAGCTGTAGATAAGGATTTTTTCAATATAGAATATGCGATCAGATTATACATAAATACCCCTTCAGAAGTTACTGGAATTGATGATGAAGATGGTGATTTTTTTTCAATTAAATTGGGAGACCAACTAGCAATTCCCTTTTCAAGTGTTTTGATTGTTTTTGTAATAGTTAGTGTAATTTTCATTTTAATTATTATAATCAATAAGAAAAAAAAGTGATTTTTCACCCAATTTATCTCTTTTTTTAGTAATATAATTTTTATTAAACTAATTATAGTCAAATATAATACTGATTTACTCTATATTAATTGTTAGTTTTTATATATAATAATATGTTGTAGTAAAAACGTCAAATTTAATACTGATTTATAGATTATTTTTTTTATTATTTATATTAAAATTATCTATCGGTTTTAAACGTCAAATATTATACGGTTTTACTTTATATTGCTTATTAGTTTTTATATATGATATTATGTTGTAGTAAAAACGTCAAATTTAATACTGATTTATAGATTATGTTTTTTAATATTTATATTCAAATAATCTATTGTTGTTTAAAGCGTCAAATTTAATACTGATTTATTGATTCACATTAATCGAAAAATAAAAACAAAAAACCAAATAAGATCCTTTTTTTGAAATTTATCAATTTCTAAATAAGATTAAGACAAATATAATACGGACTTTTAAGATGATTTAACATAAAACTTTATAAACTATTTACTTATTAATTTATTTTTAGGGGGGTGGGTGCCTTTTTATGATTTTAGTTAAACATAATACGGATTTATTCGAATTTATTATGTAAAGTTTTATAAACAAAATTTTTATATAATATATTTAAGGATGGATGCACGCTGAAGAAGAGGGGATATAAGAATTTTCTACAATGCCCACATTGTAATAGTATTGATATTGTAAGTAATGGACATCCTCATAATGATAAAAAACAATATTTTTGTAAGAGTTGTAAAAAATTTTTTTCAGAAGACACTCTAAAAGGTTATCCTCCTTCAAATATTCCATTTCCTATAATTGCCTATCTTTTATATTTTAGAAGAAAAGTTCCTGAATTTTCAAATATGAGAAAGTTTCGAAAATTTGTGAATTTTTGGCTAATACGTCTTGGTATTATTAAAAATCCTCTATCAAGACAAACACTTCATTATTGGTTTACAAACTATGAAAAGTATCTAGACAAAATTATAACCTTTGATCAAACATGTAGATTTTGGAGACAAAATTATTCTGAAATTATTAGAGATATTCCTAAACAAAAACCAAAGATTGATAGATCTCAAGCCCTTGAGATTTTAAGAGAAAATTTTGGTCATAATTTTGTTATTAATTTGATTCACAAGGATCAAGGTTTCTTAGTTGAATTTTGTCACTTGATTTCAAAACATAATGTACTAAAAAAGGAAAATAAAATATGAAAAATAATACTAAAGCAATTAATGATTCGAAATATTCAAAAAATAATATGGATAAATCTAGTTGGATTGATGAAATTAAAAATGAAAAGATTTCTTTTAAATCAAAATACATCAATAATCTAGTTGACAATGTCCTTTATGATAATGGGATTTCAATAGAACCTGTCAAAAAGCAAGATAGTTCCAAAAAAGTTAAAACGTTTTTTTCAGAAAAAAAGGATAAAGAATTATTTAAAGATTTTAATGAAATAAAATCTAAAAAATCTGATTTCAAATTAAAAAAGATAAAAACTAAAAAGAAAAAGAGGTATCCAAATAATCATTACTTAAATCCATTAATTTTAAGAGCAAAAAAACTACCAATTAAACAAGCATTAGCACTTGTTGCAATATTTGTTCTTATTTCTGCAACTCTTCCATTAATTCTTCCTGAAATTTATGGTAATCCAGGTGAGGATGTCAAAATATCCCTTGAACCAAATATTGTTTATGTTGACGATGTAATGATAATAAATGCGACAATTCCTACCCATTATAATATTACCTCAGTTACAGCAGATTTTGAAGGATTTGACCAAATAAACCTTGAACTAATAGATGAATCTGAAATTGAACAAAAATGGACAGCAAGTTGGGGCGTTCCAAATATGTCTTCAGGTGAATATTTCACAGAGATTAATGCATATGATAAGGATAATTTATCTTATTCAGCAAATCTTGAATGGTGGATTGCTGAAGAGGTAATCGAAATTGTGACTGAAGAACAAAAGGAAAATATAACAGAAGTACCATCGGATAATGATTCAACTACACCTTATGAGAATAAAACAGAGTTTGTAGACTTCTTGAATGTTTCTATTTCGACTGATAACAAATCTTACAACCAAAATGATACCGTTAAAATTTCTGGTACTGTTACTTATAATGATAATTTAGTAAATACTTCTGTTAATTTATCAATTATTGGTCCCAATGAAACCTTAGAATTTGAGTTAGATGTATTAGAAGGTTTTTATACATATGATTTTATTGGAACTATTAATGGTAGTTATTCCATAGTTTCTAAGGTTTCTTATAATAATATATCTTCTTCTGCTGAGGTAATGTTTATCATTGGAAAAATTGAGGAACCTTTGGAACCTGAAGAATCAAAAAAACCTGAAGAGCCTGAGGAGCCTTTAGAACCAAAAGAACAAAAAGAGCCTTTCACACCTGTTAATTCTAGATCTAAAGATAATACTATTTATGAAGAAGTTACTAATGCAATTGAGCGAGTTGAAGAAAGAACTTCTAATTCCAAGATATTTGTAAAACCTGATGGATCAATTATTCAAAAAATCGGTATTGGTCCAATTCATTACAAGGATGAAAATGGTGATTATCAGGATATAGATACTGATTTCTATTATTCAGGGAATCCAGATTTTGACTATGAAGTTGAGAAAGGATTATACAAATTGAAAATTAAAAATAATACTAATACCGATAACTTTGTTCTATACGAATATAAAAATTATACATCAATAATTCAACTCCTTGACCTAAACTGGATCAAAGATAATGGTGATAAAATACTCGTTTCTTCTCCTTTATCTACTGAAGGATATGTTTACGGCAATAGAATAATTTTCAATGACACCTATGGAAATGGTCTTGATACGGAGTTTTTATATCATCAACAATTCTTTAGAAAGGTTCTCAAAATAGAAAATCGTAATAGTTTACGCTTATCAGAACTTGAAAGTGATATATCACAATTAGAATTTAATTATGTAATGAAGCTATCAAATAATCTAGATGTTTTTGTAAATAATGAAAGATTAGATTCTTCAGATAAAATTACGGCAAACTTAGTAGAATTCAAAGATAAAAAAACAGGTGAAACACAATTTTCATTTGCAAATCCTTTTGCTGAAGATTTTCTTGGAAATAGAACTAATATTGAAATGACCATAAGCAAGCAAGGTTCTGATATATTTATTTCAAAACACCTAGCAAGATCATGGCTTGAAACAGCAGAGTATCCTGTTATATTTGATCCTTCTAGTCAGATTGATCTTGAAGGGGATTCTTATGATATGTTTGATAGTGATAATGGAAATAATCAAGATAATAGTGTTACTGTCCAGATTGGAATGTCAGCTAATAAACCAAAGGATGGTTATTGGGCATTTCCAATTTCAAGTGCTATAATTAATGGAAGAATAATATCTGTTAACTTTACAGGTTATGTTTCTTCAAATGATATTAATGTAAATCCTATTATGAAAGGATTACAACAGGAAGATTGTCCTGCACTTGAAGGAGCTGAAGATCCAAGTGGTTATTCTAGAACCGTTGCAAGTTATACTTGGAGTGCACTAAATGGCGGAGGTTCAGGTACAAGCTTTACTACAGGTGATATAAAATCAATTTATAAGGAATGGAGATCAGAATATGGTCACAGTAGTCCTCCGGATAGATTTGGTTTAGTTATTGATGATACAGGTGCTGCAAATAACGCTGATGTTTACTTTTATGACTATAGTCACACTTCATATAGCTCTCATACATATTTAATAATAGATTATAGAGAAAATACACCACCAACTTTAACAGGAGAATCTCCAGTGAATCATTCAACAAATATAGATTTAACACCGAATCTTTATGTGATTTGCTCAGATGCAGATGGAGATACAATGAATGCGACTTGGTGGTCAAATAGCTCTGGTTCTTGGTTACAATTTGCAAAAAACGATAGCATATCAAGTGGAACAAATATGACACAACCAAACACAAACTTCACAGCAACATCACAAGATTACTGGTGGAATCTAACACTTGAAGATGGAAACGGAAGCTCCATTACTGAATGGTACCATCTTACAACAAGAGCAGCATATACTCCAGATGCACCAAGTAGCTTTACTGCAACAGCCAATGGAAGATTCCAAATAGATTTAAGTTGGACGGATCATGGTTATTCTGATACAACTCTTGTGGAATGGAATTCTGCAGAAGATCCAACTTGGGATCCTGGGGATCATACCGAGCTATACAATGGTACTGGTGAATCGACATCACACACAAGTCTTGATCCTGGTACAACCTATTATTACAAAGCATGGTCATGGAATGACACTGATAATGTATGGAGCACAGGTTCAACAGATAATGCAACAACAAATGCTCATAACCCACCAAGCTTACATGATGAGAATCCTGCCAATGGTAGTATTAATCAGGATTTATCCCTAACTTGGAATATCACAATTGATGATGCAGATGGAGATACATTTAGATGGTGGATAAACTGTTCAAATGGACAAACTAACAGTAGCACAGGAGATAGTGATGGATCTAAAGAACTATCAATAACTGGACTCACTTATAACACAGAATACACTATATGGGCTAATGCTTCAGATAGTTATAATCAATGGAACTATACATGGTATAACTTTACAACAAGATCTATTTATACACCCTCTGCACCAGGAAGCTTCACCGCAGTTGCAGATGGAAGATTCGAAATTGATCTAAGTTGGGATGCAGATCCTAACAATAAAACACTTGTAAGATATGCTGCTGGAGGAACACCGCCAGCAAGTACAACAGAAGGAATAGAACTATATAACGACACAGGGGCATCAACTAGCTTAACATCATTACAACCAAGTTCACAATACTCATTTGCAGCATGGTCATGGAATATCACTGATAGCGTATATTCTGCTTCTTCATCAACGGATACTGCAACAACAGAAAGTAACATCCCAACTGATCATGGGACACCAAGTCCAGTAAATGGTTCAACAAATCAACCAATAATATTAACTTGGAGCATTGAAATAACTGATAAAGAAGAAGATACTTTTAACTGGACTATAGAGTGTAGCAATGGACAAAGCAATAGTGCTAATAATGAAAACAATGGTACAAAACAACTTTCACTGACTGGATTAAGCTTCCTTACAGAATACAAAGTATGGGTAAATAGTACAGATGACTATGATTGGAACCGTACATGGTATAATTTTACCACTGAGACAGCAACAAATGCACCAACCCAAGGAAATGAAAATCCATTAAACCAGTCAACAGGAGAAGAAACAACACCACTACTCAAAATTGATTTAGATGATGCAAATGATGATACATTAAATGCATATTGGTATTCAAATTCATCTGGTCCATGGATCTTATTCGGAACGAACTTAACTATAGATACCAGTGGTGGATTTGTTATGGTTTATCAGACAAATACTAATTTTACAGATAATAACAAAACATATTGGTGGAGTGTGAATGTTACAGATGGAGGGTTATGGACAAATGCAACATATCATTTTACAACCAACATTATTCCAACTCTAAGTGGAGAGGCACCCGTAAATCAAAGCACAAACATAAATCCTTTACCAGGTTTATATGTAATTTGTACAGATTTAGACAGTGATACAATGACAGCTACATGGTATAGCAACAGTTCTGGAAGTTGGAAACTTTTTGCCACAAATAATTCCATCGATAGTGGAACAAATATTACCCAAACCAATACGAATTTTACTGCATATTCTGAGACATACTATTGGGCAGTAAATTTAACAGATAGTAAAGATTATATAAACAATACATATTACTTTACTACACGAGCAGCATATATTCCAGATGCACCAAGTGGCTTTACTGCAACAGCTAATGGTAGATTCCAAATTGATTTAAGTTGGACGGATCATGGTTATTCTGATACAACTCTTGTG
>Ga0209427_10006769_pt1 | contig 13037 bp, 13 predicted proteins | sample DeeMarSWOR136_30_FD_187465 | JGI IMG/M metagenome (GOLD analysis project Ga0209427, IMG submission 187465) | Marine sediment microbial communities from White Oak River estuary, North Carolina - WOR-1-36_30 (SPAdes) (version 2) | ecosystem: Environmental > Aquatic > Marine > Intertidal zone >... | reverse complement strand
CACTCGATCAGTTTGTCGCTGCCAGCATGGCCAGGAAGCCAAGCATCCGAAAACTGGCAAAGGTAAGGGCTCAAAAGCGATCTCCCCTGAAGCTTGTCGATCCCTTTTCTGGCAGGGAGGACTTGAGGGATAAAATAGTGCGAGGCGTAAGCGAGCAAATATTCGAAGTTGATGCCGCAAGACTGTTACGGGCGGTAAGGTTGGCTGCCGAACTTGATTTCACGATAGAGTCAAACACAGAATCTTTGATCAGCTGCCATTCCCGGGCTATCACCAAGGTTCCGGGAGAGCGAGTTAGAGAAGAGTTACTTCGTTTGCTCACTCTGCCCCGAGTTGCTTACTACCTGAAATACTTAGATAGACTCGGTTTACTGCCTACTCTAATCCCCGAGTTGGCAGAGGGCAAAAGAGTAGAGCAACCGACAGTGCACTTCTGGGATGTCTTCGAGCACTCCTTACAGACCGTAGCTGCGGTAGAATTCCTCCTCAGACAGAGTGATTGGGAGTACGGCAACGAAGATATGCTGTCTACTGCTCCCTGGTCCGACGCAATAGACAGACACTTGTCCCGTGAAGTTTCCAGCGGAAGCAACCACAAGGTTCTACTTAAGTTAGGTGCGCTATTCCACGATATTGCCAAACCAATGACAAAGTCTATCGATGATACGGGTAGAGCCAGATTTTTGGGGCATGCCAAACAAGGGGCAGCTATGACCGCCAGCATTTTGGAACGGTTGCGGTTCAGCAAACGGGAAATAAGCCTGGTGGAAAGCCTTGTTCACCATCACTTGCGTCCAGCTCAGATGGCAAATGATGAGTTGCCTACGCAACGGGCAATTTATCGCTATTTCCGCGATACTGGCGAGGCCGCCGTTGATATCCTACTCCTGGCTTTGGCCGATTATCTGGCCACCTGCGGACCCCTGACATCCATGGAGGAATGGAGGAAACATTGCCAATTGATAAACTACATACTGGCAGAGCATGACGAACAGCAAGCCAAAATCTCGCCCGTGAAACTCATTGCTGGCGATGATATAATGGACGCATTTGACTTAGCACCAGGACCGCTGATTGGCAGACTCCTGGCCATGGTCAACGAGGCCCATGCCAGCGGTGAGCTAAGCACCAGAGAAGAGGCACTAGCCTTGATTCGAAGTGAACTATCATCTGTGGGCAAGCAGCAGACAAGAGTTTCCCAAAAATCCCGGAGTTCTGGACTAAAAACAACGCGTAAGGTAAAGGTTGACTAGATTGAGAGGAAGAAGCGTTTATCTATTGATTTTCATCCTGGTGCTGTTCGGCTTCGCCTTATGGTCTGTGGTCCCGCTCGATAGAAATACCCTCGGCAGGGAAGGACTAAGGCTGGGACTTGACCTTGCCGGCGGCAGCTACCTGGTCTACCAGGCGGATCTCAGCGAGACGGAGTCTGGCAACAGAGATGACATTATGGAGGGGGTGAAGGGGGTTGTAGAAAGGCGTATCAACGCCTTGGGCGTAACTGAGCCCGTAGTCGAAATACAAAAACACGAAGGGCAATACAACATTGTCATCCAACTGCCCGGCATAGCTGATATCGAAAAGGCCAAGGAAATGGTCGGGCTCTTCACCGTGCTCGAATTCCGGGAGCAGGATGCATCAGGAAATTGGACCCCAGCTACAGGAACGGTGAATAACGAAACGTTAGCCCTCAGCAGTAGATATTTTAAGGAAAATACTTCCATTGCTACAGATCAATTCGGCAAACCATTATTGGTATTCGAGTGGGATCAAGCAGGAGCACAGCTTTCCGAGCAAATAACAACTCGCCTTCTGGGAAAGCAACTGGCTATCTTCCTTGGCGATGAGCCGCTACGGGGCGAAGAAGGTCATATTATCGCCCCTGTGGTCCAGGCGGTGATAACAGACAAAGGACAAATTGAAGGGCTGAGCCTTGCTGATGCCACTGAACTAAAAGATTTGCTCAACGCCGGGCGCATTGACGTTCCGCTGGGGAGATGGGTTGATGAAGAATTCGATCCTAGTGTCCCACTCTACGAACGGACTGTGGATGCCACTTTAGGAGCCGATTCTATCAGGAAGAGCATAACGGCAGCAGGAATCGGGATAGTGCTATTGTTAATATTTATGCTTGTTTATTATCGTCTGCCCGGCTTAGTGGCTTGCCTTAGTTTAGGGGTTTATGGAGTCGTGCTTCTAGCCATTTTCAAGCTTGTCCCCATAACCCTCACCTTGCCCGGCCTCGCTGGCTTTATCGTCTCTCTAGGCATGGCTGTAGATGCCAACGTCCTTATCTTTGAGCGCACGAAAGAGGAATTGCGAGGGGGACGCACCTTAGCGGCTGCCGTTGAGGCTGGATTCAACCGCGCGTGGACAGCCATCAGAGATAGCAACATCACGACTTTCATCGCTTGCATCGTCCTGTTCTGGCTCGGCGGTACACTGGGCGCTTTTATGGTCCGAGGCTTCGCGCTGATTCTGTTTATTGGTGTGGCGTTATCCATGTTTACTGCCATCACCGTTACCAGGACCTTCCTCCGCCTGATCATAGGCAGCCAGGTAGTCACCAAGCCGGCAGCTTATGGAGTAGCGTCGGTTCAAACAGCGAGGAATACGAAATGATAGATTTTGTTGGTCAGAAGCGGTGGTTCTTCCTGGTTTCCTGGATACTTATCATCATCGGACTTGCTGCCATCATTATCTCTCAGATACAGCTCGGAACTCCTCTGCGATTGGGACCCGATTTTGCCGGTGGCACATCTATGACTCTGCAGTTTAGCCCAGCGGTCGAACAAAGCCAGCTACGAGAGGAGATGTCAAGGCTGGGATACGACGAGGCAACTATTCAGAACGCCGGTGAGGGAAATTTCATCATCCACACCCAAGAGATAACCTCAGATGAGGCCACAGAACTGAAAGATGAACTCGCGACAGCATTGAATGCTCAGGTTGAACTGACTGATTATTACCTGGCTTCGGCAACAGTAGGAGCAGCAACAACACGCAGCGCTCTTATCGCCGTAATTGTGGCAGCTATAGCAATGCTGTTCTACATTGTCTGGGCATTTCGCCGCATGCCCAAGCCTTTGCGCTGGGGCAGTTGTGCTGTCATCGCCCTTATCCACAATGTGTTCATAATAGTAGGCGTTTTCTCCTTCCTGGGTTGGCTCGCTGGGGTGGAGATTGATGCCCTGTTTATCACCGGACTGCTTACAGTTGTAGGTTACAGCGTCAATAATATCGTGGTTGTCTTTGACCGCATTCGGGAAAATGTATCAAGGCACGTTAGATCTGATTTCGCCGAGACGGTAAACGATAGCCTCATAGACACGCTGGCAAGGTGTCTGAATACTGCCCTGACCACCCTTTTTGTGCTCCTCGCCTTGTTCCTCTTTGGCGGAGCCACCATACACTATTTCGTCCTGGTCTTGCTCCTCGGCGTTATCATCGGCACCTACAGCTCCGTGTGCATCGCCGGCCAGCTTCTCGTGGTATGGGAAAAGGGAAACTGGAGTGCGCTGCTCCCCTGGGCTAAGAAAGCAGTGTAATAGCCATAGGCCGAGAGCTCTCAGCTAACATGGTGTATTCTTTTTATTGCCTCGATATGCTCGTCAAATCCTTCGGGCTTTCTTGCCACCGACGCTTTTCCCAAAGGGTCTTGTATCTCCGAATTGCCCAGAAGCACATCGAATATGGCCTTTATGGAGGAAGCAACCACTCGAAGGTTATAGCCACCTTCCAGGGTAAAAACGAGACGTCCCTGGCATAGTTCGCCAGCCAGTTCCTTCAATATCAGCGCCATCTGAGCGAAACCTGTGACAGTCGCTGTCATCATAGCCAGATGGTCAGCCCAGTGGGGATCGAAGCCAGCAGAAACCAAAATGAGCTGGGGCCGAAATCGTCGGGCTACCGGGACCAGGACCTCCTTGAAAGCCCTCAAGTATTCCTCATCGCCCCAGCCGGCAGACATAGGAAAATTCACGGTCGTCCCTTCTCCCTTCCCAGTTCCCGTTTCCCTAGCCGCTCCTGTTCCAGGATAGTAAGGATACTCGTGGGTGGAAAAGTACAGCACGGCGGGGTCAGCATAAAAAGCATCCTGCGTCCCATTGCCATGATGGACGTCGAAATCAGCGATAAGAATGCGGTTGAGACTGAACTCGCTTAGAGCAAATTTAGCGCCGATCGCCACATTATTAAAAATACAGAAGCCCATCGCCCGATCTCGAATGGCATGGTGCCCTGGTGGTCTGACCACAGCAAATGCGCTATCCACCTCCCCTTTCATCACCTCTTCTACAGCGACCAGGAGTCCACCGGCAGCACATACGGCCGCTTCGTAGGATTTGGGAGACATCACGGTATCTGGATCAAGCCACCCACCACCATTCTCCGACTTGCCCTTAACGTAGGAGATGTACTCCGGCGCATGTATCATCTCCAGCTCCTTCAGCGAGGCGGGGCGCGCAGGCAGACAGGCAAGTTTCTTCTTGATTCCTGTCTCTTCCAAATAGGATATTGCCTCTAGCAGCCTGCGAGAATTCTCCACGTGGTCCCCGGTATCATGTTCCAGATAGATTGGGTCATAAACCAAGCCTGCTTTCACACTCGCATCATATCAAAAGCACTCAAACAAAAACAATCATGGCCGAGTTTTCCCAGAGCAAATGTTGCTTTCTATCATGGAAAGCATCTACGCTGAGGAAGGTGTATACTTCTTCGGAACGTCAGGCTTCGTAATATGACCAGAGAAGAAATCAAACAGTTGCTCAACAAGGCGGAGAACAGATTTGTCTCAGAAGCAAAGTTGATACGGTTGGAATCCGGCAGAGTTATTTTCATTGGCGATACCCATGGTGACCTCGAAGCTAGTGAGAAGGTTGTTCACAGGTATCTCAAGCCGGAGAATAAGCTGGTTTTCCTGGGAGACTATGTTGACCGGGGACCAGCTTCCCTAGAGAATATCAACTTTTTGCTTCAGCAAAAAACTGAGCACCCCGATTCTCTTTATCTGCTTATGGGAAATCACGAAGGCCATGCAGTATTTAGCTTCCACCCTGCCGATTTCTGGGAAGGACTGGATGCCGAACTTCGCCAGCGATATGGTGAGGTCCTTACCCGATTGCCGCTTGCGGTGTCCACGCCAAATGGAATCATTGCTCTGCATGGAGCACTCCCCGATGTGTCAGGCTTAGAGGATATAGATAGGATAAGACTAGGTAGTGGCCAATGGCACCAAATAACCTGGGGCGACTGGCAGCAAAGGGCAGGAAAGTCTCTGGGAACCGATCCCTATACTGGCAGACCTCAATTCGGGCAGGGCTGGTTCGAGGAAATAATGTCCCGGCTGGGCAAAAATTTCTTGATAAGGTCCCACCAGCCGGATGCCCCACCCGTAATGTATGGCAAGAGATGCCTCACTATATTCACCTCTTCAGCTTATAGACACCATATCTCTGAGCGCACCATAGCCCTGGTTGATTCGAGCAAAATGGTAAAGAGCGTGGATGATATAGAGATAGAGATTGTCTAGAGCCCGTCAAACCTCAAGATCTTGGCTTACTATGTTATAATGTTAGCAATCTGCTTCCGGGGGAATTGGTGGAACAAAATTCGTAAGACTTTGCGGATCAAGTAATGCAACGTTTTGCGGCCTTCAGCATTCCTACTAATAAGAGAAAAGCAAGAAAATGAATAAGCTGCTCAAACTTTCAATTGCAGTAGCGCTGGTTCTGGGGTTGGTGCTAATCGGTGGGTGCGCTTTCTCGCCATCAGGACAATCGCAACCACCATCAGAAGAATCTGAACGTAGCGAAGGAGGGCAACACGAAGGCGAGATTCCTGAAGACTCAGCGGAAGACCGCAAAATCGTGAAGGAAGGCTCCATAACTTTGGAGGTGGGAAATATAACGGAGACTATGGATGAAGTCGCTGAGATGGCTGGCGAACTCAACGGCTACGTAGTCTCCTCACATAAGTATGAGTATGAACGCGGGGTTTCGGGGCACATCATCATCCGCGTTCCTTCCGAAAAATTTGACGAGGCTTTTGACAGGCTTCATCAGTTGGCCGTAGCCGTGCCCTACGAAACTACCACAGCAGAGGATGTAACTAAGGAATATGTTGACCTGGAAGCTCAGCTAAGCAACCTTCTAGCGACCGAAGCTCAGTATCTAGCCTTGCTGGAGAAGGCGGAGAACGTAGAGGACATGCTAAAGGTGCAGAAAGAACTTTCCAATGTGAGAGGTGAGATTGAGCAAATTGAAGGCCGCATGAAGTACCTGGAACAGACCTCAGAGACGTCAATTATTGCAGTAGACTTACAGGAAACACAGGGATTGGCTGAACCCTGGAGCGCCTCTGCTGCTTTCCAATCGGCAGTGCGCGGACTGACAGCATTTGGCAGAGGCCTAGCCACTGCGCTTATCTGGCTCGGCATTTTCTGCTGGGCCTGGGTGCCGCCTCTGGTAATCTGGCTGAGAAGACGCCGAAGGGCGAAGAGCTAAGACGCAGGGCATCCCTGAAATCGCTCAGCAAGTGCCTGGCCGCCTCACGGGGTTCGAGGAGATCAAGCAAACAATTTGACTGATTCTTACCCCCGTTATAGTCATCCAAAAGAGCCTATCTGGAAGCTTAGCTGGCTTGGAACTCGTCCTCCTTGAGCAGCTTTCACTGTTCTAGTTATAGGGTAACGAAGGCAAAAGCTGCCTGCAATAGACCGGGGCCTCTTATGACAAATGAACCAGCATTGCTCGGAGTAGGCTCCGTGAAGAGAAAGAATCGCGTGGCGCAAAACAAGCTCCGCGAAGAACACGCTGCGGCCCACAGCCAATACATAGGGCGGGGACTGTCCCTGCCCTGAGCCTTTTGACGGTGGTCACCCGGCCGCCAACGGTGTGCTGGACATGTTGGCCCCTTATGGCGGACTTGCAGCGGCGAAACTTACGGCGTTTATGAAAATTGTCTTGGCATCGTCGGTCCAGGCGGTCACATCGGTATAACTTTGGGGCCCCAGGCTGGCCAGGAGAACATGCGTGCTTCCACCATATGTGCCCACCGCCACTGCGTCACCTTGTAGTCCCGAACCGGCAGAGCCAACCTCGGCCATAGTGTCGCCGGAGTAATTCCAGAACCAGGTGTAATCACGGTCGCCACCGGTGATGATTGTTATCTCATCCCCGACGTTCCAGCCGTCGAAAATGGGGTGTGCCTGCGTCATTTTGTAATACACATCGTCCGACCAGTAGTCTAGATCTTGTCCAGCCGGGTCACCGGAATAGTAGATCAGCAGCGATATCCCCCACGCCACCCAAGTCGGATACGAGCTGGTGAAGAGGACTCCCGCCCGGTTATCACTGGCAGCGTCCAAGAAGGCCTGGAAGCTAGTTGATCCCGGATCATATGGCTGGTTCACAACAACGACATCATAGTCGCCTATATCATAGATTATATCCCAATCCCTTTCCTCAGCCCAGATGTTATTGACCCGGAGAAGGTCGGTCAACTGGGAATAGTAATCACCCAACACCGCCGCGACCGCTACGGGCTCAGTCACGGAAGCGTATATCTTCTCGGACGGTACGTCCAGAAGAACGGGGGCGCCCACGTCGACAGTCTGCTCACCGAACTGATTGACGACCTGTACGTCCCTCTGGAAATCCCCACCTTGTATCCGGTAGAGCACCCCGTGCACCTCCGGGTACAAGATCTCGACCACATCCTCGTTGTGTGACACCCTGACAGGGTTAGCAAAGAAGGCAGGTTCGTACACCGTGACCGTCTCATCGCCGAACTGGTCACTCAGACTGACCTCCACCCCCACAGATGGGCCTTCAATGATTTCGTAGAGCAAGAAGTAGTCGAGACTGACCGGCGGTCCATGGCCCTCCTGCTGGGTTGGTACACTCAGCCCGACCGGACCGTACACCGTCAGCATCTCCTCGCCAAACTGGTTGTCCACCCCCACGTACCACACCTGAGGCTCTTCTTCGTAGCTTAGGTTGTACACCGTCAAGTGGCGGTCGGCGCTCCAGATCGGCGTCGTCACATAGTCGTGCACCTTCTCGACCGGATTGCCGAAGCCCCAGCAAGACCCCACGGTCGCGGTGATACCGCCAAATTGGTCTTCCAGGTAGACAACCTCTCCTATGTATGTCTCCGAGTCTGCCTGGTAGAACTTGAAGTGGTCTGCTGGGGTCTGAAAATTGGCGGTGACGGTTACATCTTGAGCCGGCATGGTGAAGGTAGTCTCTGGGGCATTTGCATCAGCAAATGTGCCCTCCGGCGCCGTCCAGGTAACAAATTGACAGTCCGCCGCGGCCACTGCTCGTATGCTGACGACCGTGCCTGCTGTGTAAGGTGAAGCATCGAACAAATCCGTTGCCGTTCCTCCTCCCTCAGGGCTTTCCGCCATGCTGAGGTGATAGCCCGCCACAAAGTTAGCGGTGACGGTTACGTCTGCACCGGGCATGGCGAAGATAGTCGCCGCGGCATTCGCATTACCAAATGTGCCCTCCGGCGCCGTCCAGCTAACAAACTGGTAGCCCGTGTTGGCTTCCGCTCTTATCTTGATGATAGCCCCTTCTGCGTAGGGCGACCCTTTCGTCTCATCGGTTGCCGTTCCGCCCTCAGCAGGCTCTGCTGCCATTGTCAGGTCGTATCCACTGGTACCGCAACTGACACCTACCATCGCGGCAATTAGGGCTAGCACAACTAGGAAGATGCCAACTCCCTTGGGGTAATGATGTTTCCGCGAGCTAAGTATTGTCTTCATATCCCACTTCCTTTCCGCTTGCCCGATGAGTAATTTTCAATCAAAAAGCAGGACTCACCCCAATCATCTTGGGCGGCACCTATTAATATGTCATCCCGCCACATACCCAGACAGCCCCCCAAGGGTAGGTTGTCCATCTCCATGCCACCAACTCTTCGTCCATCCAAATGTCGACACTAAGCTCCTCATAATCGTCACTCTGTTTCTGGAAGATTACCGCGACTGCATTACCCTCAAACGCATACTCCTCGGGGACTTGCCCTTCTACGGTGTAAGTATCTTTGGTGTAAACAACTTTCTCGTCATCTGGATCGTAATGAAGAAACCACACCTCGTACTCACCCGTGAAATTCAGCCCATCCGTGCCGCCAACCTTGATGGTGAATTCTCCCGTAACCTTTCCAATCATGTCACTAGCCATGCGATCAATAATGCCCTGAATACCCCCGCAACCTATTGGCAGCAGGAGCAGGACGAGGATTGGGACGAGAAGCAAAAGCCTTTTCATGATGTCCTCCCTAAATCATCTTGCTCATCATTATGTAGCTTCACCCATGCATTCAGCCCTTAACACGTGGCAAGCATTTGACCCGCCAAAGCGGCGGCTAGTACCTGGTCTAAGGGCCCCCTGCTACCATGACAGCACCCCAGGGATCCGTCGTACTGTCTGAGTCTTGCAGCACCCCATCCTTCCAAATTTCGGCCTTGAGCAGCGTGCCATCCCCAGTCTGTTTCTGGAACATTCCCCCAGCCACCATGCCCTGGAAAGTGTACTCCGCCGGAACCTGTCCCTCTACGGTGTATGAATTTGGGATGTAATCCCAAATATCGGTATCTGGATCATACGCATAGAAATTTACCTGGTACTCACCCGTAAAGTACAGCCCGGCAGTGCCGCCAACCTTGATCGTGTACGTCCCCGTTGTGTGTTGGGCTATCTTGTCAAGCGTATCCTGGGTGATTTGCTCAGTATCTACGCAACCCATTGGCAACAGGAACAGAGCGAGGATTGAGGAGAGTAATAGAAGGTTTTTCATGATGTCCTCCCTAAACTATAGTGCTGACCTTCATATCGTAAGCGCCGGCCGACTCTCAAAGCTGTTGAGCTCTTTTGCCACCTGAATCTATCTCATCTAGCCGGCCGCACCTGTAAGCAACAAACTCATCAGCTGTAGCGGCATGTAAATGATGTGTCTAGGAGCACTGGTTATCAGAATATCAGCTCTACGAAGGAAAGTCAATACCTCGTGCTGGTTGACCATGTAGGCAACACGGGAGGAGGTGCTTTGGGACGTCCCTGTTGGACATGTTCCATCTGTGCAAGACATCAGAAGATCGGTGTCGACGGTTGGAATCATACTCAGTGAGCCAGGAAGGCCAGCTCGCACATTCTGACCGTTCGTGCAGTTTTCTGAGTGCCTTTGAGCGCTAAGGGGTAAATTCAATCCAGCCTTTGGTAGTCCGGCTGAGAAGACGCCGAAGGGCGAAGAGTTAATTCTCAACGCATTAACCACACTGGCATTACCAGAAGCTCACACAACAACCTTGACATGACTTCATCGGGCATCTACACTATTAAAATCATCTGACGAGGTCCGAAAGCAATGTTATGCCCTGTTTGTAAAAACGATATGATAGTCGTTGAGTACCGCAGTATTGAGCTCGATTATTGTAATGATTGCAAGGGGGTGTGGTTTGACTCAGGAGAGCTTGAGCTTCTGCTTAAATCACAGGGGTTTGAAGAGGCAAAAGCGTTCTTTGATGATATGCTCAACTTTCCGGAAGCCGCTTCGTCAGAAAAGGAACGGAAGTGCCCCATCTGCGGCCGCAGGATGAAAAAAACGGCGATAGGTGAACAGTCTAAAATTCTCATCGACGTATGCCGTGATGAGCACGGGTTGTGGTTTGACTGGGGTGAGGTCGCTCAACTGATTAAGCATCTGGCTGGGGAACGCCCGCCAAAAGGCGATTCCAGAGAACAGGTCATCAGTTTCCTGGAAGAAGTATTCAAAGCTCCGCAACAAAGCGGAAGCGATTAGACAGACCCCTTATATTGGACAGTAAACACCCTTGTCACATAAAACCAAGCTACCGGCACAAGTACATAGCAGGTGAGTGTGAAGAAGGGGTCGAAGAAACAATCTCAGTAGAGTAATATCGCCTGTCGGGCGGTGGGTAATCCACCTGAACCGGGAACCGAAAGAAGGAGGGGCTATGTTTGGATTTGGTAAAGGAAAAATTGATATCGCAATTCAAAAAACTAACTATGCTCCGGGAGATACGGTTTCTGGTAATGTTGCCCTGACATTGAAGAAGCCGGTGCAGGCGAGAGAGGTGAGCATATCCTTAATCGGGACCGCGTGGGTAACCACGTATTCAGGCACAACTACATCTTCAGGTGTGGGTATTACGGGTGGTGAAGGCATAACATTGGGTACGCGAAAATCATCATCATCTTGGAAAGAGCACAAGCGCGTCTATGATTTCAAGCAGCAGCTAGATAGGGAAAAGGAATACACCGGGGGGCGAGAATATCACTTCGAGATAAGGATACCGGCAGATATTCTGAGTTTGGGAACACAAACGACGGGCCGAATCAAGTGGTGTCTGTTGGCCAAGCTCGACATTCCCCGTGGACTGGACATCAAGAAAAAGGTTGATATAACAATCGGATAAGGGGAGCTTCCTCATCGTCGTGGTGCAGGAAGCTTACAAGAGGCATGGCCTTTTTGGGCGGTATTCTCCCAGTTTGAAAATAGCGTCAATCGAGTTAAGGAGGTGCCATGTTTGGCAGCAAAGCTAAGATTGATATCTCGATTCAAAAGACCAACTATGCCCCCGGAGACACTATTTCTGGCAACGTTGCCTTGATACTAAAGAAGCCAGTGGAAGCGAGGGAAATGAGCATATCTCTAATCGGGGAGCAACTGATAACCCACAGGCAGGATATAAGCAGAAGAGGCACAATGATGGGTGGAGAACGGATGCGTGAAGGCATAATGAGGCCAATGATGAGTGAAAGATGGGGCAGTGAAGGCATAACAATAGGCGCCAGAAGGGAGAAGTCATCGATGACGGAGCGCGTGCACGTCTATGACTTCAAGCACCAGCTAGATAGCGAAAAGGAGTACAGCCAGGGGCAAGAATATTACTTCTTCGAGATAAAGATACCAGCCGATATTCTGAATATGAGACCACAGACGAAGGGCGCGATCCCCTCTTCGCCAATCAAGTGGTACCTGCTGGCCAAACTCGACATTCCCCGCGGACTGGACATCAGCAAAAAGGTTGATATAACAGTCGGATGAGGGAGCTTTTTCATCATCGTGCTCCACGGAGCTTGTGAGAACATGTCCTTTTCAGGTCATGTTCTCTCGGCTATAATATAGAGTTAAAGGAGGTTTAATATGGTACCAGTCTATGTCATTATCGGTATTGTTGTGGTCCTTGCCATCGTATTGTGGATTCTGTACAACGGCCTGGTCAGGCTGCGCAACCAGGTCAAGAACGCCTGGGCGCAGATTGACGTCCAGCTGAAACGGCGCCATGATCTCATTCCCAACCTGGTGGAGACTGTCAAGGGGTATATGAAATTCGAGCGGGAAACCCTGGAAGCAGTGACCAAGGCCCGTAATATTGCACAGCAAGCGTCATCTGCTGGAGCCGGTGAGCGAGCTAAGGCCGAAGGCGATCTGAGTTCAGCCCTATCGCGTCTGCTTGCTGTGGTGGAACGCTACCCCGACCTTAAGGCCAATCAGAACTTTCTGGCACTTCAAGAGGAGCTTACCTCAACCGAGAATAAAATAAGCTTTTCCCGCCAGTTCTATAACGATTCGGTCTTGAAATATAATAACCAGACGCAGATGGTTCCATCTAACATTGCGGCCAGAATGTTCGGGTTTAAAGCTGGTGAATTCTTCGAGGTAACTCTGGCCGCCGAAAGAGAGGCGCCCAAGGTTAGTTTCACCCAGTAGGAATGAACTTCACCCGTGTGGCAAGAGATTAGATCTAACCAAATAAGGTCGGTAGTGCTCACAATAGGTATGGGTGTGCTACTGGTCCTCGTTGGCTATTTCCTGGGTCTGTATTTCTTCGATAACGCTATTGCGGGCCTCGTCATCGCCATATTATTGTGGGTAATCTTGAGCCTGGTCGGCTATTTCCAGGGTGACAGCATTTTGCTTGGCATGTCGAGGGCAAAGAAAATAAAGCCTGATGACCACCCCCGTCTGTACAATGTGGTTGAGGAAATGAAGATTGCCTCCGG
>Ga0209427_10006768_pt1 | contig 13038 bp, 13 predicted proteins | sample DeeMarSWOR136_30_FD_187465 | JGI IMG/M metagenome (GOLD analysis project Ga0209427, IMG submission 187465) | Marine sediment microbial communities from White Oak River estuary, North Carolina - WOR-1-36_30 (SPAdes) (version 2) | ecosystem: Environmental > Aquatic > Marine > Intertidal zone >... | reverse complement strand
CCGGGGGAGACCCTATCCTGACCACTGAAGAACTGGCCCGGCGTGTGGAGGACGGCGAGGGGCGCTTCTTCCTCCTGCCGCTGCAGGTCGCCCAACAGCGAGGACCGAGTCGCTGGGTGTTGGAGCACGGCACACCTGTCCCTCCCCAGCTGTGGATGGCGGCGCCGTCACCCGGCGGACGCCCAGGCGACAGGCCCCCGCTTGCCCAGCAACTCTTCGACTCTCAGCGACGACCGGCCAAGGTATCAACAGGCGGTCCGGAACCCATGTAGCATGCGGGCTGGAGCACAATGCAGCCCGCCAAGGCGCGAATGACTGGATGGTCCCCTCCCCAGCCGCTACCCAAAGGGCAATCAAATGGGGATTCAGCGCCTGCAGACCGTTGTGACCGAAGGCATCTGCGAGGTGCCCACTTGCGGGATGGCTGAGTCCAGTAGCGTCGGGCAGGCTGTCTGCACCCGTGGCTCCGGGCACGACATGACGATCGGCCAGTCGGGCGGTATCCGCTAGCTCGAGGTCTCGCTCTCTGAGAGCCTGGCCCTACGCGTCCGCCAAGCCAACTCCACGAGGGTCCTGGACGGTTCCCTACCAGGCACTACACCTTCAGCACAGTGGCACGCCGTCTGGTTGCAGCCCTGCTATGCTGCGATGTCATACCGCGCATAGTCCCCGTCGAACTCGGTGGGGATGCTCTGCAGGATTTCGACCCAGCGCAGCACGCGGTTGGCACCCTTCAGCAGCTGCAGGAAGGGTCCCTGCACCTTCAACATGCGCATGGTGATGGCCTTGGTTGCTCCCAGCTTGCCGCGCAGGACGTCCACCCAAATCCCGTAGGGTGCCGAAATGGTGAACAGCGTGGGCCGCGATCCCTCCCACACCTCTACGTACTCGCCGTCCTGACAATCAAAGCCGACAATGATCGGCTCCTTCACACCCTTTTCGGGCTGTGGCTCCAAGACCAAGGTATACGTTTCATACTGACCCTTGGCCAGTGCACGGTACTGCTTATCAGAATTGCTCAGTCTGGCAACTTCCCGCAAGTACTCCAGACTGCCAAGTTTCATGGGCGTGTGTCCCTCCTGATTGATCGAAGGTTGTGATTGATAGGCTGGTGATTGGACCGCACATTCTGAGCCAGAGCCCAAGCTACGGATATCCCACTGCCTCCGCCGCTCCGGGCCGCTCGCCGGGCCAACCAGTGTTCAGGCGTTACCGGCTGTGATCTGGCATCCGCACCAGTATCTTGACTGCCTCTGTGTCCGGTTTCAGCAGCTCCCCGAAGCCGCGCTCCGTCAGCTCTTCGAGACGGATCTCGTGAGTGATGAGCGGTTCCACCTGCACCCGCCCCTGTGCCAAATAGTCCAGCGCTGCAGGGAAAGCGCCGTGTCCCAGGTATCCGCCGCGGATGCTCAGCTCCCCGAGCACTATGCTGAAGAAATCGGTGGGCACCGGTTCCACGCACAGCCCCAGCACAAAGACCTGGCCGCCTCTGCGCACCAGCATGAGCGCATCCTGATAGGCAGAAGGCGCCGCGGTGCATACGAAAACAACGTCAGGCCCCGGACCGCCGGTCTGCCTAGCGATCTCGACGGCTAGGTTGTCTCGCTGAGGATGAAAAACGCCTGCTGCTCCCAGCTCGAGGGCCAGAGCGGTACGACGGGCATTGGCTTCCACTACCCATGCATGCCGCGCCCCGGCCAGGACCGCACACTGCAGTGTCAGCAGTCCGATCGGACCTGCGCCGAGCACAACGACCCGGTCTCCTGCCTGGAGCGCCGAGGAGCGCAGCCCGTGCAGGGCGATGGTCAGCGGCTCGACTAGAGCTCCCTGACGCGTGCTCACCCCTGTGGGCAAGCGATGCAGCAGCGGCACAGGAAGGCGCACGTACTCAGCCATGCCCCCGTCCAGCGTGATGCCCGGCGACAGCATCCGCTGGCAAAGCGATGCCCGCGCATGACGGCAGAACCAGCATTGACCACAGGGCAGGACGTTGTCTGCCGTGACGGGGTCACCAGGCGACCAACCGTGCACATTGTCTCCTACAGCAACGATCTCGCCAGCGAACTCGTGACCGATGACCAGGCCGCGCTCGTACATGCCCGTCTGGTAGGCCTCCAGGTCAGAGCCGCAAATGCCGCAGTAGTGCACCTGCAGCAGAGCCTCCCCGGGGGCCGGCTCCGGCGTGGGGATCTCGGTCACCTCGACATGACCCGGTCCACGGAAGACAGCTGCTTTCATCGCTCACTCGCCTCCAGGGATCACTCGGTAGCTACATCGCACCCTTCCATCCACAAACCATCTAGGACCTCCAGATCGGGGGGCACCAAGTGCACATCCACATCCACGATCACGTCCAGCACGGCGGGTAGACCGGAATCGATCGCTCGTTGCAGGGCCGGCCTGATCTGCGAAGGTTCGGTGACACGCTCCCCATAGCAACCCAGGGCCTCTGCCAGCTTGTCGTAGCGCGCATCGCTAAAGTCCACACCGATGTAGCGTTCGTTGTAGACCAGCTTCTGGCCGCCCTTGATCATGCCCCAGGCCCTGTCGTTGGCGATGACCACAACAATGGGCGCGTGCTCCCTCCGCGCGGTCTCCAGCTCCATGGCGTTGCAGCCGAAGGACCCGTCACCAGTAATGCAGTAGACCGGCACGCCGGGACGGGCCAGCTTGGCACCGACGGCCAACGGGACGCCAGAGCCAAGATGCCCGGAATCGGCCGCCCACAGGTAGGAACGCGGCTCGTAAATGCGGTTCTGGTAAAAGGCCCACACCGCCGTGGTGCCGCCATCAACGGCGCTGATGGCCTGGCGGGGAAAGAAATCGCGCACCTCGCGCATCAACCGCAGCGGGTGAATGGGCACAGTATCGGACTGCACCCCCTCGTCCCACTGGCTCAGCCAAGCCAGCTGGCCCTGACGCGCGTCTTCTGCCTGTGGGTTCTCCTGCTTCGGCGCCGTACGCGCCTTCACGGCATCCAGAAGCGCGCGCAGCGTCAACTTGGCGTCGCCAATCAACGCCAGGTCGATTGGGCGGTTGAGGGCGATGTTCTGCGGTTCGATGTCAACCTGGATCCAGCGCTGCTGGCCAGGCTCGCCCCAGGTAGGCGGGCGCCCCCAAAAGTCCAGGTCTCCCAGGCGACCACCCACCAGGAGAACGGTGTCCGCCGTCGCTTGGGCACCCAGCGCCCCATAGCTGGAAGGGATCAGACACAGCGGATGGTCCTCAGGGATGGCGCCCCTTGCGCCAAGGCTCGTGGTCACCGTCGCTGACAAGTACTCGGCCAGTTCCACCAGCTCGGGCCATGCCGCCGCTCGCAGCACCCCGCCCCCGGCGTGGATCAGCGGCCACTCCGCAGCAGCCAGCATGTCCGCGGCCTGCTCGATGAGACTGGAAGGCGCCATGGGTGGTGTGGTGGCACGGTACTGCTCAGGTGACAGGATGGGATACTCGTCTGAGTCAAGCTTGTCACAGAGCACGTTGGAGGGCAGATCCAGGTACACAGGACGTGGTCTGCCGGATGTGGCAGCCCGAAAGGCCCACTGCACCAGATGTGGCATCCGTCGTACGTCGTTGACCAGCGCTCTCCACTTGGTGATAGGAGCCAACAGTGATAGCTGATCCAGTGACTGCATCGAGCCGTGCTCTGGGTAGCAGCGCCAGGTCTGATTCTGTGCCCCCAGTACGACGAGTGGGACCGAATCAGCCCACGCTGTGTACACGCCGGGCGCGAGGTCGGCTACGCCGGGCCCTACGGTTGCCAGGCACACTCCAGGCTGTCCCGTCACCCGTGCCCAAGCGTCCGCCATGTGCGCCGCGGCCTGCTCATGGCGGACGGTGACGAACCTGAGCCCCACCTCGCGCCCCAGACGGTAGATAGCATCGGTAATGGGATTGCACTGATCGCCCGGTATGCCAAAGACACACCGAACACCCTCCTCAATCAGAGAAAGGACCAGAGCTTCTGCACCGCTCATCCGGGCCATGCTCTTCTCCTCCTTGTGGTCGAGATACAGGAGCCAGGGCCACCGTCACACTGCGCCATGCGTGTTGTCGGGAGAGCATGTGAGCAGGCTGCATCGTTCGAGCAGCCACAGATGTCGGCAAACTGCAAGTGCACGAACTATCGGAGTAGCCCAGGCCTGGCTGATCCTGAGAGCGGGCACTCTTCTGTCGATCGCTGTGGCAAAGCGAGGAGACGGGGTGATGCTGCCAGCAGCCACACAGCCAAGGCAGAGACTGGAAACCCAACCCCACCACTCGCTTGCCCGCCAACCGCCTGGCGAAGCGAGGCCCCTGCTTCTGAGGTTGGATTATAACACAGCGAATACCTCACCACAAGCTGAGTGGACAAAGCGGGCAGGGCCTTTGGACCTGCGGGGTTGAAGGGCCACAGTGTTCGCCAAACTATCACTGAACTTTCACCGTTTCTTCACCTAGATGATGCTATATTCGCACGTGGGAGTGCTAGAATTCAGTCAGATCGAGTTAGTGTTTAGGAGGTTGTACAACCACACCCAGATGGAAGAAACAGCCGTTCACGGCTCTAGCGCGGATGAGCCTCCCCCTGCAGGGGATGCCCCTGCTGCGATCCCACAGGGGAGGGATGAGGAAGACTGGAACGACTGGCGGTGGCAGATGCGCCACCGCCTTACTACTTTGCAGGAGCTGCAGCACCTGCTGCAGCTGATCCCAGAGGAGGAGTTGGCCATCCTAGCCAGGGACAGAATGCGGATGGCCATCACACCCTATTTTGCCTCGCTACTCAACCCCAGCGACGCCAATTGCCCCTTGCGTCGCCAGGTGGTGCCGTCCATCCACGAACTGGACAGACTGACCTGTGACCTCTCCGATCCGCTGAACGAGGACGGCCAATCGCCTGTCCCTGGACTGGTACACCGCTATCCTGACCGCGTGCTCCTGCTGGTCACCGATCAATGTGCCAGCTACTGTCGTCACTGTACCCGCCGGCGCTTGGTTGGGGCCAGGCTCTGGCACATGGGTCGAGCCGAGACAGAGCAAGCACTGAAGTACATCAGGCAGACCCCTGCGGTGCGTGAAGTCATTGTGTCGGGGGGCGATCCTCTCCTCCTGCCGGATGATGCTGTTGAGCGGCTGCTGCATTCGCTGCGCGCTATTCCCCATGTCGAAATAGTGCGCATACACACGCGAACACCGGTATTCCTGCCGCAGCGCGTCACTCCTGAGCTTGTGATGATGCTGCGCCGTTATCACCCGCTCTATGTCAACATCCACGTTAACCACCCTGCGGAGATCACACCGCAGACAGAGCGAGCTTGTGCAATGCTGGCGGACGCAGGTATACCACTCGGCAGCCAGACAGTGCTTCTCGCCGGCGTCAACGATTGTCCGAATGTCATGAAGGCGCTAATGCGCAGGCTGCTACAGATCCGCGTTCGGCCCTACTACATCTTTCAGTGTGATCTTTCGGATGGCATCGGCCACTTCCGTACCCCAGTGAGCACGGGCATCAGCATTATCCAAGCTCTGCGCGGCCACACCAGCGGCCTGGCGGTGCCGACGTTTGTGGTTGACGCGCCGGGAGGGGGCGGCAAGGTGCCGGTGGGTCCTGAGTACCTCCTGTCACAGACGGAGGAGAGCGTACTCTTGCGCAACTACCAAGGTCGCTTGACCACCTATCCCCAACCTACGGTGTATGAAGGCCATCGGCCTGAGGAGTGCGCCTACTGCCGCGCCGCAGAAACGAGGGAAGAAGCGGTCGCAGCTGAGATTGCGATGTGCCCAGCACCAGAGCTGGCAGTCGTCGAGACCCACGCATGACGGGGTGGTTCGGCGGAGGCCGCTTAGAGCACATGTCCGCAGTGGAGCCTAGGATCGCCCTTCTGTGCAACCTGCAGTCCCGTCAACCTTGCCGGTGTATCGGGGTACGATGGGCCAAGCAGCTAAGGTTCGGAGTCGAATCGAGTTGAAAGTACTGGTGCTCCACAATGTGGTAGAGAACGTGACCAAGGGCGAGGCAAAAGATCTGCTGGCCGAGCAGGAGGTCATGCACGTCGCTGAGGCAGTACGAAGCGCCCTCGACCTGTCGTCCCTGGGATCCCCGGTAGCCATGCTACCTGTGAAGGATGAAGTATGCACCTCTCTTCGCCGACATGACCCGGCTGAGTGCCTGATCTTCAATCTCTGCGAGAGCCTGCAAGGCCAATCCTACCTTGAGGCCTATGTGCCGCAAGTCCTTGAGGCCATGGGCTTTCACTACACCGGCTCCAGTGGCAAGTCGCTTGCCACCTGCCTGAACAAAGCCCGGGCGAAGGATATCCTGCGTGATCACCACATCCCCACCGCCCCTTACCAGGTGTTCCGGTCGGCCAACGAGCAGTGCGTACTGGACTTTCCGATCATTGTCAAACCCTTGGCGGAAGATGCCAGCATCGGCATCACGCGCGACTCGGTGGTGGGTTCACGCGAACAGCTGAAACGGCGGGTTCAATACATCCTGCAGACTTACCGGCAGCCGGCCTTGGCTGAGGAATTCATCACGGGCCGAGAATTCAATGTCGGGATCTGGGGCAATGGAAAGCCGGAAGTGCTGCCTCTCTCCGAGCTCGAGTATCCCCCAGGGACACATGCGCTGCAACGCATATGCTCTTACGAGGCCAAATGGGTCGCGGGGTCTCAGGAATACCACCAGACTCCAACCATCTGCCCTGCCGCAGTCGACAGCCCCCTTTTGGAGAAGATCAAGCAGGTGGCCTTGGGCGCCTACGCCGCGCTTGGTTGCCGCGACTATGCACGAGTAGACATCCGGCTGGAGGGCAATGTGCCTTACGTCTTGGAAGTGAACCCCAATCCAGATCTGGCACCCGACGCCGGCTTTGCCAAGGCAGCTGCCGCAGCTGGTTTTTCCTACACTGACGTCGTCCAGCGGATCGCGGAGCTTGCCTCACGGAGGACCGCTTGGCGATAGTCAGGCTCACGCGGGGAGCGGACTGGGTTGCCATCCTCTCTCTGGCATCCACTTTCTTCACTCAGGAAGAAGTTGCATGCGTCCAAGAACTACTGGACATCTACCTGCACAGATCCGGACAGCGAGACTACACCTTCCTGTCTTGCGAGGATGGGAATCGCGTGGTGGGCTTTGCGTGCTACGGTCCTACGCCACTCACCGAAGCCACCTTTAGCCTGTACTGGATGTGCGTAGATAGGGACTATCGCAAGCACGGTGTGGGCAGCTTGCTCCTCGCCGATATCGAGGACAGAGTAAGACAGCATGGCGGCGCCTTGTTGCTGGCGGAGACTTCATCGCAGCCCGCGTACATGCCGGCCAGACGCTTCTACTCTGCGCATGGGTTCCACAGGGTGGCCAGAATCCACGATTTCTATTCCGAGGGCGACGACCTGCTCGTGTACAGCAAGCGGTGTCTGCGGGCCGCAGATGACACTGCCCAGACCGCCCAAGCTTGCAGCCATCGACGAGCTCGCGCTCCCTTAGGGAGACATTTGGCGAAGAGCTAGCTGGGGCTGCGTATCCACGTACCGACATCCGCGAGGCTTGCGCGGGTGCCGGACGGTGCGACCAAGTGCCTATGCGAAAGCTCATCTGAGGCGGCGCCTCGCGCAGCACCCTGCGCCAGCATGGCCACGCCGCCGGGTTGCCGGGCTTGCCCCTCCGCCGAGCGGAGGGATGCTTTGCGAGGAGCCCGGCCCGCTGTTTTCGGATAGGTGCTAAAAATCCCAGTCCCATCTCGGTTGCGGAAGGCACAACACCCCGTCTAGTTCCTCCAGCAGTTCCTGCGGCGCCGAGAGGTCATCGGTGACCGCCAGACTGGAGGCCGGACGCACCCCCAGCCACATGCGAGTGAAGGCGCCAACCGACGCCTTGAGCGTGGGCAGCGTCTGGTCTGTACCCGGTCGAGCACCTGACGACCGGCCCAGGGTCACTACATAGTCCCCACTGATACCTCGCCAAGGCGCGCCCTCGTCCAGGAAGCGCTCGATGGGGTCCGACAGCCGGAGATTGAAGCGCACGTCGCCACCTGTGAGCCGTGTGCACGCCAGACAGGCAGCCACGTCGCAAACGCGCATCTGCCAATAGGCCACCGCACGCATGCTGGTCTCAAAATCGGTCCTCTGACTCACGCCGTGTCGTCGAAACGGCTGCTCAAGCAAGTCCTGGAACTGCAGGCCGGGCGGTTCGCGCAGGCGCACCAGCCAGACCTGGTCACGAAGATTCTTGAACACAGCCAGCAGCTCGAGCAGTTGCTCCCAGGTCTGAGAGGCCAAGAAACTGACGTGGTATGGTCCGTGCAGAGGCTCCCTGGTCCAACACCAGAAGCAATGCGTAATCCTGCTGGCGCTGCTGTCATGGTAGCCGAAACCAAAGCCGTTAGGAGTGCGGCGCAGCTCTGATTCGGTCACCTCAGGCGGGAGCAGGTTGCACGACCCATGCACGCGCCGTCGTTCCAGGCGTGCCCTGTGTACCAGCTGCCAATCATCTGCTGTGAGGCGGCGCGGCACACGAGCCGCGTTCTCCACTTTGAGCTGCGCAGGGTCGAAGGTGATCCAATTCTCGTAGCTACCGGTGCCAAACCCGAGCTGGTCATAGAAGCCTTGCTCGAACATGCCCAGTGCGGAGACCAACGCCCCTTCTGCGACGTCTGCGGCCACAAGCTCAGCGGTCAGGCATCTCGCCAAGCCCTGCCCGCGCACTCGCCGGCTGGTGCCAACGGAAGTCACGGCAGAGAGCGGCAGTTCCTGGCCAAGATAGGAAATGGTCCCTGGCACCGACGCCGACAGCGACTCCGCCTCGCCATCCACCTCGGCCACCAGAGCACGACCGGACGCGATGAAGAGATCCATCGTCTCTTCCTTGGCTTCCTGCAGCCAGCCAATCCCTCGCCAGAGACGATGGAGGGCCTGGTTGTCGCGCTCAGCATCATAGCGGCGAAATCTCATGCTGATTTCACCGTTGAGTCCAGGTTCTCTATCAGCACCGGCTCAACTGGATCGGCCAAGTCAAAGCCAAAGACCCTTGAGTAGAAGTAGAGCTCGGCGTCCAGAGCACGCTTGATGTTCTCGGCCCGCCGAAAGCCGTGCTGCTCACCCTCAAACGGAAGATAAGCGACCGGCAGGCCTTTCTTGCGCAGTGCCTCTACCATCAGCTCTGCCTGGTTGGGCGGCACAATCTTGTCCTCCAGCCCCTGGAAGAGGATCATCGGACAGGAGAGACCTTCCGTATGGTGGATGGGTGACCGTTCGCGATAGAGATCGTTGCGCTCTGGATAGGGACCGACGAGACGGTCAAGGTAGCGCGACTCGAACTTGTGCGTTTCGCGGGTCAGTGCCTCCAGGTCGCTCACTCCGAAGTAGCTGGCACCCACTCTGAAGACGTCGCGGAAGGCCAGCGCTGCGAGGGTCGTATAGCCGCCCGCGCTGGCTCCGCGGATGGCCAGGCGGTTGCCATCCACTTTCCCCTCACGAACAAGGTGCCGTGCTGCGTTGGCGCAATCATCCACGTCAGCCACGCCCCACTTTCCGTTCAGCCGCTGCCGATATGCACGGCCGTACCCAGTGCTGCCGCCATAGTTCACATCGACCACCGCAAACCCACGACTGGTCCAGAACTGAATCTCCCAAGACAGCGTACTGGAAGCAGCAGCCGTCGGACCACCGTGGCTGATGACGAGCAAAGGGGGTCGTTCGCCAGCCGGCGCGGCATAGTCGTGGTTCTGTGGCGCATAGAAGAGCGCGTGTGCCGTAAGACCGCCTTCGGTGGGGAACTCGATGGCTTGAGGCTGGGAGATGAAGCCGCTGTCGACCTGGAGTTCACTCGAGGACCGCAGTACCTGGCATTTCCCCGTGTCTAGGTCGAAGCTGATGACCGAGACAGCCTCGCTTGGCAATCCAGCAAGGAAAACGGCCTGCCCCTGGCGTGCCCGCACAGCACCTATGTCAGTGTACGGAGTGTCAATCGGCTCCATCCTGCGTGTCCTCGTGTCGAGACGCCCCAGCTGCCACGTGCCGCGCGAGGTGTATGTGCAGATGATTCGCTCGGCGGACTCAAAGGCATAGGTTGACATCCCAAAGACCCACTGTGGCTTGCCGAATTCGGCCTCCATCTCGCACAGCGGTTCGATGCGGCCATCCCGGTAGCGGTACAGGTTCCACCAGCCTGTCCGGTCCGATACAAAGTGCAGCACACCATCCGGAGACCATTGCGGCTGGAAGATCGACTCATCAACACCTCCAGCCACTCGCTGAGCCTCTCCAAGGCGGCCGTCCTCCTTGACCTCAGCAACCCACAGCTCGGTCCCATCCCACGGCATGTTCGGATGGTTCCACGTGAGCCAGGCCAGTTGTGCTCCTTCGGGATCCAGGCACGGCGAAGAATAGAAATCATTCCCCGACACAAGCACCTGTCCCTCTCCGCCCTTGGGCAGTTCCAGGCTGATCAGCGCATTCACTGCCTCGTGATCGGCAACAGTATGGTCCTCTCGCACGCAGATCATTCGGCCCCTGCGATGGTCAAGCACAGCGTCTGCGTACCTTAGATCCTTCTCTGGCGTGATCGGCTGCGGTGCGCCTCCCACCTCTTGGCGATAGAGGCGCTGATCTGCAAAGTTGACAAAGTACACCGTACCGTGCGATACCGCGAACGGCGCTCCTCCGTATTCGTGGACACGCGTCCGTGCGTTGAACGGGGTGGGCGTCACATCGGCAATGCGCCCCTCAGCGGAATGCCACACGATCACGTAGCGCCCACCTTCCATTGGGCGGCTCTCCAGCCAATACCGATCCTCGCCATCCAACACAATCTCCATCAGCCGAATCGCTCCGGCGACGATCAGGTCCGACGTGATCGGGGATTTCCACGAACCGTACGGCGCACTTGAGTTCATGTTCATATCTCCCTTGACAATGGACACGGCATGCGTCTTGGAGTCAACTGGGTCTACCTCAAACAAGGGACACTTACAGACCTGGTGCTGGTTCAAATCGGAGAGCAACGCTCGGCTGCCAGTGGCCCACGCGCTGGGAACAGGGGATTTGGGCGACTGCCCGTCCGATGACTGGATGCCGTCTAGCTCTACTCCAAGATGCGCAAGCTCGAGAGGAACTGGGCGCGGATGACCTCCAGCTGGTCACGATACTGGCTTCGACCAACAAAATCAATGAACCAACGTTGGTCATGTGCTCGCAGCGCAGTCACCCAACGAGTGACCTCCACTACTTCTCTGCCAAGCACAACCCTGGCCTCAAAGGCAGCATCCACAGCCTTGTGTGCATCCAGATCGATGATCTGAGGTCGAGTGAGCAATCGATCGTAATACTCCTGGAGAAGCCAGTTGTCGATTTCCTGCAAAAAGTCCACATCAGAGTAGCCGGCGATGACGGGAGTTACCGTTACAGAAAGCGAGCGAAGTCCCGCGCCTTCTGTTCCCGCTGGCGCAACAAAGGTGAGCAGCTTCAGTTCATTCTCCCGATCTTCTCTACCAATGATCAGCCAGCCATCCGGATAGCAGGCCGAGAAACCCATGTCGTTGTTAACATACTGCCTATACCCGTTGGCGCATTCCGCAGGTACCGAAACAGTCACTACCGCAGTGGGCGAAGGCACTGCAGTGGACGTGTGCGATGCGGTGGGCACAGGTGTCTGAACGGTCGGAGCAGACGCCACGCAGGCGCCGAGAAGGATTAGAATCACAGAGATGCCCAAAAGCCGAGATCGAGAACTCATTACGTCTCCTTAGGATAGCTGTAGTGGCAGGCCATTCTGTTTCTGCTAGGCCGGTTTTGACGACGCGGATTATAGCACAGGGGGAAAGGCGCGGCAAGAAATCGCAGCCACTGAGTCAAACCGAGACCTCCACGAGCGCCTACAGGCACTCATGCATTTGACCTGGCGGCCACCCCCATGATGCGCGTCGTTTGAGGCACCAATGGCAGGGCGAAGCAGGGAGCGGCAAATGCCTTTGGGAAAACAGCAGGCCGGGCGTGGCAGCCCGGCCGTGCGCTGGACTATGCTGTTTGCAGTGCCCTGCCATGGCCCGCTTTCTGCCTGCCGGTTCACTATCTGCCGACATCCTATATGCAAACATGTTATGGACACAATGCACATAGTATGCTATACTGAGATCACCTAGATCGTAGCTGTCTCAGTGTCGCACTAGGAAGGAAGAGATATGCCAAGACGCCATCGGGGAGGGGGCGGGAAGCGACGTGGCCGCCGCGCGGTGCGGATGCTGGAGCCAGTGTTGCTTCTGCTCTTGCACCGTCGCCCGGCTCACGGCTACACCCTCTTGGAGCAATTCGATGAGTTCCGTCTAGGAGACTTTGACCCCAGCATGGTCTACCGAGCGCTGCGAGATATGGAAGAGAAGGCGTGGGTCACTTCGACCTGGGACGAGGAGCAGACCCAGGGGCCACCCCGGCGCGTGTATCGTCTGACCGCACAAGGGGACGAGGTGCTTAGCGGGTATGTGCAGGATTTGGAGGAGGCGCGTGCGATGATTGATCACCTCCTGGGTGCTTACAACCGCCACATGGAGGAGGGCAAGGGCGAATACCATTGAGACTCTGCTATGGAGCATACACGCCGCCGCGACGGTCTGCACTGTGATGAACTCACAGGATGTGATGGTCGAGATAGGGACCAACCCCAGAGTGGCCATCGTGGGGCACTTTCCTTTCGAGGACCGGGTGCGGCGCAGGGCAGCCGAGTGCTGGATCGTGGAACTGCAGCCCCGGCCAGGGCTGTTGGATGGCACCACGGTCGGGGCCCGTGCTGCGCCCATCAAGAACGAACACGGCTGGCTGGTCATCTACCATGCCCAGTAAGAGAACCACAGCTAAGGTTCTAGTGCCGCGCTGCTCGGCGTGGGCGATCCACCGCCGAGCATTGCCCAGCGGGAGGCTCCTATCATGAAACCGCAGGAGCCGCGGAAGCGCAAGGGCGACGTGAACCACAGGCATGACAAAAACCCCGGCCTCTGGTGAGAGGCCGGGGTTCTGTGTCTGGTTATGCTGTTGCCTGATGCAGCCCGCTAAGCGGCCCGC
>Ga0209427_10006766_pt1 | contig 13040 bp, 12 predicted proteins | sample DeeMarSWOR136_30_FD_187465 | JGI IMG/M metagenome (GOLD analysis project Ga0209427, IMG submission 187465) | Marine sediment microbial communities from White Oak River estuary, North Carolina - WOR-1-36_30 (SPAdes) (version 2) | ecosystem: Environmental > Aquatic > Marine > Intertidal zone >... | reverse complement strand
CCTTCCAATCCCATGGTCAGATCCTTAAAACAAAAGTGGGCTTTCAATATTGCACAGAGCGATATCATTGTCTCCCAAAAATTAGTCGATCTCTCACTGGCAAGGGGCTATAAAAAGGTTCTGGTCTTCTACGCTTCCCATCCTCTAGCCCAGAGTCTCGCTGAGTATTTTAAGCGCTTTGGAGAGAAAAAAGGAATCAAAGTTATTATAGCAAAGGAAACCCATAAGCCGACTGACATCGACATGACACCTCAACTCATCAAACTTAAACCGCTCATCGAAAGAGAGAAGATAGATGCCTTCTACGCTTCTACAGCTGGCCCGCCAGGCCCCATCATCTGTAAGAACTTGAGGACACTCGGAATAAAGATACCGGTGCTCGGGACCCATGCCTTTGGATTTGGTTTTATCATTGCCCTCGGTGGGAAAGCGATGGAAGGTGTAGAGTTCGGTGCTGGAAAGCCTGTCGTCCCTTATCAACTCGATGAGGATGATCCGATTCGATCTATCATTACCGACTTCGATAAAAGGATGAGAGCTCGTTATGGAGTAGGGCTTGATCAAATAGCCGGGCATGCCCATGATACTATCTGGCTCATATATGATGCCTTGAAGCGAAGTCAAGGAGAGGTAACAAGAGCCAAATTTAGGGATGCTCTGGAGAATACCAAAGGACTGAAGAATTGCCACGGAATTTATAACTATAGCCCTATGGACCACGATGGTTTGAATAAAAAGGATATGGTTTTCATCAGGATTGAAGGAGGTAAGTTCAAGCGAATTAAGTTCCCCGGATTCGAATAGCCTTGGCTATGCGGCGCGACAAAAGGGGCATTTATGCATTTTTGCCATCTGTTCAGGTTCCCGACCTTATCTAGGCGATGGGAAAACACGATTCATTAGCGCTAACCACAAATGCCCTTTTTGCTCGAGGGGAAGGGAATGAGGAGCAAAGATGAAACTCAGGTCTATTCGACTGTAAGGATACTATAGGAGTAAAAACCATGGAAGGGAAAAGATTGGATTGTGTGTTATTACATACCCCTAAGCTCGATAATTGGTACAAACCACTTGGTGATTTCATATGGATCAATTACTTACCCATTGGGATGTTCGCTCTAGCAGACTACCTTGTTCAGCACGGATATTCTGCGAAAATTGTGCATCTTGGCATCGAATGGATTGAAGACCATAGTTTCAATGTCATTGATTTCTTGGAAAATAACAGACCGGATGTCGTCGCTCTCTCCCTTCATTGGCACCATCAAGCCTATGATGTCATAAGAATCTCCGAAGCTATAAAAACCAATTATCCAGATCTATTCATCGTATTGGGAGGATTCACAGCAAGCTATTATCACAGGGAAATCATGGAGGATTTTCCCTTCATTGACGCCGTAATACGGGGAGAAGCAGAAGAACCCCTTCTGAAACTAGTTGAAAAATTGACAAAGAAGGAGCGTGACTTACGAGAGGTCCCCAACCTGACCTGGAATAAAGATGGCGAGATCATTGAGAACGAACTCTCTTACATTGCGACTGAAGAAGATATAAATAAGTTGAGATTTACCAATATTTCTCTTCTCAATAACTACGAAACATACGTTAATTATGTTGGGCATCCATTCATGTGGAAAAAGAGTTTTTCAAAAGAGCAAAATTTTCATAAACTTTCCATCGGTTCTAAGACATTTCCTTTGGCTATCGGAAGGGGCTGCCCTGTGAGCTGCACCTGGTGTGCCGGAAGCGCACTATCCCAAAAATTTATCACCAAACGCACTAAACCCATTTACAGGTCAATAGATAAGATAATAGACTCCATTAAGGAGGCATTGGGATATGGTTACGAGACGATGTACGTGGTCTTCGACCCTTTTCCGGATAACCAGCAGTTTTTCATAGACCTTTTTGCCAAAATAAGGGAGGAAAGAATAACGTGTGAGATGGTGTTCGAGTGCTTTGGACTCCCCACAAGACCCTTCGTCGATGCTTTTCACGATACTTTCCCGAACAAAGAATCCTTCTTATGCATCTCTCCTGATACTGGATCTGAGAGGTTGAGGAAAATCCATAAACATTATTTTTATTCTAACCAAGAACTCTTGGATTGTTTGGGCTATTTGAGAGAGATAAATGTAAGTACAGAGGTTTTCTTTACATATGGTATCCCTGGCGAAACGCTCGAAGATTTAAAAGAGAGCATAAAACTCAAAAATTACATTAGGAAGCATTTCAAAAACGTCCGTTGTATAAGGGTCCTCTCTATCGAGATAGAACCAGGGGCACCTTGGCATTTGGATCCCCTTAAATACGGTATTATAAATGACAGGCCTCGGTTCAGGGATTTTTACAATGCCCACAGCTCAAAGTACAACCAGACTTATTCATCGCTGGGGTATTTCATTCCAGATTTTTTCCCAAGTTCCTACGGTGTCAAAGATACCAAGGACTTTGAAATGGCACTTCAAAAGATAAAATGCAAACATTTCTGTTTCTTGACCCCTAATCCGAGGCAATCCGGACCAGCATGGCTCGGGAGGTTGTTCTGTAATGTTCTCTTTCTAATGGATAAGCTCAATCGCAAGGGAAAATTTAAAGGAGAAACCGCACGATCTTTGGGTGGATCGTACAATTGCACGTAGCGATTACGGTCATTTTAAAAAGAATTCCTTAACAACTATTCCCCCAATGACCGAGCCTTAGATCATATAACCGAAGCTGCTTTAGAGAAGAAAAATTCTTTTTCTTCACCGTTACAACGAAGCATACTAGTTATGGACCATCACAGCAAGCAAGAAGGTACTGTTTTTTATGCGACAATTACTGTTTGTACTGGAGCACCTTCGAAAAGGCGGTCAGCTTCAAACAGCAAGAGGCAGGAAGACGCCGTACGATTCAGATTCCCGAGTTTCGATTAGGGGTTGAAGGCACTAGACAATATCTTGTAAGATTGAGGGGCGGGTTAGTATCCCCGAGGACCACCCCATTTTACTAATTGAGAGGACATATGACCTCTTGGAGCCTCATTCCGCAACTCCTTCCCTCAGGCATCACCATCGGGGCCATTTACGCTCTGGTGGCATTAGGTTTTGTAACCATCATAAGAGCCTCCCAAATCATTAATTTTGCCCAAGGAGAGTTCGTCATGTTAGGAGGGGTAATCACTTTCTTTCTATTGAAAGGCCTCAATTTCCCATATCCCGTAGCAGCTCTGGTTGCTATTGTGATCGTTATGATGGTCGGTTTTTTTCTCTATGTCACGGTTATTTATCCTTTACGAAAAGCTTCCATACTCATTCTTCTCATTGCCACTTTAGGAGCTTCCATCTTCCTGAGTAATACGAGTGGCCTTCTTTTTGGGACACTGCCTAAGGCTCTCCCTCCTTTCTCCGGTGAACGTCCCCTTCACATAGGGGGAATTTCTATCGTTCCCCAAAGCCTCTGGGTCCTAGGGACCAGTTTTTTATTACTGTTCTTTCTCTTTTTCCTCTCCCACAGGACCTTATTGGGGAAGGCCATGGAGGCAAGTTCCACTGATTCTTTAGGCGCTGATCTATTGGGAATTTCGAGGAACCTCATGGTCTTTTTGGCTTTTGGAGTAAGTGCAGGAATAGGAGCCATTGCTGGTATTCTGATTACACCCATATTCTTTACCAGCTATAACTCTGGGACACTCCTAGGCTTGAAAGGTTTTATTGCAGCTGTCTTGGGTGGCTGGGGAAAAAACAGCGGTGCCATCATTGGAGGTTTCGTCTTAGGAATTGTGGAGTCTCTAAGCATCGCCTTCATCCCTTCTGGTTATAAGGATGGGGTGGCCTTTGCCGCCCTTTTGCTTATCTTATACCTCAGACCAAAAGGAATATTGGGTTCACCGTTTATCGATAGTCGCCGATGGTAGATTCGAATCAAAAAGATTTTAGGAAAAGGGATCTTTTCTATGTCGTGCCTTTGTGGTTCCTTGCGTTGATCGTGCCCGATGCCGATGATCTCTATTCTTACCGTAGGAAAGAGTTTAAAAAAAGGGAGATCTATTATTTAGGAGCTTTATTTGTTCTGCCCTTGATTTGGTCCGACCCCCACTTCCATCACCTAATGGTCTTGGCGGGAATTTATGCCATTTTGGCTTTGGGGTTAAGCCTCTTTCTGGGCTATGCCGGACAAATCTCTTTAGGACACGCTGCCTTCTTTGGTATCGGAGCTTATACTACAGCGATACTTACCACCCGATATGCCTTCCCCACCTTTGTGGCATTCTGGGCCTCTGCAGTTACAGCTGCATGTGCCGCTTATCTCATCGGGAAACCAATTCTTAAACTAAAAGGTTATTTTTTGGCCTTAGCCACTCTGGGTTTTGGGGAAATTTTTTTAGTCATCATCAGGGAGTCCACCGGTCTTACAGGCGGAGTCATAGGAATTTTTGGCATCCCTTGGTTTTCTATAGCCGGGTTCCCATTTGACACTTATCTGAAACAATACTATCTCACATGGGGAGTGCTCCTAGGATTATTCCTCTATTCGAAAAATTTGGTGCGTTCAAAAATGGGACGGGCCTTTTTAACCGTGGCAGCCAGTGAAGATGCTGCCTCCACTGTAGGGATAAACGCAGCCAAGATTAAGATCGGAGTCTTTGTGATCGGTGCTGCTTTCGCTGGATTTGCAGGAAGCCTTTTCGCCTGTATCATGTCCACAGCAAATCCTGAGGCCTTTAGCCTAAATCTATCTATTCTTATCGTTATGATGGTTATTTTAGGAGGGATGGGCAACCTCTATGGTCCCATTTTTGGCGCTATCCTACTCACCTGGCTCATAGATATATTAGGTAAATATCAGACATGGAGCCTTCCCATCTATGGGGTTATCTTAATTCTTCTCCTCATCTTTTTCCCTGATGGAATCGGAACCCGCTTAGGAATGAGATTGATCTACCTCATTAGCTACTGGAAAAAAAAGAAGAGGAGGGATCGAGGGAAGCTCTGATGTCCATACTAATTGTTGAAGAGATCACGAAGGAGTATGATGGTCTGCGAGCCCTTGATCGGGTCTCGGTAAAAGTGGAAAAAGGGACCATCAAAGGGCTTATCGGCCCTAATGGAGCAGGAAAAAGCACACTTTTCCATCTGATCAGCGGAATAGAAAGACCTGATTCCGGAACAATCTACTTCAAAGGAAAAGACATTACCTCTCTTAGCTCCCATGAGATATCGTCTCTTGGATTATCAAGAACATTCCAGACAGTCCAGACTCTAGAGAACATGACCGTTGTGGAGAATATTATGGTTGGGATGTACCTGAGATTGAAAGGTGATTTCATCTCTTCAGGGCTCTGGTTCCCCTGGATTAGCAGGAGAGAAAAAGAAGCCTTAAAGGAGGCCAAAGAGATCCTGGAATTTCTTGGCCTTCTCGGGCGATGGAAATCACCTGCCTCTCAACTTCCCATCGGCAAACAGAAACTCCTGGAGCTCGGCCGAGCCCTCGCCTTGAAACCCGAATTCATCCTTTTAGACGAACCGGCCTCCGGCTTAACACCAGCAGAGGTAGAGCAGCTTTCGGAAAGGATCTGCGAGCTCAAAAAGAATGGAATCACCTTCTTCATTGTGGAACATCTAATGGGAATGGTCATGGAAATCGCAGATGACGTTGTAGTGCTTGATCATGGAAAGCTGATCGCTGAAGGCCCTCCGATCCTTGTGGAAAAGGACCCGCAGGTCATCGCGATATACCTAAAAGGAAAAAGGGGAAATGCTTAAGATAAAAAAACTGACTGTTCATTATGGACCTTTGGCAGCGCTGCAAGAAATCTCTTTGGAGATAAAAAAAGGCGAAATCGTTGCTCTCTTAGGCCCTAATGGAGCAGGAAAAACGACACTCCTTCTCACCATATCCGGAATTCTTAAAACAACCGAGGGAAGGATTCTGTTCCTGGATCAGGATGTCACTAACCTGGATCCCAACAAGATCGTTTCAATGGGGATTGGACATGTCCCGCAAGGACGCCACATCTTTCCAACCCTTTCTGTCATCGATAATCTCATGATGGGCGCTTATATTCACCGAAAAGCGAAGAAGGAAGTTAAAGAAGACTTGGAGTGGATCTATCAGCTATTTCCTCTATTAAAAGAGAGAAGGCGACAAAGGGCAGGTACACTGAGTGGCGGTGAGCAACAGATGTTAACTATAGCAAGGGCCATTATGGGACGACCCAAACTCCTTTTACTCGATGAACCCTCTATGGGATTGGCCTCCCATCTAAAAGATGCTATCTTCTCCAGGTTTACAGAGATGAACCAAAAAGGGCTGACCCTTTTCATCGTAGAACAAGAGATCTATCACTCCCTGACTATCTCCCATCGAGGATATCTTCTAAAAAATGGTCGTCTGATTAAAGAGGGACCCTCATCTTCTCTCATAGAGAGCTGGGATATAAAGACTCTCTGTATCGGTAAAGAGTTGAATGTGTAATGTGTCTATATCTCTTGAAAAAGTAACTCTATTATGATTAAATAATTCTTGAGTAGCTATGAAGATCCGTTTAGGAGCAAATTGGGACTTTTCATCGGTTGACCTTTTGAAAGGGACATGCGTTGATTCCCTGTATGGCAAACTTCCTTACGATGTGGTGGGAGGCGCAAGACCCGGATTTGTTCTCCCCCAGGTTGACCGAAACCATGTAGAACGATACATTCAGGCCTGTCATGAAGGAGGGTTGGAATTCAGTTACCTACTGAACGCTCCCTGCCTTGGAAATCTTCAGTATTCCCAAAAAGGGTATAAACAACTGATCGATCTCCTGACATGGATCGACCAATCCGGAGCAGATTCTGTCATTATCGGCATTCCATACCTTATCGATCTGGTAAGGAAACGCTTTCCCCGTCTCAAGGTGAAGGTTTCCACCACAGCCCGTGTCAATACGGTAAGGAAGGCCCTTCAATATGAAGCGATGGGTGTGGAGGAGATCATTATAGACGAGCACATCAACCGTGACTTTAAAACATTAGAAGTGATCAGAAAGGCAGTGAATTGTAATTTGGAGTTACTCGTCAACAACATCTGCCTTTGGCAATGTCCCTACAACTATGAACATGTCAATCACGATGGCCATGCATCGAGGGAAGGAGAGGAAGATGATTATTGCTATCTTCAGTATCCGGGTTTTCTCTGCCTCTACAGAAAATTGACCGACCCTGTAGAGCTATTGAAATCCCCATGGATCCGACCCGAGGATGTTCACCATTATGAGAATTTAGGTTATGATCATTTCAAAATCACAGAGCGATTTAAGCGAACCTCGCTGCTGCTCGAACATGTCAGGGCCTATGAGAATCGGCGTTATGACGGGAACCTTTTAGATCTCTTCACCCTACCCAGAAAGGGAGCCTTCACACCCATCCATTTAGAATACTTTATTAAACCTAAACATGTAAACATCATGAAAATCTCTGAATTGGAAAAGGTCTTTGACCTAGAGGTCCGTGAACTCATCCAATTGGATAACAGGAAATTGGATGGCTTCATCGAATATTTTAAGAAGAACGATTGTAATCAGACCTCATGTTCAGACTGTCGATATTGCGAAACCGTCTTCGAAAAGGTTGCATCGGTAAATGAAGAGGGGGTAAAGATGGCTGCCCAAAGGGTTAGGGATTTTTCCGAAAAGCTCCTTTCGGGGGAGATTTTTGAGATCCCTCGCTCCCATTTGTTTTTTCGCATACCGTACATCAAATCCTTTCTAAAACATCTCGTCAAGAAACGTCTCAGGAAAGAATCAAAAGAGTAATCCTTGGGAGGCCTTTGGTATGAAATTTCTATTAGTTGACCCGCCCCATAAAATCTGGACTATCCTTCGGGCCTGGGTCCCCTCTCCAGGATGCCTTCAATTATTGGCTTACTTAGAGCGGGAAAGATTCGATATCGATTATATGGATTGCACGCTCAATGAAAACCCATGGCGGGACCTGGAGGAGAAGGTGCGAAAGGAGGAACCTGATGTTGTTGGCATCTCCGTCCTTTGCACCACGTTCATCTACGATGGAATGAATGCGGCCAACCTAATCAAGGCAATCAGTCCCCGATCAATCATCATCATGGGAGGAGAACATCCTTCTTTTATGGCTGAGGAGACCGTTAGGGATTGCCCAGCCATTGATTATATTTGCGTTGGAGAGGGAGAGGTGACGCTCACGGAATTCCTTAGGGCTGTAGAGAAAAAGGAGCAGGATTTCTCCAGGATTCTCGGCTTAGCCTATCTCAATGAAAAAGGAGAATTCATCTATACAGGAGATCGTCCCTTCATTGAGGATCTCGATATCCTACCAATGCCTGCGTACCACCTCGCCAAGATGGAGCATCCCTATGTGAATCTTCCCTCTGAAGGGAAGAGAGGGCTTGTCGTCAATTTCTCACGGGGATGTCCTTGGAATTGTTCTTTCTGCTCAGAATCGGCCTTTTATAAGAAGACATGGAGGGGGAGGAGTCCAAAGCTAATCGTGGATGAGCTCCAGCTTCTCAAAGAAACATATAATCGGAATATTTTCTATGTAGGTGACAATACCTTCAATGTGACTCGGGAGCAGGGCATTGGCTTCATTGAGGAGATGCTCAAGCGAAAGAACGATCACCATTTATGGCTCCAGTCGAGGGCCGATTTGATTATCCGTGACCAAGATCTTTTGGACGGTTTTCGAGAAGCAGGAGTTTACCAGTTCATGATGGGGCTTGAATATCATAAGGATTCTGTTCTCAAGGATATTCAAAAACGGCATTCGGCAGAGCAGGCTCGAAAGGCCATGGAGCTACTGAGAAAGCATAAACTGATGGTCATGGCAACCCTGCTCATCGGTCACTGGGAAGAGACAGAAGAGGATCGTAAGGCTTTTTTACAATTCTTTGGGAAATATGTGGATCACTTCGGTCTTAATTTGATCACCCCTCTTCCTGGAACGCCTCTCTTTTACAAAATGAAGGAGATGGGAAGGATTGCGGACTGGGATTACCGAAACTATGACTATCTTCATGCCGTTATGCCAACTAAAGAGGTGGATCAATTGGAACAGGTCAATCTTATCTATAAGGATATCATGCGGCGATACTACTGGCGACCTAGAGAGATCATAAAGCTTTTTTCACGAAATTCAATTCTGAAACATCACCATCGATTCTACATCACCAAAGTGGCCTTCAACATCATGATGCATGAAATCTTTGGAACACCGATGTGGGTGCAACCCAATTATCAGGAGTATAAAGATTATCTTATGGAATTGGGAGGGGAGTTGTCTGCAAAATTGATAACTTTGTCCAAGTAGTCAACCCATTTTTTCTGGAGGGCAATTTTCCTTCTCGGAAATAGGGCAATGGGGGCAAACCTTAAGGAGAGAGGTTTCCCGGTTTCATCTCGAAAGGTAAGGTTGAACAGGACAGTATCCGCACCATAATAATTATCTCGAGTGAGGAAGATCTTTTCTGTACTGGAGAAGGGAATTCTTAGATCGATCTTTTCACACCCCTTCCCCTCTGGAACCTTAAAACAAATTGTTTCTTCCTCAACCCATAGACGGCCTTTCCTTCTCGATCCTTTAAATGGAAGGCCACCGTAATAGTAAGCACGGCAAGGCTTAGGAGTCATAAAAATGTATATATCATGAAGGCTCCTATTCATCAATACAATAAATCAAAAGGGGGATTACGATGAAAGTAAAAAAAATGCTTATGGTTTCGCTTGTATTCATCTTTATCGGAATTTCATTTACCTCTTCCTGGAGTCTGACAACTGTGAAAATAGGTGTCCTCAGGCTTTCCAGTACGGCTCCCATTTTTATTGGAATGGATAAAGGGTTTTTTGAAGCTGAGGGAATCAAGATAGAACCTATGTGGTTTAAAGCTGCGCAGCCCATTGCTGTCGCGACTGCCACAGGGGATATCGATGTGGGGGCAACTGGCCTAACAGCAGGCCTCTATAATGCAATCTGCCAGGGAATGAAAATCGCTGTCGTAGCCGATAAAGGTCGTGAGTGGCCCGGATATAAATTGACAGCCCTTCTTGTGAGCACGGAACAGTGGAATGCAGGGGTCAGAGAATTGAAGGATCTGAAGGGGAAGCGAGTCGGGGTCACCCAGATTGGCTCCACCTTTCATTATATTATCGGAAACCTTCTTGAAAAGGGGGGAATGTCACTCGATGATATGAAAGTGGTTCCCCTTGGAAGCATCTCTAGCATGCGTGATACCCTCATTTCGAATCGGATCGAATCTGTCTTTCTCAATCAACCTCTCGTGGCGGCGGTAGCAAAGAGCAAAAAGGGAAATGTCCTCCTTTGGGTGGGAGATCATCTTCCCTATCAAATTGCGGGTATCTTTTATGGAGAGAAATTGATGAAGAGTAAATCTATTGCCGTTGCATTCATGAAAGGGTATATCCGCAGTTGTCGGTACTACTCCGATCATGCATTGACCAAAAAAGAAGCCCCAGCCTATCAAGAAATCCTTGGCTTCATCTCCAAATATACAGGGCAGAAAACTGATGCCATTGCCCTTGCCCTCCCGTACATTGATCGAAATGGAGAGCTTTTTGTACAGGATATACAAAAGCAATTAGACTGGTATCATCGAAACGGGATGGTCTCGAAAAGGTTGACCAGCCATGAGATAGTGAACCTCTCTTTCGGGAAAGAGGCCCTTCAGCAATTAGGGAAATAAGAGAGAAGATTGAAGGTTCTCATCGATCACATCTCCAAAGTCTATAAGGATCGAGGGGGAGGCCGTATAGAGGCCCTTCGGGATATTAATTTTGCCATTGAAGAGAATGAATTTGTCGTTGTGGTGGGTCCCAGTGGGTGTGGGAAAACGACACTCCTCAACATCATTGCGGGGCTACTCAGTCCCTCGTCGGGACAGGTGATCATTGAGGGCGGTCAAATCGATTCAAAACCTCACACGGCTATCGTCTTCCAAGAGTTTGCTCTCTTTCCCTGGAGAACGGCGCTGAAAAATATCGTTTATGGCCTTGAAGAACAGGGTCTAAAGAGGCCAGAACAGTTAGAGATTGCTCAAAAATATGTCGCCATGGTGGGGCTACAGGGTTTTGAAAAAAAGTATCCTCACCAGCTCTCTGGTGGAATGAAACAGAGAGTTGCCATTGCACGGGCATTGGCTACCGACCCCTTGCTCCTCATGATGGACGAACCTTTTTCTGCCCTCGATGCCCAGACCAGAATCCTGATGCAGTATGAAATTTCGAGAATTTGGGAGGAGACACATAAGAGCTTCCTTTACATAACCCACCACATCCAAGAAGCTGTCTTCTTGGGAGACCGAGTGGTCATTTTGTCGAGGAGACCAGGAAGGATCTTAGACATCGTCCGTATTGCCCTTCCCCGGCCGAGGACAGAAAATCTTAGTCGCGAGAAACGCTATCTGGAATACGTCGAGTTGATTTGGAGTCATGTCAAAGATCAGGCAAAGGAAGTCTTAAGGGAAACGGTATGAAACAAGAAAAAATTTCAGTTCGGGGCACGGAATCCTTTACTGACGGAATTAAGTTTAAAAGAGCAATCGTTCAAGATAAGACCTATTACCTCCAAATAAAACAGCATCCTTGGCTCAGCCTCATTTCATTTATCACCATTGTTCTGGTCTGGGAGATAGTGAGTCAAAAGGGATGGGTTACACCTCTATTTCTCCCGGCTCCCAGTGCAATATTCTCCGAAGGATGGGATATGTTAAAAACCGGTCTACTATTTGAACATGTTTTCGCTAGCCTCAGCCGAATCATCTTAGGGTTCTTTGTTGCCTGTATTTTAGGAGTGTCAGTCGGCATTCTCATTGGATTTTTCAGTATCCCTGAAGCCATTGGAAATCCCATCATAGCAGCCACCTTCCCTATCCCTAAAATTGCTATTCTTCCCCTGCTCATTCTCTGGTTGGGTATTGGAGAACCACCCAAAGTCGCAGTCATCGCCTTAGGCGTGTTCTTTCCAATGGTCATTAATGTCTACACAGGTGTGAAAAATGTGGATCCTCTCTTGATCAAGGCCGCTATCAGTCTGGGCTCAAATCGGACAAGGATTATCAGGAAGGTCATTTTCCCTGGAATCCTACCCATGGTTTTTGCGGGGATGAAATTGGGTATCGGGATCGCTCTATTACTCGTCGTAGCAGCGGAGATGGTGGCTGCAGATGCCGGCATCGGTTTTATGATCTTGACGTCTGCAGATCTCATGGAGACTAAAAGGTTGATGGTCGGTCTCATCGTTCTCTCTCTTCTTGGAATCTTCTTCAACTGGTCATTGAGAACGCTGGAGCGCATCTTTATTTCATGGAAAGATTAGGTCTGATCTATCAATTATATGAAAGGAAAGGAGTGAGAAATGCAAAGAGCGGCTCCATCTGATTCTTCCAAAGGCCTAAAAGAAAAGAGGAAGGAAATCGATTCCATTGATCAAAAATTATTAAGCCTCCTCAACCATCGGCTCAGCATCGCCTTGGAGATAGGAACAATCAAAAAAAGCATGGGGGCAAAGATCCATGACTCCTCAAGGGAAAAAGAGGTTTTGGAGGGGTTAAAAACGAAGAATCGAGGGCCTTTGAAGGAAGAAGATCTAGAGAAAATATTTGGAACCATTATGAGTGTTTGTCGCAGCTCTCAAATGTAGACCTGAGGCCACTAGCAATGACCTTCGGGTGATAAGAACCTATTTAAGTAAAGATTCGTGCTCAAGGTGAAAGGGCTAAATGCCTGCTACGGTCGCATCCCCGCCATTAAGGAAGTCTCCTTGTGGTACATAAAGGGAAAATTGTCTCTCTCCATATCTCAACAACCTCCCAGTTACGCAACGGATGGTTAACCAAAGAGGGACCTACAGCGTAACTGAAGGAGAGCACGGCAGTAAAAGCCCTCTCCCTGGGCAAGACCAGTAAAAAAGCTTGACTTCTCCCGTCCTGAAGGTATTATATTGTCTATTTTCTTTAAAAAGAGACCTATATGCCGAAAAGAGAGCAAAGACTTGTCCCAGAAGGAATCCTCCTTGTCAGGAATAATATAC
>Ga0209427_10006764_pt1 | contig 13040 bp, 17 predicted proteins | sample DeeMarSWOR136_30_FD_187465 | JGI IMG/M metagenome (GOLD analysis project Ga0209427, IMG submission 187465) | Marine sediment microbial communities from White Oak River estuary, North Carolina - WOR-1-36_30 (SPAdes) (version 2) | ecosystem: Environmental > Aquatic > Marine > Intertidal zone >... | reverse complement strand
AAGGGCTGCGTTACCCTCATCCCTCGTCACTGCCGCGTACTTCTATGTACGCCTCATTCCTCGGGATTTGTCCGCGCTCCGCTTGGACTCCCCACCCTGCGGGCGGGTCCCCAGTTTCGGAAGCCTTGCATATGAACATTTTCCATCAGCCTCTAACAAGCCGGTTTTTCGAAAGTCTCGTAAATAAGGCTAAATGAGAAGGGGAAAAGGGTGGCAAACCACATTCATCACGTTCATATATTCGCCTCAGATATGGACAAGAGCATCCGCTTTTACGAGGAATGCTTTGGTGCTAAGCTGATCTTGGATGCGGCGTTTGCAGGCGCACGAAATGTGTTTATGAGAATTGGGAATGGTCGACTGCATCTTTATGATCAGGCCCCAAAGAATCCTGGGAGGGGGAGTATCCATCATTTTGGGATCCAGACAGAGGATATTGAGGGGGTGGTCAGCGACATGAAGGCGAAGGGCGTCGAGTTCAGGAAGGGGATCACCGATTTCGGGTTCTGGAAATACATTATGGTCCCGGCTCCAGACGACATCTTGATCGAGCTCTTTGAAGTGGATAAAACCAGCATACCACTCCAGCTCTCTAATTATTTTGAATAAAGCGCTTTCATTGAAAAACTGGGCAGGAACCTATCAAGGATGGCGGGTAGATGGCTAAAGAGGCTCCTCCCAAGATTAGAAAATTCAAGCGAGAAGATATCCAAAAGATCCTCGAGATTGAGGAAGAGGCATTTCCTAAGACAGCTTACCCCAAAGAAACTTTTCTGTATTATGCAGCTCGCGTCCCTGATCATTTCATGATATTAGAATCCGGCGACGATATGGCGGGATATATCATCTTCGACATGGATGGTCATATCCATTCCACGGCTGTGAAACCTGTACACAGGAGAAAAGGTTTCGGAAAGATGTTATTCATGCATGCTCTGGTGTCCGCCAAGAAGAGATTGTGGCTCGAGGTAAGATCAAAGAACAGGGGGGCTATTGCCTTCTATGAGAGTATGGGTATGGAGATAAGAGCAAAAGTGGCGAACTATTATGGTGACGATGATGCGCTGATTATGGTTTTGCGCGAAAAAGAAGGCTGAAGGGAGATTTCCTGTGAACGATAAGCATTCGTCTAAAAATCCGTTACTTACTCGAGATGATTCTCTCCTGGTGATCATTGATATGCAAGAGAGGCTTCTTCCTGTCATTGCAGAGAAGGAGAGGGTCATTGAGAATGTTGTAAAGCTTGTTAGATTCTCTCATATTATTGGACTTCCGGTGGTCATCACGGAGCAACAGAAGCTGGGAAGGACGGTCCCTGAAATTCGGGAGGGGCTCAAGGACGTTCAACCCATCCCCAAGGTGGAGTTTGACTGCTTCGGTTCCAGTGCTTTCACCAAACATGTGGGCGGACTAAACAAGGGGGCATTAATCATCACTGGTGTGGAGGCCCATGTCTGCGTGGCGCAGACGGCATTGAGCGGTCTTTCTGATTACGTGGTGCACGTGGTGAGCGATGCCATCTCATCCCGCTCGCCACACAACCGAGAGGTGGCTCTTCAAAGGATGGGTCAAAATGGGGTCACGATCACCTCTACAGAGATGGTTATCTATGAGCTATTGGGGAAGGCAGGAACGGATACGTTCAGAAAAGCGCTTGCCCTGGTGAAGTGATGCCCCCGGCGCCGCGCTGAAACGGGATCTTTATTTCAGCTGCTGATTAGGAAAAGGAGTGGATGATAATGGAGCAAAAGATAAGAGATGCGCTACACATGGCCTACACAGGAGAGGCGAAAGCGGCATTGAGACTCAAGATATTTGCCAAGAGGGCTGAAGAGGAAGGATATGCTCAGGTGGCGAAGCTCTTTCGGGTGATCGCTTTTTCTGAAGAAATCCATGGGGAACGTGCCCTGCGGGTACTCCGGGAGGTCAGGAGCACGGAGGAGAATCTTCAAGAGAGTTTTGAATCTGAAACCAAAGTGGCTCAAGTGGCCTATGAAAACTTCATTCAGCAGGCCCTTGATTTGGGTGAAAATGAGGCTGCCGAGCACTTCACCCAGAGCAGAGACGTGGAAGAGGGTCACGCCAAGCTTTACAAGAGCGCCCTGAATGATTTGATGGAGGATCGCACCACAACATATTATGTGTGCTCAGTCTGCGGCTACATATCCGACGGTGTTCTGCCCGAAGAGTGTCCCGTTTGCGGCGCCAGGAAGGACCAATTCGTCCATTTCGAATGATAAAAATAACATAACCTTAATACCAAGATATCCACTGATTTACCCATGGACGTCCCCCCTTTTTACGGAGAGATCAATCTGAACGATGCAGTTATTCGATGGGCATACACACCTGGAGGAGGTGGAGGATTTAAGCGGGGCTATAGCCAGAGCAGGGCAGTCTGGGGTATTCTCCATCATCACCGTTGGTTCCGATTATGAATCCAATAAACGGGCCCTCGAGATCTCCGGAAAGTATGAGGGCACTGTGGTGTATGCTGCACTGGGCATCCACCCCTGGAACGTGACGGCCAGTGAGTTGGAGGCGACGCTTCGTCTTATTGAAGAGAATATGGCAAAGGCCGTGGCCGTGGGGGAGATCGGTCTTGACTACTGGATAAAGAGTGCAAGGAAGGACACCTCAACAAGGGACTTGCAAAAGGAAGTGTTTGGAAGGCTCCTTGATGTGGGTAAGCACTACAAAAAGCCTGCCATCGTCCATTGCAGAGGCGCCTGGGAAGATTGTCTCCACCTGGTCATGGAAGCCCAGGTTCAGAAGGCGGTCTTCCACTGGTTCAGTGGTCCCTTAGAGATTTTGGAGAAGGTGCTGAGTCGTGGTTATTTTATCTCTGCCACGCCAGCCGCAGCTTTTAGCGAGAAACATCAAAAGGCCATTGCCAGAGCGCCCTTAGAGAATCTGTTGCTGGAGACAGACTCACCCGTAAAATACCAGTGGAAGAAGTCAGAACCGGCAGATGTGCTCAGGACGTTGGAAGCCGTTGCCAGAATTAAGGATGTGGGAAAGGAAGAGGTGGCAGAGATCACCACCAAAAACGCACTAGAATTCTTTGATCTGCAAGTGAACGAACCCGGAAGTTGAAGGATTTACCCATGGGTAAGCTGGTTATCAGAGTGAAGGAGATCAAAGGTCATTGTCCTGTCTATAAAATCGGGGATAGGATCGTTCTAGAGGAAGGCTACAGGTTGAATCTTGAGGAAACGGACAACATGTGCCTCCATTCTGTATCTTCCATCATGCCTTACTATGTGGCCCTTTACAAAGGGGTTGATCCGCAGACGTTGGGATTATCACGTGAGAGCAAAAAGGCCTATGTCCAATGTCTCGATCCGTGTGATTATACGGGCGGGGGAACGGTGGTTTTTGAAATCGCAAAAGAGGGATGATGCGAGGCTTGATAGTCCCACCACCAAAAGAGCCTACCAAGAGCCAAGAAGAATTCCCCTTGCCTCCTACCAGGGGAGGAGGCGACCATATCTTGTCCACACAGCTATCCCTTGTTTTATGAACCATTGGGTCTGGATAAGGGGCAGAGATTCTTGGAAGCGGGTGAGGAAAGTTCGGCACAACTCCCTAGGTCGGGGCTTTGCCCACCGCGGTTGATGAATATTCATCATATGGAAGGGTATGGGGGCAAGTTAAAAAATGCAGTATTGACATAAGCCTTCAATTATACTATACTTCTTCACTCAAAAAGCCAGTTCTTGTCCGTATCTGTTCGCCTGTGGATGATGACTTCGGCGGATAATTTTATTCCCATGGAGGTTGAATCGTGGCTCGTTTAAGTGAAGAGGACGTGCAGGAAATCATCGAGGTACTTGAGGAGCAACTCTATAGCGTTCCGCAACTCAATAAGATTGAAAAAATGAGAATGAAAACAAAAATCAGGCATCAAGCCGGTTGGCTTACAACAGTCCTAAATCCTACACCAAAGAGGGTTTTCGAAAAAATGAAGAGTAAAATGTCTGATGTTTTTATGTTATTTCCCTATGGATTTAATGACACTTTCCAGGAATTCTTGGATGAAAAACTGAGAAATCTTAAGCCAACGCATCAATCTTGAACGTCCCCTTTCTCCCATCCTTCTCCCTCAAACCGTGTCGCGGTTGGAGGGGTATGCTTTAAATTCCCATCCTGACATTCCCATATTCTAGGAAGCATCTATTTCTAGTCCGTTTCAATAAATGAGTTCAACAAGTTTTACATCTTTGGTCGTAGTTAAATAGATCACCCCATCTTCATATCTAAACTCAGTTTCCTCATTATCAATAATCACCTTCCTGGGGGGGCCGGAATATACTTTAACATCAAATGATTTTATTCCGTCAAAGGCTCCCTTTCTTGTGAATTCGATACACAAGTTATTCTCTGTTTTTTTCATATCAAACTCAAACAAGACGAATGGGCTATCTTTTGTGACCCCATCATCCATATAAAGGATTGACGTGGAGCTATCTCTCGTTTGAAGCGGAAAGATCTCTAACGTTATGGTCTCTATACTTTTTTCGGTAGTATATAGGCCAGGCTCTTTGGTCGGTAGAATGGCACCTTCTTTTATAAACACGGGTAGCATACTGAGCGGAGCATCGTAGTACATAGACCTATTACCTTCCAAAACATCTTTGGTCTCATAATCATACCAGTTTCCCTTTGGCAGATACACGAGCCTCCGAACTGCACCCTCCTGCAGAACAGGTGCGACGAGTATGTCGCGTCCAATCAGGAATTGGTCATCAAGGGTGAATGTGTTGCTATCTTGTTGGTATTCGTAAAGTAACGGTCTCATAATTGGTGAGCCATCCTTTGATGCTTCATAAAAACAGGTGTAGAGATATGGGAGAAGTCTATAGCGCATGTTTATGTATTTTCTTATGAAGGACTTATATGGGTCTCCATGTACCCATGGTTCCTGATCGTATTCACCCCTACAATTGTGTTCTCTCATGAGGGGTACTAGAGAGCTTGCTTGGTACCATCGTACCAAAAGTTCGGCACTGGCTGACTTGAAAAATCCGCCTATATCCGATCCAATAAAGGGTGTACCGGAAAGCCCCATGTTCAGAAACATGGGTATCTGAAGGCGAAGATGGTCGAAGTTCGAGGTATTATCGCCTGTCCATGAGGCGGCATATCTTTGAAGGCCAGAATAGCCTGCCCTTGATAAAACAAAAGCTCGCTTTTTACCCATGAGTCGTGAGATACCCTCCAGTGTAGCCTTAGCCATGTAGGATCCGTATACATTATGTATTTTTTTGTGTGATGAATTCAGCCCAAAATCATTAAATACGGCGTTGTCATCCATTGTGCCTGTTTGCGGATGGAAGATATCTGGTTCATTCATATCGTTCCAAAATCCGTCTATACCTGCCTCTAATAGCCCGTTATACAGACTGCCCCACCACTTCCGAACATCAAGTCTCGTAAAGTCCGGGAACACACACTCTTTGGGCCATACCTTCCCTATGTAAAGACCCCCATGGGGGTATTTTACAAATGCATCCCTTTGAATACCTTCCTTAAAAACAAAGTACCTTGGGTCTGCCTTTATCCCGGGATTTATCATGCTGACAACCTTGTACCCCATGGCGTGAAGCTTTGATACCATGCCAGACAGGTCGGGAAACCTAGATTTGTCCCACGTAAAGCATCTGTATCCATCCATATAGTGTATGTCCAACCAGATGACATCGAGCGGTATTTCTTCGGCCCTCGCCCGTCTGGCAATGTCCATGACCTCTGTTTCGGGATAATAGCTCCAACGGCAAATCATGTGGCCAAGCGCCCATATGGGTGGAAGTGGCATGTAACCTGTCAAAAATGAAAATCTTTTCACCACATCTTTTACCAGTGGGCCGGCGATGAAGTAATAATCGAGTTCTCCCCCTTCACTCCTGAAAATATACCTGTCTTCGAAGGTATGTCCCATATCAAAATGTGTGCGATAGGTGTTGTCAAAAAAGATGCCGTAGGCTTTGTTCTCTTTTAAACCGATGAAAAAGGGATGAGACTGGTAGAGCGGGTCAGATCTTATATCATCGCCATACTCACCCGTATTCCACATCACACATTTGCTTCTTCTTTTATCTAGTGGGCCTGTCTTTTCACCGAGCCCGTAAAAATGCTCGCCATAAGAGAGAGATTTTGTGCATGTGACACTTTGTCCCTCCGGCGCAGGCAACCAACTCATGGGACTGAAGTCTTCAGAGAGGCAAAAACCTTCCTTGTCAAGGAAGGTTAAGAGGACAGGGTTCTTGCTAATGACCACATCTATGGCGGTGGTTGACAATAAGATACTTTTGCCGTTGTCTTTCACCTTGTAGCTCGATTTTATTTTTGGCAGGTCTTCCCTTATGGCATAGCTGAAATCTTCTAAGTACCGACTTTCTGCGCCGGGCCTTTTTACCCCAACCCTCACGCGCGCAATCTCAGGTGTTATCAATTCAATGGATAGATAGGCGTTGGTGCAATTTAACTCTATGCCATTGCCCATGTCTTGAAAGGTCTGTACGCTACCAATAATCTCTCCAAGAGCCTGAGACACAAAACAGATAAGCACAAGAAGTGCCAATACGATTGATTTTATAAGTTTTGTCATGATCCCAGACCTCCCGTTTGTGTTCAGGAAAATTCCTGTGGTCTGTACTCATTAATTTATCTGACATGACGCCTGATCGCTTCTCTACCTATCTCTCTCAAGAGGGGATCTGGTGACCGGGCAAATTCTTGTGGGTATCCCCAGAATATCAGCGCGTCATTTCTGTAGGCGAGGAAATATGTTGACCTATATTCTCCCGAAGCCAATGCATAGGATTGTACAGTGATCGCATCACCAGTTGTGGCCAAGGACCATTCAAACACCTGGTTCGGGGTTGTGCCCATGATCCTTGGTGGCACATCAGGAGCCATGCCCATTCTCAACCCTGCCAAGTCCCTCATGTGGATTACGGTTTTTGCACATGAAGGGAGAGTCAACAGCAAAAGTACAACGGATGGATATAGCACTTCTTTTCTAATTAATTTCAAAAATGTATTCTTTCTCATTTTCCTTCCTTGACATTTCAATGATCAGAGGGGCAAGTCTCCTTACGAGTGGATCATGGGAGCGGGCAAATTCGTGGAGAAATCCCCAAAAGAGGAGTGAATCTTTGAAAAACAAAAATGCAAATTCTTCACCAACAGAGTATGTCTCGTAGCCTCCCGGAATATACGTGTCTCCAATATAGTAACCAGGAGTATACCAGCTTTCTGTACCGGTCTGCATGACAAACATATGGACATGGTATTCAGAGCCTTCCTTAGGATCAACAACTGTAAGCACCTTATGAGGCTTTCGCTCTAGCATTGACGAAAGACCGCTCGACGATATGCCCCGCTCAACAAACTGGATCTTATCCATGGTAATGTCGGAACCGACACAGCTTACTAAAAGAACCAATACTGCAACATTGGAAAGCTCAAGATATCTATTGAGTCTTCTCATACATGACCTTTTTTGGCTATTGCTCGTAAGCTGTTGCGGTGCATCCACTTTACCAAATAATTCATGGTTTCGAACGCTTTTCAGCCAAGACTTTGGCTCTTCAGGGAACTTTATACTGGAGGATTGGAAATCAAAGAGGTGTGATCGAGTATGGAAAGCCAACAGGAGGTAAGCACTACCATTATCGTGTTAGCGACTGAAATTACAGAGGGGGCAATAATCAGAGGGTACCCGCCTGAATCCGGCGGTTTTCAACCAGGACGGACCGGAGCTAAGCTGTGCCGACATGAAAGCTATGCTCCCAGCAGAATGTTCTGCCAGGAGAGAAGCTAGCCCATTTTGAGAGGGTACACCATGAGTTAACCTTTGTCCCCTGGATGGAATTTGAATGGTGGAAGGAACACAACACATTAAAACAACAATAAAAAGCCTTTCGAGTCAAGGAAAATCTGTTTTCGGGGATATATAACAATCCCCTGTCTTGACGGGACAAAGAGGAAGATAGGAAACAAAAAAGGCACTCCATCACAATGTGATGGAATGCCCCTTCTCTGATCAGAACAGTGATTTAAACGACAGTCACATTCACCGCACTGGGGCCTTTTTGACCTTCCTCTATGTCAAAGGTAACCCTATCGCCTTCTCTTAGAGACTTGAAGCCTTCTCCACTGATTCCTGAATGATGAACAAATACATCCGGACCGTCTTCTTGCTCAATGAAGCCATACCCCTTCTTTTCACTAAACCATTTCACAGTTCCTTCTGCCAAAGTGCTGCCCTCCTTTTAAATAAATTCTCATGGTTGCAAGCCTCAGGTTGCCAACCTGCCACCCGTAAAGACCTGCCCTAATTGATCACAGGCATAATAATCAATTTTTGAATAAAATCAAGTTTTTGTTGATAGAAAAGTCAATTTCTCCTAAACATCTGAGGCGGAAAATTGCGGATTAGGTACGAAGCGGTTGTCATACCCAGAGAGTTGTGCCATGCTTAGCGGCTTCTATGGTGTAAAAAACGACTGAAACCACGGTTTTCTTTCAACATAGAGGGTTAACGGGACCCGCCCTTGAACACCCATTCAGGAACCAGCTCCATCTAGAGCCTCTATTTTAAGAAAACGTCTTTATGGGAAAAAACAAAGAGAAACATCGGTTCTTTTATGGCTATATTGTCGCTGCCGCCGGGTTTATCACATGGTTTGTGGGCTGGGGTGGCTATGCTATCTGCTTTGGTGTTTTTTTCAAGCCCCTGTTGGTGGAATTTCATTGGACACGGGCAGAAACATCACTCGCTTTCTCTATCTCTCTCCTGATCCAGGCTACCTTGGGGATAACGACAGGTTGGCTTACAGACAGGTTCGGTCCCAGGACGGTGGTGACGATCCTGGGTTCCTTTCTGGGTTGGTCTTTTTTGCTCATGTCCCAAATCAATACCTTATGGGGGTTTGTTCTCTGCTATGCTGTTGTGGGAGGCATAGGTGCCAGTGTTCTAAATATCCCTGTAATGGCTACGCTATCCCGATGGTTTGTTAAAAGGCGCGGTCTTGTGACAGGGATTGTGCAGTCTGGGGCAGGTACGGGCGGTTTCTTTCTTGCACCCTTTGCAGGATGGCTTATCCTAAATTATGGATGGCGAACTGCGAGCCTCATCATGGGTTCTGTGATCGCGGCATTGATGATACTTTCAGGCCTGTTCCTCATCCGTGATCCGAGAGAAATGGGACAATTTCCAGATGGGCTTGAACCAAAAGACTCCACAGAGACTGGCTCTGGAAAAGAGAATCATCAACCTCCAGGGCTTTTGCTAAGAAGGTACATGAGAGCGGCCCCATTTTGGATGCTGATTGGCATCTATGCAAGTTTTGGCTATTTCAGATCTACCTTCACGACCCATGCAGCGGCTCATGTCCAAGATTTAGGGTTTTCGCTCTCCGATGGTGCCAAAGTGTTGGCCATTATCTCCGCAGCAAGCATCTTCGGCCGCATCGGGATGGGTCGTGTTGCGGATGTCATTGGAAACAGGAAAACGCTTACCGTCAGTTTCACGATGACCACATTGATCATCATTTGGCTTTTAATGTCAGGGACTCTGTGGGAGCTCTATCTGTTTGCCATTCTGTATGGGTTCGGCTGGGGAGCCATAGCGGTTATTAGATTTGCTATAACCGCTGAAGTATTTGGGTTAGGTTCCCTGGGATTAATCATGGGAGTTTTTGGGTTTTCTGAATTTCTGGCTGCCACTTTCGGTAGCTATTTGGGCGGTTTCATTTTTGACCGCTCGCGGAGTTATGACGTGGCCTTCATTTTTTGCGCCGCCATTTCCTTACTTGGCATTCTTTTATCATGGTCTCTTAAACCCAGACATAACAGAGAGAGGGATTCTAAAAAAGGCCTGATTCTCTAGCCAAATTCACGGCCATGGATTTCGCTGTAGGGGTTCTGAACCACTGCTTCAGCCCCTCGCGCAGATGAGCGATAGCATCTTTTTTGTGACTTTCGGTCATGGGCATGGTCGCAAACATCGCATCGAACCGAACAAGACTATCCGGCCCGTATTTGTCTAAATAATCGGCTTCGAACACGATTGTGGCAGAAGGATTCTTCATGGCGAAGATCTTTTCTGGCCTATCATGGATGGCGATGATGGAAACGATGGCTCGAGTCATTTGCAGGTCGAAGCCCAGTCTTTCAAGTATGGGCTTGGCCAGGGCTGCTCCAAGTTTCATATGCTGATCCACACTGATCGCGTTTTCTTTCTGACTCACCAATGGTGCGCTAATAAAATCTTCATAATTAATTTGGCTCCAACCGATGTCGTGAAGGTAGAGGGTCGGTATGACAATATCTGAATCCCCTTCCTCATGCTGAAGCAGCTGTCTTGCATACCTGATGGTGCGAAGTGTGTGCTCGTAGTCACCCGGGCGTCCACGGTTGAGATAAGGCTTAACCATTTGCCTGAGCTGGTTTTCTAGGGTTTTGTCCATTATTATAGAGCACCCAATGCAGCGTTAAGATCGTCACCGAAAAAACGCGAGTCTTCCATATCTGTATCCCGATCCAAATTCTATTTTTCTACTCTTTATCTCTACTTAATCATAGGAACGAGTATGTCCTGATGGGGCAGTTGAAAATGTCTTAGCAATCGGCAACAAAAGTAATAATGATATGACGGCGCCTATCAAAGCCAGGAGAAAGGCCCAGATATACCCCCCTGTGGCGTCGATCGTCCAGCCCGTAACCACGGGGGAAAGCATGGAGCCAACGCCCAAATAGATGGTCCAGAGGCCCACAACACTCCCTGCAGATCCTTTGGAGAAGTAATCTGCGGCCGATGCCGCATACACGGGCCAAATAGCCCCGTAACCCAGTCCGAAGATGAAAGTAGATAGAATCAGTGTGAAGTATCTTTGAAAACAGGCCATTCCCAGACAGCCTGCTGCCACGAGGGCTCCGCATAGGATCATGACCTTCATCCTTCCCAAGGTGTCAGAAAGATGTCCAAGCACGAGCTTCCCCAGCACACCTGCAATGGCAATCACAGCGATTAATCGGGTCGCAGCCTCATAGGGCATCGCCAACCCGTCGGCAGCATATATGCTAAGGAATGTGAAAGGGATGAGTATGGAAAAAGCTATGGCCAGATAAGAGAGGCCAATGAGCCAGAATGTGCGGTTATACAAAAGCCTTTTATATGTGGCCCGAACCGTCTCATGGGTAAATCTGGTAGACGTTGGATGCTGAGAACGGGACTCTTGCTTTGGGTGGCTTCTCACGAGCAAAAAGTTCATCCCCGCAACAACAAAAGCGAATAGGCCCAGACTCATCCATCCCGTCCTCCAGCTATAAGTGGCTACGATGACGGGTATGAGAGAACTCCAAACCGCAATACCCGTTGCGCTTCCGATATCCGTGAAGGCCAGGGCAATGCCCCTGCGTTTGTCGCTGACCCACCTCTGAATGAGTGCCACGACAGGGACCCAACAAGCTGAATGCCCGATGCCGGCCAAGGTGAAGAACAGGCTGGCGCTGAAAACCGACGAGGAATAGGACATGAGAAAGGCGCCTAACCCCAGTATGCCCACAAAGAAGGTAAGGATGAAACGTGCATCATATCTGTCTGCCAACAACCCGAGCAAGGGGGAGAAGACCGTGTAAGCGATGAAGTATGAAGAATAGACGATGCCTGCCTGCGTCTTTGAGATGGCCAGTGCAGGGAGCATCTCAGGGAGAAGCAGACCATAGGCATACCGAACGGCGAATGCGATGAAGACGGTAAAGAAGCCAGCAATTATGATAGCCACAGTACGCTTAGTCATAAGCCACGCTTGTAGAGGAAATGTGTTGAAACCTGTTTTTCGACAATCTCGTAAGAAAGTTGGAAGATCAGAAAGTACTTCAAACAAAGGTTCTTGCGGCTTTCTTAAACAGATCTGCCAAATCAAATACCCTTGCAACGTACTGATCCCTGATCTTGAGTTTTGAATCACCCAATCCCCTCAACTCCCTATCCAGACAATCAATCAGTTTATTCAGTCTTCGCTGATGAAGCCCCAATTTATACTGAATCGGGTCTGTAATGATGCCGGAAAAGGAGGTCAGGGTGGCAAGCGCCGCCATCACGGCTCCCGTGGAGGCGATGACCAAACCCAAAGAGGCTGAAGCAGGGAAAGCGGCGTAGTACAGACTCCCCACTGTGGGGCCTAAAATGAAATTGGATATGGCCGTCTGTTGTGCAATGGTTGCTGCGAGTCCACCCCCAACAGTCCATGCGCCTGGTGTCATTTTCCCGAACACACTGGCCCCTGCGGACAGGGAGATGATATTACCGGCCAGTTCTGTGGCAGCGGTCCTGGTCCTGGAATATTCCATGAGATTCCTCTCCAGGGCAGGACGAAACCTTGGATCTTTTGATTTTGAATATATGGTGGAGAGCTCGCCAATGAAGAGAGATGATATTTCTGGTTGGTTGAGAATTTCCTCAATTAAGGCATCTTTCTCTGATCTTCGTTTCCCCTGAACATATGGAATTTCCAAGAGCTCAGTAAATATGAGCCAGTTTATTTCCTTTTGAACTTTCGTCTCAAATCCAACGGGCAGTCTTTCCACATGGGACGGAAACTTTTCCAAACCCATTCTCTTCATGAGCGAAGAGGAGGCTCTCAAGGTGATATAAGGTATGGTCCAAGCCACATTTAGGGGAACTTTGTAGAGATCGGAGCCAAAGGCCTTTCGATTCAGTCTTACAGCACCCTTAAATGAGAAGTGTTTTCTCAAAAAATGGGGAACTTTTTCTTTACGTGACTCTATATAGGCTCCGATGGCTCTTTCTACAGCCAATTCAGGTCTACAATTCTCACGATCTTGGACGGTCTGATTCATTTACGTAACCATGACAAAATGCCCCGCCCTTCGGGGCGGGGATGATCAGCCTACGCCAGGGGCTTCGGCTCGACAGAGATAGCATCCTTTAACGGGGACATGGGGGTCTCTTTTCAAAACCGAAAGTTAGAAGCTCTGACGCGGCGCACCTCCTACCTTAAGGGGGC
>Ga0209427_10006763_pt1 | contig 13040 bp, 12 predicted proteins | sample DeeMarSWOR136_30_FD_187465 | JGI IMG/M metagenome (GOLD analysis project Ga0209427, IMG submission 187465) | Marine sediment microbial communities from White Oak River estuary, North Carolina - WOR-1-36_30 (SPAdes) (version 2) | ecosystem: Environmental > Aquatic > Marine > Intertidal zone >... | reverse complement strand
ACGGTTTTTTTGACCGTAAGGAAGATCTCTTGGGACTACGTGTACAGAAATATGGACGCACAACTGGTTTGACTGAGGGGACTATTTCAGGAATCGATTTTAATGTTAAGGTTTGCTACGAACAATTTTTGTTTTGGTGCATAAAGTCTGCAAATTTCTCTGACCAGATTGAAATATCTGGCTCAGGTTTCAGCGATGCTGGTGATTCAGGGTCTCTTATCGTGACCAAGAACGGAAACAACCCAGTCGGATTGCTCTTTGCTGGTAGCAATACCACCACGATTGCCAACCGCATCGACCTGGTGCTCGATCGGTTTGACGTTATCATCGATGATGGAACAGGAGCAACTCCTCCAAGGGCACCCTACGCCCTCAGTGCTACTGCCATCTCTGATAGCCAGATTAACCTGACATGGACAGATGACTCCGATAACGAAACCGGCTTCAGGATCGAACGCTTCAGCACTAACGTCTTTGTGCCAATTGCCACGGTCGCCGCGAACGTCACGAGCTACTCGGATAAAGGCCTCTCAGCGTCGACACCCTACATCTACCGTGTCTGTGCCTATAACTCAGGAGGTGACTCGGGCTACTCTAACGAGGCCAGTGCCACGACTGAAGCAGCGCCGGTTGGTCCTGGGCTTCAACTTTGGACAGGGCTGGCTTACACAGACCACTGGGAGACCGTGGAGCTCGACCTTCCCTACGGCGAGGAAATGGTTGTGGTCTGCAGCCCCAACTATGACCGTTCGGCCACGGGACCGGCAATCGTCCGGGTTAGGAACGCGAGTGGTTCGAGCTTCGAGGTCGGTCTTGGCCGGCCCTGGTTTGGGGCCACCGAATACGACCACTTTGCGGCTATGGTGCATTGCATGGCGGTTCGGCAGGGCGTCTACAACCTTACCGAACATGGCGTGAAGATGGAAGCGGTGAAGGTGGAGGGCTTCGATTCAACCGATCACGCTGGGTCATGGAAGGGGGTGCCCCGCGATTATCAGAGTCCAGGGGGTTACAGCTCCCCAGTGGTGGTAGGTCAGGTGGTGAGTCTTGATACGGAGGAACTGCCGCTGCCGAGTAACTGCCCGTTTCTATGCGCGCCGGACTGGTCAGTGTTCTGGAGTCGCGGAACCAAGGTCACCAATCCACCTTCGAGCAGCGCTCTCTACGTCGGCCGGCACACAGGCCAAGACCCGGACCCCCGTCCAGCCGAGACCCTAATGTACGTGGTCATTGAGAGTGGTACGGGCACCGTGGAAACCATAAAAGGTTTGAAGAAGTATGTGGCTGGTTTGGGTGCGGATACCGTTCGTGGCATGGACCCTTACATAAGCAGAAAGAAGATTTCCATGCCTCCGTATGATTACAGCTTGTCAGGGCTGGCATCGGCATCAGTGGCCATTGTGAGCCAGTCCGGTATGGATGGCGGCGAAGGTGGGTGGGCAGTGCTTTACGGGGCATACCCCGTAAGCAATACGCGGCTGAGTCTGGCCATCGACGAGGACTGGTACTGGGACTCCGAGCGTAATCACACGACAGAGCAGGTGTCTTACATCGCATTTGAGTAAGTGAGACGTGATGGAGTTGAAGAAAGGTCATCCAGGCCTTGGATGAAGCAAAGCCTATCACCGAGGAGACAGCTTGCGGCTGTCTCCTCTTTTTTTGACTATTAATTCTAAAGACGTTGATTTATAATTTGCGTGGATGTTGATGAGCCGAATAATAAAAATAATTGAACTATCTGTTTGTCTTGTCATCCTTTTAACATTTTCATTTTCTTTCATGGGTGAGACATCCGACATGCACGAGAAGGGAAATCAAATGGCTTCCAAGCCCATTGTTGAAGTTCTTAAAGAACATACAAAATCCCTGATGACCGTTCCCGGTGTAGTCGGCACAGGCCAAGGGCTCTGCGACGGAAGACCCTGCATCAAAGTATTTGTCATCGAAAAGACGCCTGAGCTAGAAAACAGGATTCCTGATATTCTTGATGGCTACCCCGTAGCCATAGAAGAAACCGGCCCGATTAAAGCCCTACCCAAAAAATAAGGCCGGGGGTCAGGTCTTGCAATATAATATTTATTTTGGTATAAGATCCTCATGGCAAGACCTTTGCGGATAGAATTTCCTGGAGCTGTCTATCATGTCACCTCCAGAGGTAATGCCAAACAAGCAATTTTTCTGCAGAATGAAGACAGACATGAGTTTCTTGAGGTGCTCTCAACCGTCATAGAAAGATTCAACTGGTTATGCCATGCCTACTGCCTCATGCTGAACCATTATCATTTGATGATTGAAACTCCAGAAGGGAATCTATCCAGAGGAATGAGACAACTCAATGGTGTTTATACCCAGGTCTTTAATCATAGACATAAAAGGGTTGGACATCTCTTTCAGGGGAGATATAAGGCGATTCTTGTGGAAAAGGATGCTCATTTATTGTCCCTCTGCAGATATGTCGTTTTCAATCCTTTAAGGGCGGGGATGGTAAAGAGGCCCGAAGAGTGGAAGTGGAGTAGTTACAAAGCTACCATTGGAGAAGTGAAAAGACCATCTTTCTTGACTATCGAATGGATCCTTTCACAATTTGGCAGGAAGAAGACAGAGGCGATGGAGAAATATAAGAAATATGCACTGGAAGGAATCGGTGCAGATTCTCCATGGAAAGCATTAACTGCGCAGATCATTCTAGGAACTGAGAGTTTCTTGGATAAATTTGGTCAATTATCCAAAGGAAAAGAGTTTGCAATGGAGGTACCCAGGGTTCAAAGATACGCCGCAAGACCTCCTCTCAGCAGAATATTTGAAGAAGGGAAAATAAAAGATAGAAGGGTCAGGGCCGAAAAGATCTATAATGCCTATTGCCATTATGGTTACACCTTAAAGGAAATTGGGCAATATCTGGGTATTCATTATACCACTATCGGTCGTTCCATAAAATGGATTGAAGATATCAGCAAAAGAAGCTGAGAAATGTAATATTGCAAGACCTGACCCCTTTTGTGGAGGTCCATCAGGATGCGAGAAATAATTTCTTTAATTGTGCTCTGGGGGGTTGTCCCAGCCATTTTTGTTGCCCTATTCATTTTCGGTATGATTATTGTCAGGCGCACTGCGTATGATGAGCGAAGAACATCGGCCAGGGCAGGATTCTGGGCGGGTATGGTCTTGTTCATCGGATATGTCGTAAGCCAATCACACACGCTCAAGGTGCCTGCTTCGATCTTCCGTTACCTGCCTGAATTAGACCTTTTACCAGCAGCCATTGGCTTTCTAATCGGATTCTTGTTCTTGTGGGGTGTAAGGTTCCTGCTGCTCACTCGAATGGTGGGGCTTGTCAGCCTCATCCTCTCAGCGGTCAGCACTTCTGGTCTCTATAGCTACGTACTCATTGATACGCTTAGAGATGAAATCCTTTTTTCAGCATTGGGGTTTGCCTTTGGTGCCCTATTGCATATTGTCTTCTTTCCAAGCTCCACCAAGATCGATAGAGAGATGGAATTAGGTTCAGAAGGTCGGGGATAGAGGAAACCATGAAAGCGGCTATTACGATGTGGCGCAATACACGGATGATCATTTTGGTGGCCGTCTGTGCGGCCATCTACGGTGCAGCGCTCGTCGCCTTTAAGACCGCCATCCCGCTCATCCCAGGGATTACAGAGGTCCGGGTGGCCAATATCTTCCCCATGGTCTTTGGCCTGCTCTTCGGGCCAGCCGGTGCCTGGGGCACAGCGATCGGAAACCTTATCGGCGACGCCTTTGGGGGCACCCTCGGGCCTGGTTCGATTGCCGGTTTTGTCGGCAACTTCCTCCTGGGATTTCTTCCATACGCCATGTGGACTACATTCCTCCCCTTTGCTGAGAAATCGAGGGAGTGGAAAGCCGGAAGCTGGCGCACCTGGATCTCTTACATCCTCATCGCTTTCATCTCCAGTGCTGCCTGCGCGGTGGTCATCGGTGTCGCCGTAGATGCCCTGGGCATTGTCCCCTATACCGTGCTGACCAAGATCATCACTCTCAATAATACTATTGCCAGTTGGATTGGAATCCTCCTGCTCCTTGCCATATACAGTGTCACCAAACAGCAACTCGGCCTCTTCTGGGCGGACGTGATGGATGAGAAAGATATTGGCTCACCGCTTGCCGGCACCCTTGGGGCGTGGATTGTGACTGCAGCAACGGTGATTGGCATTCTGGGGGGCGTGATTCCTGCTCTCCCAGCAATTCCTGTGGGATGGATCTGCACCCTCGCTATCATTGTTGGGAGCCTCTTGCTATAGATTAATAGAGGATGAACAAGTCTGCCCATATGGCGGACCAAGGCCTTAAAGCCTCTAAACAAAACCGAGATCCCGAAAGAACTTCGGGATGACAAAAACCAAACATTCGGATCAACCCTTCCTTAAAAGTGACCTGAAGCTATTCTATGGGCGTTTCGATCTCAATCGAAAACCTATCCTTTACTTACCAAGAAGCCGAACACCCCACCTTGAAAAACATCCAAGCTGAGATCGAAGAGGGCACGTTTGTTGTGATCATGGGGCACGGAGGCGCAGGAAAGTCATCCCTGTGTTGTAGCTTCAATGGCCTCATTCCTCATTTCTTCCGTGGAAAATATCAGGGTCGTGTTTTGGTGAGGGGGAAAGAAGTGGCCCGCCACAAGGTGGCTGAAATGTCCCGTATTGTTGGATTGGTCCTTCAAGATTTTGAGGCTCAACTTTTCTCCACCAATGTGGAACTGGAGATGGCCTTTGGGCCTGAGAACCACTGCTTGCCCCGCGTTGAAATCGAACGCCGGATAAAACAATACCTATCCTTTGTGGGGCTGGAAAAAATGCGGCATCGTGAACCTGCTTCTCTATCAGGCGGCCAGAAACAACGCCTTGCGATTGGATCTATCCTCGCTTTAGAGCCAAACACTCTCATCCTGGACGAGGCAACGACTGATCTCGACCCTCAGGGTCGAGATGAAGTCCTCTCTGTGGCCAGAGGCGTCCGTCAAGAAGGCCGGATGCTTCTTATGGTAGATCATGAACCAGAGACGGCCGCTACGGCTGACCAAGTATGGTTATTGCGTGATGGTCATCTGGCCGCAAAAGGAGCTCCTGCTGAAATTTTGAGAGACATACCAACGCTGGATTCATGCGGGATCAAGCCCCTTCCGATGGTAGAACTCTTTAAAGCGATGGGGTGGCCTGGTGATCCTTTAACGGTGGAGAATGCCATCGCGCTGATTGAGAGGGATCATCTGACCGAGCGCCGGAGACTGGATCTTACTTCATTCCCCTCAGCCAATGACAAAGGGCCTCCCATTCTTGAGGCAGAGGGGCTGAGTTACATCTATCCTGACTATCAAGTTGAAGCCTTGCATGAAATTGACCTGTCCATTTACGAAGGAGAATTCATTGCTATCCTCGGTCAGAACGGGTCTGGCAAAACGACACTTGCGAAACATTTCAATGGACTTCTTAAACCGACTTTAGGAAGAATGCTGGTGAAAGGCAGGGGCTCAGCGGAATACAGCCACCGTGAGATGGCACGGCTCGTGGGATATGTCTTTCAAAATCCTGACCACCAGATTTTCGCCAGATCGGTAAAAGAAGAAGTCGGCTTCGGTTTGAAAGTACTCGGAGAGGATCCTAAGACGATCGGCAGGCGTGTCGCAGAGGCGCTCGAGGTCGTCGGGCTACAAGGCTATGAAGAGAAGGTTCCCTTTGCCTTGACGAAAGGTGAAAGACAGCGTGTCGCTGTGGCTTCGGTCTTAGCCGCACAACCTCAGGTGGTGATCCTGGATGAGCCAACAACCGGACTGGATTATCGCCATCAGCGAAATATGATGGAGATGCTAAGGCGGCTGAATCAACGGGGCCATACAGTGATCATCATCACCCATTCCATGTGGGTCGCAGCCGAATATGCAGAACGAACCATTGTCATGAAGGACGGCGCTTTTCTATCAGACGGACCTACCCGTGTTGTTTTTGCCGATGAGGGATGTTTAGCCACTGCCTCCCTGCTTCCCTCCTCACTCGTTCAACTAAGTAATTGGATGGGAACGAAAGCGCTCACGGTGGAAGAGATGGTAAAGGAAATAAAGGAAGAAGGTTAAGGTTAAGGTTAAGGTTAAGGTTAAGGTTAAGGTTAAGGCTGAGGTTGAGACTAAATGCCGAAGGTCTGACGTTTGAGGTTAGAGGCAAATATGAACATCTTCCTTTACCTCGATAAAGACACTTGGATACATCGTCTTGATCCACGGACGAAGATCCTTGGTGTTCTAATTGTCTTCACCATCTGCCTCTGCTTCAACCATCCCCTCTACATGGGAGGAGTCAGCCTGGGGGTCATACTTATCGCCGTTTCAGCGAAAGCACTTCCGAATTTCTGGCGACTTCGCTTCATTCTTTTATTACTCATCTTTTTCAGCTCCATGCTTTGGCCATTTTTTGCAAAGGGACAGACCCCATTTTGGTCATGGGGCTGGCTCCAGTTAAGCAGGGAATCTCTCCTGTTTGGCGTCGCCATGGGACTTCGTTTAGCCACCTTCGTGGCCACGGGTCTCATTTTCCTTTCGACCACGCGAAACGAAGAGTTGACGAATGGTCTGATTCGTATGGGAATCCCCTACCCCATTGCCTTTGCCTTATCCACGGCACTGCGTCTGGTGCCAACCTTTGCCGGTGCTGGGGCAACGATTATTCAAGCTCAGGTATCGCGCGGGCTGGACCTGGAGTCGGGAACGATCTTCAGCCGCGTTGGCAAATTCATTCCCCAAGCCGTTCCCCTGTTCATTTATGCTATCCGCCATACCAACCTTCTGGCCATGGCTCTGGAGTCAAAAGGTTTCAGCCCCCAATCCCCGAGGACCTTCTATTATGAACCGCAGATGGGGAAGACTGATTATATCGTGCTCATCTTCCTCGGAGTCGCCTTCTTGGGATTGCTCTATCTTCGGGTGGGATTAGGTTTGGGTGCTGTCATGCCGGGGCGAATGTAAGGCCACCCTCCTCTCCATTGGGGTAATGGAGTATTGCCTGCCTGCCCCGCCCGCGGTCGGGACCGGGGTCGGCAGACAGGGAGTATTGGAGTATTGGAATGATGCCTGCCTACCGCAGGCAGGGATTAATGGGTTATAATAAGAAAAATTTAACCAGAGGCATAGAGAATGGAAGAAGAGTTTTTGGTCTATTTAAGGCCCACTGCTATTATCGATAGTGACGATCAGCGTGTTCGAGATTTTGCGATGGATGTGCTGGCTGGGAGCAAGGATCCTGTAGAAAGAGCGGTGAAGCTCTACCTGGCTGCCCGTGATAACATCCTCTATGACCCTTACTCTCCCTTCTATTTTCCCGAACACTACCGGGCGAGTTATGTATTGAAACGGGGGAGAAGCTTCTGCGTTCCCAAGGCGTCTCTTCTCTGTGCCCTGGGAAGGGCTTCCGGGATTCCTTCCCGGATCGGGCTTGCAGATGTCGTCAACCATCTTGCTACAAAGCAGCTCATTGATTTTATCGGAAGCAACCTTTTCGTCTATCATGGCTTTGTGGAATTCTATTTAGAAGAGAAATGGGTGAAAGCCACACCCGCCTTCAACAGCACCCTTTGTGATAGACATAACGTCCCCTCCCTCGAATTCAACGGTCGCGAAGACTCCCTTTTTCAGCCCTATAACTTGGAGAATGAAAAATTCATGGAATATGTCAAATTCCACGGAATCTATGCCGATGTGCCCGTGGATGAGATTGTCGTCGGTTGGAAAAAGGCTTACGGGGAGGAGCGTGTTCAAACCTGGATCCAGAGGTTTGAAGAGGAAGGGGAGCGAAGTCTTTCTGATTTTGAGAAGGAGGATATTCTCGTCGAGTAGGCTAAAGGAATTCCTTGAAATCTCACCCGAAATTAGGTATGGTGGTTACACTGATAAGGAGGGGGAATCAAGGATGTCTCAAAAAAAGATCTCTGAAATCCTGAAGCTCGTTGAATTTCTTAATGAAGAGGTGAAAGAAGTTTCAAAGAAATTGAGCCGCGTGACCCCCAAAGAGGTAAGCGAAAAGCTGGGGGCCTTAGCACTCCTCAGAGAAAAGATTCTCAACCTGCCCGTCGATCTTCCGCCGGATCTGGAAAAGAGCTTCATAGAGCTCTATCCCGCCATCGACAAATTAAGGCAAAAACCGTCCTAATTTCCGCATAGAGCATGGGGCATAGCGCCAAGCGTTTTGACCCAACTTTGTTCCCTTTCTGATAAACTCTATGCGCCCTGCTCCTGGCCCTATGCCTTTTTAGTAGAATGCAAGACTCGCAAAGGTGACGACCGAATGGTTATCTGGAGTGAAAGCCTGGCCATACTTCAGAAGCTGACCTTCCCTGGCTTCCATGGTCTTAAGCAGGGTGTAGATGGCCGGCAGACCACAGATTCTCCGTCGATCCCTCTCCCTAGAAATTGACGAAAAGAAGCCTTCCCCATCCATTTTCTCCACATATTCCAGCATGCCCTGATCTTCTTCCGCAAGAATTCGTAAATCATATTCCCCGATTCCTTCCCGGTCTCCAAATTGGAGGCCCATGTGGGCAAGGTCGGCACTGGCAACGTAACAGACTTTTCGACCTAGGAACGAAACAGATTCGTTCAGGGCTTCAATGAACTGCTGAAAAGATTTCTCCTCCATGGGGGAAATCCCTCTTTCAATGGCATCATGGAATGACCCGCACAGAATGGGGACGACCCTCAAAGGAGCAGGGTCTGGGTAAAGATACCGGAGGAAGACACACTGGAATTCAACAGAATGCTCGCTTCGGTGAACCCCCTCTTCTTTGAAGAGATCCTCATGATGTCGCGATTGGATGGCATCGACGAGTTCCCCATCCACGGGCAAAGGCCCCAGGGGAGTCAAAAAATCCTTTCGGGTAAGACAAAAAGGCTTTTCGGTGAAGGCATGGGCCGTTCCGAAGATGATGAAGCAATCGGAGGAACTTCTCTCCCATATTTCCCTGTGGGCGAAGGCATAACATACCCCTCCCCTCTGGAAATCGATGTGGGGGACAACCACTCCTTTCAGGCCATTTGTTTCCTTCTTCTCTTTGAGGGGGCCCGGGCCTTCGGGGCTATTGAAATAACCTTCCAGTTGAACGCGCAATCGCTCCGGGTCTTTTTCATAACTCTTCCCGGCAAAGGCTGCCTCCCTGACGGAGGCCGCCCTAAAACGCTCCTCCATCTGTTTCAGAGCCCCCTGAAATCGCTCCCCTTCCAAAAAGAGGTTCTCTTCCAGTTGCTCGATGATCTCCTGAATCTTCTCCGAATAAAGAAATTGACCGAATTTTCTCATATATTCCGTCTGAATATCCAGGATGGAATGCTGGCCGTCAAAAAAGGAAACGATGAAATAGACGGAAGGTGTTAAAAAGAGGGCTGACTCACTGATATTTAGGGGATCCTGGAGACAGACCAGGGTTTGACCCGACATCTGGGCGGGAAAGATATTCACACTACGAAGTCTCGGGAAATCCACCTATCACCGAAATAAGATAAATTGATGAAATGGTAAAAAGTAAAAAACCATAGAAAACGTCATGCTGAACCTTGTGCCGAACTCGTTTCGGTATTGGTTTAGCATCTCGGTTTGTCCATAGGGTGAGATCCTGAAATCGTTAGATCGAATTCGATAGACCCTGAACTTGTTTCAGGGCAAGGTTCAGGACCTGGTTCAGGATGACAGCCTAACAGCTTTCAAATATCTTTGGCTGGAATTATTTTGGATATTGATGCTTGGAATTCAAAGAGATGATTTATTCTTGCGATCCGACGTTTATCCCATGGCGGTGCTCATGGTCCCCCGTTCGGTGCTTAGGGATTCCGGATGCTTCAGAGCGAGCTCAATGGCTTCATCCATCTTCTGGATAAATCTGAAATTCATCTGATTTCGAATGTGCTCCGGAATCTCTTCCAAGTCTTTTTCATTCTTCTTGGGAAGGATGATGGTTTTGATCCCTGCCCGCATTCCGGCTAAGACTTTTTCCTTAATCCCTCCCACGGGGAGGACCAGCCCCCTTAAGGTGATCTCTCCGGTCATGGCGACATCGCTCCGGACAGGGGTATTCGTTAAGAGGGAGGTCAACGCAACAAACATGGTGACTCCGGCAGAGGGCCCATCCTTTGGAATGGCGCCTGCCGGCACATGAATGTGGATGTCGTTCTTCGCAAAAAAGTCCTCCTCAATCCCCAGTTCCTTCGATTTGGTACGGACATAGGCCAACGCCGCCTGAGCTGACTCCTTCATCACATCGCCTAGTTGACCGGTCAGGGTTAATCCTTTCTCCCCCCTCATTTTAGTAGCCTCGACAAAGATGATATCCCCTCCGGTAGGCGTCCACGCCAGACCCGTCGCCACACCCGGATCAGATGTCCGTTCAGCCACTTCGGGGAAAAATTTCACCGGTCCTAGAAATTTGTGCAGCAGATCCGCATCAACGACCACCTTCTCTGTAATTCCCCGGGCCACATCTTTGGCCACGCCACGGCAGATAGCGGCGATCTCCCTCTCCAAATTTCTAACCCCTGCTTCCCGTGTATAGGAAGTGATGATTGTCTGTAACGCACTGTCCTCAAATTCAATAAAGTCGGAGGTCAATCCATGCTCAGCAATCTGTTTAGGAATCAGAAATTGCTTGGCGATCATCATCTTTTGATCTTCACTGTATCCGGGGAGTTCGAGCGTCTCCATTCGATCCCTGAGGGCAGGAGGAATGGTATCGAGCACATTGGCGGTGGTGATGAACATCACCTTCGAAAGGTCGAAGGGAACATCGATATAGTGATCCGAAAAGGAGAAGTTTTGCTCAGGATCCAAGACCTCCAGAAGTGCAGAAGAGGGATCCCCTCGGAAATCCATTCCGATCTTATCGACTTCGTCCAGCATGAAGATCGGGTTATTCGATCCTGACTTTTTGATCCCCTGGATGATCCGGCCTGGAAGGGCACCCACATAGGTCCGTCGGTGACCCCGAATCTCAGCTTCATCCCGGACCCCACCCAGAGAGATCCGCATGAACTTTCGGCCCATGGTCCGTGCGATCGATTTACCCAGAGAGGTCTTTCCAACCCCTGGTGGGCCGACGAAGCAGAGGATAGGTCCCTTCATGTTGGCTTTCAGTTTCCTGACAGCCAGATATTCCAAGATTCGTTTTTTTACTTTCTCCAGATCGTAATGGTCTTCATCCAAGATCTTCTGGCCATTGTCAATATCGAGGTTGTCCTCTGTTGTTTCAGACCAAGGAAGCTCAACAAGCCAATCCAGGTAAGTCCTGGCAACGGTATACTCTGCGGAGGCTGGGGGGATTTTCCCCAGGCGATCCAACTCCTTCTCGGCTGCGGTGAGGGCCTCTGGAGGCATTTTGGCTTTTTTGATCTTATCACGGAGTTCCTTGATTTCTGTGGAATGATCGTCCAGTTCTCCCAGTTCTTTCTTGATTGCCTTCATCTGTTCCCGGAGGTAATACTCCCTCTGAGTCCGATCCATATCCTCCTTGACCTGAGATTGTATCTTATTTCCGAGTTCCAAGACTTGAATCTCTTTGTTGAGGTGGAGATGCACCTTGGTCAGACGTTCCTTGACCTCGAAGGTCTCCAGAATGGCCTGTTTCTCAGCCGTTGAAATATTAAGATTGGATGCGATCAGGTCCGAAAGAATAGCAGGTGACTTGATGTTATTGACCATGGTCCCCAGCTCAGCGGTCAGATAGGGAGCGAGTTCCACAGCCCTCTGGAACAGGTTCTTTAAATTCATCACCAGGGCGTCTATTTCCACCCCTGGCGAAAAGTTTTCTTCAATCGTGTCACACTTCACTCTGAAATACGGATCCTTCTGAACATATTCTTTGACTTTTATCCTGGACACTCCTTGGACAATCACCCGCTGGCTTCCATCCAGTTCACGAATCATCCTAAGGATTAAAGCGGCTACTCCAACAGAGTAAAGATCACCTTCCTTGGGTTCTTCGATCTCAGACCGCTTCTGGGTGATGACCCCGATGATGCGATCACCGTCCATGGCGTCATCGATCAACTTCACGGATTTTTTTCTTCCCACCATGATAGGAAGAATCAAGTCGGGATAAAGAACCGTTCCCCGTAGAGGAAGTATAGGGAGCTCGTTGGGAACGACAATCTTTTCTTCCTTCCCCTTTTCTTCTTTATCGGTTCCACCCCTCGGTAAAAAAATCATCATCTCCTCCAAGGCAAGACTGAATCAGACGTTACCTATATGTTAATCACTAACTCCCTGCCTGTCAATGCTTCCCATCTGACCAATCTTAATAGACTTTTTATTAAAATGTTCCCTCTACTCCTTTTAAAAAAGAGGGTATCAGATCAAACCGGTTCTCCAGAATAGGGCTTCCCACAAATATTACAGACCCCCTGCTGATTGATCACACCAACACAATTCCCGTCACTGCATAGTTTCCTTTCAGAGAAATCGGAGAAATCGGACTCCTCTTCCTTAGGAGGGACTGGATGACCGCACCAGCAGCAGTAAAGACTATTCTCAGGTATCTCTCCACCGCAATCTAAGCAGGGGATGGAAGGGAACGTCTCGTTACAGCGGGGACACTTCATCTACTCCTCCTCAAAATTTAGACTTTTGATAAACCGTTCAATCTCCCGTTTATTCCGCCTCAGTTCATGGAGAAATTTCCGGGTCCCCTCGTCAGGGAAGAGGTGGTTGAGGTCGTAATCCCTCCCCGGGAAGAGGACATTGAGATCCACCTCTTTCTTCTTCTCCTCTTCAGCTTGGACCTCTGGTGATTGACCTTCCCGCTCGTCCATATTGATTCAATTCTATATAGGATAGCGTCCCTGCTTTGTCAACCCTCATCAATCTCCATCTCCGATTGGAGATTGATGAGTTCGGAGTAATTAGTTCGGGGTTCGGAGAAATCGTCATTGGGCTCCGAACTCCGAGCTCCCGACTCCGAACTGCAATTGGTACAGCCTGTAATAGAGACCCTTTCTGGCCATCAGTTCCGTGTGAGTCCCCATCTCCCGCACTCTCCCT
>Ga0209427_10006762_pt1 | contig 13041 bp, 10 predicted proteins | sample DeeMarSWOR136_30_FD_187465 | JGI IMG/M metagenome (GOLD analysis project Ga0209427, IMG submission 187465) | Marine sediment microbial communities from White Oak River estuary, North Carolina - WOR-1-36_30 (SPAdes) (version 2) | ecosystem: Environmental > Aquatic > Marine > Intertidal zone >... | reverse complement strand
CATACCAATCTTCTTTATAATAAAAAATTATTGAGTAAGGAGAGATTACTACATGAGTTGGAATTAAGGAATTTCAAATTTAAATCAATTAAAAGAATGAAATTTTCAACCTTAGATTTATTTAAATGGCAATTTAATTTCCCTTATCCATTAGACATTATAAAATTATATAGAGAACTAAAGAATATTGATGTTGCATATTTATCCGTTAGCGATATAAAAATTAACTTAATATTTATGTTGTATAGCTTATTTAATCGCAGAATAAGATTTATTTTAGGATACCATAAACCATTTGTAAGTGAAAAATTATTTTCACTATATAATCTTAAATTTCGAATTTCTATTCTGCTTTTTTCACTTTTTAAAAAGAGGTTTTATCATCAAACGATTTCAATTCATGCTAAGAAATTTTTAGAAAATTTTTATAATCCAGATAAGGTAATTTTTGTTGTTGAGGGATTAAATCTTGAAATCTTTTTTAATGATAAATTAGAGAAAAAAAGAAATCCGATATTAAAGGTGATTTATGTAGGGGCTCTTAATGATGAACATAAAGGAGTTGGAGTATTATTAGAAGCTGTAGAACAAATATTAGAAGATAATCCAGAATTGCAAATAAAATTTGAATTTTATGGATTTGGACCCTTGGAGATGGAAGTGAAGAGGTTAATTAATAAATTTCCAGAACATGTACAATTAATTGGTTATATAGATTATCAAAAGTTGGTTCAATCTTATCAAAGTAATGATGTTTTCATTTCTTCCTCTCGTAGAGAACCTTTTGGTAGGGTAATTATTGAAGCTTTAGCAGCAAAATTAGTAGTTATATGTAGTGAGACTTTTGGCTCTATTGATATTTTAAAAGGGAAAGATTTTGCTTTTTTTCTAAAAGAATTAAATCCTCAAGAAATTAAAAAGAAAATATTAGAAGTCTATACCTTATGGTCTGAGCATCCCGAAGAATTTGAAAGATTACAAAATGCTGCGAGTAAGTATGCTTTTGAAACTTATTCAATGTCTAGGGAGATTGAGATGTTTAGAGAATTAATTAAAAAGATATCATTATACGCTATATAAAATAATTAATATTAAAGATATAAAATTTTAATAGTAATTAATATTAAAAAAATTTAAAATTCTTTGAGTAGATTTTCCGTCATTATACTTATTAAATATATTTTTTATTAATTTTCTTTTTTCTTCGAATCGTTTATCAATTAAAGCTATATTTTTAATTCCATTTAGAAGGTCTTCTGCATTGAAAAAAATGGGACCCGGAGCAATATCTTCTAACTTATAACACAAACCAACTTCATCTATGTATGTTTCTAGGTCATAGGGGTATAAAAGAATTGGTTTATTTAGTAAAGAGAAATCAAACATTGTTGAAGAATAATCGGTTATAAGAATATCTGTGATTAAGTAGAGTTCTTCTATTTCTGCTGTTTTGGTAACTACTTTAATATTGTTATAGCTTTTTAAATTAATATTTTTGCCATAAATATGAGCTTTTATAAGAAATATAGAATTAATGTCTTCAAGTAATTCATTTAATTCCCATAATTGTTCAGGATTGAAAGGAAAATTTAAACTAGGATTCTTTCTATACGTTGGGCAATATAGAATTATTTTATTAATCCCATCTGGAATATTGTAGGATTTCCTCAAATTTGATTTAAAATCTTCATCTTTATCCGAAAGATAATCCAGTTTTGGGTATCCTAATGCTAAAACTTTTTTAGGAGATAATTCAAATGTATCGCTTAAGATTTTGTGCTCTCTTTTATCCCTTGTTGGGGTTAATATATAATCCACATATTGATCGAATTTCAATTTAAGATGGAAGATTTCAGCCCATTTACTATTTGCGTAAGATTTTTCAATGTTCCAATCAAAAATTTTAATAGGGGTACCATGCCATGTTAAAATAATGAAAGTATCTGAAGAAAATTCAATTGGTAGAATATCAACATAACCGTGAGTAATAAATATAAATTTTGCTCTTCGTAATAAACGAATTGTCTTTAAATCATAAATATATGCCGCTTGATATCCTTTATTTTGTATTTTATGTAAAACCTCATGAGATCTTGTAATCCAGACTATTTTATAATCTGAATGATTGTTTAGAAATTCAAACAGATATTTTGTATTGTCTAAATAAGCATAACCTCCATGTGCGCCCATAATAATTAAATTATCATCAACCTTGCTTCTAAATAGTCTTGATACTATTTTCAAAACAAATGGAAATAAAATTGTTCTTACAAACTCATAAAGTCGATTTTGTTTTAAATAATCATATTTATTTAATATTCTGTTTAAGAAATTTAAATTCATATTATAATCTCAGATTAAGGATAAATTAATTATTAGAATTTTTATTCAAATAAAAATTAACTAAATATTTCATAAAATTCTTTTTTGGTAAAATGTAATTAAATCTCAATAAGTATAAAAAAATAATAAAATTCAATCGAAGAGAATTTTATTAAACATTATTAATATGAATTTCTTGGATAAAAAACAAATAAAAACTAATAGAAGATTAAGGATCTTATATTTCACTCCTCTATTTACATTTAGTCATAGTAGAACAGAAACTTATTTGACAAATGAAGTTAACATTTTAGTTAAAAATTATCCAGATATCGAATTTCTTATTTATGTTGTAAATACACCAAAAAAAAATAGAGTAATAAAAATTAACGATAGAATTTTAAGAGTCAATAGGAAATCTTATAATAATTTTCTTTTCTTTAAAGAAATGATAAAGATTTTTATCAAATTCAAACCGAATATTATACACTCACATTATGTTGTTCCATCAATAATTATTAATTTTTTCGCAAAAATTTTCAGAATACCGACTATTTTACACGGTAGGGGGGAAGATGTGAATTATTTTCCGTTCCATAGTGCTAAAAGTAAAATGTTATTATTAATAGCTGGTAAGTTAAATGATAGGATTATAACAGTAAGCAAATCTACGAGAGATAATTTCTTAAGATTTAAAACAAAACGAAATAAAGTTAAAGTAATTTACAATGGAATAAATTTCAATTACTTTAATCCAAGAGAAAAAATTTTTTTTTCGAGCCAATATCCATTAGAAATATTACATGTAGGAAGATTTCATGTCAGAAAAGGACAACATCATATCATTGAAGCATGTAAAAAATTAAAAGACAATAATGTCAAGTTTCATTTAACATTAATTGGGGGTGGTCCTCTAAGAAAATTACTTGTTGAATTAATTAAAAAATATGAATTAGAAGACTATGTGGATTTATTGGGTTGGATTGATTACAGAAAAATTCCAAATTACATGCAAAAAGCTGATGTGTTAGTCTTCCCCTCAATAACTGAAGGATTACCAAATGTAGTATTAGAAGCAATGAGTATGAAATTAGCTGTAATATTAACAAGAATAGGTGGTAATTTAGAGTTAGCTCAAGATAAGGGAAGTATTTTAGTGGATACAAATAACCCTCAACAATTGTTCGAAGGGATATTATATTATTATAACCATCCTAAAGAACTTGAAATTGGTGGAGAAATAAATAGAAATTTCATTATTAACTCCTTTAGTTGGGATGTTCATGGAAAAAAATTGTATCAAGAGTATGAATCATTAATAAAGAAGAGGAGGGTATAAATGATAAGTAGTAAAAAAATTCGAAGGATTTTCGCAAAAACGTATGCAATAGCAGAAAAAAATCTGCTAATAGAATTCAGATTCAAGTATGATGTGATTCTCAGGTGGTTTATTCCTATTATCACTTTATTAATGCCAATTATTGTCTTGGATAAATTCTTTGATTTTGATATTGCTATTGCTCCGTGGACTTCAAAGAACTATATGATATTTATTTTTACAGGATATATAATAATGATTATGCAATCTATGATAACTTACATACCAAAATACTTATTAAGAGAAAAATACTGGAAAACACTTCCTGCTCTTATAACTGCCCCATTTAATAGATTTTATTTGTTATTTGGTTACATTCTTTCTGAATTCATAGGGATTCTTGTGCCTTTTACAATATTTTTCGTAATAATGCTCATTTTTTTCCCCCTCTCAATACCTACAATTATGATAATAATTCTATTATTTTTCGGTATTGGAATAGTATTTTCGGGATTAGGTTTATTTTTAGGTGTATTTGCTATTTCAAATGAAAATTTATTATATCTTTTTGAGTTTAGCGTAAGACTTGTTTTTTGGTTTAGTTGTGTAACATATCCTTTTCTTTTATTCCCAATAGAGATCCAAAATATTATTCGTATAAACCCAATTTATTATTTGATCGACCTGATTCGTTTGATATGGCTTGATAATAATTTTATTTTAACTGTTTATTCCAATCCTACACATGCCTTTATATTTATTTCATCTCTATTAATCTTCCCAATTATGTGTGTGTATATTTTTAATATAATATTTAAAAAATTAGGTATAAGGGGTTATTGATTTGAATAATAATATTATTGAAACGTTTAACCTTTCTAAAATATATCATCTAAAAGGAAAAAACCGTATTCAGGCCCTAGATAATGTTAATCTAAATATATGTAAAGGGGAAAAATTCGGTTTATTAGGACCAAATGGAGCAGGTAAAACTACAATGATATCTATTTTATCTACTCTAATACAACCTTCAAGTGGTTACGCTATAATAGATGGCGATAATATTCTCAAGAATCCTAACAACATCAAAAGTAAGATAGCACTTATGTTAGGAAATGATATGATATATTATAGAATAACTGGTTATGCAAATTTAAAATTCTTTTGTAAAGTAAGTGATATTAAGGATTATAAGCAAAAAATAGCAGATATATCGAAAGAAATTGGGATTGAACAGTGGCTAAATGAATATGTTGAAAGTTATTCTACAGGAATGAAAAGTAAGTTATCCTTATGTAGAATTCTTCTTTTAGATCCTAAGATCTTATTTTTAGATGAACCAACCTTAGGTCTTGATATTAAGACGACAAATTTCATTATAGAAAAATTGATAGAATTGGATAAAACAATATTTTTAACAAGCCATAACTTGGATGTTGTCGAGAAATTATGCTCAAAAATTGCATTTATTAACAAAGGTAAGATCATTAGAGTTGGAAGTAAAGAAGAACTTCGAAGTATATTGCAAAAAAGAGTAAATATTTTTATTGAAATTGATGAAAATAAGAATAAATTAAAAGAGGAATTAGAACAGCAAGATTATATAAAAAATGTAAGTAATGAATTAAAGGGTCTTAATATAGAAATATCAATGAGAGATTCATATTATAAATTGTTTCCCATTTTCGCAAACTATAAAATAACAAAAATACAAGAAATAGATTTGTCAATTGAGGATATGTTTCTAAAAATATTATAGTACAAAATTTTTTGGCTTTTTATACAATGTAGTAGCATTTCTAAATTTTTCAATTTATTAATAATTTCTTCATTGTTTCAATATATTTGTTAATGTGTTCTTGAAAGGAGAAAATACTATGTCCCCATAAAGAGATTTCTTCTCTATTAATCTTTTCATATAAGTTTATGTAATTTTCAAATTTAGATTTTAATTCATTATCATCATTGATATCATCTAATACAATCCCATATGATGTGTTAGCTAATTTTTCTGAAAAATCTGCTATTCCAACTCCAGTTAAGACAGGTAATCCACTGCATAAATATTCTCCAAATTTTCCAGGAGCTGCTACATTATTCATAGGGTGATTATCCCTTAAAATTATACCCAAATCTGAAGCATTAAGATAATTTGAGATTTCTTCATTTGGAATAGAATATTTTATCATTAGATTATCAGGTGAGATATTATTTCTTTTAATTAAATCGATTAAAATAGATTTATCGCTTTCTCGTGTTATAATAATCATCTTAGTGTTTTCTTTAATATTTTTAATCAGTTTATAAACTTTCAAACTTCTTGAAATCTTTTGCCAACTAAAATAGACACTTCCTACATAGATTAGTACAAAATTAGATTCTAATCCCAATTTTTTTCGATACTTATTTCGGGCTTCTTTACTATATCTAAATCTATTTGCATCACAACCAGTTGTGATTGAAGTTATTTTAGATTCATCTATTGAATCTCTTGATATATATAAATTCTTTAAATTTTCTGATACACATAAAATATGATCAGCTTCTAACAAACTTGATTTGTATCTTTTTATTTTATATTTTTTCTCCTTTAAATTGAAGATGTCTGAATAATAATTATTTTTGTAAGGATGGTTCCTAATATAGTCATACTCATATTCAAGATCACCTTCATATTCGATTACAGTTTTTAATTTATTTGGAAATATTTTTTTTAATTTTTCAAAAATTCTTGTACCTCTTTTTCTGATATGAATTACAGTTAACTTATTTCTGATAATTTGTATTAGAAAAAATACAGTAGTCAAAATTCTATCTAATGATTTTAAGCTTGGAATCAAAATCACTCCTCTTTCTCGAAAGATGAGTGGTGTTTTAAAATACTCTCTAATGCCTATTGTTGTTATTAAATAAATAGGTAAATTATGCTTCCTAGCCTCTAAAACCCATCCTATATATATGTGTAAGTGTTTACTTAATCCTCTCGGACAAAAGTAAAATATTCTTCTTCTTTTCATTATTGAATTTTCTCAAGTGTTGGTAATTCATCAAAATATAAAGTAGCACTAAAAGTAAATACCACTTGTTCAACATTATTAATTCTTGCAGCATTAAAAATCTTAAAGGTTTCATTTACTTTAACAATATTGTATATTTCTGGTATTATAGTGGATTAATAGACAATTATATAAGCACCTTCATGGTAAAAAGGATTAATATCTCTATAAATTTCATTTGGAAAGGAAGCATCTATTTAATTTTCATTGCCATAATATTTGTCAAATTTAATTTATGGGAGAAGATATCTTAAATTTATTAAAAAACCTTGAGTAAAACTAAAAATTCTATTCCTAAAAGTAGTTATAATCCCATTCCTTCATCCATGTATATAATTCAGTTAGCATTTTACGGTATGTAGGGATATTATAGTTAAAGTCTTTTCTACTATTTATTAGGCTTTTATCACTCCGATTATCTTCAAATTTTATAATCTCGATTTCTTTTTCCCAAATTTCGTTGATTAAATTCAATAAATCAAATTTTGAAATCTTTTCATTAGGAACTAGATGATATAATGAGTTTAATTCTTGTTCAATGGCTTTATCTATAACTTTTGCTAATTCTAAGGTGGTAACACCTGTCCAATATACATTTGTAAATCCTTTAATATTTCCTGTTTGGGTCAAAAACCAATGAAATAATCCAGTACCATTTTTATTTATTTCAGGACCGATAATAGATGTTCTAAAAGTCAAGTCTCTCTGATTTATGATTTCACCTAATAATTTGGTTTTTGCATAATGATCTTCACCATCTGGAACATCACTTTCAGAGTAATTCCCTTTTTTACCTGAAAATACACAATCTGTGCTTAAATGAATCAATTTAAAATTTAAAATCTTCCCCAGTTCTGATAAATAATGAGGAAAGAAACTGTTTAAATAAATTGCCATAGCTGGTTTTTCAGCAGAATCCTTTATTAAAAGTCCAATACAATTAATTACAATATTAGGTTTGATCTTGTTAAGTACTTTCTTTACTAAATTTTTATTCTCAACATCAATCTTAATCGTAGTTTTATCTAATTTATCAAGGGAGGCATTGAAAATTTCGTATTTATTTAATGATCTAAGGTAGCGGGTAACCATATGTCCCGCCATTCCTGTTGATCCAAAAATTAATATCTTTTTAATCGATGAAACCTCCTAATTTCAATAATTCTCTCAATTTCTCTTTGTCACATAGACGAATACGAGAATTATATTCATCGAATTTGACTTTTTTCAAATTGTAATCTTTATAATAATCTTTTAATCCATCTATGTAGAGAAAAGGTAAAACTAAATAGTAATCATCATCGTATTCATATGCATTGGGAACTTCATATTTTGAAACTAAAACTTCATCGATTTTTTCTCCTGGACGAGAGCCAATTTCTATCACTTCTGTATTTTCATTACCATATTTTTCAATTAATACTTGAGCAAGATCAGTTAGTTTAAAAGATGGCATTTGTTCTACAAAGGTCTCACCACCAATACTCTTTTCAGCTGCCTTAAACAATAATCCAATAGCATTTGACAGAGTTGTAAAAAACCGAGTCATTCTTTTATCGGTAAGGGTAATATTATTAAATCTTTTAATTGTATCTATAAAAAATGGAACTACGCTCCCGGCTGTGCCTAATACGTTTCCTGCTCTAATACATATAAATTTTGTATAATCAGAAATTTTATTCGCATGAATTATTAGTCGTTCGCCTATTGCCTTCGTCATCCCATAAAAATTCAAGGGATCCACTGCTTTATCTGTTGAAACATCGATCACTTTTGTGACATCATTAGCAATCGCTGCTTTAATCACATTCTTAGTACCCTTTACATTCGTTTCTAATGCCTCTAAAGGTTGATCTTCACATATTGGGACATGTTTTAATGCTGCTAAGTGAAAAATGTGATCAATATTTCTAAATGCCTTTTTAAGGGAAGAGTAATTCCTTACATCTCCTATAATAAAGGTTAATCGATCATCATTAAATTTTCGTTTCATAGTAACTTGAGCAAATTCACCACGAGATAAGATTCTTATTTCCTCAGGATCTTTTTCTAAAAGCTGTGTAGTCAGTTCATTTCCCCAAGAACCGCTACCACCGGTTATTAAAATTCGTTTTCCAGTAAACATTCACAATACTCCATTCAAATATTTAACAATTTTATCTGAAACATTACTATCGATATAGCCAATCGGAAACAACCATTGACTTTTATTAGATAACATAATTTTAGTACAATTTAAAATTTTTTCAGAATTAATACTAGATATAATATTACTCCCACATTCTACTGTTTCTGGTCTTTCTGTTGAATCTCTTATAGTAACGGTAGGAATTCTAAAAATACAGCATTCTTCTTGTACTGTTCCGCTGTCGGTAAGAACTAGCTTAGCATTCTTTTCTAGTTTTACAAAATCAAGAAAACCAAACGGTTCCATTAATTTAATATTTTTATTATTAATTTGAATATTGAACTCATCTAATCTCTGTTTGGTTCTTGGATGAACGCTACAAATTATCGGTAAATTATATTCATTTGCAACTAATTCTAATCCTTTTACTATGATTTCTAATCTTTCTTTAAAATCCACATTTTCTGCACGATGAGCAGTTACTAAAAAGTATTCTTGCTTTTTTAAATTCAATACATCTAAAATATTACTTTTTTCAATCTTATTCATATAAGACATCAATACCTCATAAATAGGATTGCCCGAAACAAAAATCTTGTTTTTTGGGATTCCCTCTTTGAGGAGATTCTCTTTACTATTCGGCGTATAAGGAATCGCTATAGTAGAAATAGAATCGATGATTTTTCGATTCTTTTCTTCAGGTACTTTTAAATCATAGCATCTATTTCCTGCTTCCATATGATATACTGGAATTAGCATTCTTTCTGCGATTATTGCGGATAATCCACTATTCGTATCTCCTAGAATTAAAACTTTATTTGGTTTTAATTTAAAGAATAATTTTTCAATTTCTCTCATAATTATGGAAATTTGTTCACCAAACGATGTTGCTTTAGCTCCCAAATAATAATCAGGCTGGCGTAATTCAAGTTCTTCAAAAAAAATATTGCTTAACCTAGAATCATAATTTTGTCCTGTGTGAATAAGAATATGATCATTTAATTGATCTAATTTTTTTATTATTAAACTAAGTCTAATTATTTCTGGTCTTGTGCCTAAAACTGTGATTACTCTCATGTTGTTTTGTATCTCTCTGTATTTCTCTTAATTTTTATTGTTCTAAATTAAATTAAAACATTATCAATTATTTTAATTATTATTGATCTTAATTATCGAATTTTTTGAGAGAATGAATAAGAGACAGATTCCTTAAATGAATGAATCTTATTCATTCATGCAATTAAAGGTTAAAGTTATTAATTAATATTTAAATTAATCTTGTATTTATTACCATACCAGGTAAAATAATCCTTAAGTCCTTCTTCCTGATTAAAGCTTGGTGTAAAATCCAGTAGTTTTTTGGCTTTAGAAATATCTGCAAAACTATGTTTAATATCGCCAGGTCTAGGATCTGTATAAATAATTTTTAAATTCTTATTATTCGTAATTTCTAGCATTAAATTTGCTAGATCCGTTAGTTTAATAGGAGATCCGGCCCCCAAATTTATAATTTCACCAGAAATATTATGTTTAGGGGCTAGAAGATTTGCCTGAACGATATCCTTAATATAAGTAAAATCTCTTGATTGTTCTCCATCACCAAATATTATTAAATCTTTGTAAGCAATAATTTTGCTTAACCAAATAGCAATTACTCCACTATAAGGGGAATCTTTCTGTCTTGGACCGAAAACATTAAAATAGCGTAAACCTACTGTTTTTACTCCATAAACTTTATGAAATACTTGCATATATCCTTCACATGCTAACTTAGATACCCCATAAGGTGAAATTGGAACTCTTGGCATATCTTCTCTCTTTGGTAGAGTCTTAGTATCTCCATATACAGAAGAACTTGAGGCATAAATTATTTTATCAACATCATTTTTCCTTGCTGCATTTAAAATATTCAAAGTACCATTCACATTGACGTCATTACAAGATTCTGGCATCAATATTGACTGTGGGACACTTGTAAATGCTGCCTCATGGTATATTATGTCAATATCTTTAGAAATTTCCAATAAAAGGTTAAAATCTCTTATATCTCCTTTTATAAACTTAAAGGACTTATTCGTTAAAATTTCTTCGAGATTTTCGATTCTACCATTGAATAAATTATCAATACCAGTTACATTCGCCCCTAATTTTAGTAACTCATGAGTTAAATTACTACCAATAAATCCCGCCACTCCAGTAACTAAAATATTCTTTCCTTTAAAGTTCATAATAATATAATAAATAATTTAGAATTAATTAGATTTATTCAATATAATAAAGAAAAATAATTTGGTATTAACAGAATTAATGTGAAGACATTTTTTAAAAAATTAAATTATAATTAACTTTTGTGAATAAAAGTGAAAACTATTCTCATTACTGGAGCGAATGGATTTATAGGGTCTCATCTAATTGACTATTGTATAGCAGAAAAATTAAATATCTATGCGATAGAGAGACCAGATCAAATTTATCGGAATTTATCTCATTACATGGATGGCAAATTAACGTTTATTAATGATGAAAAAGAAAAATTCTTAGGTAAACCTATACTTCTACCATCTAATCAAAAAAATTTAACTCTTCTTGAATGTGATGTAAATAATGCCATTTTATTGGAAGAAATAATTAAGAAGGTTAATCCAAATCTTATATTTCATTTTGCAGCTCAACCTTATATTGTCCCTTCTTGGGAAGATCCAATTACTACAATTCAAACGAATGTTATTGGAACAATAAATATCTTTGAATCTATAAAAAAAAATGAAATAAAGACAAGAGTCATATTAGCTTGTACAAGTGCAGAATATGGAACAAGTACTAAACTTAATCGTCCATTAAAAGAATTTGATCCACTCCTAGCAGTACATCCTTATGGAATTAGTAAAATTGCTGCAGAACTCCTTGCACGTCAATATTTCATAAATTTTGATATAGAAATAATTAATCTTAGGCTTTTTAATCAAACGGGGACTCGAAGAGTAAACGATGCTCCTTCAGACTTTGCGAGAAAAATGGCTGAAATTGAATTAGGACTGAGTGGACCTATTATTCGAGTAGGAAATTTAAATCCATATAGAGATTTTACAGATATTAAGGATTCATTAAATGCAATATGGTTAGCAGCTACAGAAGGAAAGCCTGGAGAGACATATAATATCTGTTCTAATAAAAAAATTCAAATTCGCAATCTTCTAAACATCATTCTGAGTTTTTCAGAAAAAAAAATTAAAGTTGTGGAGAAATCTGCTGAGAAATTACGAAAAATTGACGAAGATATAATAGTAGGAGATAATTCGAAAATAAAAGAAGAATTGGGATGGCAGCCAACAATACCAATCGAAACAACATTAAAAGATATCTTTGATTACTGGATAGATTATTACACTAAAGCGAATTTTGTTGAATAAATAAGAAAATAAAAAAATAAATTTTGAAATATTATTTTAAGATTTTTCATATTATTTATGATCTTCTAGATATTAAAAGAAATATAACCCCAAGAGCAGCTAATGCACCCCCAGCAATACCTAAACTCAACGACACTGTTTCGCCTAAGGCATATGGCTCCATGGGTAGATTCATATCATCTTTTCCAAGTTTATTCACGATTTCATCTCTGAAATCTGGTAACCATTCCAAAATTGCGTCTATTTGCCACTCTGCTAAACCTTTATTTTGTATTCGTAGAGTCTCATATATTGTGTTTCCTTCTTTTGCTTTATACCACTTTTGAATTCCATTTTTAGTTACCAAGGAATATTCACTTTTTTGATCCCAAAGTGCTTGAACTTGTGCATAATTTAATTCCAATGAATAAACTGTTAAACTAACTTCAAAGTATGGTGGACCAAAAATAGGAGATGCCCTCTCACTAAGGAATCCATCTGGGAGAACTTCATTTCCGTAGATTGTACCGTTCGCCCATTGCTCATATACCGCAAGTGTTGCAATCTCAGTCAAAGACATATCAAGTTCGTACTCAAGTAGGTCAGCAACTCGTCCCGTTGAAGGATCTATCAAATTAATTAAAGCGTCTAACCATCCTGTAGTTGCATTTAATTGACTAGTGCTAATACTGAATACACCCTCTAAGTAAGATATGTTAGATGGATCTTCTTCTATAGCAGGAAGCCAATGATTCGCGAAGCTATCCCTATTAATAAACGCGTCAGGATTTGTTTCATTCCAAAGTTCTAAACATTCTGTAAGAGTGA